>Ga0302046_10000274_pt1 | contig 54232 bp, 45 predicted proteins | sample RVTome_11_FD_200261 | JGI IMG/M metagenome (GOLD analysis project Ga0302046, IMG submission 200261) | Soil microbial communities from uranium-contaminated site in the Upper Colorado River Basin, Wyoming, United States - RVT147D111 (version 2) ...
GCGCACTCGAGCTCCTCGGAGTCCCCCTCAGGCAGTAGCCACGAACGTGACACCCCTGATCGCGCCCAACATCATGGGCCACGGGGGTTTATGTCACCTCAGGTCAGGGAACTTCCGACTAGCCTGGACGCTCGCGCTCGAGCAGCGCGCGCAGCGCGCGCGCCGCAGCGGCGGGGTCTTCCGCGGACAGGATCGCGGCGCCGACGGCGGCGCGGCCGACGAGGGCGAGCTCGCCGGCGCTCGTCGCGTCGATGCCGCCGATCGGGAAGAGCGGGCGCGAGCTCGCCTGGTCGGCGACCCAGGCGCGCTCGGCGCCGAGCCCGCGCGCGTAGCCCTTCGTGCTCGTCGCGAAGACCGGTCCGAAGCCGAGGTAGTCGACGGGCTGCAGCTCGCTCGCGGCGACCTGCGCCGCGTCGTGCGTCGAGAGGCCGATCAGGGGCGCGTCACCGAGCAGGGCGCGCGCCGCCCCGGGCTCGAGGTCGTCCTGGCCCAGGTGCACGCCCGCGACGCCGCGGCTCGCGAGCGCCGCGGCGACGTCGACGCGGTCGTCGACGACCACGAGCGGGCGCGCGCCCGCGCGCCCCGCGACGAGGTCGAGGACGGCGAGTGCGAGCTCGTAGGTCTCGCGCGCCGCGCACGGCCCCGCGCCCGCGAGGGCCTTCGGTCGGACCTGGACGACGTCGACGTGCTCGAGCACGGCGTCGAGCACCTGCAGCGGATCGGCCCCGCGCGCGAGGCCGGGCGTGAAGACGAGCATCAGCCGCGCCTCGCCCAGCCGGCCGCGCAGCTCGGCGGGATCGAGGGCGGGGCTCATGGCGCGAGCTCCTCAGCCCTTCGTCCAGGCGACGGCGCCCGAGACGGCCCAGCGACCGCCGGGCTTCAGCACGCGGCGGATCTCGGCGAACAGCCGCTTCTCGTCGCGGCCAGAGGCGAGGTCCTGCACGTCGCCGGAGAGGACGAGGTCCACCGAGCTGCCGGCGACCATCGGCACCTCGCGGCGCAGGCGCGCCGCCGCGCGCCGGAGCGCCGCGTCGCCCGCGCGGCCGCGCGCGGGGTGCTGCTCGACCCAGTGGGCCAGCGCCTCGAGGTCGAGCGCGAGGTCGCGGACGTCCGCGCAGTGGAGCTCGACGTTGTACCAGCCGATCGCCCTGCCGATCGCGTCCTCGTGGCGCCGCGCGAGGGCGAGCCGCTCCGGGGTCGCCTCGACTCCGATCACCCGCCCGCCCGGGCCCGTGAGCTGGCTGGCAGCGAAGCAGGTCTTGCCCGACCCGCAGCCGAGGTCGAGGACGACGTCGCGCGCGCGCACGAGCGGGGTCGGGTCGATGCCGTCCGCGGCCTCGAGGATCTCGGCCGGAAGGCCCTCGAACAGGGGGGAGTGCTGGGCGGGAGCTCGGAGGGTCATCGAACGCGCGGACGAGGGAGGAGGGGGGAGTGGGGGTACGGGGGAGGTGCGACCCGGGTCGCGAACCGCGCCTTCTACCGCGGCGAGCCGGCCGACCGGAAGCCTCACGGCGGGAATTTCGAGCGCTGCGCGGCGCAGCGCGGGTCGACGGCGAGCGGCCGGGTACGATTCGCGTGACCGATGTCGCGCGCTCCCTGGGTCCTCCTCTGCGCCTCGCTCGCGGGTCACGAGGCCCGCGCCCCCGGGCCCCCGCGCGAGCCCCAGCTCGCGGCCCCCCTCGAGCCCCTGTGGGTCGACCGCAGCGCCGAGCTCCTGCCCGGCGTCGCGACCACCTGCGGCTCGCCCGAGAAGCGCTGGATCCTCGAGGTGAACGGCGGCGGCGTGGCCCTCGGCGACTTCGACGGCGACGGGAACCTCGACCTCGTCGTGGTCGACGGCTCGACCCTCGAGCGCGTCGCGGCCGGCGAGCCCGGGTTCCCGCCGCGCCTCTTCCTCGGCGCGGAGACCGGGCGCTTGCGCCCCGCGGGCGAGGCGTGGCGCATGGCCGGCGGGCGCTGGGGCACCGGCGTCGCGACCGGCGACGTCGACGGCGACGGCTGGCTCGACCTCTTCGTCGCGGAGTGGGGGCGCGACCGCCTCTTCCTCAACCAGGAGGGGCGCGGCTTCCGCGAGCTCGGCGAAGAGAGCGGGCTCGCCGGCGAGCGCTGGTCGACGAGCGCCGCGTTCCTCGACTACGACGGGGACGGCGCGCTCGACCTCGTCGTCGCGAGCTACCTCGCCTTCCACGTCGGCGAGGTGCCGTCCGCGGGCTCGAGCGGCTGCCGCTGGAAGGGCCACCCTGTGCTCTGCGGCCCCGAGGGCCTAGTCCCGGTGCACGACCGGCTCTACCGCGGCCGCGGCGACGGCACCTTCGAGGACGTGAGCCTCGCCGCCGGCTTCCGCCCCGAGCGCGCCGGCTACGGCCTCGGCGTGACGACGCTCGACTTCGACCTCGACGGCGACACGGACGTGTACGTGGCGAACGACTCGACGCCCAATCACCTGTGGCGCAACGCGGGCGACGGGACGTTCGTCGAGGTGGGCTCGAGCGCCGGGGTCGCCTACGACGCGGACGGCCGCGAGCAGGCGGGCATGGGCATCGCCTGCGGCGACTGGAGCGGCGACGGCCGGCCCGATCTCTTCGTGACCAACTTCTCGGGCGAGGCGAACGCGCTCTATCGTTCCACCGCGAACGGGCGCTTCCGCGAGAGCGCGAGCGCCGCGCGCCTCTACGGGCCGAGCCTCGCGCGCCTGGGCTGGGGGACCGGGTTCGGCGACTTCGACCTCGACGGCGACCTCGATCTCTTCACGTTCAACGGGCACGTCTACCCCGAGGCCGACCTCGCGGGGACGGACACGAGCTACGCGCAGCCCGACGAGCTCTGCGAGGCGCTCGCGGAGGGCCGCTTCCGCGTCCGGCGATTGGCTGCCGGGACCGGCGGCGCCGCGCGGCCGGACGTCGTCTCGCGCGCGGCGACCTGTGGCGATCTCGACGGTGACGGCGACCTCGACCTCGTCGCGCTCGCGGTCGAGGGGCCGGTGCGCGTGCTCGTCAACGAGGCGCCGCGCGCGACGAGCCACTGGCTGCGCGTGCGCCTGCGCGCGCGCGGCGCGAACCGCGACGCGCTCGGCGCGCTCGTGCGCGTCGAGGCGGGCGGGCGCAGCTTCTCACAGGAAATCCGCACGGCCGGCGGGTTCCAGGCGGCGGTGCCGGCCGAGGCGCACTTCGGCCTCGGCGAGCGAGCGCGCATCGAGCGGCTCGTCGTGCGCTGGCCGGGCGGGCGCGAGCAGGTCCTCGAGGACGTCGCGGTCGACCGCGTCCTTTCGATCGAGGAGCGCGAGTGAGCGCGGCCCTGGCGCTCGCGCTCGCGTGGGCGGGCGGGCTGCCGCAGCAGGTCGAGGCCCCCGCGGTCCTGCGCCGCGCCCCGGAGTCCTTGCCCGTGGCGGACGAGGGCCGCTGGGAGGGCTGGACGCCGGAGCGCGCGCCCGAAGAACCGCTGCGCAGCGCGTACCTCGAGGCGCTCGCCGCGTACGAGCAGGGACGGCTCGTCCCCGCGCTCGAGCTCTTGTACGCCGTGCTCGAGGCCGAGCCCGACTACCCGGCCGCCCTGCACCAGCTCGGGACGGTCTACTTCCGCCTGCGGCGCTATGGCGACGCGCGCACGGCGTTCGAGCGCTTCCTCGCGCTGGCGCCTGCCGCGGTCGGCACGACGCGCGCGCTCGGGCACGCGCACTACAGCCTGGGACGATACGAGCTCGCGCGCGCACACTACGAGCGCGTGCTCGCCGCCGATCCGGACGAGCTCGAGGCGCGCCGCGGCCTGGCGCTCGCGCACTTCCGTCTGGGCGAGCTCGAGCCCGGGCTCGAGCTGCTGGACGAGGTCGTGCGCGCGGACCCGGGCCACCCCGAAGCGCACCTGTGGCGCGCGCGCGTGCTGCGCGAGCTCGGCCGCGACGAGGACGCGCTCGCCGCGACCGCGCGCGCGCGCGCCGCCGAGCCCTTCGACGCGGCCCCGTGGTTCCTGGCGGCGCAGCTCCTGCGCGAGCTCGGCCGCGACGCGGAGGCGGGCGCCGCCGAGGCGCGCTTCCGCGAGCTCGACCCGGCGCAGCGCGAGGTGCGCCGCCTGCGCGCGCTGCTCGCCTACGAGCCGGACGAGGTGCGCTACCTCGAGCGCATCGCGCGCGCGAGCGCGGCGGTCGGCGACTTCAGGGCCGCGCGCGAGGCGCTGGCGCAGATCGTGCAGCGCCGCCCGGACGACGTCGCGGCGCGCCTCTTCGCGCTGTGCGTGCTCGCCGACGCCAGCGACGAGGCCGGCGCGCGCATCGTCGCCGGCTCGATCGAGCGCGAGGCGCGCGAGTCGGTCGAGGCGTGGCGTGCGCTGGCGCGGTTCTACGGCGAAGTGGGGGATCGGGAGGGGGTGCTGCGCGCGCGGGTGGAGCTGGCGCGACTGGTTGGGCGTTAGGTTTCGCGCCCGTGCCCGTGCCCGTGCCCGTGCCCGCGCCCGCGCCCGCGCCCGCGCCCGCGCCCGCGCCCGCGCCCGCGCCCGCGCCCGGTTGCGCGCGTGCCCGACTGGGGGTAGTCGGGCACGCGCACGAAGAGGGCCCTAGTCCGGCGCGAACTTCTGCAGCTTGCGTTGCAGCGAGCGGCGGTGGATCCCGAGGCGGCGGGCTGCGGCCGAGATGTTCCCTCCACAGTCCCCCAAGACGCGCTGGATGTGCTCCCACTCCGCGCGCGCGAGCGAGGGCGCGCAGTAGTCGCTCGACGAGTCGAGCGGGTCGGACTCGGCGCGCTCGAAGGCGGCCAGGATGTCGTCGGCGTCCGCGGGCTTGGGGACGTAGTTCGCCGCGCCCAGGCGCATCGCGTCGACGGCCGTCGAGATGCTGCCGTAGCCGGTCAGGACGAGGATGCGCGTCGCGGGATCGAGCTCGCGCAGGGCCTGGATCAGCTCGAGGCCGGAGCGGCCCGGCATGCGCAGGTCGACGACCGCGTACTCGGGCGTGTCCTCCCTGGCGAGCGCGACCGCGTCGTCGAAGCTGCCGGCGGTGCGCACCTCGAAGGACCGCGAGCGGAACGCGTCGGCCAGCCGCTCGCGGAGCACCTCGTCGTCGTCGACGAGCAACAGCGTGCGCAGCGTGCTCGGCGCGGCGGAGTCCAAGATCGAGCCCATGGCCAGAACAAGGAATAGACCGCGACCGGCCATCCGTCCACCCTCGACCCCGAGGCTAGCCCCGAGCTCGAGCCCGACCCCGCGCCCGTGCCCGTGCAGCCCGGCCTCACGCCACGCTCTCCAGCGGAATCCGCACGCTCACCGTCGTCCCCATCCCGCGCTGCGAATCGATGCCCACCTCGCCCCCGAGCCGCTCGACCACGCTGCTCGCGAGGAAGAGCCCGAGGCCCATCCCGCGCCCCGGGTCCTTGGTCGTGAAGAAGGGGTCGAGCGCGCGCCGCACGACCTCGGCGTCCATGCCCTCGCCGCGGTCCTGGACGCGCAGCACGAGCGCGCCGGAGTCGAGCGCCGCGCCGAGCCGCACGCGGGCATCCTCCGGGGACGCGTCCATCGCGTTCTTGACGATGCCGCGCAGGGCCATTCCGAGGCCGCGCATGGGGATGTGCAGCTCGAGGCGAGCGGCCGCTTCGGACACCTCGAGGTCGACGCGCTGTGCCTCGGGCAGCCCGACCAGGGCCTCCCGCAAGAGGTCCTCGACCGAGGACGCGACCAGCTCCTCGCCCGCGCTTCCGCCCGATTCGTGGTGCATGCGGTCGAGGATCTCGCGGCAGCGCTTCACCTCCTGCCGGATCAGCCGCGCGTCGCGCACCGCGCCGGCCTCGTCGTCGGTCTCGAGCTCGCGCTCGAGCTCCTTCGCCACGACGGCGATCGTCGAGAGCGGCGAGGCGAGCTCGTGCGCGGCGCCGGTCGCCAGCGTCGCGAGCGCCTCGATGCGCTCGCGACGCGCGATGCGCTCGCGCTCCTTGCGCAGCTCCTCCTCGCGCTCGGCGAGCTCGCGCTTGACGCGCGTGACGAAGACCACGGTGATGCCGGTCGTCGTCGCGAGCGAGACGACCACGCCCTGCAGGCGCCAGCCCTCGTCCTCGAGCGCGGGCAGCGGGACGTGCTGGAAGAAGAGCGCGAGGTGCGAGCCGAACGCGACCAGCGCCAGGCCCCAGGCCCACGGCGGGCGCAGGAGGATCGCCGCCAGCGTGATGTGCACCAGGTAGAAGGAGCTGAACGGATTGGCGGCCCCCCCCGTCCAGTACAGGAGCGCGCCGAGGAACAGGACGTCCATGATGAGCACGCCGCCCAGGACCGCCTCCTCCGCGCCCGCCGGCTCGTGCTCCCACGTGGAGGCGCGGCGCCGGAACCAGATCTCGAGCAGCACGTTCGAGGCCGACACCACGGCGAGGATCGTGAACAGCGCGGCGAGCGGCAGCTCGATGCCGAGCAGGAGGCGCACGAAGACGATCGTGACGAGCTGCCCTCCGACCGCCGCCCAGCGCAGCTTGATGAGCCACGAGAGATCGATGCGGGTGCGGCGGTACAAGGCGAGGAAGCCCAGCCTCCCCGCGGGGGGGAGGGTGGGCCTCCATCATGCGGTGCCGGCGGCCCGCGGCGAGCTCTCCGCGGGCCGGATCGCAGGGGGAGTGGCTCTGGTGTGGGCTACGCGGACTCGCGGTCGTGCTTGCGCGGCCTGCCCCCGCGCGACCGCTTGGTGGAGAGGCTCTCGTTGAACTCCTCCCAGTCCTCCTTCGAGAACAGGCGCACCTGGGTGCCGCAGCGCGCGCAGTAGGAGTGCTCGATGCTCATCAGGTAGGGCACGTACGCCTTGCAGTCGGGGCAGTACTTCTGGTCGCTGTAGTAGTCCGGATTCTCCATGGTCCTGGTCGCTCGTTACGCCTCGTGATCCTCGTGCACCCCCCGGGGATGCAAGCGCGCTGCCAAGCCCGAGCGGGGCGCGCGCGGGCAGCGCAAGCGACTCTGCGACAAGGGTTTACGGCGGCCGGGAGGCGTTCTAGCGCGGCGCGCGGGGGAGCCCGACATGTCCAAGCGGTTCGACGCGGGCGCCGAGCGCGCCCCGCCGCGGCCGCGACGGTGTTCCGGGCTCCGGTCGCAAGGCCTTGGCGCGCAGGGGCTTGCGAGCGCGGCGCGGCGCGGCGTTCAATCCGTGCGACGCCCTGCCGGCCGCGTCGAGGAATCTGGACGCCCCGGCGCCTCGCGCCACGTCGAGAGCGTGTGCTCGAGCCCGGCCCGCGCGGCCGGGTCCACCTCTCGCCGCGCGCCATCCACCGCGCCGCGCGTCTCCGGGTCCGGGAAGGCCCGGCCCAGGGCCCAGCCCGCGGCCTCGCGCACCAGGTCCGAGGGGTCGAAGCGCAGCGCCTCGAGGAGCACGCGCCGCGCGCCGTCCCCCGCCTCCGGGCCGCGGTTGCCGAGCACGATCGCGGCGTTGCGCGCCAGGCCCGCGCGGCGCGGGCGGCGCAGCGCCGAGCCCTCGAAGCGCTCGGCGAACCCGGCGTCGTCCAGCTCGAGCCACGCGGCGACGCCGCTCGACTCGCCGAGCGCAGCGTGGACGCCGAAGCGCGACCCGCGGTCGGGCGCACGCGCGCCCCACGGGCACACCTCGGAGCACACGTCGCAGCCGAACGCCCAGGAGCCGATCTCGGGCCGCAGCTCGTGCGGGACCGGGCCGCGGTTCTCGATCGTCTGGTAGCTGATGCAGCGCGGCGAGTCGACGAGCCCCGGCTCGAGGATGGCCCCGGTGGGGCAGGCGTCGAGGCACGCCGTACAGGTGCCGCACGAGCCCAGGAAGGGCGCGGGCGTGGGCGCGAGCTCCACGTCGAGCAGGAGCTCGCCGAGGAAGAACCACGGACCGAAGTCGGGGTGCAGGAGGTTCGCCGCCTTCGACTCGAAGCCGAGGCCAGCCTCGGCGGCGTGCGAGCGCTCGAGCAGCGGGCCCGCGTCGACGATCGATCGCGAGCGCCCCGCGAGCCCCTCCGAGGCGATGTGCCGGGCGAGGCGCCGCAGCTTCTTGCCGACGACGTTGTGGTAGTCGCGGCCGGCGGCGTAGCGCGCGACGCGCGTCCCGTCCGGCAGGGCGAACGCCGGCCGCGAGTGGGCGAGGGCGACGACGACGAGGCTGCGCCCTTCGGGCAGCACGCGCTGTGGCTCGACGATCCGCGCGCGGTTGCGCGCGAGGTAGTCCAGCGTCCCGTGGTGTCCGGCGTCGAGCCAGCGCTCGAACTCGGGCGCGCGCCGGGGCGGCGCGAGCGGAGCGATGCCGGCGAGGTCGAAGCCCTCTTCGGCGGCGAGCTCGAGGATGCGTTGGGCGCGTTCCACGTGCCGATTCTGACTCCGCGGCGCCGCAATTCGTTCGTTGCCCGGTCGCGGCCGGCTCCCGGCGGCGCTCCTTCCCTCGTGCGGGAACCCGAAACGCGGCGCGCCGCAACGACTCAAGCCCTTGCCAGTAAACGACTTCAGTACGATCTTGGTCTCCGGGTGGAAGACTGCGGTCTGCGAAGGGTCGTTCTTTCGTAACTGCCGCCACCGGCCTCTCTACAATGGCCTACGAACGCCTGGTCCCTGCCCGAGATCCCCGACTCCCCCCGTCCCCTCTGGCCTCGGACTTGGCGGGTCCTCCTCCCGACCTCATGCAGGCCTTCGATCTCCTTGCCGCAGGCGGCCCCGTCCACGGGCTCGATCGACCTGGAAACCTGCGCGCACGCGTCGACGAGATCGTCCTGGAGCTGGGGGAGGAACACCGCCGCATCTCGACCATCCTGGAGGACGGCGAGCGCTCGCCCGAGTCGATTCGCGACGCGGTCTCGACCCGGCTGATGGAGCGCTTCCGCGTCGGTCGTTCGCGGAGCTGCTTCGGCCTCCTCTACGAGCTGAACGCCGCGCACCTCCTGGCCCAGGTGGCCAGCCGGCTGCGGCGCTACGCCTCGAAGGCCGATCCGTTCGACGTCCTCCAGGAGGTCTTCTTCAACGTCTACCGCTACCCGCACCGGTTCAACTGCGCGCGGGAGGATGCGTTCCGCGTGTGGTCGGCGATGATCGTGCGCAACACGGTGCTCAAGCATCTGCGCTCGCAGGGGCGTGGCGGGCGCTCCGAGGTGCCCTTCGAGGACTTGACCGACCAGCCCGAAACCTACGCGAAGAGCCCGCTCACGGGCGTCATCGAGCGCGAGAGCTCCAAGGAGTGCGCGCGCGTCTATCTCACGTACCTGCAGCTCTACCTCGAGTTCTTCCAGATGCTCTCCGAGCGCGAGCGGCGCGCCCTGCACCTGGTGGAGGTCGAGGAGCGCAGCTATCGGACCGCCGCCGGGGAGCTCGAGATCAAGCTCGAGAACCTGAAGATGGTCATCTTCCGCGCCCGCCGGAAGATCCACCGGTCGATGCGCCGGGTCTTCGACGGCCTGCCGCCCGACTGCCGACCCGCCCGCGATCGGGGGCCCAAGAGGAAGAAGGAGACAGGTGATACCCGGGCCGGTGCCAGTGATACAGCCGTGATGGAGAACGACGAATGAGCCTCGAGGAGTGGAAACCCGGTAACGCGGACGTCTGCAGCGCCCTCCAGCTCGACATCTCGTGCCTGGTCGACGGCGAGCTCGACGAGCCCGCCGCCGCGCGCGCCATGGTGCACCTGGAGGACTGCCCGGCCTGCCGCGGCTTCTTCGACGACGCCCGGCGCTGTGCGCGGCTCCACCGCGACATCGCCGACCCCCAGCGCCTGATGGCGCACGTCGCGGCGCTCACCGGCGGCGACCTCGCGGACCTGACCTCCGAGGCGCGCACCGCCGACCTCACCCACCGGCTCGCGACGATCTTCTACCAGCTGGGCAAGGCGTACGTGCTCGCGGCGATCGACCCCGGCTTCCGCGAGCGCATCTTCGAGCAGGCCGTCCCGCTCGACGAGACGCAGAGCCGTGGGCGCGGCTTCGTGGACGGCGTCGTCGCCGGTTCGCGCGAGAGCGAGCGCTCCGAGTGGCGCGAGGCGCGGCACATGCTCAACGGGCGGCTCGAGCAGATCCAGGATCCGCTCGACAAGGGCCGCAGGCTCCTCGAGGAAGCGCTCGGCGTCGAGCCCGCCCACGAGGAGGCCGGCCTCTACCTCGCCTTCCTGCACTCGCAGGAGGGCAGGACCCTGAAGGCCGCCCAGGGCTATCGCAGCGTCTTCGATTCGGCGCTGTCCGAGACCAACCGCGGCCTGGCTGCCGTGCAGCTCGGCCGGCTCTACTCGTCCGAGGACGACTTCCGGCGAGCGATCCCGTTCTTCCGCTGGGTCACGATGTCCGGTCTCGCCGACCGCGACGACCGGTTCTGGTTCGCCCGTTTCAACCTCGGTAGTGTCTACGCTCGCAAGTCGGAGCCCGAGCGCGCTCTGAAGTACTTCCGCGAGCTGATCGACCGCCATCCGGCACAGCTGGGAAACGTCGTGGAAGCTTTCGCGCAAGCCCCGAAGCTGAGGCAGACCATCGACTCCCAGCCGGGTTTCACCGAAGCGCTGGTCCACAGCTGCCCGGAGCTGTTCCACCCGACAGGGGCCTCATCCACCGATCTCGAAGGCGAAGAGCTCTAGATCGGAGGCAGAAACCATGAATGCCAGGAAAGAAACGATTCCCTCCCGCGCCAAGCCGAACCTGATCCCGCTTCTGAGCGCCCTCGCGCTGGCAGCCTCCTTGGGAGTCCAGGGCGTGGCGACGGGCAACGGCACCACCTCCGACGAGACCATCGGCGGCCTCCCCGGCAGGGGCGGATGGGGTGGGCAGGGCCCGCACGAGCTCGAGGCGCGCCCCGGCTTCTACCTCGTCGGCACCGTGGCGGACGTGCTCGCCAGCGTCGTCACCGTCGAGGGCGAGGGCTACGAGTGGGTGGTCGCGGAGGGCCCCGATGGACTCGTGCGCTACGAGTACTACGGGGACCTCGAGATCACGCTCGACACCGCCGAGCTGGAGCGGCGCGGAGTCGAGATGGGCGTGGTCGCCGCGCCGCGCATCGGCGTCAAGGCGCGTCTCTCGTGGGACGGCGGACACGGCTCGCTGTTGACCCTCGCCGAGGGTGGCCGGTTCGAGCTGCCGCTCGAGCGCCTGCGCGGCCTCGGGCTGCTCGAGCGCTCGCCCGTCCTCACGACGTACAACCGCGTGACCCAGCGCAGCCGCTTCGAGGTGCGGGAGTTCGCCGGGCGGCTGACGGTGCGCATCGAGCACCACTGAGAGGCTCCGTCCTCGAGAACGATCGGCGCGGCGCCGCGGGGGCTGTTCTCCCGCGGCGCCGCCGTCTCTACACTCTGCCCGCGTGAGCGAGGAACTCGTCGCCATCGACGCGGGGACGACCGGAGTCACCGCGATCCTCTTCGACCTCGATCTGCGGCCGGTGCGCAAGGCGTACCGCGAGTTCCCGCAGTCGTTTCCGCGGCCGGGCTGGGTCGAGCACTCCGCCACCGACATCCTCGCCGCCGTCGACGCCACGCTCGCCGAGCTCTGGAGCGCCGGACCGGTCGGCGAGGTCGCCGGCGTCGGGATCACGAACCAGCGCGAGACGGTGTTCGCCCTCGACGTCGGAACGGGGGCCGCGCTCGCGCCCGGCATCGTCTGGCAGGACCGGCGCACCTCGGAGCGCTGCGCGGAGCTGCGCGCGGAGGGCTTCGAGCCGCGCGTACGCGCGAAGACCGGGCTCGTGCTCGATCCCTACTTCAGCGCGACGAAGGTCGAGTGGCTCCTGGAACATGGCCGTGGCGTTCGCGACGCTGCGCGCGCGGGGCGCGTCCGCTTCTGCACCGTCGACGCGCTGATCGTGCAACATCTCACGCGCGGGGAGCGCTGCGCGACCGACCCGACCAACGCCTCGCGGACGATGCTCTTCGACATCGAGGAGCGCGGCTGGAGCGAGGAGCTGTGCGCGCTCTTCGGCGTCGACCCGCGGTGGCTGCCCGAGGTGCTCCCCTCGGCGGGCGACTTCGGCACCGCGCGCCTGCCGGGGGGCCGCACCGCGCCGATCCGCGGCGTCGCCGGCGACCAGCAGGCGGCGCTCTTCGGGCAGGGGTGCTGGGAGCGCGGCAGCTTCAAGAACACCTACGGGACCGGCTGCTTCCTCGTGCTCAACACCGGGAGCGAGCGCTTCGACTCGGAGGCCGGCCTCCTGACGACGCTCGCCGCGGATCGCGGCGGAGATCCCGTGTACGCCGTCGAGGGCAGCGTCTTCTCCGGCGGATCGATCGTGCAGTGGCTGCGCGACCAGCTCGGGATCCTCGAGAGCGCGGCGGACTCGGAGCGCCTGGCGCGCTCGGTCCCCGACACGGGCGGCGTGTTCCTCGTGCCAGCGTTCGCCGGGCTGGGCGCGCCCTACTGGGACCCCGACGCCCGGGCCGGCCTGCTCGGGATGACGCGCGGCACCTCCCGCGCGCACGTCGTGCGCGCCGCGCTCGAGGCGATCGCCTTCCAGTGCGCCGAGGTGGTCGAGCTCCTGCGCGCGGACACCGGCCTCGCGGTCGACTCGCTGCTCGTCGACGGGGGCGCGAGCGCGAACGACTTCCTGCTCCAGTGCCAGGCCGATCTCGCGGGCCTCGAGGTCGTCCGGCCGCGGAACGTCGAGACCACCGCCCGCGGGGCGGCCGCCCTCGCCGGCGTCGGCATCGGCGCGTGGTCCGACCCGGCGCAGGCGGGCGCGTTCGCCGAGGAGGGCGCGCGCTTCCGCGGGGCGCTGGACCCGGAGGAGCGCCGCGCGCGGCTCGCGGCGTGGAGGGCAGCCGTCGCGCGCGTGCTGACCCGTGCGGCCCGCGGATAGAATGGCCGTCCCGCTCCCCGCACCGCACCATACATGTACCCGAACGACCGCAACCCCGCCCTGCGCTCCGAAGTCCCCATGGGGCCGGCCATCGCCCTGCTCGAGACCTGCTCGGTCGCGCGCGGCATCGAGGTGGCGGACACGATCCTGTGGGAGTCGGACATCGAGCTGCTCACCTCGGCGCCGGTGCAGCCGGGCAAGTACGTGATGCTGTTCACGGGCAGCGTCGAGGACCTCGCCTGCGCCGTGCGGCGCGGGGCCGAGATCGCCGGCTCGGACCTCGTCGACCAGCTCCTGATCCCCAACGTCGACCCGCAGGTCGAGGTCTCGCTGCGCCGCGAAGGCCACATCAACGGTCGGATCGACGCGCTGGGCGTGGTGGAGACGACGACCGTCGCCTCGGCGGTGCTGGCGGCCGACGTCGCCCTCAAGAAGGCGACGATCGACCTGCTCGAGCTGCGCATCGCGAACGGGCTCGGCGGCAAGAGCTACTTCACGCTGACCGGCGAGGTGAGCGACGTGCGCTCGTCGGTCGCCGCTGGCGCGCAGAGCGCGGAGGCGAGCGGGCACCTCGCGCGCCAGGTCGTGATCCCAAGGCCCCACCCCGACCTCGTCCGGCACCTGTGATCGGGCTCCCGTGGCGCGCCGTTTCCTCACCGTCGAAGACGTCCGCCGGGCCGCGGGGCCCGAGATCGTCACCGAGGCCGACACGCTCGTGACGCCGCAGGCCCTCGAGGCCGCGCGGGCGGCGGGCATCCGCATCCGCGCGCCGGGCGGCGAGTACGTCGAGCCCGCGCCGGACCGCGGCCCCGACGCGCAGCGCGCCGCGTACGCGCTGCCGCACCTGCCCGAGCCCGACGTCGACCCCGAGCTGACGGGCACCGGCGCGATCGTGACCGTGGTCGGCCGCAACCGGCCCGGCATCCTCGCGGAGATCACGACCGTCCTCGGTGCGTTCGACGTCAACATCGAGAACATCTCGCAGCGCATGATCGACGAGTACTTCCACCTCGTGCTCACGGTCGACATCCCTCCGGGGGGCGCCTTTCCCGCGCTGCGCGAGGCCTTGCAGTGCCTGGGGGGCGAGGACGACTACGCAGTACGCGTGATGCACGAGCGCGTCTTCCGCTTCATGCACCGCGTCTGAGAGGCGGGGAACGGGTGCCCTTCACCGACCAGGAGATCCTCGAGACCCTGCGGATGGTCGAGCTCGAGACGCTCGACATCCGCACGACGACGCTCGGGATCAACCTGCTCGACTGCGCCGATCCGGACCTCGAGAGCACCTGCGAGAAGGTCTACGCCAAGATCGTCCACCACGCGCGCGATCTCGTGCCGGTCGCGGAGGCGATCTCGGCCGACTACGGCGTCCCGATCGTCAACCGGCGCATCGCCGTGACGCCGATCTCGCTCGTGGCCGCCGCCTCGGGGGCCGAGGACCTGACGCCGCTCGCGCGCGCGCTCGACGCTGCCGCGGACGAGGTCGGCGTCGACTTCATCGGCGGCTTCAGCGCGTACGTGTACAAGGGCTTCACGCGCGCCGACCACGCGCTCTTCGAATCGATCCCGAGCGCCTTGCGCGAGACCGACCACGTCTGCTCGTCGGTGGCGCTCGCCTCGACGCGGGCCGGGATCAACATGGACGCGACGCGCAGGTTCGCCGAGCTCGTCCTCGAGACCGCGCACACGACCGAGCGCGCGATCGGCTGCGCCAAGCTCGTCTGCTTCTGCAACCCGGTCGAGGACAACCCCTTCGTCGCGGGCGCGCACACCGGGGTGGGGGAGCCCGAGACGGTCCTGAACGTCGGCGTCTCCGGGCCCGGCGCCGTGCGTTCGGCGATCGCGCGGCTCGGTCCGCACGCGGACCTGCTGGCGGTCGCCGAGACGGTCAAGCGCACGGCGTTCAAGATCACGCGCGTCGGCGAGCTCGTCGGCCGCGAGGCCGCGCGCCGGCTGGGGACGGTGTTCGGCATCGTCGACGTGAGCCTGGCGCCGACGCCGGCCGTCGGCGACTCGGTGGCGGACATCCTCGAGCTGATGGGCGTCGAGCGCACTGGCGCGCCCGGGACGACGGCGCTCGTCGCGCTCCTGACGGACGCGGTGAAGAAGGGCGGTGCGATGGCCTCGTCGAGCGTCGGCGGCCTCTCCGGCGCCTTCATCCCCGTGTCGGAGGACGGCGGCATGATCGCGGCCGTGCGCGAGGGCGCCCTCTCGCTCGCCAAGCTCGAGGCGATGACCGCGGTCTGCTCGGTCGGCCTCGACATGGTCGCCGTCCCCGGCGACACGAGCGCCGCGACCTTGATGGGGATCATCGCCGACGAGATGGCGATCGGCATGGTCAACAACAAGACGACGGCCGTGCGGATCATCCCGGTGCCCGGCAAGGGCCCGGGCGAGACGATCGAGTGGGGCGGGCTGCTCGGCACGGCGATCGTGCAGGATCCGGGGCGCTTCTCCTGCCGCGTGCTGCACGACCGCGGCGGCCGGATCCCCCCGCCGATCCAGTCGTACCGGAACTGAAGCGCGGTCGCGACCCGCGAAACGTGCCCGAGCCCGTCCGTGCTCGCCGCGTTGAAAGCCCGCTGCCCCGGAACCAAAGGGGCCCATGAACCTCCTCCAATCCCTCTCCCAGGACGTCGCCGACGTCGTCGAGCGGGTCGCGCCCGCCGTGTTGCACCTGCGTACGCTCGTCCGCCGGCGTTCGGTGCTCGGCGGGGGCTCGGGGGTCCTGGTGACCTCCGACGGCTACGCGCTCACCAACAGCCACGTGCTGCGTGGATCGACGGGCGTCGAGGCGGAGCTCGCCGACGGCCGCAGCTTCGTCGTGGACGTCGTCGGCGACGACCCGGCGACCGACCTGGCGCTGCTGAAGCTCTCCGCGGAGCGCGCCTTCGAGTACGTCGAGCTCGGCGACTCGGGGAAGCTGCGCGTCGGCGACCTCGCCGTCGCGATCGGCTCGCCCTTCGGCCTCGCGCACACGGTCACGCTCGGGATCGTCAGCGCCCTCGGGCGCTCGCTCTCGGGGCCCGACGGGCGAACCGTCGAGGGCGTCATCCAGACCGACGCGCTGCTCAACCCCGGCAACTCCGGCGGGCCCCTGGTGAGCGCCGCGGGCGAGGTCGTCGGCGTCAACACCGCGATCCACGCGCAGGGCCAGGGGCTGTGCTTCGCAGTGCCCTCGAGCACGGCGCGCTTCGTCGTCACGGAGATCCTGGGCCACGGGCGCGTGCGCCGGGCGTGGATCGGCGTGGGGGTCGAGGAGGTCCTCCTGCCGAGGTCCCTCGGCCGGCGCCTCGGCCTCGATTCGGCGCGCGGCGTCGCGCTCCGCAGCGTCGAGGCCAAGAGCCCGGCGAGCGCCGCCGGCATGCGGCCCGGCGACGTCATCCTGCGCCTTGGCGACGCGCGCATCGAGACCGTCGCCGACCTCCTGCGCCGCCTCGACGCCAGCGCGGTCGGCGCGCGGCTCGAGGTCGAGCTCGCGCGCGCCGGCGAGCGCATCACGCGCGAGATCCTGCCCCTCGAGCGCACCGAACGCGCTTCCTAGCCGGAAAACCTTTCCAGTGCTCGGGCGCCGCGATTCGCGGCTGGCGGCTCAAGGGTTTCCCGGGGGACTCCGAAGAACTTGCGCGGGCGTCCCGAAGCAAGGGTTGCGTTCGGGCGTCGCTCGCGACCAGCCGTGCACGAGAGGAAGGAACGCCAGAAGGCCGCCTGCGCGGAAGAGGACTTGGCGCACCCCGCCGAGGATCCGGCGGACGTGGTCGCGATCCGCGGCAGCACCCTGCGCGTCCTGTACCGCTTCGCCGTCGCTCTCAACGCCAGCGAGTCGCTCGTGGAGATCGCGGCCCTCACTGCCCGGGCGACCCATGACGCGCTGCAGGGCCACTCCGTGCACGTGCAGCTCTGGGACGACGACGCGGGCACGGGCACGATCGAGGCCGACGACGGGGCGGAGATGTCCTCGGAGATGCACCGCGAGGCGCTCGCCACCCACCAAGGACAGGTCGGCGAGATCGTCGTCGACGCTCACGGGCCGCGTGGGCGGCGGTTGTCGGGGTCGGACCGCGAGGTGCTGACGATGATCGCGGTGCCCACCGCGGTCGCGGTCAACAACCACTTCCGCCGTCGCGAGCGCGACCGCGCGCAGCACGCCACGATCCTGGCCCTGGCGCGGCTCTCCGAGCAGCGCGACAACGAGACCGGCAGGCACATCGAACGCGTCAGCCTCTTCTGCGAGCTCGTGGCGACGGGCCTCTGCGACGCGCGGCACTACACCGACGAGATCACGGGCGGCTTCATCGAGGACCTCGTCCGCTCGGCGCCGCTGCACGACATCGGGAAGGTGGGGATCCCGGACTCGATCCTCCTGAAGCCCGGAAAGCTCACGCCGAGCGAGTGGGAGATCATGAAGACGCACACCACGCTCGGCGCGCAGACGCTCGACGAGGTGATCCGCGAGACGCGCGACCCCGGGTTTCTCGCGATGGGGCGCGACATCGCCTGGTGCCACCACGAGAAGTGGGACGGGAGCGGCTACCCGCGCGGCCTCGCGGGCCTCGAGATCCCGCTCTGCGCGCGCATCCTCGCCGTCGCCGACATCTACGACGCGCTCACGACCCAGCGGCCGTACAAGAAGGCCTGGGCGCACGAGGAGGCCGTGCGCTGGATCCGCGGCCTGCGCGGGAACCACCTCGACCCGCGCGTGGTCGACGTGTTCCTGGCGCGCGCCGAGAGTGCCGACGGGATCCGCGCGCGCCTCGCCGACACGGCCGACGACGTCCGGCGCCTGGAGGAGTTCGCGCTGGCGAGCCTGTAGCCCCTGAGGAACGCAAGAAAGCAGGAACAGGAACCCAAACATCGACCCCGATCGGCGAACCTCTCCCGCTCGATGCCGAGCTGGCGCCGCACGTACTGGGTCGTCTGGACCGCGAACCTCATCACCGCCGTGGGGATGATGAGCTTCCTGCCCTTCTTCCCGAGCCTGCTCTCCGAGCTCGGGCTCGAGGACGCGGGGGCCGTCTCGCTCTGGGCGGGCGCCATTTTCGGCGCCGCGCCGCTCGCGGCCACCTTCGTCAGCCCGATCTGGGGCGCGCTCGGCGACCGGCTCGGGCGCAAGGTGATGGTCGTGCGCGCGATGCTCGCGATCGCCGTGTTCGTCGGCGCGATGCGCTTCGCCGAGACCCCCCTGCAGCTCTTCCTGCTGCGCCTGGGCCAGGGCTTCTTCTCCGGGTTCATCCCGCCCAGCATCACGCTCGTCAGCGTGCAGGCGCCGCAGGAGCGGCAGGGGCGGATCGTCGCGGACCTGCAGACAGCGCTGCCGCTGGGTGCGATCCTGGGGCCCTTCCTCGGCGGCCTGATCGCGGCGACGAGCGGCCACCGAGCGGTCTTCACGTTCGTCGGGATCGCCGGGCTCGCGAGCGCCCTCCTGGTCGTCTTCTTCGCGCACGAGGACCCCGCTTCGCGCCGGAAGAGCCCGGCGGCGCCGACGCTGCGCGGGACCCTCGCCGGGCTGCGCGCGGACATCGTCGAGGTGTGGAGCAACCGCTCGGTGCGCGCGGTCGTCGTGCTGCTCTTCTTCCTGCAGTTCTCGCTCGGGAGCACCAACCCCGTGCTCGAGATCTACGTGCACGAGCTCTTGGCCGGGCGCGAGGTGCGGGCGCTCGTCATGGCTACGAGCCTCCTCTTCGGGGGGATGGCGCTCGCCAACCTCGTGGCGATTCCCCTCTGGGGCCGCTACGGCGACCGCACGGGCCACGCGCGGGCCTTCACCCTGGCGGCCACGGGGGTTGTCGTCTCGCTCTTCCTGCAGGCGGCCCTGCCCGCGTACGCGCTGCTCTTCGCGGGGCGGCTCTTGATGGGGGTGGCGATGGCGGGCACCGGGCCGCTCGCCTTCGGCGTCGCCGCCGCCGAGACCACGGTCGACAAGCGCGGTGGGGCCTTCGGCGTCGTGTTCAGCTCGCGGACGCTCGCGGTCGCCGTGGGCGGGATGGCCGGGGGGGCGCTCGCGACGGTCGTCGGCGTGCGCGGGCTGCTGCTCCTCTCGGGATGCGTCGTCGGCGCCGCGCTGCTCGTCCTGCGGCCGCGGCGCCGCCCCGACGCCGAGCTCGCCGGCCCCGTGGGCGTGGAGCCGGTCAGCGAAGGGAGAACGGGAGCTCCTCCGCTTCGTCCTCCGGAAACGCCCAGGCGGCGCGCAGTGCGTCGATGAGCGCCGACTTGACGCGCGTCGCGTCGAGCGCGCTCGGGCACAGCGCCTCCCCCGCGTGCTCGCTGAAGCTCTCCATCTCGGCCTTGCCGAACCACAGCTCGGGAGAGGCGCCGCTCGCGCTCTGGCAGCGCCACGCCGCCTCGTCCTCGCGGCGCGTGCCCTCGAGCTCGTCGAGGCGCCTTGCCAGAGCCGCGAGGTCGGGGCGCGGCTGCGTGCGCGGCGCCGCGAGGTCGAACCACGAGAGCGTTCCGAGCACGAGGCGGTAGGTCGTCCCCGCGCGCGCCGGACCGACGGCGAGGACGCGGTCGGCGCGGCCGTCCGCGAAGAGGGCGTGGCGCCCCGGGTCGAAGCGCGCCGGCGCGCCGCGGCGCGTCGAGGTCGCGCCCGGCGCGGCCACCCAGATGCGCAGGTCGAGGTGTACGAGATCGTCGAGCGCCGCGCGCGCGAGGTCGGCCCGGTCGGCGCGCAGGGCCTCGAGGTCCGCTTCCCAGAGCGGCCGGTACTCCTCGAGGTCGCCGCGCGCGATCGCCGGCAGGCGCTGCACGGCTGCGCGCGTCGCGAGCTCGTAGCGCTCGCGGCCCGTGGTCCCGGCGAGCGCGCTCGCGATCGGCGAGCGCCCGGGCTCGGCGAGCGCCTCGAGCGTCGCGCAGGCGGCGAACGCCTGCTCGGAGGGGACCTGGAAGAAGTCGCCCGCGGCGGCGATCGCGAGGAGCTCGGACGCCAGCGGCAGCGCGGCCTCGGGGCGATGCGCCGCGAACATCGCGCAGGCGCCGTCGCTGTCGTAGTGGTTGTTCGCGAGCGCCACGCAGCCGCGCGCGAGCCGCTCGCGGTCCCGCGCAGGAAGGCGCGCGAAGTGCAGCGCGATGCCCGTCGAGAGGTCGTGCTTCAGCTCGCGGGGCGTCGCGTTGCCCGGCCAGTGCGAGAGGTGCAGCCCGGGCGCCCCCCACGACCCGTCGACGCTGACGACGCGCTCCGTCCCCGGCTCGGTCTGGATGCGGATCGGCAGGTCCACGGCCGCTCAGCGCTTCTTCGCGCGCAGCCGCGCCTCGACGTCCTCGACGTTCTCGATCGCGTCGGAGCGCGCCTTCGCGGCGCGCGCGCGCTCCTCGTCGTCGAGTCCCTCCGACTGCAGCAGCTCGTCCGCCATGCGGATGCACGTCAGGTACATCTCTCTCGCGCGCGCGAGGTCGCGCCCGAGGAAGTAGTGCAGGATGACGGCGGTGTCGTTGACGAGGTGCGGCTTGTCGGGCGCCAGGGAGAGCGCCACGACGTAGGCCTCGTACGAGCGCTCGAAGAGCTCCGGCGCGCGCTCGGCGTCCTCGGGCAGGCCCGTCGCGAGGAACAGCTTGCCCGCTTCGCGGAAGAGCAGCCCTTGGTCGTTCCACCACTCCCAGTTGCCGGCGAAGGCCCCGGTGCGCAGGTCGCAGAGGTACGCGGCGTCCAGCGTACGGTCCCTCTTGGCGCACCAGTCGATGACGAGCGAGAGCGCGCCGAGGTGCGGCTCGGGATCGCCTTCGATCGCGCTGACGAGCTTGGCGGGCTCGAGGGCGTAGCCGGTGAGCAGCGCGTCGGCCGCGCCGTCGAGCTTCGCCTGCTTGAAGCGCGCGAACCCCACGTAGAACCAGGAGTCGACGTAGAGCGGCCACTTGCGGACGGACTGCTCGAAAGCCGCCTCGCAAGCGGCCCAGTCCGCGAGCTCGAAGCTCGTGTACCCGAGCCACCAGAGCAGGAGCGCGTCCGCGACGTTCTCGGCGCCGTAGCGCTCGACGAACAGGCGCTCCGCCTCGCGCAGGAGCGAGCGGTACTGCTCGACCGGAAAGCGCCCGTGGAGGTCGGCGTAGTCCGCGCCCGCGGGATTCCAGCCCAGCGAGTCCGCGAACGCCGCGCCCGCGAGGTCGAGCTTCTGGCGCTGCTCGTACATGTACCCGAGCTGCAACCCGATGTCCGCCGCCAGCGTGCGTTGCGCGTCGGTCCCGGGCGCGCCGAGCTTGCGCGCCGCCTCGCCGAGACGCTCGACCGTCTCTTCCCAGAGCGCGTCCGCCTCCGCGCGCCGCGCCTCGTCCGCGTCGACGTCGACGAAGCGCTGGAAGAGCAGGAGGCTGAGCACGAAGGGCGGGTGCGGGTCCGCGGGTGCGATCTCGATGGCGCGCAGGGCCGCGGCGCGGCCGACCTCGTAGCGCCGCGTGTGCCACGCGCTCTCCGCCAGCGGGAGGAACGCGTCGTAGTACTTGTCGGGGTCCGCGGCGGTCGCCTTCGAGAGGAACGTGCGCGCGTCCTCGAAGGCGAGGCCGGTGGTCGTGGGTGGGACGTCCTGGTCGACGTACTGCTTGCCCTTGCGGAAGAAGGCGATTCCGTAGAGATAGTCGAGGTCCGGGCTCTCGGTGCCGGCGAGGCGCAGTTCGTCGATCGCGTCGAGCGCGTCGTTGATGCGGCCTTGCTCGAGCCATGTGCGCCAGACCCACATGCGGGTGGGGAGGGTGCCTTGGGATTGGGCGTCGGCGCGCTCGAAGAGGGCGAGGGCGAGGTCGAGCTCGCCGCGGTCGAGGTGCTGACGGCCTTGGGGGATGAGGTCGGCTTGGGGGCGGGGAGCGGGGTCCTGGAGGGGGTCGAGGGGGAAAAGGGCGAGGAGGAGGGGGGGGAGGACGCGGGGAGCGGTCGACGTCGGTTCGGGCACGGGCACGGGATGACCTGTGGGTCGCGGACCCGTCACGGCCGCCGGATCCAAACCCGGTCTTCCAGCGCCGGGAGGATGTCCTCCCCGGCGGTCGCGCGGTCGCACAGGGGCAGCACGACGCTCGCGACCCACTCGCGCTGCGGTCCGATCGCGACCGCCTTCTCGAACCATGCCTTGGCGACCGCGGGCTCGTTCTTCAGGGTCAGGTACAGGATCCCCAGGTTCTCGTGCGCGTCGCCGTACGCCTCGGTCAGGCCCGCGAGGTCGAGCTGGCGCTGCTCGCTCTCCGCCTCGTCGATGCCCTCCTCGGCGGCCGCTGCGCGGGCTCGTTCGAGCTGCGCGGGGGCGAGCTCGATGGCGCGCAGCAGGTAGCGCTCGGCCGTCTCGGCGTCGGTGCGCAGGTAGTAGGTCATGATCAGACCCGTGTCGTTCACGATGCGCACGTTGTCGGGGGCGAGCTCGGCGGCGTCGACGTAGGCCGCGTAGCTGCGCTCCATCAGCTCGTCGGCCAGCGCGAGCGCCGCTGCGGCGCCCTGCTCCAGGGCCTTGCGCTCGGTCGGGTCCGACGTTTCCCGCGCGCGGCGCAGGAGGCGGACCCGCGCCTGGGTCTCGAGCAGCACGGCGGCATCGCGGTTGAAGAACCCGGCGTTGTTCGCGTGCCAGGGGTCCTCGGGCTGGGCCTGGCGCAGGAAGTCGTAGATGGCCGCCGCGTTGCGGACGGCGTCGGGGTCGTTCTCGTTGCCCTTGTAGTACTCGTCGGCGACGACCTGCAGCCCGCGCACTCCCGAGTACATGATCCCGGCGTACTCCCAGGCGACGCCGCCGGGGGCGAGCTCCTCCATCGACATGAACGCCGCGCGCGCGCCCTCGAGGTCGCCGGCGTTGCGCAGGCTCCAGCCGATGCCCCCGCGGCAGACGATCCCGTAGCTCCTGCACGCGTCCGCGTACTCGGGCTGCAGCTCGCCGCAGCGCTGGAAGAGCTCCTCCGCCTCGCGGAACTCGACGCTCGCATCCGCGCCCAGGGCGAGCGCGTCGCCGGCGAGGAGGAACGTCTCCTGGGCCGGGTACCAGAGTCCCAGGGCGAGGCTCGGGTGGCGCTGGTTGAAGCTCGTGTAGGTCTCGAGCACGGCCGGGCGCCCGCCCCTCTCGCGCTCGAGCTCGACCAGCCGGTTGTGCAGCGCCTCGTTCTCGGGGAGCACGTCGAGGCCCGCCCTGACCCGCTCCGTCGCGCTCCAGAGGTCGCCTTCCCACTGGTACAGGTTGGCGAGCTGGAGGTAGACCCAGGGATCGTCTCCCGCGCGGCCGAGCAGCTTGTGCAGCGTGTCGCGCGTCATCGCGAAGAGCTCGCTCGCGTCCTCCTGCGCGGCCTTGCGCGCCACGTAGTTGTCGAAGCTCGCCTCGGCCAGCGTGCGCTCGGGCGCGACGTCGAGCTGCGGGCGCGGCTCGAGCCCCTTGAGCCGCTCGTACCCGCGAACGGCGTACTCGAGCGCGCGCTCGGGGTCGGGGATGCGCCGCGCGGCGCGGCTCGCCGCGAAGTACGCCTGGATCCCGTAGCCGCGCCGCAGCGCCTCGCGGTAGTTCTCGAACGCGTCCTCGTAGAACCAGAAGTTCTTCGCCGGGTTCGAGTCGGCCGTGTCGTACGCCGCCTGCCCGCGCAGGAACCAGGCCTCGCCGCTCGACGGCTCGAGCTCGATCGCGGCATCCAGCGGCAAGAGCGCCTCGAGCGGCTGCCCCTCGGCCATCAGCGTCTTGCCCTCGTGCATCTTCTGCTCGAAGAGCAGCTGCCCGAGGATCGCGCGGGCGGAGGCGTAGTCGCCAGCGCGCACGGCCTCGATCGCGCGCTCGGGGCTCGGCTCGTCGCCGGTCGCGGCCGTCGGGTCGAGCGTCGCCGTCAGGGGGAGGAGCAGGAGGAGCACCGGGCAGGTTCTGCGTCGGTCCATCGGTCGTTTCGGTGGGTTTCGGTCGACCTCCAGTCGACCTCGGGTAGCGGAAGAGTCCGGAGCACCGCGACGAAGCCGGGCATTCTACCCGCGGCGGCACGCCTCTCCAGCCCGCGGCGCCTTCGCGAGCCGGTCCGGGGGACCGCTCCAAGCGCCTGGACGGGTGGACGAGGGACTAGCCTCGACGCTGGGGCGGGTGACATCGTTCCTCGCTGGCCCCGGGGGCTATATATGGGGCAGCCGGGAAGAGGACCGCTCGCCGCGCGTCCGAGCGGCCCCCCTGGTTGCCGGGCCTGGCCAGACCCACTGCCACCGAATGAAACGACCGACCCTCTCGCGCGCCGGCCTGGCCTTGCGCTGGGCGCGCGTGCCCGTGGTTACGATCCTGTGGTTCGCCGCCCCGGGCTGCGACAACCCGGTGTGCGTGTTCAGCGGCGACTGCGGGTCCGACTCCGGCGGCGGCTCGGCCGGCACGGAGCAGGCGAGCCTGCCGCAACCGGGCCTGTGGATCCTCGAGGCGCGCCCCAGCCTCGTGCGCCAGGTTCCAAGCGACAACCGCGCCACTCCGCAATCGGTGGTCATGCTCGAGTTCACCGAGAGCCTGGCGTCCGACACCCTGCGCGGCGCGTTCCGGCTCAACGACGTCACGTTCGGCACGCCGATCGAGTTCCTCGACCCGCCGCCGCTGATCGGGAACGGACGCATCGTGATCCTCGCTCCCGCGCGCGATCTCGCGACGGACTCGGTGATCCAGGTCGCCTACTCCGAGGACGAGCGCATCACCGATCTCACCGGGCAGCGCCTCGAGCGCCCGGGCAGCGGCGCGATCGGCGACTTCCGGATCACGACCGCCCTGCCGGACGTGCCGGTGCTGCTCGCCACGTTCCCCGACGACGGGGCCCAGAACCAGAGCGAGGTCAGCGAGGTCGTCGCCCTCTTCGACCGCAGGATGGACCCGACGTCGTTCGACACGAGCTCCTGGGCGACCGAGGTCGACGGCGTGCCGCCGAGCCCCGATCCCGACCCGGTTCCGGTCACCCTCGCGGGCAGCGGCACGTCGGCGTCGCTCACGCAGGTGTGGCGCTGGCGCAGCGTCGACTCCGCCGGCGTCCCCGTGCCGCTCGCGGCCGGCGGCCGCGTCGAGATCGCGCTCTCCGCGGCGAGCGCGCCGCTGCGCGACGAGCAGGGCATGGTCCTGCCGGCGAAGACCATCGCGTGGTTCGTGTCGGAGACCTCGATCCCGCTCGCGGTGCGCAAGGCGCCGGCGTCCGAGCCGCCCGATGCGATCGGCCGGCCGAACCTCTCGTCCATGGAGGACGTCCTCGAGATCGACCTCGCTCAGCCCACGCAGCAGGGCGACCGGCTGGGCGTCTACCTCTTCGGCAGCGCGCTCGGAGCCGCGGACGGCCTGCCCGCGGGGCCGCTCGTCGCCCTGTTCCGCGAGGCGCTGCCGGCGGAGGGGCTGACGACCGTCGGGATCGTACCGGCGGACCTCGCGCTGCTCGACGCGGCCGGCGCGGGCCGGCTCGCGGACGGCGACCTCGCGGTGGCCGTCTTCCTCGCGCGCGGCGCGACGCGCACCCCGGTCCAGGTCCTCGACGCCGAGCCGCTGGTGCCCGGGACGCAGGATCTGCTCTTCGACGTGACGCCGCCCGAGTTCCTCGGGCTCGACTCCACCACGCCGCTGCCGGTCTTCCGCTCGGACATGAGCGGCGCGACGCTCGCCGGACGGGCCAGCGAGGAGATCCGGCGCGCGGAGGTGCGCACGCCGCTCGGCGACAACTTCTTCCCCGACTCGCCGGCCACCGTCGCCTCCGCGACGTCCGAGGGGTTCTTCGTCGCGCGCCCGGTCGACCTCGGCATCCTCGACCGCGCCGACCAGCCGCTGGACTTCAACCTGCGCATCTACGACCTCGCGCTCAACTCCGCGGCGGACGCGGTCCGCGGGACCTTCGAGCAGGTCGGCGTCGTCGGGCCGGACCCGCTCTCTCCAGGGGATCCGCTCGAGGTGCACGTCTTCGACGCGACGACGCTCGAGCCGCTGCCGGGTGCCGTGGTCGCGACGCACGGTGGTTCCGTCGGCCCGGAGGGCCCCTTCGTGCTCGTGGACTCGGGCTCGACCGACTCGTCGGGCGACCTGTCGCTCGCGAGCGCCGCCAGCGGCGAGACCGTGCTCAGCGTGGACCTCGCGGGCTACGACGGGTTCACGTTCCACGACGTGCGCAGCGTGCGGGTCGACGTCCCGCTCGCGCCGTCGGGGCTGGCCCTCGCGCTGACCGCCGGGACCTTGACCTCGACCGCGGGGATCGGGAGCAACTCGCGCTGGGTCGGCGACTCGCGCGTCCCCGAGCTCGCCGACCGGCGGCTCCCCGTCGCGACCTGCACGCCCGATGCGCGCACGGCGGGCGAGGCCTGCCCGTTCGGGCCCGAGGCGATCCGCCCGGCGCGGCTGGGCGGGCAGACCGCGTTCGTCGTCGACTCGTCGGTCTCGAGCCTGGGCGTCTTCAATCCGGCGAGCTTCCTGCGCGCCTTCGCGTTCGACGCCCCGACGCCGCGCGTCGAACCCGGGGACGCCGAGTCGGTGGTCTTCGACATCCCCGCGCTCCTGATCGACCTGCCGCCCGAGGAAGGCGCCTTCGCCACGGCCCCGCTCTTCCTGAGCCTCCCCCCCGGCGCGGCTCCGGACGGCTTCGGGCTGCTGGCCGAGGACCCGATCGTCACCGTGGAGGGGCTCTCGCCCGGGATCCCCGGGTCGATTCCCGTCGGGCTCGGAGCCCCGTTCGAGGATGCCGGCGGCGCCTTCTGGGCGTCGATCGCCGCGATCCCCGGCGCCGTGCGCGGCGCCGTCGCCGGTTCCGACCCGGGGCGGCTCGTCGCCGCGGGGACCATCGACGCGGACCTGCGGATGCGGGTCGAGCTCGTCGACGAGGCGGACCACCGCTCCGGCCGCCGGCCGCGCTTCTCGCTCCCCTGGGGCACGTCGGACGACCCCGACCCGACTCCGGACGTCCCGGTGCTGCGCCTCCCGGCGACCTCGTCCGGGGGCCGCGAGTACGTCCTCGAGTGGGACGGCGTGCTGCTCGACGCGTTCACCCGCGGGGGGACGGGGCTCTACCGCGTGACGCTCTCCGACACCCTGGGCCGGCGCTGGATCCTCTGGCGCACCGACCTGCCGGATGCCGCGGGGACGACGGGCGGCTTCCTCGCGGACCTGGGGTCCCTGGGCGGATCGGGGCTGGCCGACGGGCTGATCCGCTGCCAGGTGTCGGCCTTCACGTGGGAGGGCTTCGACCCCTCCGTCTTCCTCTGGACCGACCTGGAGCGCGAGCACGACCACTTCGCCCACGCGGCCACCGTCACCTTCGGCCAGCCGTGATCGATCGCTTCCGATCGCGGGTGGGGAATCGAGCGAGTCCCGGGTTGGCGATTCATCGCCCCGATCGCGATCCCTATAATCCGACCCGCGCGGGCTCGAGGGGAACCGAGTGGAACGCAGAGCTCTTCCCCGGCGTTCGCGACGCGCCTACCCGAGGAGGACCCGTGATGCCGCTACGATCGACCGCCCCGCGCTTCGCCCCCCGCTGCGCCCGCCGCGCCTGGGGAGCCTGCCTGCTCGGGCTGCTCATGGGCTGCACGCAGCTCCCGACGTCCTACGGCGACGACGTGGAGGTCGTCGCCGAGGGCGGCCTGGAGGCCGCCAACCCCGGCGATGTGGCGATCGCGCCGCTGCTGGTCATGGCGGAGGGGGTGGCCCCCCCCGAAGGCGAGCTGCGCAAGGGCTTCCAGAACGCGCTCGTGCGCCGGCGCTACAACCCGCTCTCGATCGAGGCCGTCGACCGCCGCGCGGTGAACGCCTCGTACCTCCCCGGCCAGCTGCGCGAGGACGCCGTCCTGCAGATCGTGGTCCACGGCTGGAACGACGAGCTGTGGCGGACGCAGTCGATGCTGACCTACGACCTCGAGGCGCGGCTGCTCGACGCCCGCGAGGCCGGCGCCCCGGTCCTCTGGTCCGGTCGGAGGGCGGAACAGCTCACGATGGTGCGCCAGCGGGACGCCTCGATCCGCGACGACGAGAGCCTGCTCCAGGAGGCCTGCAATCGCATCGCGGTCGAAATCCTCACGGCCATGCCCGCCCGCCGGCCGGGCCCCGAAGGTCCCTGACCCGAAAGCGCCGCAGGGCCTTCCCCAGGGCCGCGGGCGCCCCTAGACTCACCTCTTCCATCACCCTCGGGAGGCCGCGGCGGGACGGCCGCCTCCTCCCCGACCGGCCGGCGCGACGCCGGCGCACCCAGTCACCGGGGATCGGTCCCTGGGGCTCGGGCAAGTCCAGTGTCGAGGTCCCCATGTCCATGACCGCAGACCGCAAGCAGGAGATCATCCGCGACTACGCACGATCAGCCGGGGACACCGGGTCCCCCGAGGTGCAGATCGCGCTCCTCAGCGAAGACATCAAGAACCTCACCGAGCACCTCAAGGTCCATCGCAAGGACTTCACCTCGCGCCGCGGGCTGCTCATCAAGGTGGGGCAGCGCAACCAGCTCCTGCGCTACCTGCGCGACAGGAAAGCCGATCGGTACCAGAACGTCGTCCAACGCCTCGGCCTCCGACGCTGAGTGCGTGGCGCATACATGAACCATCGCGGCCCCTCGCTCGAGCCGATCCGGAGGGCGCCCGACATCCACCCATCCTTGCCGCTCCGTCCCCCGTTCGCGAAGACGCGGGGGGGAGACGCGCGAGCGGCCGGCGGGGCCGAGCTCCGATCGAGAGCGAGCCCCGCGCTTCGTGTCCGGGCTCCGCGCGTCGCCACGCGGCGGCGCACCCGGCCGGAGCCGCTCCCCGAGCGCGCTGCGTGTGCTCGGGCTCGACGCGACCAGACAGACGTAGACGCAAAGCAGAAGAAAGACAACTCATGAATAACGAAGTGATCCGCGTGGAAGCGGACATCGCGGGCAAGACACTGACCATCGAGACCGGCCACGTAGCCCGACAAGCCCACGGTTCGGTGATCGCGAAGCTGGGAGAGACCATGGTCTTCGGCGCCGTGACCTCGGGCGGCGCCAGGGAGGAGATCGACTTCTTCCCCCTCGTGTGCGATTACCGCGAGAAGACCGATGCCGCCGGCAAGATCCCCGGCGGCTTCTTCAAGCGCGAGGGTCGGCCGACCACCAAGGAGATCCTGACCATGCGCCTCATCGACCGGTCGATCCGGCCGATGTTCCCGGAAGGGTTCAAGCAAGAGGTGCAGGTGATGACGCATTGCCTGTGCTACGACGGAGTGCACAACTCCGACGTCCTGGCGATGATCGCCGCATTCGCCGCGATCCGGCTCAGCGGGCTGCCCTTCGAGACGACGCTCGGGGCCGTGCGCATCGGCCACCTCGACGGCGACTTCGTCGTCTGGCCGCCCGACGAACGCCGGCGCGACGAGTCACGCCTGGACCTCGTGGTCGCCGGCCACAAGGACGGGATCGCCATGGTCGAGTCCTCGGCCCGCGAGATGGCCGAGGACGAGATGATCGACGCCCTGGAGCTCGGGCAGCGGGCCATCCTGGAGATCGTCGGCATGATCGACGAGCTCACGGAGAAGGCGGGCAAGCCCACGATGGAGTTCACCGCTCCGGAGGTCGACGCGGATCTGCGCGCGAAGGTCTTCCGGTACGAAGAGCGGCTCGCCGCGGCCATCCGCACCGAGGGCAAGCAGCAGCGCACCGAAGCCCTGGACGTCGTGCGCAACGACGCCATCGAGGCCCTCACCGCCGGCACGCCGGAGGAGGAGCTGGCGGAGCGTACCAAGGAGATCAAGGCCTTCTGGCACGAGCTGCTGAAGAAGGTCGAACGCGAGTGCGTCCTCGGCGGAACGCGCGTCGACGGCCGGAGGTGGGACGAGGTCCGCGAGATCACGATCGTCCCGAACTTCGTGCCGCGCCAGCACGGGTCGGTCCTGTTCACCCGCGGAGAGACCCAGGCGCTCGTCAGCGCCACGCTCGGGACGCCGGACGACGAGCAGATCATCGACGGGATCGAGCTCGAGTACCGCAAGCACTTCTACCTGCACTACAACTTCCCGCCCTACTCGGTCGGCGAGACGCGCCGGATCATGGGTCCGGGGCGACGCGAGATCGGACACGGCATGCTCGCCGAGCGCGCGCTGTACGCCGTCATCCCGCCGAAGGATTCGTTCCCCTACACGATTCGCATCGTGTCCGACATCATGGAGTCCAACGGGTCGTCCTCGATGGCGAGCGTCTGCGGCGGGTGCCTGGTGCTGATGCTGGCGGGAGTGCCGATCGCGCAGCCCATCGCGGGGATCGCCATGGGGTTGATCCAGGAGGGCGGCCGGACCGCGGTCCTCTCGGACATCCTCGGCTCGGAGGACCACCACGGCGACATGGACTTCAAGGTGGCGGGGTCCGGGGTCGGCATCACCGCGCTCCAGATGGACATCAAGATCCACGGAGTCACGCGCGAGCTCCTGTCGAAGGCGCTGCAGCAGGCGCGCGAAGGGCGCATCCACATCCTGCGCAAGATGCTCGACGCCGTCCCGCGGCCGGCCGCCGACATCTCGGTCTACGCGCCGCGCATGGAGACGGTGCGCATCCCCTCCGAGAAGATCGGCTTCCTGATCGGCCCCGGAGGGCGCACGATCAAGGCCATGCAGGAGGAGTACCGCGTCAAGGTCTCCATCCTGGACGACGAGGGGAACGTGCAGGTCTTCGGCGTCGACTCGGGCGCGGTGCATCGCTGCGTCGAGGCCATCAAGGCCATGTGCGAGACTCCGAAGATCGGCGCGCGCTACACCGGAACCGTGCGCAGCATCCGCGACTTCGGGGCGTTCGTCGAGGTCCTGCCCGGCGTCGAGGGGCTGTGCCACATCTCCGAGCTCGCCGAAGGCTACGTCGGTCAGGTGACCGACGTCGTCAACGTCGGCGACGAGATCGAGGTCGTCGTGATCAACGTGGACGACCGCGGCAAGGTCAAGCTCTCCCACAAGGCGGCCTTCGAGTCCGGGGAGGGTCCGCTGGCCGACCCGGACGGCCCTCCGCGACGGGGTGGCGGTCGTGACCACGGGGACAGTGGCGACCGCGGCGACCGCGGGGACCGCGGCGACCGCGGCCGCGGCTCGCGTGGCGGCCGAGGTGGGGGCGGGCCGCGCGGCCGCCGTCGTCCGGAGCGGACCGGCGCCTCCGACCGCTGAGCGATTCCGCGCGGCCCGCGCCACGTCCCCTCGGGACGGCGCGGGCCGTCCGTCCGTTCCGCGTCGCGAAACCGGGACCGCGGGTCCAGGCCACTGCGAGCCGCGGTCGATGACAGGCCGTTCCTCGACGCCCCGATCCTTGGCGCGCGGGGGAGGGGCTCACGCCGGCTCGGCGTTTTCTCCTCGCTCGCACGGGGCGGCGCTGTACCATGGCGCCTCGAGGGGTCCCGCCGGTGGCGGGGCGCCTCCAGGCTCGTGGGGCCACGTCCACCGCCGGGTGGGCGTTGCGAGGCTGAATCGTCCAGTCGCCGAGTCCCGTCCCAGCGCCATGAGCAGGATCCTCGCCACCGCCCTGATCGCCCTCGCCCTCCTGTCCCCCGACGGGCGGGCGGCCACCGTGGAGTCTGTGGAGCGCGTGCTCGCCGAGCGCAACGACGACGACGGCCGGGGGACGCCGTACGTCGTCGACAAGAAGGACAACATCTGCGGGCTCAACGAGCCCAAGCAGCTGAGCAACCCCGCCAAGGTCGACTACGACGAGCTGCTCTCCGCCACGCCGGAGGTCCTCCGGATGAAGAAGGAGAAGATCGACAAGGACTCGGCCGAGGGCATCCAGCTCTTGAACCAGGCGGAGAGCCGAGTCCTCAAGGCCTGTCAGGCGGTCCGCGAAGCGGAAGGCCACTGCAGCGTCTGGAAGGACATCAAGCGGCGGGAAGGACAGAAGATCCCCGACCTCACGAGCAAGGTCAAAAAGGAGATCGGTAAGAAGCAAGACTAGCCGATGAATGGAGGAGGGGCCCCTCCCGTGTCCCTCCGTGGCGGCTCGTCTTCGACGCCCTCGGGGCAGGGGCATCCCGGATCGCCGCCGGAATCCCACCATTCGCCACGCGCGCGACGCCCCTTGGCAGCTCCCCGCCGAAACGATCTCCTCGCCACCGCGCTCTGCGCGGCCGCCTCCGTCCTCGCGTGCAGGACGCCGCCCGATCCCACGACGCCCAAGAGCGAGCGCGTCAACACCGAGCTCCTGGACCAGCTGATCGACTCCAGCGCGCTCGACCCGGTCGACGAGGCGGAGTTCGGCGACGAGGAGGTCTTCGCCGAGCTCGAGGCCGAGTACGCCAAGCGCGGGCCGGGAGCGGCCGCGCCGCCGCCCACCCAGGACGCCGCCAGCGCCGAGGAGACCCTCGCCGCCCTGCTCGGGAGAGAGGACACCACGCCTCAGGAAGTGCCCTACAACCCCTACCTCGAGTTCGGGCGCAACATCTACCCCTACGACGACGACAGGGACGGCAAGTTCGACCGGGTCATGAAGCCCTTCTACTTCCCTTCCGGGATGGGGGAGAAGACGCTCCAGCTTCTGAAGGTCTACGGCGACTTCGAGATCCACCGCCTGCTGCGCGACGGACAGGAGCAGGGCGAGGGCGTGCCGGCGGAGGTCCAGCCGCCGGGCTCGGTGGTGCTCGACCTGCACCCGGGCGGGCTGGTCGAGTCGCTCTCCGACCCGCGCGACCCCAAGAACCCGAACGGGGGGATGGAGAACAAGACGGCGCTCGGCGACATCCTCTACGTCACCGCCGAGCCCGAGCTCATCCGCGAGATCGAGCAGTTCATCCAGGTGTTCGCCGCGAGCCCGCGGCAGATCGAGGTCGCGGCGAAGATCGTCGAGGTCGCGACGAACGACAGCCTCGACCTCGGCATCGTCCCCGTCGACGCGGACACGCCGACGTTCGGGCTGCCCGATCACACGTTCGTTCGAGCGATCGACCTGATCTTCCCCAACACGTCGTCGTCGGCGAACTCGCTCTTCCGGTTCAGCTCGATCCACGACGGCCTGGTGTTCAATGCAGTGCTCGAGGCCGTCGCGTCCAACGAGAACGTCTCGATCATCTCGCGCCCCAAGGTCGCCGTGCGCGAGGGCGGCCGCGCGGAGATCCTCAACACGCAGCAGATCCCCTTCTACAACATCCAGTCGCTCACCGCGGCCGGCACGTTCTCGGCGGGCCTCTCCTACCAGGAGGTGGGGATCAAGATGTACGTGATCCCGCGCATCGTCGGCAACGACACGGTCGTGCTCAACATCGACATCGAGGCCTCGCAGGAGAGCGGGACCGCGATCACGTTCGTCCAGGACCAGCTCACGCTCTCGATCCCCGTGATCTCCTCGCGCACCGCGAAGACGACCGTCTACCTCGAGCCCGGACAGGCCGTCATCCTGGGCGGCCTGATCTCGGAGCGCTCGGTCGAGCGCACCAAGAAGGTCCCCTTCCTCGGGGACGTCCCGCTGCTCGGCTTCTTCTTCCGCAGCCGCTTCACGGAGAAGCGGCAGGTCAACGTGCTGTTCTTCATCCGCCCGCGGATCCTCCAGGGCAGCGACCTCAACCGGCCCTTCGAATAGGGTCTCCCCGGATCTCCCAGTAGGCCCGGGGAAGGGCTACGATCGCGGGAAGAGGCCGTCCCGGCCGTCGTCGAAGCGCCCCATGAAGCTGCCGAAGCCCCGCGCGCGGGCCCGCGCCGCGGCCCGCGAGCGCCGCGGAGTCGCCCTGCTGCTCGCCTTCCTGGTCCTGATCGTGATCGTCGCGATCGTGTCGCAGATCGACATCATGACCAAGACCGACGCGCGCGTGGCCTTCAACGACATCGCCCTCACGAAGATGGACCTCGCGATCGAGTCGGCGATGCTCGAGGTCCACGAGATGCTCGCGGAGGACGCGCAGGCCGCCGCCGCCGCGGAGGGGGCGGAGACCGGCGGGATGGCGCCGCCGGACGCCGGGGCGGGGGAGGGCGCCGCGCCCGGCGGCCCCGGCGGGGGAGAGGCGGCGGCGGTCGATTCCAAGATGGACCAGTGGGCGCGGCCGCAAGGGACGTCGGTCAACGACCTGCAGCTGCGCATCTTCATCCAGGACGAGGACTCCAAGTACAACGTCCTGAACATGCTCGTCGAGGACGAGGAGGAGGCCGAGCGCGCGTACGAGCGCGTCGTCGAGATCCTCGACATGTGCCGCGAGGGGACCGCCGAGGACATCGACTCCTCCGACGCCCAGGAGATGGCGCGCGTCATGCGCGACCACTACACCGAGCGCAGCCGCTCGTTCTTGCCGCGACCGAGCCTCTTGACCGACACCGAGAAGGACGATCAGCTCGGGATGCCGCTCACCCTGCGCGAGGTCGTCGTCCTCGAACCCTTCGAGGAGCGCCACTTCGAGGACTACTTCGACGACGAGGGCGAGCGGGTCCACTCGATCGGCTCGTTCCTCACCGTCTGGACGGCTCCGCTGACGGGCGAGGGAGCCGATCCCGCCGAGCTCCCGTTCGGCGAGGGCGGCCTCGCCGTCAACGTGAACACGGCGCCGGCCGCCGTGCTCAAGTCGTTGATGAGCCCGCGTCAGATCGACTTCCGTACCTGGGACGCCGTCATCGAGTATCGCAACGAGGAGGAGGAGAGCGAGGACTCCGAGGAAGAGGAGGCGGTCCCCGTGCTCGACGAGTTCGGCGAGGAGATCGTGCCAACGAAGTTCTTCGACGACCTGGAGGAGCTGAACGAGGTCCGCGGCTGGGACGACATGCAGCCCGAGGCGAAGGCCGAGGTCGAGGCGCTCCTGACGGTGGAGAGCCGGGTCTTCTCGATCTTCGTCACCGCGCGCCGGGAGACCGCGGCGGCCGCCCTGCAGCAGATGGACTTCCGCACGCCGTCGGAGCGCGAGCAGTACGAGCGCAGCGGGACGAGCCTCATGCGCACCGTGCGCGCGGTCGTCTGGCGCATGCCGGCCGACGACGGCGTGACCATCGTGCCGCTGATTCGATGGGAGGTGCTGAGCTACATGCCGCTCGAGGTGCTCGACCTCCCCGAGGACTGGTACTAGATACCTGGCGCAACGGCCGCCTCGGCGATGTCCGACCCTGTCCGCCTCGAGGTCTTCCACCACCTCTTCGCCGCCGCGGCCGAGGAGATGGGCGTGTCCCTGATGCGTTCGGCGTTCTCGCCGAACATCAAGGAACGGCGCGACTTCTCGTGCGCCCTCTTCGATGCCGCGGGGGGGATGATCGCCCAGGCGGCGCACCTCCCCGTGCACCTCGGATCCGCGCCGCTCTCGCTCGCCGCGGCGCGCGAGGCCGTGCGGATGGCGCCGGGCGACGCCGTCATCCTCAACGACCCGTACCAGGGGGGGACGCACCTGCCCGACGTCACGCTCGTCTCGCCCGTGTTCGTCGAGAGCCCGCGCCGGCCGAGCTTCTATTGCGTCAACCGCGCGCACCACGCCGACATCGGCGGCGCCCATCCGGGATCGATGGCCCCCGTGGCGGACGTGCACGGCGAGGGCCTGCGCATCCCGCCGCTGCGGCTCGTGCGCGGCGGGGAGCTCGACGCGGAGGTGCTGCGGCTCCTGCTCGCCAACATGCGCGTCCCGGCCGAGCGCGAGGGCGACCTCCTGGCGCAGTGGGCGGCGAACCGCGTCGGCGAGCGGCGCCTCGCGGCGATGGCGCGCGAGCACGGCGTGCGCGAGGTCCGCCGGCGCGGGGCCCAGCTCATGGACTGGACCGAGCGGTTGATGAGAGACGTGCTGGCCCGGCTGCCGCGTGGTCGGTTCCGCTTCGAGGACGTTCTCGAGGGAGAGCGCGACGCGCACACGATCCGCCTCGAGCTGACGATCGGGCGCGACGGCTTCGACCTCGATTTCCGCGCCACCGACGCGCAGTCCCGGGACCCGGTCAACACGGTGCGCGCCGTGACGCTCTCGGCCGTCTTCTACGTGCTGCGCCTGCTCCTGTCGCCCGGGGTTCCGACGAACGACGGCGTCATGCGCTGCGCGCGCGTCCGCACGCGACCGGGGACCCTGGTCGACGCGCGCTACCCGGCGCCCGTCGCCGCGGGCAACGTCGAGACCAGCCAGCGGCTGGTCGACGTGCTGCTCGGGGCGCTCGCGAAGGCGCTCCCGGGCCGCATCCCCGCGGCCAGCGCCGGCACGATGAGCAACCTCACGTTCGGCTCGCTCGCGCGCCAGGGCGGCGGGTTCGCGTACTACGAGACGATCGCGGGAGGCGCGGGCGCGAGCGCCCACGCGCCGGGCGAGCACGCCGTGCAGACGCACATGACCAATACCCGCAACACCCCCGTCGAGGCGCTCGAGACCCAGCTGCCGGTGCGCGTCCTGCGCTACAGCGTGCGGCGCGGCTCCGGAGGCGCGGGACGGCAGCGCGGCGGCGACGGCGTTCAGAAGCGCCTCCTGTTCCTCGAGCCCGTGCGGGTCGGGTGGGTCGCCGAGCGGCAGCGCGCCGGTCCCTGGGGGCTCGCGGGCGGAGAGGCGGGAGCTCGCGGGCGCGCGGTCGTGTTCCGCGCCGGAGCGAGACGCGGCACGCCGCTCGCGGGCAAGGCGAGCGCCGATCTCGAGGCCGGTTCGGAGATCCACCTCGAGACGCCGGGTGGCGGCGGTCACGGGCGCGGCTAGCCCCGCTCGGGAAATAACGCTTGTCCGCTCCCGGCGAGCCCGCAAGAATCCGCAGGCCGCAGGCCTCGTTGCCCGCCGATCCTCCGCTCGTAGCCCTCGGACGACGCTCCCCTCCATGCCCTCGCTCTGCGTCTTTGGTGCCCAATGGGGCGACGAAGGGAAGGGGAAGATCATCGATCGCCTGGCGCGCGACGTGGACATGGTCGTGCGCTACCAGGGGGGCGCGAACGCGGGCCACACCGTCGTCGTCGGCGACCGGTCGTACGTCCTGCACCTGATCCCCTCGGGCATCCTCCATCCGCAGAAGATCAACGTCATCGGCGCGGGCGCCGCCGTCGATCCTCTGACGCTGCTCGAGGAGCTGGACGCGCTGGTCGCGCGCGGCGTCGCCGTGGACGAGAGGAACCTGCGCGTCTCGGCGTCGGCGCACGTGATCTTCGAGCACCACCGCGTCCTGGACCGCCTGGCGGAGCGCTGGAAGGGCGAAGGACGCATCGGGACGACGGGGCGCGGAATCGGGCCGTGCTACGCGGACAAGGCCGCGCGCATCGGGCTGCGCATCTGCGACATGCTCGAGCCGGATCTGTTCCGCAGGCGCCTCAAGGCGACCCTCGCCGAGAAGAACGCCGTGCTCGAGGCCGTGCACGGCGACCCGCCGCTCGAGCTGGAGTCGCAGATCGAGCGCTACCTGGCGGTCGGGGAGCGGCTGCGGCCGTTCGTCGCCGACACGGGCGCCGAGATCCGCGCGGCGTACGCGGCCGGCAAGCACGTGCTCTTCGAGGGAGCCCAGGGGGTGATGCTCGACATCGACTCGGGCACCTACCCCTACGTGACCTCCTCCAACGCCGGCGTGGCGGGGATCCCCGCTGGAGCCGGCGTCCCGCCGCAGAGCATCGACCGAGCGATCGGGATCGCGAAGGCCTACTGCACGCGCGTCGGGGAAGGCCCCTTCCCCACCGAGCTCGGCAGCAGTGCCGCCCAGGCGCTGCGCGAGGCCGGCAACGAGTACGGGGCGACCACGGGCCGGCCGCGCCGCTGCGGGTGGTTCGACGCCGTCGCCGCGCGCTTCGCGCTGGAGATCACCGGCGCCGAGGGCTGGGTGATGACGAACCTCGACGTGCTCAGCGGCTTCGGCGACATCCAGATCGGCGTCGCCTACCGCCGCGGGGGCGAGCGCTGGACGTCGTTTCCATCGCACCTCGCGACGCTGGACGGCGTCGAGGTCGAGTATCTCACCTTCGACGGGTGGGAAGAGGACATCAGCGGGCTGCGCGCGGAGACGGGCCTCCCCGACGCGTGCCGGGCGTACCTGCAGGGCGTCGAGGCCGTCGTGGGCGTCCCCATCCGCATGCTCTCGGTCGGTCCCGAGCGGGAGCAGGTCATCGGTCGGGGGCTCTAGCAGGTGTCGTCTCGAGAGGTCGTTCGCCCCGACCTCGGGGGGCCCTTCCCCGAGCACATCGCGATCATCATGGACGGCAACGGCCGCTGGGCGGAGGAGCGCGGCATGCGCCGCGTGCAGGGGCACCGCGCGGGAGTTCGCGCCGTCCGCGAGGTGACGACCGAGTGCGCCCGGATGGGCGTCGCGAGCCTGACGCTCTACGCGTTCTCGGCGGAGAACTGGAAGCGGCCCGGCCGCGAAGTGCGCTACCTGATGCGGCTCTTGCGCGTGTTCCTCGTCCGCGAACGGCGGACCTTGATGGACAACGGCGTGCGCTTGCGGGGGATCGGCCGCTTGCACGAGCTGCCGGAGGCGGCCCTGCGCGAGCTGCGCCGCACCGAGGAGCTGACGCGCGAGAACGACGGGATGCTGCTGCGCCTGGCGCTCTCCTACGGCAGTCGCGCCGAGATCGCTGACGCGATCCGCTCGCTGGTGCTCGACGTCCGGTCCGGGCGCCTCGACCCCGAGTCGATCGACGAGGAGACCCTGCGCCGCTACCTGTACGACGCGGAGACGCCCGACCCCGATCTCGTCATCCGGACCGCCGGCGAGATGCGCATCTCCAACTTCCTCCTGTGGCAGATGTCGTACTCGGAGCTGCACGTGACGGAGGTGTGCTGGCCGGACTTTGGGAGGCGGGAGCTGCTCGAGGCCATGCGCTCCTACGCGGCGCGCAAGCGCAAGTTCGGCGGTCTCCTGAGCGAGTCTCCCGGCGCGCTCGATCCGACGCGGGGATGACCCGGTCCAGTCATGGCGAGCTCCGGTGGCGAGCTGTGGAAGCGAACCCGCGTCGGCGCCGCGGTCCTCGCCGGGGTTGCCGCGCTGCTGTGGGCGACCGATTCGAGCGGGAGGTCGTGGCCCGTGCTCGCGATCGGCGTCGCGCTGGCCGTGTGGGGGATCCTCGAGCTCTCGGCCATGGCCGCGCTGGCGCCCCGGGCCGCGCTCGTGCTCGGCGCGACCGCCGCGCTCGCCGGGGCCGCGCTGCTCGTCGAGCGGACGTACGCGCAGCAGGTCGGGCTGCTGTTCGCCGGCGCGGCGCTGGGCTGCGTCCTCGCCAGGCTCGTCGAGGGCCGTCGCCGCGGACCCGAGCTCGCGCTCGCGTGGGGGCTCGTCGTGGCGCTGCCGGGGCTGTTCCTGGTCCACGCCGGCCTCGGCACGCGCGGGCTCGTCGGCGTGATCCTCCTGTCCAAGATCGGCGACGTCGCGGGCTACTACGTCGGGAGCACCCTCGGCCGCAAGCTCGGGAGCGGCCACCCCTTCCCGCGGATCAGCCCCAAGAAGACGACCGTGGGGTGCGCGGCCTCGCTCCTCACCGCCGTCCTGGCCGGTGGGATCAGCGCGGCCGCCGGGATGTGGCCTCCGCCGGGCCTCGGCGCGCTGTCCGGGTGGCTCTGGGGCGGCCTCTTGAACCTCGCTTCGCAGGCCGGCGACCTGCTCGAGAGCGCCGTCAAGCGGCGTGCCCAGGTGAAGGACTCCGGGCGGCCCTTCGGCCCCTCCGGCGGCCTGCTCGACCTCGTGGACAGCCTGCTCCTCTGTGTGCCCACGGCGCTCGTGGCGGGCCGCTCGCTGTTCGACTGGTCCTGATGGATTGACAGCTCCGCACCGGCCCGGGATCCTGGCGCCGGTGCCTCCCGAGTCCCTGGCCGAAGTCACGATCCCGCTGCGCTCCAACGACGAGGCCATCCTCGTCCTCGGCCCCTACGACCGCTACGCGAAGCTGCTGCGCGAGGCGCTCGAGGTGGAGATCTTCGACCGCCGCGGCAACATCTGCATCAAGGGCCCCGACGCGTCCGTGCAGGAGGCGCGCAGCCGCGTCGAGCACCTGCTCGGGAAGGCGCGCAAGGGCCGCAACCTGGGCATGCGCGAGATCGAGGCCATCCTGCTCGGTGCGCCGCCGAGGACCGACGGGGCAACGGGCGACGGCGCTGCACACGGCCCGAGCGCGACCGCCCGGAGTCGGCCCGCGGCGCGCTTCCGCGTGCGGCCCGTCGATGCGCGCGGCGAGAACCAGCGCCGCTACCTCGAGATGATCGCGTCGCGGACGCTGACCTTCGGGATCGGCGCCGCCGGGACGGGCAAGACGTTCCTCGCCGTGGCGTCGGCCGTCCGTCTGCTGCGGCTCGGGGAGATCCGGCGCCTGGTGATCACGCGCCCGGTGGTCGAGGCCGGCGAGCACCTGGGCTTCCTGCCCGGTGACGTGCAGGCGAAGCTCAACCCGTACATGCGGCCGGTGTACGACGCGCTCTTCGAGCTGATCGAAGGCGAGGACCTGCCGCGCCTCGAGGAGTCGGGGGTGATCGAGGTCGCGCCGCTCGCCTACATGCGCGGCCGCACTCTGTCCCACGCGTTCGTGATCCTCGACGAGGGGCAGAACACCACCATCGGGCAGATGAAGATGTTCCTGACGCGCCTGGGCGAGGGCTCGTGCATGGTCGTGACCGGCGACCCGAGCCAGAACGACCTCCCGCAGGGCAAGCGCAGCGGGCTCAACGACGCCGTCGCGCGCCTGCGCGGCTTCGAGGGCGTCGGGGTCGTCGAGTTCACGACCGACGACATCGTGCGCCACCCCCTGGTCGCGCACATCGTGCGCGCCTACCAGGCGCCCTCGAAGGAGCGTCCCCACGAAGGGGACGAGGACTGAGCGTCCGCCTCCACTGGAGCGTCGAGCCGCTGGAGCCGGGGGAGCTGTCCGGGCCGGCGCTCGAGCGGGCCGTCCTGGCGGCCCTCGGCGTCGGGGGGCGACCCGATCTCGACGTCGACGCCGTGATCGTCGACGACCGGACGCTCGCGGACCTGCACGGCCGGTTCCTGGGCGACCCTTCGCCGACCGACGTGATCGCCTTCGACCTCGGGGCCGAGGGCGGTGGGCCCGCGGCCGAGATCTACGCCAGCCTGGACTGCGCGCGGCGCGTCGCGGCGCGGCGCGGCGTCTCCCTCGAGCGCGAGCTCGCCCTCTACCTGATCCACGGCTCGCTGCACCTGTGCGGCCTCGACGACCACGCCGAGGAGGGCCGGCGCGAGATGCGGAACGCCGAGCGGGCGCTCCTCGCGGAGCTGGGTTACGAACACGATTCCGCGCCCCACGAGGAGTGAGACGGCGCAACGAAGGGACGCGAGCCCCCGACTTGCCGCCAAAATCCGAAAAAAATCCGCGCCCTTCGAGCCGTCGGACCCCGGCGGGCGAAACCCCCGATTTCCCGAGGCATTCGTCGATTGGAAGCGTTCGTGACGTCGCGCGCCGTTCGTCTCGGGCGTCGCGAGACCCGTCGGGGGCGCGCCGAGCGTTGAACGCGTCCGCAAAAAACGTATCCAGGTCCGTGCTGGAAGAGACACGGGTGTTCGACGCGCGCGAGGCGCGCGGTCGAGCGCAGCTCGACGCCAGTGAAACCCTCGACGCACAGCCCCCCAAAGAAGCGCCGTCGGACCGCGTCCCGGACGAGGGTCGACGAGCGCGAGGTCGCGCCGCTCTGGGACGCGTTCCGAGCGAGCCCCAGCCGCGAGACGCGCAACCGGCTCGTCGAGGCCTACCAGCCCCTCGTGCACGACGTCGTCCGACGCTTCGCCGGCCGGCTGCCGCGCTCGGTCGACCGCGGCGACCTCGAGACCGCGGCCAACGTGGGCCTGATCGCCGCCGTCGAGGGCTACGACCCGAGCCGCGGTGTGCGCTTCGAGACCTACTGCGAGCTGCGGACGAAGGGCGCCTTGCTCGACGAGCTGCGCACCCAGGACTGGCTTCCCAGGCCCTGGCGGCACAGGCTCGAGCTGCGCAAGAGGGTCTCGGAGCGGCTGCGCTCCGAGGCGAGCCGCGAGCCTTCCGACGAGGAGATCGCCATGTCGATGGGCCTGTCGCCGGAGGACTACGCGGCGCAGTTCGGCACCGCCGTCCCGACGGCGCCGAGCGGCGCCGCCCCCGGCGCGGACGGGATCGAGGATGGGGTGGCGATGCTCGAAGTCGTCGCCGACGACCACCTGGAGACGCCCGAGGACCGGCTGACGCGCGAGGAGCTCCTGCGGCTCGTGGCGCAGAAGCTGACCGAGCAGGAGTACCGGATCGTCTATCTCAAGTACTGGGAGGAGCTCCCGATGCGCGAGATCGGGGAGCTGACGGGCCTCTCGGAGTCGCGCGTCTCGAAGGTCCACGCGCGCCTGATCGAGCGGCTGCGCGCCCGGCTGAGCGCCAAGGTCGCTCTGGACTAGCCCGCGCCCGCAGCCGGGCGCGCGCCGAGCATCCCGAAAAAGCGGGAGAGCACGGACGGTGTCCATGCTCTCCCAGCCCGGTGTCGGAGGCCTTCGGCCTCCACGATCGCGTGTGAATCAGTTCTACTGAGTCACTCCCCCTGCGATCTCGGGAAGCTCCTGTGGGAGCCCCCCGACCGGGTGCGCGCCGCGCGGGTCGTCCCCACTACCCGGGGCGCGCGACTCCTCCGAGTCGAACCACGACGTTCTGTCCCCACGAAACGTCGGGTTCGCCTCCTCCTTCGGCGCAGACCCGGAGTCCCCATTCCGGGCGACTGCGCATTCTCGCGGACTCTCGTGCGTCCCCTGGAAAGCCCTTCCGATCCTCGTGTCGAGCGGGGCGGAGCCTCGTTCGTCACGTCCTGCCGTGGCGAGTCGTGCGCCGATGTCCATCACCTGGGCTCGTCCTGGCCCCCGGGTCGAGACCTGCGCGGAATGCAACGAGCTCGGCCGCCTGCCGATAGCTACGCGAGCGCTGCTTCTTCGTGCCATCCGGATCTCGTCGGGGTTCACACTTCGGGGTTCACACCGGTGAGAGTCCAGCGCCCCGGGCGAGACCACCCTGGTTCCGGCGAGCGGAACCAGGGCGGCACACGGCAGGAAGAGAGTGACGAATGTGCAGTCTCTTCCGACCGGGCCGGTCTCGGACCGGAGAGCGGGATTTCTCCCTGCTGCCCCGCGGACGACAGTCCCGATCGGAACGCGACGTTCGGCAGTCCGGCGACCCTCGAGGGGCCCGTGACTTTGCGTCCCAGCCTCGCGACTGGTTTGCCACTTGTCGTGTCGCCTTTGGAGCGGGGAACGATACCCAGGAAATCGCATTCGGGCAAATCGCGGAATGCAATTTCCTCGGCATGGCGCTTGCCGGGGCGCTTCACGAGGCGATCCTGCAAGCACTTAGGAGCGCCGAGGGGGGCGCGCGCCGCCAGCCCGGAAAGTTCTTCCGGGCGCGCCTCAGCTCACTGCGCGCTCGATGGCCAGCAGTCGGTCGACCATGCGGTCGAACTCGTCGAGCCGGACCATGTTCGGTCCGTCCGAGGGCGAGGAGTCCGGATCGGGGTGGACCTCGAAGAAGAGGCCGTGCACGTCGCCGGTCGCGACCGCGGCCTGCGCCAGCGCCGGCACGCGCGTGCGGTCGCCGCCCGTGCGCGACCCCAGGCCCCCGGGCTCCTGCACCGAGTGCGTGGCGTCGAATACGACCAGGTGTCCGGTCGCGCCGAGGTGCCGGAAGGCCGTCATGTCGACGACGAGTCGGCCGTAGCCGAACGTCGCGCCGCGCTCGGTCAGCATCACCTTCGTGTTGCCCGAGGCGGTCAGCTTCTCGGCGACGCTGGCCATGTCCCACGGGCTCAGGAACTGGCCCTTCTTCACGTTGACCGCGCGCCCGGTCCGCGCGGCGGCGACGAGCAGGTCGGTCTGACGGCACAGGAAGGCCGGGATCTGCAGCACGTCCGCCACCTCCGCCACGCTCGCGCACTGATCGGGCAGGTGCACGTCGGTCAGAACGGGCAGGTCGAGCTGGTCGCGGATCGCAGCCAGCCATTCGAGGCCCCGCTCGAGGCCCGGTCCGCGCTCCGAGCGCAGGCTCGTCCGGTTCGCCTTGTCGAAGCTCGCCTTGAACACGAGGGCGCACCCGCGCTCGTGCAGGATCTCCTTCAGGCGCCCCGCGATCTCGAGCGCGAGCTCCTTGCTCTCCAGCACGCACGGGCCCGCCAGGAAAAACAGGCGCGAGTCGTCGAGGCGGGTCGAACCGAGGTCGATGGAAGGCATGGCAGCATCTTAGGACTCGTCTGCCCGGCCGTCCCGCTCCCGCCGCTCGAGCGAGCGGTGCACCCCCGCGATCACGACGGACGCCAGAAGGGCCCCCAAGGTCGCCATGAGGCTGTCCTTGTGGGAGTCCCAGACGTCTCCCTGGGTCCCGAGGTACGCCATGCCGAGGTCGCCGCCGAAGAGCAGCGCGGCGCCCCACTCGATGAGCTCGAACAGGAGCGAGGTCGACATCACGACGAGGAGCGGAAAGAGGTAGCCCCAGAAGCCCTTCGCCCCCCGTGCCCCCGGTCCAACGGCGACGCGCAGAAAGACCTCGCGCACGGGGTAGACGACCAGCAGCCCGTAGAGGAAGTGGACGACGCGGTCGAAGTGGTTGCGCTCCCAGCCGAAGATCGAGTTGAAGTCCCGGCCGAAGAGGGCCCGGCACCACTCGTCGTAGGGGACCTCGGCGTAGGTGTAGTGGGCGCCGACCTCGTGCAGGCAAAGGAAGAGGAACAGCGCGGTGTACGAGATCCTCGAGAGGCGCAGGCGCCGGTAGGAGAGGACGAGCCAGGGGAGCAGCACCAGCACGAGCACGTTCTCGAGGAGCCAGTCGGCTCGATAGGACGGCGCCCAGCCGAGCAGGAGGAAGACGGCGCCGAAGAGCCCGAGCAGGGTAGAGGCATAGCGGCGATGCGAGGCGGATCGGCTTGCATGCCGTGGGGCGCTCATCTCGGAGAGAGGATACTCAGCGTGCCGCAGCCGCGACACCTCGAGGTGATGGGCGAGATCCTGGCCGACATGGCCGTCGACACGCTGGAGCGCCCCGCGACGGGCTACCACGGCAACAAGAGCCGATGCCGCCCGGCGAGGACCTCGATCTCGACCGGCGTCTCGCCTCCGAAGTCCCCGTCGACCTCGTAGGGCACCGGCACTGCGGACTCGATGCGCACGTGGCGCGCCTGCTCCATGCGGCACGAGCGGCCCGGGAGACGGCGCAGGAGGCCGCGCACGGCATGCGCGACGAGCTGCCAGCGCGAGCGGGCATCGAACAGGAACACCTCGTAGAGGCCGTCGTCGAGCCGGCGCCCGCGCCACAGCTCGATCACGCCGCCGTAGCCGATCATGTTGCTGACCAGGACCCAGCCGTACGGGCGCTCGAGACGCCGGCCGTCGAGCTCGACCCACAGCTCGGGCGCCGAGTACCGCGCGAGCCCGACGAGACCCGCCCGCACGTAGGTCCACTTGCGGATCGGCCCTGCGCGGCGGCGCTCGACGTCGCGCACGATCTCGCCGTCGAATCCGACGCCGGTGACGAGGAACGAGACCCTCCCGTTCACCTGCGCGACGTCGATCTCGGTCGCGCGGCCCGACCCGAGCGTACGCAAGAGCCCCTCCGCGGAGCGCGGCAGGCCGAGGTCCAGCGACAGGACGTTGGCCGTCCCCATCGGGAGCACCGCGAGCGGCACGGTCGTCGGCAGCTCCGAGAGCACCTCGGCCACGGTCCCGTCGCCGCCGACGGCCACGACGAGGTCGGTGCCGCGCTCGAGCCGCCGCAGCCGCTCCGCGCCCGAGCCGCGGGCGCTCGTCAGGAAGAGCTCGACGTCGGCGCCGCGCTCGGCGAGCTGGTCGCGGAGCCTCATCGCGGTCGCCGCACCGCGGCCACGCCCCGCGACCGGGTTGGCGACGACGAGCACGCGGCGGTAAAGGGGAGCCGGCATCGCCGTCCGGTATAACGCGCGCCGCGTGGCGGATCCCTTGTTGTCGCGCCGTTTCGACGAACCGATAATCCCCTCGTGCTGGAGGAGGATCGCGGACAGCTCGTGCAGCGTCTGAGGACGCGTCTCGTCGCACGCGCCGAGATCCTCGAGGCGTACCTCTTCGGCTCACAGGCGCGTCGCGCCGGGCAGCCCCACAGCGACGTCGACGTAGCGGTCTACGTGAACCCGGCCAGCCTGCGGGGGTCACCCTTCGGCTATGCGGCCGAGGTGACGGCCGAGCTGGTGACGGCGCTCGGACACGACGCCGTCGATGTCGTGGTTCTCAACCATGCACCGCCACTCTTGTACCATCGGGTACTCCGTGATGGGTTGCGCCTGCTCACTCGAGATCCATCGGCGACGACGACGAGGGAGGGCCGGGCTCTCTCGCGGTACTGCGACTACTTGCCCCATCTGCGGAAGATCGATGCGGCGCACGCGGTCCGGATCGAGAGCGGGAAGTTCGGGCGATGAGTCCGGGAGAGCTCGACGCGTCGGTCGTCCGTCGACCTCTGCTCGCCCTCGACGTGGCCCTGCAGACTCTGCGAAAGCACCAGGATCGGCCGGTCGATGCCCTGAGGACCGATCGCGAGGAGCTCTGGGTCGTGGAGCGGGGTCTCCAGCTGTGCATCCAGAACGTGCTCGACGCGGCGACCCACATCGCCGCCAGCGCCGGACGGGACGTTCCGGACTACGCCACCGCGATCGACCAGCTCGCCGAGCTCGGCGTCGTCCCGGTCGAGTTCGCGGCGCGGTTTCGCGCGGTCGCCGGTTTCCGCAACGTGGTCGTTCACGGCTATCTGGACGTCGACCTCGAAGTAGTGCATCGCTTGCTCAACGAACGCCTGGAGGACTTCGCGGAGTTCGCGCAGCGAGTGAGCCGTTACCTCGACACCGGCGGCGGGGTCTGATTGCCGTGCGGAGCCTCGCGCGTCGTCGCCATCCGGTATGACGCCCGCCGTGCGCCGCTCCGACCCCGAGCTCCGGACTTCGACGCTCGTCACGGGCGCGGGCGGGTTCCTCGGCGCGCACGTCGTCGCGGCCGCGGTCGCGGCCGAGCGGGCGCGGGACGCGCGAGGCCGGGTGGTCGGCGCGGCGCGCGACCCCGGCGCGGCGCCGCGCTTCGGCTCCCCGCGCGACGCCGCGCGCTGGGTCGGGGTGGACCTCGCCGCGCCGCACGCCGCCGACGAGCTGCTCGCGGAGCTCTCGCCCCTGCGCGTCCTGCACTGCGCGGCGCTCGCGCGCGTCGCCGCGTGCGAGGACGACCCGGCGGCGGCCGAGAACCTGAACGCGCGGCTCGCCGGCGAGCTCGCGCGGGCATGCGCGCGGCTCGGAATCCGGCTGGTGCACGTCTCGACCGACCTCGTGTTCGGCGCCCGGGAAGCGCCCGCCGGGGGCTTCGCCGAGGACGCCGCGCCCGAGCCGGTCAGCGCGTACGGGCGCACGAAGGCGGCGGGCGAGCTGGCCGTCCTCGACGCGCACCCCGCGGCGCTCGTGGCGCGCCTGCCGCTGCTCTACGGGGATTCCGCCGGGCGCGGCGCGGGCGCCTCCGACAGCCTGCTCGCGGCCGTGGAGCGCGGCGAGGTGCCCGCGCTCTTCGTCGACGAGTGGCGCACGCCGCTCGAGGTCGAGAACGCCGCCGAGGCGCTGGTCGAGCTGGCGCGGGGCGAGCGCTCGGGCATCCTGCACGTGGCCGGGCCCGAGCGGGTGACGCGCCACGAGCTGGGCCTGGCGGTCCTGGAGGCGATGGGCCTCGCGCCCGGGGACGCGCGCCCGCTGGTGCGCGCGGCGCGGCGCGCGGAGGTCCCGACGCGCGGCGCGCGTCCGGGCGACGTGTCGCTCTCGTCCGCGGCGGCGCGCGCGCTCCTCTCGACCGAGCTCCTCGGGGTTCGCGCCGGGCTGCAGCGCGCGATGCGCTGAGGGCCGCGCTTGACCCTTTGCGGGAACGCGGGTGAAGTGTTCCGCTCGCGACTCCCGGAGCCCGCACGTCATGGAACTCTCGACCCGCTACTCGCCCGAAGAGATCGAAGGCCCGATCTACGCGGCCTGGGAGGTCTCCGGCGCCTTCCAGCCGCGCTCCGACGCGCACCCGGACCTCGCGGTCGAGACGTTCACCGTCGTCATCCCGCCGCCCAACGTCACGGGCGTCCTGCACATGGGACACGCGCTGAACGGCGCCATCCAGGACGTCGTCGTCCGCCACCGGCGCAAGCTCGGCTACGACACGCTGTGGGTCCCCGGGACCGACCACGCGGGCATCGCCACGCAGGCCGTGGTCGAGAAGAAGCTCCTGGCCGAGGGCAAGAAGCGCGAGGCCATCGGCCGCGAGGCGTTCGAGCGCGAGGTGTGGGCCTGGAGGAAGCAGCACGGCGACATCATCCTGCGCCAGTTCCGGCGCCTGGGGTGCTCGTGCGACTGGACGCGCACGTGGTTCACGATGGACCCCGAGCTCAACCACGCGGTGCGCGTCGCGTTCGTCGATCTGTGGCGCCGCGGGCTGATCTACCGCGGCGCGCGGCTCGTCAACTGGGACTGCGTCCTCGAGACCGCAGTCTCGGACGACGAGATCGAGATGGTCGAGCGCAAGGGCAAGCTCTGGCACCTGCGCTACCCCCTGAGCGCGCGGCCGGGCGAGCACGTCGTGGTCGCGACGACCCGCCCCGAGACGATGCTGGGCGACACCGGCGTCGCCGTGCACCCCGAGGACGCGCGCTACCGCGACCTCGTCGGCACGACCTGCCGCCTGCCCTTCCTCGAGCGCGAGATCCCGATCGTCGCCGACCCTACGGTCGACCCGGAGTTCGGCACGGGCGCGGTCAAGGTCACGCCGGGCCACGACCCGGCCGACTACGAGCGCGGGCAGCGCCACGGCCTCGCCATCGTCAACATCCTCGCCAAGGACGGCACGATCAACGCGGATGGCGGCCCCTTCGCCGGCCTCTCGCGCGAGGAGGCGCGCAAGCGCGTCGTCCAGGGCCTCGAGGAGCGCGGCCTGCTGGAGGCGACCGAGGACATCGTGCACAGCGTGCCGATCTCCGACCGCTCCAAGTCGGCGATCGAGCCGCTGGTGTCCGAGCAGTGGTTCGTGCGCATGCAGCCGCTCGCAGGGCCCGCCATCCGCGCGCTCGAAGAGGGCTGGCTGACGTTCCGCCCCGAGCGCTGGGGCAAGGTGTACCTGCACTGGCTCGAGAACGTGCAGGACTGGTGCATCAGCCGCCAGCTCTGGTGGGGGCACCAGATCCCGGTGTGGTACGACGAGGACGAGGTCCCGGCGGCTTCGGTCCTGGACCTCGAGATCGGCGCGCCGCACCCCGAGACCGGAAAGCCGATCGTGCGCCGCGACCCCGACGTGCTCGACACGTGGGCGTCGTCCTGGCTATGGCCGATCGCGACTCTGGGCTGGCCCGACCACGACGCCCCGGACCTGAAGCGCTTCTACCCGACCCAGTTCCTGTCGACTGCGCAGGAGATCATCTACCTGTGGGTCGCGCGCATGGTCATGGCGGGCTACGCCTTCATGCCCGAGCTCGACGACGAGCACAAGAACCCCTTCGCGACGTGCTACATCCACGCCACGGTGCTCGACGCCAAGGGCAAGCGCATGTCCAAGTCGGCCGGCAACGGCATCGACCCGATCGACATGATCGAGCAGTACGGCGCGGACGCCGTACGCTTCAGCCTGATGCTGCTCACCAAGGAGGGCCAGGACGTGCGCCTGTCCGCGGACCGCTTCGAGCAGGGCAGCCGTTTCTGCAACAAGGTGTGGAACGCGGCGCGCTTCGTGCAGAGGAGCCTGGGCGGCGAGCGTGCCGGCGGCGACTCGGCGTCGGCGACGACCCTCGAGGACCGCTGGATCCTCTCGCGCCTCGCGCGCTCGCGCCAGCTCGTCGGCGACGGCCTCGACGCGTACGCCTTCAACGACGCCGCGAGCGAGCTCTACCGCTTCTTCTGGAACGACTTCTGCGACTGGTACGTCGAGCTCGCGAAGCCGCGTCTTTCGGGCGCGGACGCGCCGAGCGCCGCCGCGGCGCGCGGCACGCTGACACGCGTCTTGCGCGACGCCCTCGGCCTCCTGCACCCGTTCGCGCCCTTCCTCACCGAGAAGCTCTGGGAGGAGCTCCACGCGGCGCTGGGCGAGGAGCCGGCCGGGATGCTGATCAGCGCCCCGTGGCCCTCCGCGCAGGGCCTCGCGATCGACGCCGAGGCCGAGGCCGAGATGCAGCTCGTCCAGGGCCTCGTCGGCTCCGTGCGCCGCATCCGCGCGCTCACCATGGTGGGCGAGCGCAAGCGCCTGCAGGCGCTCGTGCGCGCGCCCCGTGCGAGCGATCGCAGCGTGCTCGAGAGCCACGCCGAGGCGGCGCGCGCGCTCGCGTTCCTCGAGACGCTCGACATCCGCTCCGACGCCGAGCGCCCGGCGGGCAGCGCGGTCGCGGTCGAGGGCGGCGTCGAGACCTTCGTCCCGCTCGCGCGGGACGTCGACCTGGCCAAGCTCAAGGACGTCCTCGAGCGCCGCGCCGCCAAGGTGCGCGCGGGCATCGAGGGCGTCGAGAAGAAGCTCGGCAACGCGCGCTTCGTCGAGCGCGCCGACCCGGACGTGGTCCAGGAAGAGCGCGCGCGCGCCGCGGAGCTCGGCCTCGAGCTCGATCTGCTGGAGCGCAACCTGGCGGGGCTCTAGTGGCGTGATTCAGGCTGTCGGGGCATCATCCCGGCCTGACTGCGCCCGCCGCTGCGTTGCAGCTCCTCCGAGAGCTACTTGCGCCAGACCTTGGTGATCATGTCCGGCTCGGGCTTCAGCTCGAACCCGCAGATCAGGCTGCGGTCGCGGACGCTGCTCGAGATCTTGACCTCGAGCTTCAGCCACTTCTCGCTCTTCTGCACCTGCTTCTCCTCGATGACCACCCAGATCGTCTTGTCGAAGAAGGCCAGGTTGCCGCCGGCCGGCGTCTTCTCGAAGACGAGGCTCGACGCGTCGAGCGTCGCGACGATCTCGCCCGAGCTCGCGTCGTAGAAGATGAAGTTCGGCCGCGTGATGTCGATCAGGGACTCGAGCGGGTCCTGCTCCGCCTCGGGAGCCGGCTCCTGCTCCTCTTCCTTTTCCTCTTCCTTCTGTCCTGGGTCCGCCGCGGGGCGCTCGCGCGGCTTCTTGCCGGCCGCGCGGTAGGCGACGAGGAACGTGCCGGGCCCGAGCGCGGGCTCGAGGAAGCTCTGGTCGGTCGCGAGGAACCCCAGGTGCACGGGCTCGTCCAGCGACTTCCTGTCCATGTCCGAGCTCTGCGAGTGCTCCAGCGTCTCCGCCGGCACGAACAAGACGTAGTCGTAGCCGGTGATGATCTGATAGCCCTCCGGTACCTCGCCCGACGAGTCCGTCTGCTCCCAGCGGTCCATCGCGATGGGGCTCTGCGTGAGGTACTTGACGCCGTCCGGCCGGACGTCCGAGGCCGCGACCTCCGAGCCGGCGACGTGCTCGGCGATGTCGGCGCCCACTCGCGCCGTCGCGGCGCTGCGGAAGCCGAGCGCGTTCGTGCGCTCGCTGCGCTCGCAGGGCCGGCGCACCGTGGCGCGCGCGACGTGGCGGTCGTGCCCGAAGCTGCCGCCGACCGAGACGCGCTGGTTCGCGTCCCAGCGCGGGTCCTTGATCAGGACCTCCTTCGTGCTGCCCGTGCCCACCTTGTACTCGTTCTTCGCGAAGTCCGGGTAGCCGACATACGGGCTGCTGGTCCACTCCCAGACGTTGCCGACCAGGTCGAAGAGCCCTTGCTTGGTCTTGCCCTCGGGGAACTGGCCGACGGGGAAGGGGGCGCGGATTCCGCCCGTGTCCGAGGTCGCCGCGTACTCGTTCTTCCAGTCGTCCCCCCACGGGTAGGGGTCCTTCCCGTCGCCGCGCACCGCGCGCTGGAACTCCTCCTCGCTCGGGAGCCGCAGGCCCGCCCAGCGGCAGTAGGCGGTCGCGTCGTTGAAGTCGACGAAGACGACGGGCCGCAGGCCCTGGCCCGCGGGCACCTCCCAGGGCTGGCTGCGCCAGTTCTTGTCCCACCACTGCTCCACATCGAACATCTTCTTCTCGTAGCGCTGACCCTGGGCTTCGGCCTGTTCCTTCTTCTTCTGCTCGGCCTCCAGGAAGGCGTTCGTCGCCGCCGCCTGGGCGTCGGGGTTGGCCCAGTCGCGCGGCGGCCGCTGGCCCGTGGCCGCGACGAAAGCGCGGTACTGCTCGTTGGTCAACTCGGTGACCATCAGGAAGAAGTCCCCGACGCGCACCTTGTGCTGGGGCGTCTCCGCGTCGAGGGCCCGGGCGTTCACCCGCAGGCTCGCGCGCTCGTCCAGGATCTCGGTGATCTCCTTGGGGGTCGACCCGATGGTGGTGTTGCCGCCCTCGATCTTCACCAAGCCCGGCGGAGGCTGGACCCGGTTCTGGGGCGCGGGGAGGGCCAGGAGAGTGGGCAGCAGGAGGGCCGAGAAGATCACGTCCGCGTCTCCGTGTCAGGGGGTGGGGGCAGATCGCGGGCTGCGGCCCGCGGGCGGGGTCGGCGGCTCGCTCTGCTCACTAGTCGAGCGGCGCCGGGGCGTTACGCTCCGCGATCGGAAGCGCGAGAGGATACCGGCTCGGCCCGGGGGCGCAACCCGCGCCCGGCCGGCGTCAGCTCGCCGGCGGGACGCCCGCCGCTGCGAGGTCGAGCTGGGGCCGGGCCAGCCATTCCCTCCCGTGCCGCTCGAGGAGCGGCACGAACGCCCCGATGACCTCCGGGTCGAACGCCCGGCCCGCCTGCGCGTCGAAGAAGTCGAGCGTCTTGGCGAGGTCCCAGGGCTCCTTGTACGAGCGCTTGGTCGACAGCGAGTCGAAGACCTCGACCACGCCCAGGATGCGCCCGGCGGGGGAAATCTCCGCGCCCTTCTTGCGCAGCGGGTAGCCGGTGCCGTCCCACTTCTCGTGGTGCTCGGCGATGTAGGTGCACACCTCGCTGAGCTGCGGGTGCGCGCCGAGCTTCTCGGCGCCGAGCTCGGGGTGGCGCTGGACCTCGCGGTACTCGCGCGCGGTCAGCGGGCCCTTCTTCGAGAGGAACGTCAGGTCGTCGAGGTAGATCTTTCCGTAGTCGTGCGCGATCGCGGCCAGCTCGAGCCGCTCGATCGTGCGCGCGTCGAGCCCGATCTCGCCCGCGATCGTCTTGCAGTAGCTGCGCGTGCGCTCGCCGTGGCCCGCGGTGTAGGGATCCACGCGCTCGATCGTGTGCGCGACCATGTCCGAGAGGATGTCGACGAGGTCCTGGAACTCGAGCGTCTCCGAGTCGAAGCGGCGCTCGCGGATCGCGCGGTTCAGCGTCGCGCAGAGGACGATCGGATCCACCGGCTTCTGCAGGTAGTCGACCGCGCCGCCCTTGATCGCGCTGACGGCGCCCTCGATGACCGGGTAGCCCGTCATCAGCACGGTCACGGCGCCGGGGCAGAGCTCGCTGCAGGCGGCGAGGAGCTCCTCGCCGCGCGGCCGGCCGTCGAACATCACGTCGCTCACCACCGCGTCGAAGCGCAGCCCCCCGAGCAGGCTCAGCGCCGCCTTCGGGCTCTTCGCCAGGCTCACCTGGAAGCCCTGGCTCTCCAGGACCGCCCCCAGGACCTCGATCGTTCCGAACTCGTCGTCGACCAGAAGGACGCTGTGGCGGGCATCGCTCATGGGGTCTTGTCGCTCCAGGGACGTCGCGTTTCTCCGAATGGGCTCGGGCGCCTTGTACCAACCGCGCCCGGGCGTTTGAAGCCGCTCGCCGCTACCCTCCCGGGCGATGGAGCCCCGATCGCACGCCCTCCAGGTGCCCGAGTCGCTCGCCGGCCAGCGGCTCGACAAGGCCCTCGCCGAGCTGATCCCGGGCACGTCGCGCACGCGCCTCCAGGCCCTGATCCGGGAAGGGCGCGCGACGCTCGACGGCCGGCCCTGCACGCGGCCGGGCACGCCGCTCGAGGCCGGAGCGCGGATCGTCCTCGACCTCGCCGAGCCCGAGGCGCGCGGGCCCGAGGTCGCGCCCCAGGGCCTCGAGCTGCTGCACGAGGACGCCGCGATCCTCGTGTTCGCCAAGCCGGCGGGCCTGCTGACGCACGCCCCGTCTCCGGGGTCGCGGAAGCCCTCCGTCGCGGGCACCGCCGAGGCGCGCTGCGGGCCGCTGCCGCACATCCAGGGCGCCGATCGGCCGGGGATCGTCCACCGGCTCGACGCGCTGACGAGCGGCGTGATCGTCCTCGGCCGCACCGCGCGCGCGCTCGAGGACCTCAAGGCGCAGTTCAAAGCGCGCACGGTGAAGAAGCGCTACGCCGCGATCGTGCACGGCGAGCCGCGCTTCGACTCGGACTGGATCGAGACCGCGATCGCCCGAGTCGCCGATGGAGCCCGGGGCGCCGACCGCTTCCACACCGTGGCCGCGGGGGCCGGGCGCGAGGCGCGGACGTACTTCGAGGTCCGCGAGCGCTTCCGCGGCTTCGCGCTCCTGCGGGTCGAGCCCAGGACCGGGCGCACGCACCAGATCCGCGTGCACCTCACCTCGATCGGGCACCCGCTCGTCGGCGACCGCAAGTACCGCTGGCGCGGCGCGCTGCGCGTCCCGCTGCCGCCCGCCGCGCCGGCGCCGGAGCGCCAGGCATTGCACGCCGAGCGCCTCGAGCTGCGCCATCCGGAGACGGGCCTCGCGGTGGCTTTCGAGGCCCCGCTGCCGGAGGACATGCGCCGGCTGCTCGAGTGGCTGCGTGCGAACATGCCGTCCGCTGGCGCGCCGTAGCGCCCGCGCGGCCGCTCAGACGCTATGGAGGCCCGGCCTCCCGCTAGCACTCGTGGATTGCCAGGCTCTCGCCAGGCCGAGCCACATCGGGCAGACCTGTGGGCAGGTCGTGCACGTGGTGTGC
>Ga0302046_10000275_pt1 | contig 54208 bp, 44 predicted proteins | sample RVTome_11_FD_200261 | JGI IMG/M metagenome (GOLD analysis project Ga0302046, IMG submission 200261) | Soil microbial communities from uranium-contaminated site in the Upper Colorado River Basin, Wyoming, United States - RVT147D111 (version 2) ...
GGGCGGCGGAGGTCGCCGTCGATGAGCAGCGTGCGGTCGCCGCCCTGGGCCAACATGAGTGCCAGATTCGCGGCCGTCGTCGACTTGCCCTCGTCCGGTCCCGGACTGGTCACGACCAGCGCCTGCACCGGCTTTTCCGCGCCGACGAACGTGACATTGGTCCGGAGCGCGCGGAACGCCTCGACGGCCGGGTCGTTGGGCGTGAGGCGGTCGAGCACGGTGACGGTGGAGCGGCGCCCGTTGTGGCTCGCCAGTCGCGGCTCTCGCGGGATCAGCCCGAGCACGGGCATGCCGAGCACGCGCTCGACGTCGCCCGCGGTCTTCACCGTCTGATCCAGGTACTCCACGAAGAACGCCGCGCCGAGTCCCAGGAGCAGTCCCACCAGGAGACCGAGGATCAACTTCTGACGCAGGTTGGTGCCGACCCGTCCCGCGGGAGACGCGCCATCGAGGATGGCCACGTATGGTGCGATAGTGGCCTCCTGGAGGCGCGCCTGCTCGAACTGCCCGAGGAGGTATCGGTACGTGTCGTTGAGGATGCTGGTCTCGAGCTGGAGCTGCGCGATCTCCGACTGTTTCCCCGGATAGGTCAGGAGGTCGCGGCGCAGGGCGGCGATCTCCTGCGCGACGATCGCCTCGCGGTTCTGGAGGCTCTGCGTCGCCGCGTCGACCGCCGCCCGGAGCGATCCATGGGCGTCGCGGATGCGCTGGTTCAATCCCTCGATCTGGGGGTTGTTCTCCCGCAGCCCGAGCATGCCGGCCGTGAGGGCACGCCGCTCGTGGTATAGCTCCAGGAGTTGATTGATCTGGTAGGCCAGCACGGCGTTGTCGTTGGTGCCGTCGACGGCGGCGAGGCGGTTGAGCGCCTCGACGTTGATCGAGTCGCCTCCGGCGGCCGCGTCCTGGAGCGCGATGACGCGCATCCGGATCTCCTGGCGCTGCCGCTCCAGCTCACGAATCGACTCGATGATCGCCCGCTCCTCCGTGCCGAGGTCGGTGATCCGGTGCTGCTCCTTGAAACGCTGCAACTCCACGAGCTTGAGTTGGAACGACTCGTCGGCGCGCGCCAACTGCTCTTCGACGTATACACGCTTGCGGGCCGCCGTTTCGACCGCGCGGCTCACCCCTGCGCGGCGCAGCTCTAGCGCCGCCTGGTTGAGCACCAACGGGATCAACGTGGGATCGGTCCCGGTGAACGAGATGTCGACGGCGTTCGTGGCGTCGCGTACGCGATACCCGATGCCGGCGCTCACCCACGCCGCCGCCACTTCGGGCCGGACGACGTTGAACGCCACGGGTTCGTCGGGCACGGTCTCCGGGGTCAAGCGGAACGCGAACCCCGGTCCCGTGACCTCCTCGTCCAGGGTGCCCTCGTTCAGCACCCGGCCGCCGCTGCTGAGGGTGAAGCGACCGGCGTTCGGCGACACCTCGATGACGTATGCGCCCGGCGGCGCGTCGGGTTGCACCTCGATGGCGTTGAAGATCCGGCCGCGGAACAGCTCGGGATCCTGCAACTCGAGGGGAAGATTGAGCGCCCGGACCACCCGAAGCGCCAGATCCTGAGTCGTCAGGATCAGCGCCTCGGACAGGATGGGGTCGGTGCGGAGGGCCAGCTCGTCCACGTCGATGTCGTCCGTGCGGGCGAACACCTGCTTGGCCGACGAGATTTGGACTGTGAGCCTGGACTGATACAGCGCAACCGCGTTGCGGCCCGAAACGTAGGCGCCGCCGACGACCAGGACTGCAAACAGGGCCACGAGCTTCCACCGCCGCGACACCACCCCCCACAGATCCGAAAGGTGGATTTCCTTCGGCGGTGCCGGCCGGTGATCGTTCGTAGCGTGATGACTAAGGGTCACTGCGCTCTCATGCGTTTCGTTCAAAGTGTCAAACTGTGGTCTGACAGTCGTTTGAGGCAAACCGTGTGCCCGGCAGCCCCGCACCGCGCTCCTGGGCGGGCGGCGGTGGCGCCCGCCACGGCCTGAGGCGATCCGCCGGGCCTGGCGAGGCTGGATAAGCTATTCGATGCCAATGACATATAACGCCGCGGCATCCGGGTGGCTCTCACCTGCGGCGGCGGCCGGTGCGGACTCGTGACTGCCGAGGGGGGCAGCGCCGGGCACCCGAAGGGATCCCGCGGATTTGAATGGGCCCATCATATCTCGTCCTGGTTAATTGCGCAAGTTTTTTTGTCACATAGTCTTACGACAATTGGTGGTGCGATTCGCAATGTGCACAGAGGGGGGTGAAATGCCGCGGGATGTGGTGATTGTGGCGGCGCAGGCCTTCAAGGAGACCCTGTCCGCGGCCGAAGTCGCGGCGGCGTTCACCCGTGCGCTGGCGTCAAGGGCCGTCGCCGGCAGCGTCTTCCGGTGCAGCGACGGTGGGGACGGGCTCCTCGACGCGCTTGGCCCCCGGCTTCGCGAGCGCACGATCCACGCGACGACCGATCCGCTGGGGCGGCCCGTCACGGCGGAGATCGGATGGCTCGCGGACGGCGGCGCGGTCGTGGAATCGCGATTGGCTTGCGGGCTGGCGTTGCTTGGCCCCGGGGAGCGCAAGCCGCTCGTGACGTCGACGCGCGGCGTCGGGACGCTCGTGTCGGCGGCAGCCTTTCGGGGGGCGGGGCGGGTGTTCGTCGGACTGGGTGGGAGCGCCACGATGGACGGCGGCGCGGGCATGGCCCGCGCCTGGGGTTGGGTGCCGGCCGGTCCGCGTGGCGAGCTGCCGGAAGGCGGGGGAGCGCTCGCCGATCTCGAGCAGTTCGATCCGGGGCGGCGGCCCGAGGTCGAGTTGGTCGGCCTGTGCGACGTTCGGAACCCCCTCACGGGTCCGCAGGGTGCGGTGCTGTTCGCACGCCAGAAGGGTGCGTCCGCGGCGGCGGAGGCGCGGTTGGCCCAGGGCCTGGAGCGGCTGGTTCGCGTCACGCGTGGGGAACAAGACGCGGCGCGGCCGGGCGCCGGCGCGGCGGGGGGGTTGGGGTTCGGTCTCGTCCGCTTCGGCGGCGGCACGCTGCAGTCCGGCGCCGCGTGGTTTCTGGATCGCACCGGATTCGACCGCGACCTGCGCGCGGCCCGGCTCGTCGTCGCCTGCGAGGGGCGGTTCGACCGCACCTCGTTGGGCGGCAAGCTCACCGGCGAGGTGATCGCGCGGGCGCGCGCGGGGGGTGTGCCGGTATTGCTCGTAGCGCCGGCGGCCGATGACGTACCCGAGGGCGTGACGGTGGCGTCTGGCCCGGGGCGGTGGACGGTCGCCGACCTCGAAGCACGCGCGGGGGAAGGGATCGAACGGGCGCTTGGGCTCAGCGGAAGGTGACCACCGCCGTCGCCTTGATGGCGGCGTAGACCTCCCGCCCCACCGCGATGCCGAGAGCGGCGATCGCGTGCCGGGTCACTTCGGCCACGAGGTGGGGATGGGTGTCGAGCACCACCCGCACGCGCTCGCCGAGCGGCGGCTCCGGAATCAGCTCCACGACCACGCCGCGGAACAGGTTCTGCGCGCTGCCGCCGGGTGGCGCGAGGAACAGCGTGATCTCGCGCGGGCTCGCGACCACGAAGACGTCGTCGTCGCCCCGCCCGGGGTCCACCACGGTCAACTCGCCGTCAACGGTCCGGATGCGGGCCAGGCCGTCCGCGGTGCGACCCACGACGCGTCCGACGAACAGGTTCACGCCCATGAAGCTCGCGACATACGGCGTGCGGGGCCGGCACAGGAGATCCTCCCGGTTTCCGATCTGCGTGAGGCGGCCGCGCTCGATCACGGCGATGGTGTCGCCGAGGGCGAGCGCCTCGAGCGCGCTGTGGGTCACGTAGATCGAGACGCAGGAGAGGGAGGCCAACAGGGGCCGCAGCTCCGTGCGCATCGCCTGGCGGGTGCCGATGTCGAGTGCGGAGAGCGGTTCGTCCAGCAGGAGGAGCCGCGGCTCGAGCGCGAGCGCGCGGGCCAGCGCCACCCGTTGGCGCTGTCCCCCGGAGAGTGACGCGGGGCGGCGGCCGGCGAGATCTCCCACGCCGAGGCGGGCCAGCGCCGCGTCGGCACGGGCCGCCGCGTCGCGGCGCGGCACGCCTTGCGCCCGTAATCCAAATGCGGCGTTGTCGTGGACCGTGAGGTGGGGAAACAGCGCGTAATCCTGCATGACGTACCCGACGTCGCGCGCCGCGGCCGGCACGGCGGTGCGCCCCGCGGCGTCGAAGTAGACCGCCCCGTCGAGAGTGATCCGACCGCGGTCGGGGCGGTCCAGCCCGGCGAGGAGGCGGAGCAACGTCGTCTTGCCGGCGCCGCTCTCCCCGACCACCACGGTGGTGGCGCCCGGCGCCACGTCGAGCCGGACCGCGAGGTCGAACGTCTGGAGCCGTTTGCCGACGTCAGCGACCAGCATCCGCCCGCTTCCAGAAGGGCATGACGGGCGCGAGTTGGAGCCCGAGCAGCAGCGCGAAGGCGACGGCGACGAGGACGACCGACAGGGCCACCGCCGCGTCGAGATCGGTCTGCAGCCGCACGTACACCGCCAGCGGCATCGTCTGCGTGCGGCCCGCGAGGTTGCCCGCGAAGGTGATGGTGGCGCCGAACTCGCCGAGCGCGCGGGCCCACGCCATGGCGGCGCCGGCCAGCAGCGACGGGAGGCTGAGCGGAAGGACGACGCGGAAGAACGTATAGCCCTCACCGCCGCGGAGGGTCTTCGCCATGTCGAGATAGCGCGGCTCCACCGCGGCGATGCCGGCGCGGCACGGCGCCACGAAGAACGGGGCGGCCATGAACGCCTGCGCCACGACGACGCCGAGGGTGGTGAACGGCAGCCGCACCCCGAGGACCTCGAGGGCGCCGCCGAGGAGGCCGGCGCGCCCGAAGGCCAGGAGCAGGGCGAGCCCCGCGACGGTGGGGGGCAGCACCATCGGGAGGTTCACCAGGGCGTCGACCATCCGTTTTCCCGGGAAGCTTCGCGTCGCGAGCAGGTAGGCCGCCGGCAGCCCCAGGACGACGACGACCAGGGTAGCCCCGGTGCTCGTCACGAGGCTCAACCGGAGCGCCTCGAGGACGACCGGCTCACCCAGCTGGCGGATCAGTTCGCGCGGTGACGTGTGGAGGAACAGCGCGGCGACCGGGAGGGCGAGCAGGGCGAACAACAGCGCGGTGGCGACGGCGATCGCGGCCGCCAGCAGCAGGCGCATGGGCCGGGCGAAGGAGCGTCGGATCACGGGGGACGAAAGCCGTGGCGGGCGAGCACGGCGCGGCCCGCGGGCGACGTGACCACGGCCACAAAGGCGCGGGCCGCCGCCGTGTCACCGGCCGCGAGCACCGCGATGGGGTAGGTCGCGGTGACGTTCGACGCCTCGGGGATCTCGACCACCCGCACGTCGCGGGCGAGCGCCGCCGTCACGTCGGAGGCGTAGACGATGCCGGCATCCGCCTCGCCGAGCTGCACCTTGGCGACCACGGCCTTCACGTTCTCTTCCTCGGAGACCAGGTTCTCGAGGACGCGGCGCGCAAAGTCGGTGGGGAAGCGCGGGTCGACGGCGAGGCGGCCAAGCGCGTCGCGGCTGTAGGCGCCCACCGGCACCGCCGCGGCCGCGAGCACGAGCCGCAGGCCCGGACGGGACAGATGTTCCAGCGACGTCACGCCGGCCGGATTCGCCGCGGGGACGATGGCCACCAGGCGATTGCGCGCGAACGCGACCGGCTCGCCCGCTACGCGGCTCCGGACGTGCTGCATCCAGCGGAGGTCGGCGGAGGCAAACACGTCGGCGTCGGCGCCCTGCGCGAGCTGGAGGGCGAGCTGCTGGGAGCCTGCGAGGTTGAGGCGCACCGTGCGATCCGGATTCTGTCGCTCATACACGAGCGTGATCTCGCCGAACGCGTCGGTCAGCGAGGCGGCGGCGAACACCGTGAGCGGCGCGCGGGGCGCGTCGCCGCCGCAGCCCAGCGCCACGGCGAGGATGGCCGGGTATCCGCAGCGCATCAGCCCCGGCCGATCATCACTTCGGTCGCCTTGATCACCGCGAACGCCTCGCCACCGACCTGGAGGCCGAGGCGCTCGGCGGAGACACGGGTGATCACCGCCACCAGCTCCTGGTCGCCGATGTGGAGCCGGACCTCGGCCATCACGCCGTCGGCGTGGATCGCCGCGATCCGTCCGCGCAACCGGTTACGGGCGCTGATCTCGACGGCGGGCGCGGCCGCGGCTTCGGCGCCGCCGAGCAGCGCCTCGAGTCGCCGCCGTGGGAAGAGCCATTTCCGTCCGACACGGACGGCCGGCAGCTTGCCCTGCCGGGCGAGGCTCTGCACCCGCTTCACGTTGAGATGCAGGAGGTCGGCCGCCTCAGAAGCCGTTAGAGTATCCATAAGAGATTCTATCTTACTCTAATATCTCTTAAATGGCAATCTCATAGGCCGTAAAGGGCGTACATGGTATAGCTTATGGCACCTAGCACGGGGCCCGCGGAGCATGAACGGGTCGCTTGACCGAGCGCTCCGGGCCCCGGGCCCCGCGTAATGCGGACGCGCTGGGCGCGTCCCCGTTCGCTTGCTGGCTCGCAGTCCCTCCTCTAACTTGCACGGTCCTTTTCCCTTCAATCGTTGCGCGATGGCGGACACTTCGCTCATGGACAAACTCGTGTCGCTCGCGAAGCGGCGCGGGTTCGTTTTTCAATCGTCGGAGATCTACGGCGGGCTGGGGTCGGTGTGGGACTACGGTCCGTTGGGCGTCGAGTTGAAGCGCAACCTCAAGGAGCGCTGGTGGCGCTCGATGGTCTACGAGCACGACGATATCGAAGGGCTCGACGCGGCGATCCTGATGCACCCCAGGGTTTGGGAGGCGTCGGGCCACGTGGCGGGGTTCACCGACCCGCTGGTGGATTGCAAGGTCTGCAAGAACCGTTTCCGGGCCGACGACGAGCGGATCAAGGGCACCCCCGGCGAGCCCGACGGGCAGTGCCCGGCGTGCGGCAACAAGGGGAGCCTCACCGCGCCGCGGCTGTTCAATCTGATGTTCAAGACGTTCATGGGGCCGGTGGAGGAGGCCGCCGCGGTGATCTACTTGCGGCCGGAGACGGCGCAGGGCATCTACGTCAACTACCTCAACGTGCTCCAGTCGTCCCGCCAGAGGATTCCGTTCGGCATCGCGCAGATCGGAAAGGCGTTCCGCAACGAGATCACGCCCGGGAACTTCATCTTCCGGACGCGCGAGTTCGAGCAGATGGAGATGCAGTACTTCGTGCGCCCCGACCAGGGCGAGACGTGGTTCGCCCACTGGAAGGAGAAACGCTTTCAGTGGCTGGTGGATCTCGGGCTCCGCCGGGAGAAGCTCCGCTTCCACGAGCACGGTCCCGACGAGCTGGCGCACTACGCCAAGGTAGCGTTCGACGTGGAGTACGAGTTTCCGTTCGGGTGGAAGGAGTTCGAGGGCATCCACTACCGGACGGACTTCGACCTGCGCGCCCACCAGGAGGCGTCGGGGAAGAAGCTCGAGTACCTCGACCCCGCGACGTCCACGCGGTTCATCCCGCACGTCGTCGAGACGTCGCTCGGCGCCGATCGGCTGGCGCTGGTGACGCTGGTGGACGCGTACCGCGAGGAAGATGTGGAGGGCGAGAAGCGCGTCGTGTTGCGGCTGCATCCGTCGCTCGCCCCGATCAAGGCGGGCGTGTTTCCTCTCGTCAAGAAGGACGGCATGCCGGAGGTCGCGACGCGCGTGGCCGACGGCTTGCGGGCCCGACGCCTTCCCGTGTTCTACGATGACGGCGGCTCGATCGGACGGCGCTATCGACGGCAGGACGAGGCGGGGACACCGTTCGGCATTACGATCGACGGCCAGACGCTCGAGGACCAGACGGTCACGGTGCGGCACCGCGACACGCTCCAGCAAGACCGGATCGCGGCGGACCAGGTCGTGGCGTATCTGGAGGAGCGATTACGCGCGTGAACCTGGACACGCTGGCTGCCCGCGGCGAGACGATGCACCAGGAGCTTGGGCGCGAGTACTACCTGACCGGTGCCGGGCTCAAGGGCGAGCCCGCTTTCCAGGCCGTGTACGATCGATACGCCGACCTCCAGAGCGATGAGGCGCTGGCCGTGGCACGCGCGAGCGGCGTGCCGGAGCTCCTCGAGTGGGTGGTGGACGTCCGGGTGGGGCGGATGGTGGCCCCGCTCGAGGAGCGGCAGCTGTTGTGGGAGCAGTCGGCGACCCTCGACGTGGACGGCCGGCGGATTCCCTACCTCCGGGCGCCGATTGAGCTGGCCAACTCACCCGATCGCGCCTTCCGCATCGCGCTGGACGACGCGCGCTCCCGCATCGGCGCCGAGGGGTTGAGCGCGCTGCGGCGCGAGCGGTTCGCGACCGAGCACGAGGCGGTGGCGGCGCTGCGGATGGGGGACTACGTCGAGGCGGTGGGTACGCTCGCGGGGATCGATCTCGACGCCCTGGGTGGGGAGGCGGAGGCGTTCCTGCGCGACACCGCGGATCTCTACCGCGACGCGCTGCAGCGGCTCGTGTATCGACGGCTGGGCGTGGCCCTGACCGAGCTCGTGCGGGCGGACTCGTCGTGGGCGTTCCGGGCGGATCAGTACGACTCGGCGTTCCCGCCCGAGCGGCTGGTGGAGACGGCCACGCGCCTGATGGCGGAGATGGGGCTGGACGCCAGCCAGGACGGCCGAGTGCGGTTCGACACCGAGGAGCGGGAGGGCAAGCAGCCCCGCGCGTTCTGCGTGCCCGTTCGCGTGCCGGACGAGGTCTATCTCGTGTTGCGCCCGCGAGGCGGCCACAGCGACTACCGCACTTTCTGGCACGAGCTGGGGCACGCCATGCACTTCGCATCGGCCGCGCCGGAGCTGCCCTTCGCGGCCCGATGGCTCGGGGACAATTCCGTCACCGAGGGGTTCGCGATGCTGTGGGACCACCACACGCTCGATGCGGCGTGGCTCGCCCGGTACGTGGAGCTGTCGCGGAAGGATGCCCGGGAGCTCGCGTTCCAGCTGGCGGTGAGCGAGCTGTACCTCATCCGCCGGTATGCGGCCAAGCTGACCTACGAGCTGGAGCTGCATCGCAGCGATTTGCGAGGTCTCGGACCGTCGTACGCGCAGCGGCTCACGGTCGCCACCGGTTTCCGCTACCCCGAGGCCGACCATCTGCTCGACGTGGATCCGGCGTTCTACGCGGCCCGGTACCTGCGCGCCTGGCAGCTCGAGGCGGCGCTCGCCGCGGCGCTCACCGAGCGCTACGACGAGGATTGGTATCGCAATCCCCGCGCCGGCGAGGCGGTGCAAGGACTGATGCGCCGCGGACAGGCGCTGCCGGCGCACCGGCTGACGGCGGAGTTCGCGGATGCCGAGCTCGACTTCGCGCGCGTCGCCGCGCGGCTCGAGGCCCGCCTGCACTGAGACATCGCCCCGCCCCGACCGCACCGAAAGGGGATACCACCGTGAGTCAGCGAACCGAAGCGTTCTCATCGCGCTGGGTGATGATGCTCGCCATGCTCGGCATGGCGGTGGGCACCGGGAACATCTGGCGCTTCCCCCGCATCGCGGCGCAGAACGGCGGCGGCGAGTTCATCGTTGCCTGGCTCGCGTTCCTGTTCCTGTGGTCGATCCCGCTGATCCTGGTGGAGTTCGGTGCCGGGCGGAAGACGCGGGCCGGCCCGATCGGCGCGTTCATCCACCTGATCGGACCCCGCTGGGCGTGGATGGGAGCGTTCGTGGCCTTCGTCGCCGTCGCGATCATGTTCTACTATTCGGTGGTGGCCGGTTGGACGCTGCGGTACGTCGTGGCCTCGGCCGTGGGTGAGATCCCCGGCGCGGAGCCCGGCGCGTTCTGGCAGTCGTACACCACGTCGTGGTGGCCCGTGGTCACGCACGGGGTCGCGATGGGGGCGGGCGCGTTCGTCGTCGCCCGCGGGGTGCGGGCCATCGAGCGTGTGGCGAGCGTGCTCATGCCCATCCTGCTCGTCCTCGTGGTGGTGCTCGCCGTCCGGGCGGTCACGTTGCCCAACGCTTCCGGGGGACTGGCGTACCTGTTCTCCGTGGACTGGGGAGAACTGGCCAACGCCGAGATCTGGGTGCAGGCCCTGACGCAGAACGCGTGGGACACCGGCGCCGGATGGGGGCTCGTGCTCACCTACGCCGCCTACCTCCGGACCAACGAGGACACGGCGCTCAACGCGTTCATCCTCCCCACCGCCAACAACACCGTCTCGCTGCTGGCGGGCATCATGGTGCTGTGCACCGTGTTCGCGGTCGTCCCGGAGCTGGTGGCCCAGCTCGCCGTTCGCCCGGACGCGCTGTCGGCCTATCCCGCGCTGGCCGAGGCGGTGCAGGGGGGGGCGGCGCTGACGCCCGACTTGATTCAAAGCACGATCTTCACGTCGGGGAACGAGGGACTGACGTTCATCTGGATGCCGCAGCTCTTTGCGAGCATTCCGTTCGGCCGGCTCTTCATGCTGGTGTTCTTCGTCGCGCTGGCGTTCGCGGCCTTCACGAGCCTCATGGCCATGATCGAGTTGGCCACCCGCGTCCTGCGGGACGCCGGGGTACCCCGTGCGCGTGCAATCCGGATCGTGGGCATCGGGGGGTTCGTGCTGGGGCTGCCGTCGGCGTTTTCCCTGCAGGTCCTCCACAATCAAGACTGGGTGTGGGGCGTCGCGCTGATGGTCTCCGGCCTCTTCTTCGCGATTGCGGTGATCGGCCACGGGGTCCGCCGGTTCCGCGACGAGCAGCTCAACCACCGCGATTCCGACATCCGCATTGGTAAGTGGTGGGACATCGTGATCGGCATCCTCGTCCCGCTCCAGGCGTTGGTCCTGCTCGTGTGGTGGCTGTATCAGGCGCGCGGCTGGGACCCGACCGGTTGGCTGGCACCGCTCGCCGTGGAGAACGTGGGCACGATCCTGCTTCAGTGGGGTGTGGTGCTGGCGGCGCTGCTGCTGGCGAACCGCTGGATTGCGCGGCACACAGCGGTGGTTCCGGCGCCTCCCGAGGACCGCCCGGCGCCCGCCATCCCCTGATTCGCCCGACGTGCGGTTTCAGGCGTTCCGCGCCATGGTGCAGCGCATGGCCGACGAGATCCCCGAGGGCTACATGGACGGAATCGCGGCGATCGACGTGAGCCGCAAGACGGTTCCGCATCCGACGCAGGACCATGTCTACACCCTGGGGGAATGCGTCCCCCTCGAGACCGGGGCCGAGTACGTCACGTCCCGGGTCGTGCTGTATCATGGCTCGTTCCAGGCGCTGGCGGAGGAGCGCCCGGGATTCGATTGGCGGGGCGAAGCGTGGGAAACGCTGCTGCACGAGCTGCGACATCACCTCGAGTGGAAAGCCGGCGCGCCGGATCTCGAGCGCTACGACTGGGCCGCCGAGCAGAACTTCGCGCGCGAGGCGCGTGAGTCGTTCGACCCGCTGTTCTACCGGTCGGGGGAGGTGGTGGAGGAGGGTGTGTACCGGGTGGACGACGATGTGTTTCTGGAACGAACGGTTCGCGCGCTGCCCCGCGCGGCGGAGGTCCTCTGGCACGGCCACCGATACCGCGTGCGCGTGCCGCAGGCGTCGTTGCCGCTCTATCTCGTGCTCGACGGGCTGCGCCCCGCACCCGCGGGCGAGGCCATCGTCGTGTTCCGGCGCAAACCGCGGCTCTGGGACCTCTTCAAGGGGAGGCAACCTGCCAGCGATGCGCGAGCGACGGCAGAGGAGTTAGAATAGCAAGAGGTGCGGAGCACGAAGCACGGGGCACGCAGCCCCACGCCATACGCCTTCAGCCACACGCCAACCATGACGCACGAAACACAGACGAGCCTTGCACCCGCCGATGTGCTCGATCGCGCCAAGACGTTCTTCGCCGAGCGGGTGCCGCATCATGCGGCGTTCCTGGAGAAGGAGGGCCCGATGTTCGCTGCGTTTCGCGGCCAAGGCGGTGAGGAGCTGACGATCGCGGTCTTCCCGGACGCCCGCGGCACGCGCGTGCGCGGGTCGTCGCTGTTCTTCGATCAGGCGATCGGCCGCTTTTTCTCCACCTTACCTCACCCCGAGGCGGTCGAGGCATGACTGTGGAGCAAGGCATCACGATCCGCGTCTGGGTGGTGCCCGTGTGGGATGCCGTGCGTCTCGAGGTCACCCCGGACTGGACCGTCGCCCAACTCAAGGACGAAGCCCTCGCCCGTGCGACGGGGAAGACGATCGACCCCGCGGCGTATCTCGTGAAGTACCGCGGGGCGCCGCTGCTCGACGAGACCCAGACGCTCGGTGCGCTCCAGCTTGCCGAAGGCGCCCCGTTCATCGTGCTTCCACGGCGGCGGCAGCCGGTCCGCTGAGCGTCCGCCCACCCTCCCACCTGTCGGCCCCGTGACGGTTCACGTCGTGTGGCACCCCGTGTGCCTCGAGCACCTGGCGGGTCCCGGCCACCCCGAGTCGCCCGCCCGGCTCGAGGCGGTGGTGGAGCGCCTGCGGCGCTGGGCGCCGGCCGACGGGCTCCGCTGGCACGAAGCCGAGGTCGCGGAGCGAACGTGGCTCGAGCGGGTGCATCCCCCGGAGTATCTCGAGCGCCTGCGCCGCCTGTCGGCGGCTGGCGGTGGGCGGCTCGACGGCGACACGGCGGCGAGCGCGGCGAGTTACGAGGCGGCGTGCCGCGCCGCCGGTGCGGCCGTCCGGGCGGCGGGCCTGGCGCTCGAGGGCGCGCCGGCCTTCGCCGCCGTGCGGCCGCCCGGCCATCACGCGACGGCGACCGTGGCGATGGGGTTCTGTCTCATCAACAACGTCGTCGTGGCGGCGCGCTGGGCGCTGGACGAGATGGGGCTCGGGCGCGTGCTCATCGTGGATTGGGACGTGCACCACGGCAACGGCACCCAGGACCTGGTGGAAGCGGACGCGCGCATCCGCTACGTGTCGCTGCACCAATGGCCGCTCTACCCGGGGACGGGGCGCGCGGAGGAGCGCGGCGTGGGGAACGTGTTCAACGTGGCGCGGCCGCCGGGGCTCGCGCGCGAGCGGTACGTCACCGATCTCAACGACGCGGTCGCCCGCGCAACAGACGGGTGGCCGCCGGAGCTGATCCTGCTCTCGGCGGGATTCGACGCGCTGGCCGGCGATCCGCTCGCGGGCTTCACGCTGGAGCCCGATGATTACGTGACATGGGTGACGACGTGGCGCGCGTTGGGCGCGCCGATCGCGTCGGTGCTCGAGGGCGGGTACGTGCCGTCGCGCGTCGCCGATGCGGCGGCGGCGCACCTCGCGGCGCTTGCCTGACCCCCCACCCGGTGTAGCTTGCATCCCATGCCGTTCCGGCTGTCTCCCACCTCTCTGTTCGCCGTGCTGCAACCCTGGGGAGAGGTCAACGAACCCATTCACCGACGCGTCGCCCAGATCGCCGATGCCGCCGCCGGTCAGGAGGCACTGTGCGTAGGGTGCGGCGCCGGCGCGGCCGTGCGGTGGTGGGCGCGGAAGTACCAGACGCACGTCGAAGGGGTCGATCCCGACGCGCGCGCGATCGAGAACGCGGAGCGGATCGCTCGAGAGTCGGGGCTTGCCGGCCTGGTGAGCTTCCAATCGGCGCCGGCGACGGATCTCCCCCATGAACCGCAGGTATTCGACATCACGCTCGTCGAGATGCTGCATCTCCTCGGTGAAGACAGCGGTGCGGTGGTGCGGGAGGCCGCGCGGGTGGCGCGACCGATGAGTACGGTGATCGCGATCGTGCCGTTCTGGCTGGACACGCCCGACAAGGAGGACGCACGGATTCTCGCGTCGTTCGGGCTCGTGCCGCACGTACTGGTGGAATGGAAGGGACGGTTCCGCGACGCCGGCGTCGTCGAGCTGACCGTCGAGGACGCCGCCAAGGACGCGAGATGGATCTCCGGGGGATGGCTCGGCATCGTGATCCGGGCGTGGCGCGCGGCCGGATGGAACGGCGTCCGCTCGATATTCAGCCGCGAGTTCCGCGTGCTGCGGGGGCTGGCGCTCCGCCGCATCCTCGGGCTGTCCATCATCAAAGGCACGCGCTGGCCCCACCCGTGAGCGGCCCCGCGTGACCGGCGTCGCCGCCTCGCCGACGGCCTGCCTGGTCGCCCTTCCCCTTCCCGCCGCCCGGCCCTACGCCTACGAAGTGCCGCCGCCCCTGGCGGACCGCGTGCTGCCCGGAGCGCGCGTCGTGGTCCCCGTCCGCTCGCGCGAGCTGGTCGGCATCGTCGTGTCGCTCGACGTGCCGGCGGGCGCGGCGCTCCGGCCCGTGCTACTGGCGCCCGATCCGGAACCGCTGGTCCCGCCCGCGCTGCTGGAGCTTGCGACGTGGGTGTCTGGGTACTACGCCTCCCCGCTCGGCCTCACGCTCAAGGCGATGCTGCCACCCGCGCTGTGGGGCGCCTCGCGGCTCGTGGCGGAGCTGTGCGGGGATCCGGCAGCCGTCTCGGGCGTCGCGGCGGACGTGGCCGGCGCACTGCGGCGCAGCGGAGGCCGGGCCGCCGCGGGCGCGGTGGCGCGCCGCCTGCGCCGCCCGGTGTGGGATGCGCTCGCGCGACTGGCGCGGGAGGGCGTGGTGCGCTTGGTGACGGAACCGCCGGATCTCGGGCCCGCCGCCGGCGTGGAGGAGGTGCTGGTGCTCGCGCGCGGGCTGCCCTCCCTGCTCGAGCGGGACGAGGTGTTCGGGCGCGCCGCGCGGCAGCGTGCGGCGTACGAAGCGGTGGACGCGATGGGCGGCGAGGTGAGCGTCCGCCACCTGCAGGACCAGCTCGGGTTCTCCCGCGCGGTCGCCCGCGGACTGGTGGCCCGCGGCGTGGCGCGGATCGAGCGGCGCGAGCGCCTGCGCGATCCGTTCGCCGGCGTGCAGACCGTCCAACCGGCGGAGCCGACGCCGGCGCAGCGCGAAGCGCTCGGGGTGCTGGAGGACGTGCCGCCGGGTGGCGGGGCGCTCCTGTTCGGCGTGACGGGGAGCGGGAAGACGCTGGTGTACCTCGAGGCGGCGCGGCCGGCGGTGGAGCGCGGAAGGGGGGTGATCGTGCTCGTGCCCGAGATCGCGCTTACCGCGCAGACGATCGCGCGGGTCCGCGGCGCGTTCGGCGACACGGTGGCGGTGTTGCACAGCGGTCTGTCGGACGCGGAGCGGGCGGACGCGTGGCGTGCCCTCGCCGCCGGCGTCCGGCGCGTGGCGGTAGGCGCGCGCTCCGCGGTGTTCGCGCCGGTCCGGGATCTCGCGGCGATCGTGGTGGACGAGGAGCACGACGGGAGCTACAAGCACGGCGAGGCGCCGCGGTATCACGCGCGGGACGTGGCGTTCCGGCGGGCGCGGCTCGAGGGCGCCCGCGTGGTGCTCGGGAGCGCGACCCCGTCGCTCGAGACCTGGGCGCGGCGCGAGCGTCTCCGCCTGGTGGCGCTGCCGTCGCGCATCGCGGCACGTCCGCTCCCGCCGGTCGAGCTCGTGGATCTGCGGCGGGTGGAGCGAGTGCCCGAGAGCGGCGCCGTGCCGTGGTCGCGGCCGCTCGACGCCGCGGTCGCTGCGGCGCTCGCAGCGGGGCACCAGGCCATGCTGCTCCTGAATCGCCGCGGCTTTGCGCACTTCCAGCAGTGTCCGGCCTGCGGGCACGTGCCTGAGTGCCCCTCGTGCAGCATCGCATTGACGGTGCACCGCACCCCGCCGGCGCTCCGCTGCCACTACTGCGGCCACGACCAGGCGATCCCCGAGATCTGTGCGCAATGCGGCCACGAGACGCAGCGCACGCGCGGCGTCGGCACGCAACAAGTGGAGGAATGGCTCGCCGCCCGGTTTCCCGCCGCGCGCCTCGCACGGATGGATGCCGACACGACGTCCCGCAAATGGTCGCACGGCCGGATACTCGACGCCGTCGCCCGGCGCGAAGTGGATCTGCTGTTCGGCACGCAGATGATCGCCAAGGGACTCGACTTTCCAGGCGTGACCCTGGTGGGTGTGATCGACGCCGACGTGGGTCTCCACCTTCCCGACTTCCGGGCGGCGGAGCGCACCTTTCAACTGGTGGCGCAGGTGGCCGGGCGCGCGGGGCGCGGGCCGGCGGGCGGCACGGTGCTCGTCCAGACCCGATCCCCCGACCATTACGCGCTCGTGGCGGCGGCGGCGCACGACTTTCGGGCGTTCGCGGAGCGCGAGACGGCCGAGCGCCAGGTGCCGCCGTATCCTCCCCACGTGTCGCTCGCGAACGTCGTGGTGAGCGGGACGGGCGAGCAGCAGGTCGCCGCGGCGGCCGTGGAGCTGGCGGGGTGGATCCGCGGCCTGATCGCCGCGCGGGCTCCCGAAGCCGTGGAGGTGATCGGTCCCGCCCCGGCGCCGCTCGCGCGGATCAAGGGCCGGTGGCGCTGGCACCTGCTCCTGCGGGCGCGCGACGCCCGATGGCTGGGTCGGATCGTCCGCTACGCGTCGCGCCGCGCGCCGCACACGGGGCGGAGCGGTGTACGGGTGATCTTCGATCGGGATCCGGTGGCGTTGTTGTAGGAGGAGCGGGAGGAGCGGCAGCTACCACCCCACCACACACCGCCCGGCGGCAGGAGCGGCAGCCCCGCCGGCGTGGGGTGGGGCTGCCGCTGGTGTGGGGAGGTTGAGTGGTGGGGGCTGCCGCTCTGCCGCTCCCGCTTCTCCCGCTCCTCCAAGGAGTTGATACCCGCTCTCGCCTCCGGTATCTTGCGTCGCTCATTTGCGATCGATGCGCGACTTTCACTATCGTCCACCCGATTTCGGCGCGCCGGCGTTCCGGGATGCCCCGGACGCCGACTTCCGCCCGATCCCAGCCGACGGGGTACTACCCGACGGCTTTTTTTCGACTACGAACCTCCCGACGTACGTGAAGGTCGGCGGCGTCTGGAAGCGGCCGCGGGAGCCGCGCATGGACTGCGTGATCGCGCTCGACCCGTCGGGCGAGTTGTACGTGCGGGAACCTCGGCGCCTTCCGCAGGGCACGCCCGTCGCCATGGGCGAAGCGGAGGACGGCGGCTCCGGGATTTACGTGCACCACGAGGGCTTCCTCGGCGATCCGCGCAGCGCCAACGAGTTTCGCTTCATGTCCACTCCGGTGAGTCGCGAGCGGCCGGTGGACTACGCCCGACTCGCGGCGCTCCTGGGGGAGGAGCGGGAACACGGTGGGCGCATTGTGTGGGTGGCCGGACCGGCGGTGGTGCACTCGCGGGCGCGTGAGGATTTCGTATGGTTCATCGAGCGAGGGTACGCGCAGGCTTTCCTCGGCGGCAACGCGATCGCGGTCCACGACCTCGAGTCGGCGATCTATGGGACCGCGCTCGGCGTGACGGCCAGCGGGGAGGCCGCCGCCCACGGGCACGGGCTGCACATGCGGGCCATCAACGCGGTGCGCCGTGCGGGCTCGATCGAGGCCGCCGTAGGGACCGGGCTCGTGACCAACGGGATCATGCACGCCCTCGTGACGTACGACGTTCCCTTCGTGCTGGCGGGCTCGATACGCGACGACGGCCCGCTGCCGGGCGTCATCAGTGACGCGCTGGCGGCGCAGGATGCGATGCGCCACCATACCACCTGCGCGACGCTCGTGGTGATGGTGGCCACGGCGCTCCATGCCATCGCGGTGGGGAACATGCTTCCCGCGTACGTGGAGGACGGGGATCGGCTGCGGCCGCTGCCCACCATCTGCGTGGACCAGGAGGAGTTCGTCGTCAGCAAGCTGCGGGACCGGGGCACGCATCAGGCATTCGGGGTGGTGACGAATGCCCAGGACTTCATGCACGTGCTCCGTCTCTACGTGGAGCGATGGGAAGAGAGACGCCGGCGGGGGTAGCGCGGTCGGCCGCGTCGGGAATGGGGTGGCTTCGCGTGGCCCGCGAGCTGGCCGAGGTGGTGCCCCCGCCGGAGATCGACCGCATCTGGTTGTTCCCACCCGTTCGAATGGACGAGCGGGAGTGGGGGACGGCCGTGGTGTCACGCCGTGGAGAGGGGGATCGGCGACGCATCTACACGGCGAGCTACATCCTGGTGGCGCGCGGGCGCGACCGCGGGCAGGGGCGCGTGGTCGTCGAGGAGGTCGGAGACGGGCCGGAGTCCGTCGTGCGCGAGATCATTGCCGGGGTCCAGGCGCGCGCGGGCGAAACGGAACCCCCGTTTGCCATCGCACCGGAAGAGTGGTATCCAACAGACCATGACGAGCCCCCCACCGAAGGTTGACGGCAAGGCGCTGCTGGAGGTGTTCCGCGGCTATCTCCGCGACAACAACCTGCCCGTGACGCACCAGCGGGAGGCGATCGCGGAGACCGTGTTCTTCGGGAACGGCCACCTGTCCGTCGGCGACATCGAGCGGGGGCTGCAGGCCCGGAGCGTCGCGGTCGGCAAGGCGACGATCTACCGGACGCTCGACCTGTTGATGCACGCCGGGGTCGTGGAGGAGCACGATTTTGGCGAGGGGTTCAAACGGTACGAGCCGCTGGTGGCGCAGAACCATCACGAGCACTTGATCTGCACCGAATGCGGCAAGGTCGTCGAGTTCTCGAGCGAGCGATTGGAGCGGATGAAGTCGCTGATCGCGGAGGAGTATGGTTTTCGGCATCACCACCATCGGCTCGAGATCTATGGTGTGTGCCGGGATTGTCAGCAGCGTGACGCGGTCACGCTGGAGGCGAGGACGACTCAACCCGAGGGCGTGAGACGGTGTTAGATCCCCGCAACTTCGTGCCGAGCAAGGCGTTCGTGACGAAGGGCGTCGGCCGGCACAGGGAGAAGCTGACCAGTTTCGAGTTGGCGCTCCGTGATGCGCGCATCGCCCAGTACAACCTCGTGCGGGTCAGCTCCATCTGGCCGCCGAACTGCCAAATGGTCTCCTGGGAGCAGGGAATCAAGCTGTTGCAGCCCGGTCAGGTCGTGTTCGCCGTCGTCGCGGAAGCACAGACCAACGAGCCGTCGCGGCTCGCGGCGGCCGCCATCGGGCTCGCGCAACCGGCGGATCAGAATCATCACGGTTACATCTCCGAGCACCACGCGTTCGGCCAGCGCCAGCAGTCGGCCGGGGATTACGCGGAGGACCTCGCCGCGAGCATGCTCGCCACGGTGCTCGGCGTCCCGTTCGATCCCGACCAGGCGTGGGATCAGCGGCGGGAACAATGGCTGCTCTCCGGGGAGATCGTGAAGACCACCAACATCAGCTGCACGGCCGAAGCACAGGACGACGGCCGCTGGGTCACGGTGGTGAGCGCGGTCGTGTTCTGCGGGTGAACGAATTCCGGGACAGCGGCGCCCCGGCGGGCCTGCCGCCCAAACTGGCCGACCTGTCGTGGGCGCCTCCCGAGAGCTTTCTCGGCGTTCCCGCGGACGAGGCGGTATCGTTCGCCGCCGCCCGGGTCGTCATCCTCCCCGCCCCGTACGAGGCCACCGTCTCCTACATGGGTGGCACCCGCTTTGGCCCGCGCGCGCTGCTGCATGCGTCCCGCTACCTCGAGCTGTACGACCACGAGCTGGACACCGAGCCGTACCGCTGCGGCGTCTACACCCTTCCCCCGCTCAGCCTGTCGGGCGCCGGACCGGCCGCGGCCCTCGCCGACGTGGGACAGGCCGTGGAGGGGCTGCTGGACGCGGGAAAGTTCGTCATCATGCTCGGCGGCGAGCACAGTATCACGCCGCCCGCCGTGCTGGCGCACGCGGATCGCATGCCGCCCGATACCCTATCCGTGCTGCAGCTCGACGCGCACGCCGATCTGCGGACGGCGTACGAGGGCACGCCGTTGTCGCACGCGTGCGCCATGTACCGCGTCCACGAGCGGGTCGGCATCGTCCCGGTCGGCATCCGCTCACTCACCAGCGGCGAGCGCGTCTTGATGCGGGAGCAGGGCATCGAGGCCGTGTGGGGGCACGAGTTGGAAAGCGCGGGTTGGATCGACCGGGTGATGGCCGGCCTGCGCGAGCACGTCTACGTCACGATCGACGTGGACTACTTCGACCCGGCCGTCATGCCGTCCACCGGAACACCGGAACCCGGCGGCGGAGCCTGGTACCCCACGCTCCGGCTGCTCGAGCGGGTATTTCGCGAGCGGACCGTCGTGGGGTGCGACGTCGTCGAGCTGGCCCCGCTCCCCGCCCTCGCGGCGCCCGACGTGCTGGCGGCCAAGCTGGTCTACAAGCTCATCGCCTTCCACGCGCTCGCCTGATCCGGGAACCGCCGGTCCGAGCGCATCGTTAGTCCGGAATAGCCATGGGATCCGAGTCGGTAGGCTTCGCAGTCGCATTCTTCGCCGGCGTGCTCAGCTTCCTGTCGCCGTGCGTGCTGCCGCTCGTGCCGAGCTATGTGTCGTTCATCACGGGGCTGTCGCTCGACGAATTGGAGACAAAGCGCCGGATAGCGATCACCCACGCGCTGTTCTTCGTCGCCGGCTTCACCGCCATCTTCATGGCCCTGGGCGCCACCGCCACCCAGCTCGGGCGGTTCCTGAACCAGAATCAGGTCTGGCTCGAGCGGATCGGCGGGGCGCTGATCATCGTGTTCGGTCTCTACCTGCTCGGCGTGTTCCGGCTCGGAGCCCTCGAGCGGGAGCGCCGGATCCACATTCAAGACAAGCCGGTGGGCTACCTCGGCAGCGCGCTCGTGGGGCTGGCGTTCGGGGCCGGCTGGACGCCGTGCATCGGCCCGATCCTCGGCTCGATCTTGATGGTCTCGAGCACCCAGCAGAGCCTGGGACAGGGCATGGCGCTCCTGTTCGCCTACTCCCTGGGCCTCGCCCTCCCTTTCCTGATCGCGGCGGCCGCCGTGGAGAAGTTCCTCGACTGGTTCAAGCGCTTCCGGCGCTACATTCCCCTCACGACGAAAATCTCCGGCGCGATCCTGGTGTTCGTAGGGGTGTTGTTGGCGACGGGATACTTCTCGCTGCTCGCCGGGTGGCTGCAGGGGTTGACGCCGGAGTTTCTCAGGTCGCGGTTGTAAGAAAGGGCAGAGTGCAACGCGCAAAGATCAGGTGCGCGCTGCACCCTGCACGCGGGGCGTGGGGAATGGGACGGCTAGGCGGCCGCCTCCATCTCCTGCGTGTACTTCCCGAACCGCGCGGCGCTCACGAGCTTGGCCCGGTGGTGGAACGCGCGCTGGGCGGTGGTGACGTTGGCCGGGTCGCCCTTCCACCCATTCAGGGCCTCATCCTGGAGCGCCCGCCCGTAGGAGAAGCTGAGTTGCCACGGATGCTCACCCACGGCGTTCATGGCGTTCAAGTGCGCGGTGGCGACCTCGGAGCTCTGGCCGCCGGAGAGGAAAACGATGCCGGGTACGGCCGCCGGGACCGCGCGGCGCAGGCAGCGGACCGTCGCCTCGGCCACCTCCTTGACGCTCGCCTGGCGCGGACAGTCCTTCCCGGCAATCACCATGTTCGGCTTGAGCAGCGTTCCCTCGAGCACGACCCCGTGCGCGTGCAGGTGGAAGAAGAGGGACGTGAGTGTGGTCCGGGTCACGTCCGCACACCGGTCGATCGTGTGGCCCCCGTCCATCAGGACCTCGGGCTCGACGATGGGCACGATCCCTGCTTCCTGGCACAGCGCGGCATAGCGCGCGAGCGCGTGTGCGTTCGCGTCGATGCAGAAGCGGGTGGGAATGTCGTTCCCGATCGCGATCACCGCGCGCCACTTGGCGAACCGCGCCCCGAGCTTGCGGTACTCCGCCAGGCGGTCCCGCAGGCCGTCCAGCCCCTCGGTGATCTTCTCCCCGGGGTACCCGGCCAGGGCCTTCGCGCCGCCGTCGACCTTGATGCCGGGAATGATCCCCTGCCGCTCCAGCACCTTGGGGAACGGCGTGCCGTCACCGCTGCGCTGCCGCAGCGTCTCGTCGAACATGATCACCCCGCTGATGTAGCGGCCGATGTCGGGCGTGGTGAACAACATGTCGCGGTACGCCTGTCGGTGCTTCTCGGTCGAATCGATTCCGATCTTCTTGAACCGCTTCTCGATCGTGGGAAAGCTCTCGTCGGCCGCGAGGATGCCTTTCCCCTCCGCGACGAGGGCGCGGGCGACCTGTTCCATCTCCTTGGTGTTCATCGGGTACCCCTGGCTATTCGTTATTATAGATATTGGCGTCGGGCCCGGGACACGGAGCGCGATGAGCTAACCGCCGCGTGTCCCGGTTCGTCATGTCAATGAGAAGCTATGCGACCGAACGAGAGCCTGCCAGCCTCGACCGGCAGCTTTTTCCGGCCGTGGTTGATCTGCGCGGAGGCGGTCAGATTCACCGTGTGATGGGGATTACGGCCCTGGACCGGCCAGAGCGTTACGATTCTCCTTCTGTGGGGTCTGACAATCCGAACAGACGGCCACCAATCGCGTCAATACCGCGCACATCGAGCCATATCGTCGGAGGCGTAACACCATGAAGCGCATACGAACGGTCTATGTCAGTGTCGCCGCGGCGGCGGCCCTCTGGGCCTGCGGCGGCGGCGAGCCTGGTGACGACGAGGCCCGGGACCTCAGTTTGGTGCCGGCCGAGTCCACCACGGTGCTGGACGACCAACCCCAGCAAGCCCCGGAACCCGAGCCGCAACAACCGCAGGCGAGCCGTCCTCGTCCCCAGACTCCCCGTCCGGCCCAGCCCCCGCCGCCACCACCGGCGCCGCGTGAAGAGCCCGCACCGTTGACGGTGCCGGAGGGCACCACCGTCGAGTTGGCCGCCACGGACACGATCACGTCGGACGACCACCAGGTCGGCGACCGTCTCACCGCGACCACCCTCTCCGCCGTCCGTGACGCCCAGGGACAAACCGTGATCCCGGCCGGCGCCGTTTTCACGGGGACCATCACGGAAATGGACGCCGATGAGCCGCGCCTGGTGCTCATGTTCAACCGCGTGTCGTTTGGTGGCTCGACGTACGCTCTCGAGGCGAGGACCGATTCCGTGGCCGCCGAGCGGCGCACCGATTCCTTCAAGGCCGGGGATGCCGCCAAGATCGGTGCAGGGGCGGTGGTTGGGGCGGTGGCCGGGCGGTTGATCGGCAAGAACACCAAGGGCGCCGTGATCGGCGGCGCGGCGGGCGCCGCGGCCGGTACGGGCGTGGCCCTCGCCACGCGCGGGGATGACCTGGTGCTGCCCGCGGGCGCGCTCATCCGTATCGTGCTGACGGCCCCGATGGTGTTGCAGCCTGTGGGGGCATAGCCGACGGGCGACAAGCGACACCGCGGGCGCAATACGGGCACCGGTCGCTGCCTGGGCTGCTCATGGCATATGGCTGATGGCGTATGGAGGTGGACAGACAGACCATACGCCATCCGCCATGTGCCATACGCAGTCAGAAGCTCTTCGATCCGGCCCTGAGTCGCTCCCCGCCTACCTCCCCGCCGCTCCCCCGCCTCTCCGCGGGTCCGCCACGCCCAGCCACCCCAGACCGTCTCGGATGATGGCCGCCACGTCTCCACTGAACCCGCCCCGCTCGCGCAGCGTGTGTCCGCGGCCCGCGAGCTCGCCCTGGACCGTGGCCGTCAGGCCGCCCGGTTCGAAGAAGATCTGGTCCGGGAGCGCCTGATGGTGGATGCGCGGCACCGCGACGGCGAGCGGCAGGCTCATGTGGTGATCGATGACGTTGGAGATCACCTGCGTGACCGTGGTGATGATCGTGGGCCCGCCCGGCGTTCCGAGGATCATGAATAAGGCGCCGCTGGTGTCGGTCACGATGGTAGGCGTCATCGCCGAGAGCATGCGCTTGCCCGGGGCAATGGCGTTGGCCTCACCCTGCACCAGGCCGTACTGGTTGGGGACTCCGGGCGCGGACGTGAAGTCGTCCATCTCGTTATTCAGCAAGAATCCCGCGCCGGCGACGGTGACGCCGTTGCCGTATCCCGAGTTGATGGTGGTGGTGACGGCCACGGCGTTTCCCGTCGCGTCGACCACCGAGTAGTGGGTCGTCTGGGTTCCGGCCTCGGCGGTGGGCGGCGTGTCCGGGGTGGGCGTCGCCCGGGTCGGGTTGATCTCGTTGCGCAGCGAGGCGGCGTACGTCTTCGAGAGCAGCCGGTCGAGCGGCATCTGGACGAAGGCCGGATCCCCCAGGTAGCGGTTGCGGTCTACGAACGCGCGGCGCATCGCCTCGGCCACGAGATGCACCTGGTCGGCCGAGGCAAACGCCGGCAGGGGGGCGAAGCCCTCGAGGATGTTGAGGGTCTCCGCCAGCGTGACGCCGCCGGAGCTGGCTGGCGGCATGGAGTAGATCGTGCGCCCGCGGTAGGTTGTTTCGATGGGCTCGCGCCACTTGGGGCGGTAAGCCGAGAGATCTTCCCGGCTGATCAATCCGCCGCCCCGCTCCATCTCCGCCACGATGAGGTCCGCCACCTGCCCGTGGTAGAACGCATCCGCCCCGCCCTCGGCGATGGCCATGAGGGTCCGGGCCAGGTCGGACTGGACCAGCCGTGTGCCCGGCGGGGGGGCCTGCCCGTTGGGCAGGAGGAACTGGCGGCGGGACGTCTCGAAGCGGCGCAGGAGCTCGGCGGCGCCGGCGAGCGAGCGGCTGCGGTACTCGTCGAGCACGAACCCGTCCCGGGCGAGCCGGATGGCCGGCGCCATCACCTCGTCGATGCCCAACCGTCCGTAGCGCGCGTGTGCCTCGACCAGGCCGGCGACGCTGCCGGGAACGCCTGCCGCCCGGTGACCCACCACCGCGTCCTCGGTGAGGCGCCCGGTGGAATCGACGTACATGTCGCGCGTGGCGCGGCCGGGTGCGGTTTCGCGGTAGTCCAGCGCCGCCGACCGGCCGTTGGCGAACCGGATCACCATGAACCCGCCGCCGCCGATATTGCCCGCCTCCGGGTGCACGACGGCCAGCGCGAAGCCCACGGCCACGGCGGCGTCCACGGCGTTCCCGCCCGCCTCCAGGATCTCCACGCCCACGTCGCTCGCGGCGGGACTGCCCGAGACCACCATCGTGCGGGCGGCACGCACCGCGGTCACCCGCTCGAGCAGGGGCCAGTCGACCGGGACGTTGGCCGGTCTCGGCGCGATCACCGGCGCGGCGGTGGGGCCGCCGCACGCGGCCATCAGGCCGAGGGCGAGGACGGACGAGTGCGCTATGGATCTCGAAGCGATCATCGGGACGCTCCGCGTTGACCGGTTAGGGAAGTAGCCCGCAATTTACCACGCCCCCACGGCCGAGCCATGACCACATCGGATTTTCACGATCCGCGTCTCACCGAGCGCCGGAATCCCCGGACCGTCGACATCGACAGGGCGTCGTCGGTCGCGATCGTCGATCTCATCAACGCGGAGGACCGTGCCGTTCCCGAGGTCGTGCGATCCGCCCGGGAGGACATCGCCCGTGTGATCGATCTCGTCGTCGAGGCGTTCGCGTCCGGCGGGCGTCTCGTGTACGTGGGCGCGGGAACGAGCGGACGGCTGGGGGTGCTTGACGCGGCGGAGTGTCCACCGACGTTCGGGACGCCCCCCGAGCTGGTGGTCGGCCTCATCGCGGGCGGCCCAGCGGCGCTCGTGCGGAGCCAGGAAGGTGCCGAGGACGACCGGGAGGCGGGCGGGCGCGCGATGGACGAGCGCGGGGTGTCCGCGCGGGACGTGGTGGTGGGTATCGCGGCCAGCGGCACGACGCCGTACGTGCGCGCAGCGCTCGAACGCGCGCGGAAGCTGCGCGCGCGCACGGCGCTCGTGACGTGCGCCGATCCCCCGGATGACCTGGCGCGCGGCGTGGACGTCGTGATCGCGCTCCGCGTGGGGCCGGAGGTGCTCACGGGCTCGACGAGGATGAAGGCGGGGACCGCCACCAAGCTCGTCCTGAACACCATCTCCACCGGCGCCATGATCCGGTCGGGCCGGGCGTACGGCAACCTGATGGTCGACCTCGTCGCCTTGAGCGACAAGCTGAGGGATCGCGGAGAGCGGATCGTCATGGAGACGAGCGGCGTGCCGCGCGCCGCCGCGCGGCGTACCATCGAGGCGGCCGGCGGCAGCGTCAAGGTCGCGATCGTGATGGCCCGGCTTGGCATCGATGCCGCCGACGCGCGCCGCCGACTCGAGCGGGCCGGCGGGCTGGTCCGCGGCGTGGTGGGTGATCCGCCGCCGGTGGCTCCGTGAGCGAGCTCGCCGTCGGGTTGATGTCGGGCACGTCGCTCGACGGGATCGACGCCGCCCTCGTGGAGATCGGCGGCGAGACGCGCGTGCGGCTGATCGAATTCCTGACGCAACCGTTCGACCCCGAGCGCCGGGCGCGCGTGCTCCACGCGACGGCGCACGGGACGGCGCGCGATCTCGCGCTGTTGCACGTGGAGCTCGGTGGCGCGCTGGCCGACGCGGCGCTGGCGGTCCTCGGGCGTGCGGGACGCACCCCGCGCGACCTCGCCCTGGTCGCGTCGCACGGCCAGACGGTGTGGCACGAGCCGGGCCGGGCCACGCTCCAGCTCGGGAGTGCGGCCGAGCTGGCGGAGCGTCTCGGCGCGCCCGTCGTGAGCGATTTCCGGAGCCGCGACGTCGCGGCCGGCGGGCAGGGGGCGCCGCTCGTGTCGATGGCCGACGTCATGTTGTTCGGCCACCCGGCCGGGGGGCGCGCACTCGTGAACCTGGGTGGCATGGCGAACGTCACCTGGGTGCCCAGGCGGGAGGACGTCGGCGGGGTCGTGGCGTGCGACACGGGTCCCGGCGTCGCGATCGTGGACACCGTAACCCGGATGTTCGCGCCCGACCTGCCGTACGACGTCGACGGGCGCCTCGCCCGCGCCGGGGCGCCGGAGTCGTCGGTCGTCGACGACCTGCTGGCCGCGCCGTTCTTCGCGGCACCGCCCCCCAAGAGCACGGGGCGCGAGACGTTCGGGGAGACCTACGCCGTGGATCTCGTGGACCGCGTCCGCGCCCGCCGCCCCGGCGCCACGCCGGCGGACATGGTGGCCACCGCGGTCGCGCTGACGGTGCGCGCCGTGGCCCTGCACCTCGATCGTCTCGCGCCAGCGGGGACGAAGGCGGACGTCCTCGTGTCCGGCGGCGGCGCCCGGAACCCCGTCATGCTCGAGCAGCTGCGCCGGGCGTCCCGGTTGCCCGTGCGGCCGTTCGACGAGGAGTTCTTCGACGGTGACGCCAAGGAGGCGGTGGCGTTCGCGTACCTGGGGTGGCGGACCCTGCGCGGGCTGCCGGGCAATGTGCCCGGAGCTACGGGAGCGAGGGGAGGGCGGGTGTTGGGGGTGGTGACGGGGTAGGGACAGGGGAGAGGGGAGAGGGGAGAAGCGATACGGGCACGAGACACCAGGCGCGAGATAACTCTGGCAGCTCCGCAACGATGCCGAGAACGCCACGGGCTGGGGGAGGTCTTCTCCCTTCTCCCCTCCCCCCTATCTGATCCCCTCCAGCAGCCTCGCCGCCAGATCCGCCCGAACGCCGAACAACACCCGTCCGTCGGATCCCGGTTGGCCGCCGTACAGCACGCCGATGACCTCGCCGGCGCGGTCGAAGATGGGGCTGCCGCTGGCGCCGGGCGCGCCGTAGCCGAAGACCTGGATCTCGTCCTCGATGACCTTGCTGACGGAGCCGGGGGTGAGCGTCGTGCGCGCCACGGTGCGGTCGTCGCGCTCGGACATGGGGAGGTCGGTGCCGAGCGGGAAGCCGATCAGCGCCACGGGATCGCCCTGGCGCACGGTGTCAGGGCGCGCATTGAGGCCCTTGACGACCGGCGTGCCGCCGCGAATGTCGACCTTCACAACCGCGAGGTCCGCGTCCTCGGCGATGGCGAGCACGCGGGCGGGGAAAAACTGGTCCGAATCGGCGAACCTGGCACCCAAGCGCGTCGGCGTGTCCCGTCCCGACTCGCCGGCCACGATGTGCCGGTTGGTGAGCAGCGTGCCGTCCCGCCGGACGGCGAACGCGGTGCCGGTCACGACGTTGCCGGGGCCGTACTCCACGTACAGCATTGCGATCGCGCGCTGGTTGGCGTCGGTGATGGCACCGTAGTCCACCTGCGCCGCGACCTGCTGGTACTGCACCGACTCCGCGAGCTCGGCGAGTTGGCCTTGCAGCTCACGCACCCGTTCTCCGTCGCCGGCTCGGCGCGCCACTCCCAGCGCGTCCGAAACGTCCGTCAGCCGGGCCTGCGACGTCCGCAGCGCCTGCTCGAGGTCGTTGACGCGCCCCTCGAGCGCTCGGATCGTCGTATCCGCCGCCAGCCGGACGCTCTCGGCTCGGGCCTGGAGGGCCGTGGCGACCTGTTGCTGGCGTGCCCGGGCCGCGCGGCTGTTCCAGATGATGAACCCGGTGGCGGCCGCCAGGACGGTGGCCACCACGAGGATGCTCGCGGTCCGAATCGTCTTCGTTCGCTTGCCGACTTCGACGCGGACGCGCTCCTCGGTGCTGCGGCGGCGGACGCCGGCGGACGGCATGCGTTCGGTGCGGGCGGCCGCGAGGATTCCGTCCGGGGTGGCGTCAGGGACGAGGCGGAATTCGAGCGCCGGACCGTCGGTCCCGAATTGGATCTGGTCGGTGTCGGCGAGCGGGGCGTCTCCGGTGATGCGGTGGCCGTTGACGAATACGCCGTTCCGGCTGCCGAGGTCGCGCACGATCCAGACGCCGCCCTCCTGCTCGATGAGCGCGTGGCGTGCCGACACGGCCAAATCACGCCTCGGATCGAAGCGCAGGTCGGAGCTGGTGGCCCGCCCGAGGCCGATGGGGGACTGGGAGAACACCTGGGTGTGCCCCGCCAGCGTCCCCGAGAGGACCCGGATCTGCGCCTTCACGGGCGAGGCGTCACCACCCGAGGGCGGCGAGCGCGATCGCGGCGGCCATCAGCAGCCCGGACGCCACACCCGCTACGATCATTCGCGGGCGGTCCTCGGGCGCAGGCTGCGTGCTCTCCGGATAGGTGGGGACCGGCTCCGTGATCGAGTCGGCGTCGAGCATCGGGAAGACCTTGTGCCCCACGCGCTCGCCGGTGGTCGAGTCGCGCAGACCGTCTCCGGAGAAACGGGCAACGAGGACCGTGATGTTGTCCGGGCCTCCCCGCTCGTTCGCGAGATCGATGAGCTCGCCGCACATGTCCACCAGGTCACGGTCGTTGCGGGAGACCACCTGCGCGATCTCGTCCTTGCGGACCTGCCCGGAGAGGCCGTCCGAGCAGAGCACGAGCACGTCACCCCGGCGCACGGGTTGGTGGGTGAGGTCGACCCGCACCTTGGCGTCGGGGCCGAGGGCCTGGAGAATGATGTTCCGTCGTTCGCTGCGCTCGGCTTCTTCCTCGGTGAGCTCGCCCGCGTCCACCAGCCGCTGCATGAGCGATTGATCCTTGGTGAGCTGGATGGCGTCGCCGTCCCGCACCAGATATGCCCGGGAGTCGCCCACCTGCGTCAGGTAGATCGTGTCACCGAGCAGCCCGACGGCGGTGGTGGTGGTGCCCATGCCTTTCAGGTCGGGATGCTCGCGGGCGTACGCGTGGATCTTCGTATTGGCCCGTTCCACCGCCTCGCGCAGCCGGTAGGCGAATTGGCGCGGCGTGGTCTCCGACTCGACGATCCAGGTGTTCGTCAGGTGCTCGTAGATGGCCGCCGTGGCCATCTCGCTCGCCACCTCGCCGGCGGCGGCGCCGCCCATGCCGTCCGCCACCATGAAGAGCGAGCCCTTGTTGCCAACCTCGTGCTCCCGGACGTCGGGCTGGAGCGACGCCCGCCGGTTCGTGAGGTCGGCCACGAGGAACGTGTCCTCGTTGTGGTCGCGCGTCTTGCCGACGTCGGTCTTGGCGAAGACGGAGACGAGGATGCGGGAGGACTTGGAGAACGTGAACAGGCTCACGGCTCGCACTCGTAGAGGACCGTTTGGGCCTGGCGGTACAGCTGGTTCCCACGGTCGAGGTCGATCGCGCGGGCGATCCAGCGGCACGCTTCGGCCTTCACGCCGTCGTTGTCGGGCCCGTACGCCTCGGCAACGATCTGGGCGAACGATGCCCGGAGGTCGCTCGGGAGGCGGTCATCGTTGTAGTGCCCGATCGCTTCGGTCCGCGCCGATTCCCGCCCGGCGGCGTTCGAGATGCTGCGCCCGATGCGCACGAGGTCGTTTTGGATGGCCTGCACGTCGGGTGCCGGCGGCGTGCTCCCGCCGTCGTCCGGTCGTGGGCCACCCACGGTGTCACTGTCCGGTTGATCGCCCGCCCCGCTCGTGTCGCCCGTCGTGCCGCCGAGGTCCGTGTTCGGCGCCGTGCCGCGGTCTTCGCTGGATAGCACCACCGAGCTGTCTGCCGGCACGAGTCCTTCCTCGCCGCCGCCGTAAATCATCACGGCGGCTCCGGCGCTGACCGCGCCGACCGTGACGAGCGCGGCGGCGATGGCGACCACCGGTCGCTTCTTGCGTGCCGGAACGGGGGACCGCGTCATCTGCGGCGTGTAGCGTGGCGTATCGGGCGTTTCGCGCGCCGTCCGCGGGCGGTCCGATACACGGGTGGCGGGAAGCGCCTCCGTGGCCGCCGCGTCGATGAGCTGGGTGGCGCCGGGCCGCCGGGGCGGTTCCGCGGCGGGCGCTTCGGGAAGCGCCTCGATCGCCCGCCGCACGTCCTGCACGAACGCCGCGGCGCTCGCGTAGCGGTCGCCCGGCATGCGCTCGAGCGCCCGATCCATTGCCTGCTGCAGCTCGTCGGAGAACGTCCCGCCGGCGTACACCTGCGCCAGCTTCAACGGCTCGTCGGTGAGCCGCTTGATCAGTGCCTCCTGGGCGGTGTCGGCGGGGAACGGGAGATCACCGGCGAGCGTGCGGAACAGCACCAGCGCGAGCGAGTAGATGTCGCTGCGGCCGTCGAGCACGTCGCCCGACAGCTGTTCGGGGCTCATGTACTCGGGCGTGCCGATCACGAGCCCGGTCTTGGTGACCTTCTGGCCCTCCTCGCCGCCGATCGCCTTCGCGATGCCGAAGTCGACGACCTTCACGACGTCCGCGCCGTCGCGGCCGTGGGTCACCATGATGTTGTCGGGCTTCAGGTCGCGATGCACGATTCCCAGGTCATGGGCGGCCTGGAGCGCGTCGCCCGCCTGTCCGAGGAGCCGGGCGGCGCGGCGCGGCGGCAGCGGGCCTTCGCGGCGCAGCAGCTCGTTGAGGGTCTCGCCCTCGATGTACTCCATCGCGAGGTAGATCAGCCCGTCGCTCGTCTCGCCGAAATCGTAGATGGCGCAGACGTTCGAATGGTTGATGCGCGCCGCGTTGGCGGCCTCGCGGTTGAACCGCGCGACGGCATCGGCGTCGTGGGCGAGCGCCTTGGTGAGCACCTTGATGGCGCTCTTGCGCCGCATCTTGACGTGCTCGCCGAGGTAGACGGCGCCCATGCCGCCCTCGCCCAGCTTGCGCTCGATCCGGTAGCGATCGGCGAGGACGCTTCCCACCAGATCGCCGCCGGCCGCCGCCCGGAGCGTCGCCCCGTCGTTGGGGCAAAAGTTCGTATCGTCAGGCCATTGCGTGCCGCAGACCGTGCAGACCTTCACGGGATTTCCAGCCGCAGCATCTTGTCGCCGACGAGAAAGCGGGATTGCTGCTCGAGCGACGCGTCACCGCGCACGGCGAGCGCCACCCCGTTGCGGCTCCCCAAGTCCACGACGACGAAATCGGCGTCTTCCGAGCGGACCTCGGCGTGGGAGCCGCTCATCGACGGGTCGTAGGGGAAGATCCAGTCACCCTTGTCGCGGCCGATCACGAGGTTGCGGCCGGGGGAAAGGTGTACGGCATCGCGCTCGGAGCCGTCACTCCGCAGCTGGATCAGCTTGGCGATATCCGCGCTGGGGGTGAGGCTGCCCATGCGCCGCGTGGCGTCGTCCTCCGGCGGGTGCGGACCGGGATAGCCGAGCCGACGGAACCGCAGCACCTGGGACCCGATCAACAGGAGATCTCCATCCTCCAGCTTTTGCGGGTCCTTGATGAACCGCCACGTGCCGTTGCGGCTGCCGAGATCGCGCACGATGAAGCGCTTGTTCCGGACCGAGATCTGCGCGTGCAGCGGGGACAGGAAGAGATCATCGCGGAACTCGATGTCCGCACCCGAACGCCCGACCGTCGTCTCCGGACCGGCGAGCGCGTGCCGGCTGATCACGGTACCGGCCTCGTCGAGCAGGGCCAGCTGGCCCTCGACGTCCGCCCGCTTGGCGGCGAATGCCGAAGTGCCGCTCTCGCGCGCTTTCGGGTCCAGGGGCTTGCCGCACGCGGCGCAGAAGGCCGCGCCGGGGGCGGGCGGCGTCCCGCAGTGCGGGCAGGCTCCGGCGGCCGGCGCTGGCCCCGTCACCCGCTTGCCGCAGTTGGGACAGAACGGCATGCCGGCCACCGCGAGGTGGCCGCACGCCGGGCACCGGGCCGGCGCGACGCCGGCCGGATTGGCACCGGTCATCGGCCCACGCGGGGAGCCGGCGCCGGCGCCCGCCGGGGGGGAGGCGAGCGCCGTGCCGCAGTCACGACAGAACCGGGCCGCATCGTCGTTGGGCCGCCCGCAGTGGGCACAGGTGATCACTCTCGAGTGTGAGCGTTGCGCGCGAAGCGTCGGTGGCGGTCAGCCAATCTACACCGACCGAAAAAACCGGTCAACCGATCCGATTGACGTAGCTCGTTGATTTCATGTAGCTTCCGCCACCATGCCGCGCGCCTTCGCCGCCGGGATCGCGCTCCTGGCCGCCGCGATCGCCATGGCCTGTGGAGGTCGCGGTGCCTCGATCGAGCCCGCTCCCGAGACGGTTCCGCCGCCGCCGCCGGCCACCGGTCCGTTGCGCGTCCACGTGGTGTATCCGCCCACCGAGGGGGGAAGCGCCGGGTCGGGGGAGGCGATCGAGGTCCGCACGATTCCCTCGTACCTCATGCCGCGGACGGACTCCGCGTTCATCTTCGGTTCCACCGGGAATGCCGCCGCCGAGTTATGGGTGAACGGCGAGCCGGTGCCGGTCTACCCGTCCGGCGGCTGGATTGCGTGGCTTCCCGTGATTCCCATGGCGGACTCGCTGGCCGCGTTCGACGTGCTCGCGGTCCGGGGCCACGAAGCGGCGCGCGTCCGCGTGGTGGCGCCGCTGGCCCCGCGGTACGTCCCCCCCGCCACGACGGCGTGGATCGACACCACGAGCTTCCGTCCGACGGGTCGCGGGTGGATCCGGCCGGGGGAAGGCGTGACGCTCAGCGTCCGTGCCGTGCCGGGCGCCCGGGTCTTTGCCCGTCTGCTCGACGGCTCGGTCATCACGTTCGTAGAGGAGCCGTCCCCCGAAGCCGTTCCTTGGGGGGAACGCGCCTTCGGCACGGAGGCGCCGCGGCTCGGCCCGCCGGTGCCGGGGCGGTACGTGGCGCAGTGGGACGGTCCGATTCCGCCCCATCCCGGCGACGTGCTCGGCACACCGGCCCCCCCCGACACGGCGCTGCCGGCCGGCGCCGTGGTCGAGGCGATCGTCGGTTCCGATACGGCCCGCGTCACGTGGCCGCTCAGGGTGGCGGTGCTGGACCCGGCGCACCCGACGGTGGCGGTGGTCGACGACGACACGGCTGGGGTAGGGAGCGACAGCGTGCTCGCGGGACGGCCGGCGCCGAACGCCACGTACCACTGGTTCTTCCCTGCCGGTACCAGGGCCGTCGTGGACGGGCGGTGGAACGACCAGGCGCGCCTGCGGCTGTCCCGCACGACCGCGGCGTGGGTCGATGCGGCCGACGTGCAGCCTCTCCCGCCCGGAACACCGCCCCCCAGTGGGGTGGCCGGCTCGATGCGTCTCACACCGGGCGAGGCGAGCGTCGTGCTGCGCGTGCCCCTGCCCGCTCGCGTCCCGTTCCGGGTGGACGAGAGCGAGCACGTGCTGCGGCTCACGCTGTACGGCGTGGCGGCGGACATGAACTGGATCCAGTACGGGGGCACGGATGCGTTCGTCGAGCTGGTCGAGTTCGCGCAGCCCGCGGAGGACGAAGTCGTGATCACGACGACGCTCGCGCAGCCGGTATGGGGATACCGCACGGCGTGGCGGGGGAACGACCTGCTCCTCGAGATCAGGCGGCCGCCGCCGATCGACCCGGCGCACCCGCTCGTCGGGCGCGTGATTGCGGTCGATGCCGGGCATCCCCCCGGCGGCGCCACCGGACCCACGGGCGTGCGGGAGGCCGACGTCGCGCTCGCGGTCGCCCTGGAAGCCGCCCGGCTCCTGGAGGAGCGTGGGGCGTCGGTGGTGCTCACCCGCACGGCGGACAGCGCGGTCGGGCTCGCCGACCGTCCCCGTCTCGCCGAGGCCGCCGGCGCCGAGTTGCTCGTGTCGATTCACGCCAACGCGCTGCCCGACGGGATGAACCCGTTCGTGAACAGCGGCACGAGCGTTTACTTCTTTCATCCCCGGGCGGCGGCGCTGGCGCGGGCGATCGACCGGGCGCTGGTGCGCGAGTTTGGGGCGCGCGATCTTGGGGTGGGGCGCGGCGATCTGGCGCTGGCGCGCCCGACCTGGATGCCCGCCGTGCTGATCGAGGGACTCTTCCTGATGCTGCCCGATCACGAAACCGTGCTCGCGAGTGGCGAGGGGCAGCAGCGCTATGCGCGCGGTATCGTGGAAGGTCTCACGGTGTTTCTCCAGGGGTGGGGCGGCGAGGCGCCCCCCGGGCGGTGAACGGCTCGCTCCCGGGCGGGGTATAGTAAATAGGAAATAGTACAAGGCATGCGGACACAGCTCTCCAAGCACGCCGCCATATCGGCGGCGCTTCTCGGTATCGCGGCGTGGACGACGCCGTCGCCGGCTCAGAGCCCCCCGGAGCGGGACAGCCTCGAGGCGCTGCGAGGCGCGCTCGCGTCCCGGGAGGACTCGGTGGCGCTGGTCGCGCTCGAGGCCCGGATGATCGAGCGCGCCCGTGAGGACCGGGACGATGCGTTCCTGCATCTCGAACTGGGATTCGTGGCGTACCGCCTGGCCGAGCTCACCGGCGAGCGTCGCCACTACGACGATGCGGCCTCGGAGTTCGAATGGGCGGCGGAGCTGAGGCCGCAGTGGCCGTATCCGTGGTACGGCCTCGGGCTAGCGGAGCTGGCGCTCGGCGAGCATCGCGTCATCGCGATCGAGAACCTGCGGCAGGCGCTCGGCATCGATCATCTTTCCAAGGCGGCGGGCGCATTCGCGCGCGCGACGGAGGCCGACCCCGCCTTCGTGAGCGCCGTGGTGGACCTGGCGACCACGGCGATGGCGCAGCGGATCCGACCACGCCTCGACGTCGCCCTCGAAGCCGTCCGGCGCGCGACCGCGACGCCCGCCGGGGCCGACCCCACCATCTTGCTCGCCCGGGGGCGGGTGGAGCGCGAGCTCGGGGAAGGAGATTCGGCCGTCGTGGCATTGCGGCGGTATCTGGACGTCGCCGGCGATTCGAGCGTCGGGCTTCTGGAGCTGGCCCGGACGCTGTACTTCATGCGCCGCCAGGACGAGGCGCACTCGGCGTACTACGAGGGCGCGAGGCAGGCCCGCTCCACCGACGCCGTGGCTCTCTACCGCGGCGACATCGCCTGGGTCGCCGAGCCCGACGAGCTGGAGGCGTTCGACGCGGCCTCCGGCGCGGAGCGGGCCGAGTGGCTGCGCCGGTTCTGGACGAAGCGCGACGTCGCGGAGGTGCGCGGTCCGGGTGAGCGGCTGGCGGAGCATTATCGGCGTTACTTCTACGCGCTGCGACACTATCGGCTGGTGTCGCTTCACCGCCGGTACGACGTCGTCAACCCCTACCGCAACGACCAGCAACTGTTCGATGACCGGGGGATCATTTACGTGCGGCACGGGGCGCCCACGCGCGTGGCGGTACAGAGCGGTGTGGACTTCGACCCGAACGAGACGTGGCTGTACGCTGATCCGGACGGCGAACTCCTGTTCCATTTCGTCGCGCGGGACGACGTCGCCGACTACCGGTTGGTCGAGAGCCTGCTCGACGTCTACGGACTCGAGACCGCGGTGCAGATCCAGACGGGCGCCCTGCCGGTGAGCGTCGCGGCGGAGCTGTTCGCGTCGCGGGCCGCGCTCCATCCGGTATACCAGCGTCTGTCGTCGGTCGCATCCGCCGGGTTCGGGCCCGTCCTCGCCACCGAGCGGCGCTTGGGGTCGCGCTCCATCGATCGGGGGACGACGACCGACAGCTATCCGCTCCGGTTCGAGTCGTCGCTCGACGCGGTGGTGCGGAACTACGTGGTGGCCGATACGGCGGGCGGCGGCCAGCTGCTGGTCGTGTTCGCCATTCCCGGTCCCTCCTTGGTGCCGGAGCCGCTGGGCGACGGCGTGGCGTATCCCGTCGAGATGCGTCTGGCGGTTTCCGCGGCGGGTGACCGCGCGGTGGCGTTCCTCGACACGACGCGAACGTTCCTCACGCCGGACGTCCTCGCGTCGAACGAGCACCTCTCCGGGTTCGTGGCGTTGCCGCTGACGCCCGGGACGTATGACCTGCGCGTCGCCGTGGCGCAGCCGGGCCGCGACATCGGTCAGGTGCTCCGGCGGGACGGCATCGTGGTGCCCGAAGTGACGCCGCCGTCGTTCACGATGAGCGACCTGATCCTTGGCCGCGAGGGATCGGGGCTCGCCTGGCTGCACGGCGACGTCACGGTGGATCTCAATCCGCTGCGCGTCGTGCCGCGCGGGGCGAATCTCCAGCTGTATTATGAGATTTATGGGCTGGTACCGGGCACGTCGTACCGCGCGCGCGTGGAAGTGAAGAAGCAAGGGGGCGGATCGGTCATCGGCTTCTTCAAGAAGCTGTTCGGCGGCGGCGGGCCGCCGATCGCCCTCACGTTCGACGGCGTCGCCACGGGTCCGGTGACACGGATCACGCAGACGGTGGCCCTGGAGGCGCTGGATCCCGGCCAGTACACGCTCCGCGTCGTGGTGCAGGCCCCCGATGGTGACGCCCGTCACGTTCGCGAGGAACGCTTCGAGGTGATGGGCACGTAGTTTGCGCCTTGACGGGGTCGGCTCATATTCATGACGGCCTCGACTCGGCGAACACTGGGGCATCTTGCAATGTTTTGTTCACGTTGCGGCACTGAAGTCGATCAGAGCGCGAAGTTCTGCCCGTCGTGCGGGCTGGACTTGCGTTCCACGACGCCCATGGCCGCCGTAACGCCCGAGACCAGTGAATTCCAGGCGGTCGGGGACGCCCTGAGCGACGAGTACGAGCTGCTCGAGGAGTTGGGACGCGGGGGGATGGCGGTCGTCTACAAGGCCCGCGAAAAGCAGCTCGACCGCGTGGTCGCCATCAAGATCCTGCCTTTCTCGCTCGCGTTCGACGGCGAGTTCGTCGAGCGGTTCCAGCGTGAAGCCCGGACGTCCGCACGGCTCGAGCATCCCAACATCATCCCGATTTATCGCGTGGGTCAGGCCGGTCGCGTGAGCTACTTCGTCATGAAGTACCTCCGCGGGAAGCCGCTGGCCAACCTCCTCGCGGAACGCGGCACGCTGCCGCCCACGGAGATCCGGCAGCTGTTGAAGGAAACGGCGCGGGCCCTGGGGTACGCGCACCAGCACGATATCGTCCACCGCGACATCAAGCCCGACAACATCATGTACGACGAGGCGGGGCACGCGGTGGTCACCGATTTCGGGATCGCGAAGGCGGCCTCGGGCTCCCGGCTCACGGGCACGGGGATGTCGATCGGCACGCCCCACTACATGAGCCCCGAGCAGGCGCGGGCGCAGTCGCTCGACGGTCGCAGCGACCTCTACTCGCTTGGGGTGGTGGCGTACCAATGCCTCACCGGCGTCGTTCCGTTCGACGGCGAGGACGCGTTCGCCATTGGCTACAAACACATCATGGACGCGGTGCCGGTGCCGAAGCTCGAAACGCCGGAAGCGCGTGGCCTGTTCGGCGTGATCCGTCGCATGATGGCCAAATCACCGGCACAGCGCTTCCAGTCGGCCGAAGAGCTGATCGCCGCGCTGGACGGCGACGGCCGTCCGTCGCTCGATGCGGCTCCCACGGCGATCGTCTCCACTGCGTCGCATCCGCGGCGGTCGTCGTCCGGCGCGACGGTGCCGACGCCCACGACGCCGATCCCCCGGGTGGACCCCCAGTGGACGCCGCGTCAGCGGGCGGTCCGCCAGGCGAAAAAGAAACGGTCCGGCGTGCTCGTCGGCATGTTGCTGCTCCTCGTGTTGGGAGGTGGCGGCGGGGGCTACTGGTATTACGGGATGGGCGCGCAATGGCCGCCCCCGTGGCCCCCACCCTGGCCACCCTCGATCCCGGCACCGGTCGCCGAGCTGCTCGGTCTCGACTCGGCAGGCGCCGCGCCGGCCGACTCCTTGCCGGCGGACTCGTCCGCGAGCGCGGACTCGCTGCTTGCGGCGACCGATGAGCTGGCGGCCGACGTGACCGCGCCCGACAGCGCCGCGGCGCCGCGTTCCGTCACCGCGGCGCCGGCGGCGGAACGGCCCAATACCGGCGTGCTCGTGCTGCGGGGCGCGCCCCACCTGGGCAAGGCCACGGTGGACGGCGAGCCGGCCGGGGATTCCGTGGTGAGCGTGCCCGCGGGCTCGCACCGGATCGCGGTGACGGCGCTCGGCTACGAGAACTTCGGCACCACCGTCGCCGTGGGCCGCGGCGAGCGCGTAGTCGTGCACGTGCAGATGAGCCGGTCGGAGTCGACCGATTCGTCCACGCCGGCGCGGCCCGACCCGTGCGCCACGCCGGACGACGGCTACAACGCCGACGGCGCGTGCTTCGACACGCCGCCCGCGCCCCGATCCGCGCCGATCGTGGATCTCCCGGCGGGCGTCGACCAGGCGCCCGCGCCCGTGATGCTTTGGATCAAGGTCGCGGCCGACGGGACGCCCCAGCGCATCGTGCCCACCGGACGGCGCACCGATCAGCAATTCGCCTTGGAGGCCATCAAGCTTGCCCGACGCATGTCCTTCGAGCCCGCCCGCAAGGCCGGCCGGCCGGTGGACGCGTGGGTGCGAGTGGCGTTCCGCGGTCGGCCCCGCTAGCCTCCCGGATGATCGATCCCAGCGCGTTCATCGCCCCGGGCGCCGTGGTGCTTGGGGACGTCAGTCTCGGGCGCCGCGTCAGCATCTGGTACCACACCGTCATCCGCGGCGACATGGCGCCGATCGTGATCGGCGACGAGAGCAACATCCAGGATCTCACGATGGTGCACGTCGACGAAGGAGTGCCATGTACCGTTGGCCGGCGGGTCGGCGTGGGTCACCGCGCCATCCTGCACGGGTGCACGGTCGAGGACGAGTGCCTCATCGGGATGGGGGCGATCCTCCTGAACGGCGCCCACGTCGGCACGGGGTCCGTCGTGGGGGCGGGGGCCCTGCTCACCGAGGGCCTGGTGATCCCGCCGGGCTCGCTCGTGCTCGGCGCGCCCGCACGGATCGTGCGCCAGGTCGACGACGTGCTCCGAGACCGTATCCGGCAGACGTGGGAGCATTACGTCGAGCAGGCGGCGCGACACAGCCGAGGGGAGTTCCCGACTGCCATGGGAGGACGGAGAGCACAGTAACCAGATTTGTGATGTGAATTACGAAGCTCCCTGTATGCAGTGGAGCTTTCGGCGCTATTGCGGTTTCATCTGGTCGCTCCTACCTTGCCCTTCCGCGACGTCGACCCATTCGTCTCGACGGAATCCGCACCCAAGCAGCCGTGTGTCTCGCTGACCGCCCGCCCATGCGGCGGCGGTCGTCGTGCTTCGGTACCCGGCTGACGTGTGGATCGCCTTGCGTTACGTTGCAGGGGACGTTGCGATGACCACGACCATTCGCTTCCCGCCGAGGTGACATGGGTACATCGGGCGAGTCCAGGCACGGGCCGGCACTCGAGTTGACGGAGAACGCCACCACCGTGCTCCGGCGCCGGTACCTGATCAAGGACGATCGGGGCAACCCCGTCGAGGAGCCCGAGCACCTCTTCTGGCGCGTCGCCCGGACCATCGCGGCCCCGGACGCGGCGTACGGCGCCAGCGAGGGCGCGGTCGAGGCGCTGGCGGAGACGTTCTACGGCCTGCTGGCCACCCGCGTTTGGATGCCGAACAGCCCGACGCTCATGAACGCGGGCCGGCCGTTGGGGCAGCTCTCGGCGTGCTTCGTGCTCCCGGTCGAGGACGCGCTCTCGAACCAGAAGAGCGGCATCTACGACACGCTCCGGAACATGGCGCTCGTGCACCAGTCCGGCGGCGGGACCGGGTTCGCGTTCTCGCGGCTCCGCCCGAAGAACGACGTGGTGCGGTCCACCATGGGGGTGGCGTCGGGCCCGGTGTCGTTCATGTCGCTGTATGACGCGTCCACCGAGGTCGTGAAGCAGGGCGGGACCCGGCGCGGCGCGAACATGGGGATCCTCCGGGTGGACCATCCCGACATCCTCGACTTCATCACCTGCAAGGACGACATCACCAAGATCACGAACTTCAATGTCTCGGTGGCGGTCACCGACGCGTTCATGGCCGCGGTCGCCGAAGGGCAGGAATACGACTTGATCCATCCGCGCAGCGGCGCCGCCGTGGGGCGGCTGGACGCCCGCCGTGTGTTCGGCATGATCGTCGACGGCGCCTGGAAGACCGGCGAGCCCGGCGTGTTCTTTGTGGACCGCGCGAACCAGTACAACCCCGTGCCGCACCTCGGGAGCTACGAGGCCACCAACCCGTGTGGCGAGCAGCCGCTCCTTCCCTACGACGTCTGCAATCTGGGCTCCATCAACGTCGGCGCCTTCGTGCGCGACGGGGACGTGGATTGGGACGGCCTGCGCCGTGCGGTGCACCTGTGCACGCATTTCCTCGACAACGTCATCGACGCCAACCGCTATCCGCTGGAGGAGATCACCAGCCTGGCGCAGCGCATCCGGCGGATCGGTCTTGGGGTGATGGGGTGGGCGGACTTCTTGATTTGCCTCGGCGTCCCCTACAACTCCGATGAAGCGATCGAATGGGCCCGTCGGCTCATGGCGTTCGTCGACGAGGAGTCCAAGGTCGAAAGCGAGCGCCTCGCCGAGCGGCGCGGTGTGTTCCCGGAGTGGGAGCGGAGCATCTGGGGGCCCGACTCCACGTGCGCGCGCGACGCCGCCGGGAACCGCGTGCGTCCCATGCGCCGGCTGCGGAACTGCAACCTCACCACTGTCGCCCCCACGGGAACCATCTCGATTCTGGCAGGGTGCTCGTCCGGCATCGAGCCCCTCTTTGCCGTGGCGTTCATGCGCAACCAGGCCGGGGTTCTCATGCCCGACGTGAACGCCGACTTCGTCGCGGCGGCGCGACGCGAGGGATGGTACTCCGAAGAGCTGATGCAAGGCATCGCCGAAGAAGGGCACATCCATTTCGAGTCCGTACCCGCGAAATGGCAGCGTGTGTTCGTGACCGCACACGACGTGACGCCGGCATGGCACATCCGGATGCAGGCGGCGTTCCAGGAGTTCACCGATAGCGCGATCAGCAAGACCTGCAACTTCCCGCAGGCCGCCACCGAAGACGACGTGCGCCAGATCTACGAGCTGGCGTTCCGGCTTGGCTGCAAGGGCGTCACCGTCTACCGGGACGGCAGTCGCGAGATGCAGGTCCTCTCGACCGGCAAAACCGCGAAGAAGGTGAAGGAGTCGGCGGCCGACGGCGTCGCCGCGGCCAAACGGGAGCTCGCCGAGCTGTTGTCGCAGAACGCGGAGCTCGAGGCGGAGCTGGGCCGGACGCGCCGGCGCCTCCACGAAGTCGAGGCCGAAAACCTCCAGCGCCGTGCCAAGCGCGCCCGGCCCGATCTCCTCAAAGGCTCGACGCGACGCGTCGAAACGCCGCTCGGTACGATGTACGTCACCGTCACCGAAGACGACCGCGGGCAGCCGTTCGAGGTGTTCATGAGCCTCGGCAAGGCCGGCGGTGCGCTCATGGCGGACGTGGAGGCCATCGGACGCCTGATCTCGCTCGCGCTCCGCTCCGGGATTCCCATCGAGGAGATCTACCGGCAGCTACGCGGCATCTCTTCCGATCGGGTAACCGGTCTCGGCCCCAACAAGGTGCTTTCGGTGCCCGACGCGATCGGCATCGCCATCGAGCGCTGGATGCAGGAGAAGCAGGGGATTCAGCAGGACCTCCTCGAGGTTCCGGACGCCGAGCCCGCCCCGGCGGCGCAGGTGCCGTCGCCGGGTCCCGCCGGGACCCTCTACCAGCCGACCTCTGACGAACAAGTCCAATTCGTCGGCGCGTGCCCCGACTGCGGCTCGCAGCTCGAGTTCGCCGAGGGCTGCGCCAAGTGCCACGTGTGCGGCTACAGCGAGTGTGGATGACGGATCGCTGGCGGTGACGCGTTAGCCGCCTGAGGTGATCGGATGGGCACCCACCGCGTCGTGATCGTCGGCGGAGGGTTCGGCGGTTTGTACGCCGCGCAGTCGCTGGCGCGCGCCCCGGCCGAGGTGGTCGTAGTCGACCGGCGCAACTTCCATTTGTTCCAACCGCTTCTCTATCAAGTGGCCACCGGCGGCCTGGGCCCCGGCGATATCGCCTCGCCCGTGCGACATGCGCTCCGGCGCCAGCGCAACGCCCGCGTGCTGCTCGGCGATGTCGCCGATATCGACGTCCGAGACCGCCGCGTCATTCTCCGCGACGGTACCGTGCCGTACGACACGCTGATCCTCGCGGCGGGCGTCCGCAATCACTACTACGGCAACGACCGGTGGGCGGCGGTGGCGCCCGGCCTCAAGACCATCGAAGACGCAATGATCATCCGGCGTCGCGTGCTCTCCGCGTTCGAGCATGCCGAGTGCGAGCCCGATCCCGAGCGGCGGCAGGCGTGGCTCACGTTCGTCGTCGTGGGGGCGGGCTCCACCGGCGTGGAGCTGTCGGGCGCCTTGGCGGAGCTGGCGCATCATACGCTGCGAAAGGAGTTCCGGACGTTCGACCCCCGGACCGCCCGCGTGCTGCTCCTCGAGGGCGGCGACCGCGTGCTGCCAGGCTTTCCTCCCGAGCTGTCGCTCCGCGCCACCCGCTCGCTCCAACGCCTGGGCGTGGAGCCGCGCACGGAGACGTTCGTGCGCGATCTCGACGAGGAAGGCATCGAAGTGGAGGTGCGCGGGCGGCGCGAGCGGCTGGTGGCACGGACCGTGGTGTGGGCGGCCGGCGTCACGGGCTCACCGCTCGGGCGTGTGCTCGCGGACCGCACCGGGTGTGCGCTCGACGACCTGGGCCGGGTGCGCGTCGGGACGGACTTCAGCGTCACCGGCCATCCCGAGATCTTCGTGATCGGTGACCTCGCCCATCTCGAGCACCGTGGCCGGCCGCTCCCGTGCATCGCGCCGCCGGCGATCCAGGCCGGGCGCTACGTCGCCCGGCTCATCCGGGCGCGGCTGGCCGGCGGGGCGGTTGGTCCCTTCAGGTACCTCGACAAGGGGAGCCTCGCCACCATCGGCCGCGCGGCCGCCGTGGCCGAGTTCCGCGGTCTCAAGTTCTGGGGCCTCCCTGCGTGGCTGGTGTGGCTCGTCATCCACCTCCTGTACCTGATCGAGTTCGAGAACCGCCTCCTCGTGCTCATCCAGTGGGCCAACAACTACGTGACCAGGAGCCGGGGCTCGCGCTTGATCACGGGCACGTGCGACGAGTCGACGTCTACCTGACGGCAACCCCTGCATTCCGCAACGCTCCCAACCGGAGAGCTCCAATGTGCAGCGTGCGGAGTGCAGAGCGCCTCCCGCCTTAGCCGTTGCGCCTTGCACACTGCTCGTTGCTCCCTTCCGCCCCGCCTGTAACCAGCCTCCCGATACGCCTATATTCCCATCGCCATGCCCATCCCCAGCAGACGCCCCACCGTGACGACGTGGATCGGCGACGTGCCGGTTGGCTCCTGCCATCCTATCGTCGTGCAGTCCATGACGAACACCGATACCGCGGACGTGCCTGCCACCGTGGAGCAGGTCGCGGCGCTCGCGGAGGCGGGCAGCGAGTTGGTGCGGGTGACGGTGAACAACGACGCCGCCGCTGGTGCCGTACCGGAGATCGCGCGGCGGCTGGCGGACCGCGGCGTCACGGTTCCGATCGTCGGCGACTTCCATTACAACGGGCACCTCCTGCTCACGAAGTATCCCGCCTGCGCCCGCGAGCTCGCCAAGTACCGGATCAATCCCGGCAACGTGGGTGCCAAGCGGCGCGACGAGAACTTCCGGACCATCGTGCGGATCGCCGTCGTCAACGGCCGGCCGGTCCGGATCGGTGTCAATTGGGGCTCGCTCGACCGCGCGCTCCTCACGGAGCTGATGGACGCGAACGCCCGGCGTGCGGAGCCGCGCGAGGCCCGCGACGTGACGCTGGCGGCCATGGTCGAGAGCGCGTTGCGCTCGGCGGCCCTCGCGGAGGAAACGGGGCTGGGGCACGACCGCATCATCGTGTCGGTGAAGATGTCGCAGGTGCAGGATCTGGTGGACGTGTACCGGCTCCTGGCGCCGCGCTGCGACTATCCGTTGCACCTCGGCCTCACGGAGGCGGGGATGGGCGCCAAAGGCATCGTCGCCAGTGCCGCCGGGCTGGCGATTCTTCTCCAGGCAGGGATCGGCGACACGATTCGCGTCTCGCTCACGCCGCGCCCCGGCGGGGACCGGACCGAGGAAGTGCGCGTCGCGCAGCAGATCCTCCAGGCCATGGGGTTGCGCAGCTTCACGCCGCAGGTGACGGCCTGCCCGGGGTGCGGCCGGACGACGAGCACTTTTTTCCAGGAGATGGCGGAGCAGATTCAGGAGCATCTCCGCGCCCGCATGCCGACGTGGCGTGAGCACCACCCGGGCGTCGAGAACCTCCGCGTGGCGGTCATGGGGTGCGTCGTGAACGGGCCGGGCGAGTCGAAGCACGCCGACATCGGGATCTCGCTCCCCGGGACGGCCGAGGAACCGAAGGCGCCCGTCTACGTCGACGGCGCCCTGAAGCTCACGTTGAAAGGCGATCGCATTGTGGAGGAGTTTCTCCAGCTCCTCGAGGAGTACGTTGCGCGCCGCTACGCGCCGGCGTCCGGTGAGGCGCTGGCACCGGATCGCTGAGCGGACGCCAGCGACCGCCGGGGACCGTCGTACCCACCGTGACATTCCACCGACCAGGAGGAACGTGATGGGCGCGCGCGTCCGCGGCATGGTGCTCTGGGGGCTCGTGGTGGCCGGGTGCGAACATGCCGCGCCGTTCGACCTGCCGCCGCCCGAGCCGCGGGGCCCGTTCGACCCCGCGATCCCCCGGCGCCTCACCTTCAACACCGGCGACGACCGCGCGCCGATGGTCTTCGCCGATACCGTCGTCTTCAGCCGGTTGGAGCCGGCGCGCGCGGACCAGGATCAATGCTTCGGGTTCCTCCAGGTGGAGGGCGGCGTCCTCTCGCGCACCGTGTGTCCGGGAGGGCCGCTCGCCGACCAGCGGCAACAGCTCTGGTCCGAGCCGGCCGTGTCGCCCGACGGCGTACGCATGGCGTACGTCGTGCGCGAGGGGCCCATCGGACGGGCGTTTCAAGGGTCTCAAGTGATCGTGGTGGCGCCGTTGGCATCGCCGGGCGAGGCGACGGCCACGTTCAACGGTCGCGTGGTCCTCCCCGACGGGCGCGAGGCCGCCGAGATCCGCCGGCTGCGCTGGTCCGGCGAGGCGACCCTCCGCTTCCTGGCCGGCGTGCCGGATCCCGTGACCAACCAGTTCACGCCGTTCGCCGTCGCCGAGCTGGACGTGGCCTCGGGCGACGTGGTGGCCGCCGCCGGCGTGGACCAGCCGGCGGCCTACGCGACCGCGCCGGACGGCGGGGTCTGGTACGCGTCGCGGACCGACCCGTCCCTCCTGCTCCACGTGCCGGTGGGGTCGGACACGCCGCAGGCCGTCGGCCGCTTCGGCGCTCCCGTGATCGATCTCGAAAACGGCGGCGATGTCCCCGTGGCCGTCACCTCGACGGCTACGGTGGAATGGCTCGACCTCCAGACCGGGGTCACCGGAGGCGTGCTGTGGACGGGAAGCGGCCCCCTGCGGGTCGCCGGTGTACCCGGTACGCGACGCGTCGTGGCCGAGATCGTTTCGGCGGGGGCGCCGGATCTCTGGTTGCTCGAGATCCGTGGGGCCAACTGATGGCTGCGACAGCGGCGGCAGGAGCGGCAGCGCGGCGGAGCGGCAGCGCGACCGGGTGCAGCGCCAACTGTCCCATGCCATGTGCCGTACGTCGGCGGGGTGGGGCAGTCGCACGGCTGGCTGCGGCGGCCGCCCTGTCGGCGGCAGTGGCCGTCCCCCTCCACGCGCAGGCCGGCGGGGCGGTGGTGGGCCGCGTCACGGCGGCCGACAGCCAGCCGGTGGTGGGGGCGGTGGTCGAGCTCGGCCGCGGGGTATACGGTGCGGTGACGGATCAGGACGGCACGTTCCGCATCGCAGAGGTGCGGCCGGGCACCTATCGCGTGGTGGTCCGCGCCGTGGGGTACCGGCCGGCGCAGCGGGACAGCGTGGCGGTGACCGGTGGGCAGACGTTGCGTCTCAACGTGAGCCTGGTGCGCGAGGCGGTGGAGATCGAGGGGGTGGTGGTCGAGGCCGAACCGGACCGATTTCTCGATCCGGAGATCACCGAGACCGTCCAGCGGATCGACGGCGAGGAGTTGCGTGCGCTGCCGTTCACGACCGTCGAGGAAGCCGTCGCCGCGCGCGCCGGCGTGGTCGACGGCTCGTTCCGCGGCGGGCGGCTCGGGCAGGAGGTGTTCGTCGTCGACGGCCTCGCCATCAAGAACCACCTCGACGCCTCCAGCTCCACGCTCGGTATCCGCATTCCGGCGGTGGCGCTGGAGGAGGCCACGCTCGTCACCAACGGGTTCTCCGCCCGGTACGGACAGGCGCTATCGGGCGTCATCTCGACGGTGACGCGTGACGGCGGCGACCGCCTCGAGGGCCGGCTCGCCTACGAGTCCGACCGTCCGCTCCCCGACGGCGGCGACGTCGGGCTCGACCGCGTCGTGCTGTCCGGTGGCGGCCCGCTGATGGGCCCGCTGCGCTTCTTCGCTGCGGCCGACGCCCAGGCACGGATCGACGACGATCCGGTGAACGCGCCGCGACCGGTCGACCCGCGTGACCCGCGCTCGGAGCGTCCGTGGCTCCTCCCGCACAACGCGGGAGAGCGGTACGACCTGCTGGGGAAGCTGACCGTCCCCATCGGCGCCCGCCAAACGGTTCGCCTGCTGGGCGTGCTCTCGGAGCAGCAGCGGCTGTTGTTCGAGCCGGCGCTCAAGTACACCGAGGGTGCGGGTCCTGCGGAGCGCGTGAGCGGCCGCCTCGCGATGGCGCACCTCCAGCGCGTATCGGGTCCGGACGAGCGCAACACTACCATTCTGGAGTTGCGGGCCGGCTACTTCGAGTCGGAAGGCGTCCGCGCGCCGCTCGTCGAGCAGCCGGACCGGCGGTTCGGCGCGTTCACGTTCGAGCGGTTCCGGTTCGCGGGCGCCGCAATCGCCGAGGCGCGCGATTCGGTCGCGGCCCTCGACGCGGTGCCGGGCTTCGCGGTTCCCGCGTTCGAGGACGACACGCCGTGGGGCGTCCCGGCGTTCTTCGCGACCGCCTCGCCGCGCGGCGAGCTGCGGCGGAACCGGTTCCGCGAGGCGCGTATTCGCGCGGACGCATTCCTCGGGCGGGGCCGCGCCACGGATCTCCGCGCGGGCGGCGAGTATGCGTCACAGCGGGTGGAGACGTTCACCCGGCTGGAGGCCTACCGCGCGGTCGCCGACACGGCGCCCGCACCACGCCGCTCGACGTTCTCGCCGTTCCAGGCCTCGGGATACGTCGAGCTGCAGCAGCGCGCGAGCGACCTCACCTTCACCCTCGGCGTGCGCGGCGACGTGTTCGACGCGCGCGTACCGGGTGACACGGCGACCGGCGGCACCAAAGTCGCCGTCAGCCCGCGAATTGCCGTCTCGACGGCGCTCGCCGGGGCGACGGTGATCGCGAGCGTGGGGCGGTTCGCGCAGCCCCCGGACTTCCAGTATCTGGTGGACGCCGCGTTCGACGACTCGTTGCGGACGGGGCGCTTCCGCCAGGGCAACCCCAATCTCGGGTTCGAGACGAGCATCCAGTACGAGCTGCAGGTGCGCGTGCGCGCCGGAGCGCACGTGGGCATCCGGGGCGGAGCGTTCGTCAAGCGGCTGGACGGCCTCGTGGCCTCCATCCCGCTCGGATTCGATCCCGACAGCGCGATCTTCGGAAACGGCGACTTCGGCAACGTACGGGGCGTCGAGCTGGAGGTGGAGCGGGAGTACGCCGACCACTGGGGCGTGCGCGTCACCTATGCGCTGCAGCACGCGGAAGCGACGGCCTCCAACGCGCGTGACCTGTTCCGCCGCCTCCAGATCTCGCCCGACGAAACCGACACGATCATCCCGGCCACGGTGGCGTTCCCCCTCGATTTCGACCGGCGGCACGCCCTCATCATCGTGGGGCGCGGCCAGGTGCCGCGCTCGGCGGGCGCCGTCTTCGGCGGCTTCCAGGGCGGTGTGGTCGCGCGGTGGAGCTCCGGGCTGCCGTACTCGCGCACCACGGCGGACGGCGATTCGCTCGTGGGGCTCCCGAACTCCCACCGCCTGCCGTTCCAGTTCGGCATCGACCTCCTGCTGCGTCGGGAGTTCCCGCTAGGCGGGCGGCGGCTCGCCGTGTACGCCGACCTCCGCAACCTGACGAACCACCGGAACGTGATCGCCGTGCGCCGGGATACCGGCGAACCGGGCGCGGGAGGCCCTCAGATCGCCGAGGCGGCGCAGGATGCGTTCAGTGCCAACCCTACCCCGATACCCTACGAGTCGCCCCGCTATCGCGCCTGGGCCGACCTCGACGGCAACGGGCTCATCGAGGGTCCCGGCGAGCTGTTGCCGCTCTACGAGCGGGCCGCCCGCGATTTCCTACAGCCGCTGTTCTCCTACGGCCCGCCACGGCTCGTGCGCCTCGGCATCGAGGTCGCGTTCTGATCGCTCGTGATGTAGCCTTGCATCACCGATGACGACACGTCCGATGCCGGTGGGTGATGACGCCGGGCTCGCGGCCGGCACCGCGGACGCCGTGGCGGCGACGCTGGCCGGTGCCCGCACGGTGGTGGCCGTCACGGGCGCCGGCATGTCCCAGGAGTCGGGCGTCCCGACGTTCCGCGACGCGCAAACCGGTCTGTGGGCGCGCTTCGACCCCGCCGAGCTGGCCACCCCCGAGGCGTTCCGCCGCGATCCGGAGCGGGTGTTCGGCTGGTATCTGCGGCGGTGGACGCTGGCCCGCCGGGCCGAGCCGCACGCGGGGTACCGGGCGCTTGCCGGGCTTGCCGACGTGTTCGACGAGCTGCTCGTCGTCACGCAGAACGTGGACGGATTGCACCGCCGCGCCGGGAGCCCCGACGTCGTGGAGCTCCATGGATCGCTGGAGGCGTTCCGCTGCGCGGACGCCGGTCACCCGTTCGCTGCGGACGGGCTCGAGGCACTGGCGGGACGGGTGCCGGATGGCCCGGTGGCGCCGCCGCGCTGTCCGGTGTGCGGCAGTCCGGTCCGGCCCGGGGTCGTGTGGTTCGGCGAGGGGCTGCCGGGCGCCGCGGTGGAGCGCGCCTGGGCCGCCGCCGAGTCGTGCGACGCGATGCTCGTGATCGGCACGTCCTCGCTCGTGTTTCCGGCGGCGAGCGTGCCCGAGATCGTGCTGCGTCGCGGCCGGCCCGTGATCGAGATCAACCCCGACCGCACGCCCCTCACCCCGCGGGCGCGGGTGTGGTGGCCGGCGCGGGCGGGGGACGCCCTGCCCGCCCTCGCCGCCCGTCTCCACGCCGCATGACCTACGACCCGCGATTCCGCCGCACCAAGATCGTCGCGACCCTCGGCCCGGCCTCGGCGAAGGAGGACGTGTTGACCGCAATGGTCGAGGCCGGCGTCAACGTGGTGCGGATCAACAGCTCGCACGGCGAGCGCGCCGAGCGGGTACGGTGGATGCAACTGGTGCGCCGCGTGCGCGAGCGGCTGGACAAGCACATCGCGCTGCTGGTGGATCTGCAGGGTCCGCGGATTCGCGTGGGCGCTCTCGAGCGGCCCATGGAGTTGGTATCCGGCGCCGAGGTCGCGTTCGCGCCGGAGCTGCGGGCGCGCCCCGGTGAAATCCCCACGACGTACGAGGCCCTCGCGGACGATGTGCACCCCGGCGCCAAGATCCTGCTCGACGACGGGCTCCTGGCGGTCGAGGTGCAGCGGGTGGAGGGCCAGCGCGTGCACGGCGTGGTGCGCTACGGGGGCGTGCTCAAGAGCCACAAGGGGATCAACCTGCCGAACGTGCAGGTGAGCGCGCCCGCCGTGACCGACAAGGACCGGGATGATCTGGCGCTGGCGCTCGAACACGGAGCGGATTTCATCGGGATCTCGTTCGTCCGGCGGGCCGAGGACGTCGAGTCGCTGCGCGGCCGCGTGCCGGCCGAGGTCCACCTCGTCGCCAAGATCGAGAAGTCGGCTGCACTCGACGATCTGGACCGGATCCTGGGCGTGGCGGACGCGGTGATGGTCGCGCGTGGCGACCTGGGCGTCGAGCTCCAGTTCGAGGAGGTCCCGCTGATCCAGAAGCACCTGATTGCCCAAGCGGTGCGGAGCGCGAAGCCGGTGATCACGGCTACGCAGATGTTGGAGTCGATGGTGCAACACCCCCGGCCCACCCGCGCGGAGGCGTCGGACGTCGCCAACGCCATTCTGGACGGTACCGACGCCGTCATGCTGTCGGCGGAGACGGCGGTGGGCGCGTATCCCGTCAAGGCGGTGGAGGCGATGGTCAGGATCATTCACGAGATCGAGCGCGCGACGCTCGACGATCTGGCGCCCCGGCGCCGCCGCAGCGATCTCCTGGCCGAGGCCGACGTCGAGTCGGCCATCGCCATGGCCACGAACATCGCGGCGCATTCGTTGCGGGTGCCGTTGATCGTGAGCTTCACCAAGAGCGGCTTCACGGCGCGCAAGATCGCGGCACAACGCGGCGGCGCGCCGATTCTCGGACTGTCCACCGAGCCGACCACGTGTCGCTTCCTCTCCCTCGTCTGGGGGGTCGTGCCGATGCTGGCGGACCGGGTCCCCACGTACGACGCCATGCTGGACTGCGCGCGCGAAGGGCTGCTGCGCGAGGCGCTGGTGGCCCGCGGCGACCGCATCGTGGTGACCGCGGGCGTTCCGTTCGAAGTCCCCGGGACCACCAATCTCCTGAAGATCGAGACGGTGTGAGCCGGCAGCTGGTGGTGCTCGGCTCCGGCACGTCGTTCGGGGTGCCGGTCATCGGATGTCGATGCGCCGTGTGCACCTCCGAGGATCCGCGCGATCGGCGCACCCGGGTCGCCGCCGTGGTGGAAGTGGGCGGGACGCGCCTCCTCATCGACACCCCGCCCGAGCTGCGCCTCCAGCTGGTGCGCGAGGGTATCGCGGAGGTGGATGCGGTGCTCTATACCCACGACCACGCCGACCACGTCCACGGCATCGACGACCTTCGCGCCGTGACGGTCCGCCGCGGCGCGCTGCCGCTCTACGGCCCACCCGACACGATCGCCCGGTTGGCCGAGCGGTTCCGCTACATCTTCGACGACGCGGTGTTGGCAACGCCCGGCTCGTCGAAGCCGGAGGTGACACCCATGCCGCTCGAAGCCGCTCAAGAGGTCGACATCGCCGGCGTGCGGGTCGTGCCGGTCGAGCTCGACCACGGGAACATGGCGGTGTTCGGGTATCGTATCGGGGCGCTGGCGTACCTCACCGACGTGAAACGCGTGCCGGAGGACGCCTACCGGCAGCTGGCGGGCGTCGAGACACTGGTGATCAACGCGTTGTTCGACCGCCCCCATCCCGCACACCTTTCCATCGGGGAGGCCGTGGACGTGGCGCGCCGCATTGGAGCCGCGCGCACCCTCCTCACCCATCTGACGCACCGGTTCGCGCACGCCGACCTGGCGGCGCGGCTCCCGGCCGGCGTGGAGCCAGCGTATGACGGCCTGCGGGTGGCCTTTTGACGGCGCTTTGCGGTACTGATAAATTGCCGTGTGGTAGGCATCAACAGGGCGCTGCGCCATGCGGTTGCCCGTTCCAGTAGGAGCGACAATGAGACACGTACGCGAAGAACCGGTGGTGGTGATCGAGCGGCAGAGCACGGGATTGGGCTCGTTCTTCTTCGGCCTCCTCATCGGTGGCGGCCTGGCGCTGCTCCTGGCGCCGCAGAGCGGCGAAGAGACCCGCGCCGTGCTACGGGTGCGAGGCCAGCGGCTGCGGGACGCGGCCGCCGCCGGCGCCGAGGAGTTGCAGGACCGGGTCGAGGACGGCTACGAGAAAGCGAAGGCCCGTGTGGAAGAGGGATTCGAGAGCGCGCGGCGCACGCTGCATGAGAAACGGTCCGGGGCTCGCGACGCGTATCAGGCCGGCAAGGCCGCCGTGCATTCTGCCCGCGACGAGTTGGAACGCCGCCTCGCCGAAGCCCGTGCGACCCGGGACGAGCCGTCGAACGACGACGAGGCATAAGCTCGACCGCTGATCCCCCGTTTCGCACACCCCGACACCGCGGGTGGGCGTATTCCCCGACGGGGTTCATCCGTCGGGTGCTCATCGGGGCATACGAGGACAACGTCCTGTTTCTCGCGAGCGCGCTCACGTTCGACGCGTTGCTCGCGGCGCTCCCCTTCGTCGTCCTCCTCCTCTCCGTTCTCGGCGCCGTCGTGCGGTCGAGCGGAGACGCGCTCGCGGACATCCTGCAGCTCTTTCACGCATTGATCCCGTCCACCGCCGGCGCGGAAGAGCCGTTCCGCCGGTCGGAAGATCTCCTGAGGGGCGTGGTGGAGAGCCGGGCCGAAGTGTCTCTGGTGGCCATCCCGTTCTTCGTGTGGTTCTCGACGCGCTTGTTCAGCAGCGCGCGGAACGCCCTGAACGACGCGTTCGACACCGACGAGGGGCGCCCGTACATCGTCGGGAAGGCCCTCGACTTCTGTCTCGTGCTGCTGACACTGCTGCTGGTGGTACTGAGCATCGTGTTCACCGTGCGCACCGCGTCGCTGCCGCTGCTCGGACGGGTGTTCGGGGACGTCTCGACGTTCGCCCTGGGCGTCGTGCTCTTCTTCGTAGTGTACATCGTGCTCCCGTCCCGCCGGATTCGGTGGGACACGGCGCTGGTCGCATCCGTGGTGGCCTCGGTCGGCTTCGAGCTCGCACGGCGCCTGTACGGGTTGTACTTGAGCGAGTTCGCGACCGTGGACCGGCTCATTTCCAATGCGAATGCCATCGCCGTGCTGCTGCTGGTGGTATGGATATACTTCACCGCCCTCGTGTTTCTGCTGGGCGCCGAGGTGGCGGAGACGTACGACCTCGCGCGACGGCAGCGGCAACAGCGGGCGGTACTGGCATGATTGCAGATTGCAGATTGGCAATTGCAGATTTGACCGTGAATCGTAGGGCCGGACCGATGGGCGAGCGTGCGGAACGATCGACCAATCTGCAATCTCAGATCTGCAATCTGCAATCTGCAATCCCATGATCGATCTTCGCTCCGATACCGTCACCAAACCGTCCACCGCGATGCGTGCCGCAATAGCGCAGGCCGAGGTCGGCGACGATCTCCTCGACGGCGACCCGACGACGCGGCGGCTTGAAGACCGGATTGCGGAGCTGCTGGGCATGGAGGCGGCGCTGTTCTTTCCGTCCGGCGTGCAGGCCAACCAGGCCGCCTTGTGGCTCCTCACGGAGAAGGGCACCGAGGTCGTCGTCGAGGCGGATTCGCACCTCGTGCATTACGAGAAGGCGGCGCTCGCCGCCCTCTCCGGCGTGCAGATCCGTCCAGTGCAGACGCCGGACGGCCTGCTCACCGGGGCGCTGCTGCGGGCGGCGTGGCGGGTGCCGCCCCACCTGCCGCGCATCTCGGCAGTGGTGGCGGAAAACACGCACAACGTGGCGGGCGGGATGGTGATGCGGCCACCGGTGTGGGACGGCGTGACCGCCGAGGCCCAGGAGTGGAGCGTCCCGGTCCATCTCGACGGCGCCCGCCTGTGGAACGCGGCCGTGGCGCTCGACCTTCCCCCGAGCCGGTTGACCCGGGGTGCCACCACGGTCATGGTGTCCCTGTCCAAGGGGCTCGGCTGTCCCGTCGGCAGTTGTCTGGCGGCGTCCCGGGACCTGGTCCGCGAGGCGCGCGAGGTGCGGCGCCGGCTCGGCGGCGCGATGCGGCAGACGGGGATCCTGGCCGCCGCGGGTCTGTACGCGCTTGACCATCACCTGCCGCATTTGGCGTACGATCACGCGCACGCCGCGCTACTGGCGGAGCGGCTGGTGGGACATCCGGGCATCGAGCCCGTGCCCCCGGAGACGAATATCGTGATGCTCGATCTCCGCCCGCCGGCGCCCGCCGCGGCCGACGCCGCGCGCCGGCTCGCCGGCGCCGGGGTCCAGCTCGTCGCGTTCGGGCCGGCGCGCCTCCGCGCGGTGAC
>Ga0302046_10000276_pt1 | contig 54099 bp, 48 predicted proteins | sample RVTome_11_FD_200261 | JGI IMG/M metagenome (GOLD analysis project Ga0302046, IMG submission 200261) | Soil microbial communities from uranium-contaminated site in the Upper Colorado River Basin, Wyoming, United States - RVT147D111 (version 2) ...
CCGGACCAGCGCGTCCACTTCCTTCAGGTCCTCGGACTGCGCCACCACATGGCCTCGCACCGTTGCGATCCATTTCCCACCATAACGGTCTGCATCGAGTACAAGGGGCGTGGTCGCCGGAGGAGGTTTAGAACGATGGCGCCTTCCTGCGGGGCTCTTTGTGCGGGAAACCATCCGATCACCTCTCGATGGAAGCCCCGCCCTTATAATTGCGCTGGCCGCCCACACGGACGCCTGGGGTCACCCGACGGGGGCGTTCCATCCAGCAAGACCCCGGCGCCGCGAATTCACAAGGTTCATGAAGGCGCGGTGAGGGATTCGCTTGCCGTTCCATTGCGATCGTGTCGTTCCCGCTCTGGAACTCCACGACGTCGGTTTTCCGTCGTCCTCGCGACCGTCGTCCCACGGGTACGCGATCACGCTCCAGTTGGCGAATGCCTCCATCGTGTGCTCCCGCCTTGTCGCGACCTTCCAGCCCGCGACCTCCTGGCCGTCGCGCAGTCCGTCCCCGTCGTGCTCGAGCCTTCAGCGGGCCAGGCATGCGCTTGCGGTCGTTCGGCAGCTGCTCGCGGACGCGGGCGGGTGCGCCGAGGGCCGCGCGGGTCGACCTGGCATCACTCCCCGCGCCACACGCGATGACCCCGCGCGCAGGTTCACCATCCACTTGCGACGTGCCCACTCGGGGGGTGCGCCCCACCCACACACCCGTCGGGATTGAAGACAGGTCCGGTTGCCGCGCGCGCCAGGTCGCCACCGTGCGCTGCCGGGCAAGCCGTTAAGTGCAACCCCGCAATCCCCGGCCGGGGGCCGGGGCCGGCGTGTCCGCAGCCATCGAGATCCAGGGCCTCGTGAAGCGGTACGGCGAGCTTGCCGCCGTCGACGGCATCTCGCTCACCGTCGAGGAGGGCCAGATCTTCGGCATCCTGGGGCCGAACGGCGCCGGCAAGACCACGACGCTCGAGATCGTCGAGGGGATCCGCAAGGCCGACGGGGGGACGGTCACCATCCTCGGCCACGACCACGCGACCGAGGAGAAGCAGATCAAGCAACTCATCGGCGTGCAGCTGCAGGCCACCGCCACCCCCGAGCGCCTGACGGTGCGCGAGACCATCGAGCTCTTCGGCAAGTTCTACCCGCGCGCGCTGCCGGCCGATGACATCATCAAGTTCGTCCAGCTCGAGCAGAAGGCGGAGAACCTCGTGCGCGACCTCTCGGGCGGGCAGGCCCAGCGGCTCGCGATCGGGCTCGCGCTCGTCAACGACCCCCGGATCATCTTCCTCGACGAGCCCACGACGGGGCTCGACCCCGTCGCTCGCCGCAGCCTGTGGGAGGTCGTCGAGAACCTCCGGAAGTCAGGCAAGACGGTCATCCTCACCACGCACTACATGGAGGAGGCCGAGCGCCTGTGCGACCTCGTTGCCATCATGGACCAAGGCCGGATCGTCGCGCAGGACACCCCGGCGGGCCTCATCAAGTCGCTCGGCGAGAGCGAGGCGATCGAGTTCACCGCGCCCGAGCCCATCCCGCCAGGGGAGCTGGAGGGGCTGCCCGCGGCGACCAAGGTGCAGAGCGGCGACGGCACGATGTCGGTGTTCACGTCGGACGCGACCGCGACCCTGCGCGGCCTCATCGAGCTCTCGGGGCGCAAGGGGTGGCCGGTCGAGGGAATCCGGATCCGCCGCGCGACCCTCGAGGACGTGTTCGTCGGCCTCACGGGCAGGAGGCTGCGCGACTGAACCTCTGGCTGCAGGGCGCGACCGCGTTTGCGGTGGCCGACCTCAAGGAGATCTTCCGCGACCGCCAGGCCATGTTCTGGACATTCTTCTTCCCGATCATGTTCATGGTCCTGCTCGGCCTCGTATTCGGCAACGCGCAGGTCATCGACCTGAAGATCGGGATCGTGGACGAGGACCAGGAGGCCGCCGCCGGCGCCCTCGTCTCGCAGGTCGACGGCCTCGACAACGTCCAGGTCCAGAACTTCACCTCCCGGGAGGAGGCGCTCGCGGCGGTCGGAAAGGGAGACCTCGCCGTGTTCCTCGTGATCCCCGCGGGGTACAGCGACACGCTGGCCGCCCACCAGCAGCCCAACGCGACGAACGCCACCGAGAAGGCGGTGCTCACCGTCTACTTCGCCAACGACACCTCGGGCAACGGCGCCGTCGCGTTCACCGTCCTCAACCAGGTGATCAGCCAGGTCAACGCGGCCGTGCTCCAGCAGGAGCCTGTGGTGGTGGCGAGCCCTCAGGAGGTGCAGGTGAGCGGGGGGCGCTACATCGACTACCTGATGCCGGGGATCATCGGGATGGTGCTCATGTTCAACGGCGTCTTCGCGATCGCCGGGGTGATGACCACCATGCGGCAGAAGGGGATCCTCCGGCGCCTCAAGGTGACCCCCGTCGGCAAGAGCGCGATCCTGGCCGCCCTCATCACGACGCGCATGCTCGTCACGTTCATGGGGATCCTCCTGATCATCGCCGTAGGGGTCCTGGGGTTCGGCGTCCAGATGCACGGGAACCCGGCGGTTACGCTGTCGCTCGTCGTGGTCGGGTCGCTCTCGTTCACGACGTTCGGGTTCGCGGTCTCCTCGTACGCCAAGACGCTCGAGTCCGCGGAGGGGCTGGCGAATGTCGTCACGATGCCGATGATGTTCCTAGGGGACGTCTTCCTGCCGGTGGCGCTCATGCCGGACTTCATCCGCCCGTTCGCGGAGGCCCTCCCGCTGCGCTACCTCAACGAGGCGCTGCGCGAGGTCATCCTCAACGGCGAGGGCCTGCTCGAGGTGCTGCTCCCGATCGCCGGGGTGGCGGTCTGGGGCGGCGCGGGGTTCGTGCTCGCGGTGGCGCTCTTCAAGTGGGACTGAAGGCGGGCGACGTGGCCCCCCCTTCACGTGAGCGCGGCCGCCAGGTGCTTCTCGAGTTCGGCCCCGGCCTTCGCGGCCTTCGACCGCGCCGCCTCGAGGCGCGCGCGCGCGTCCTTGACGAACGCCTCGTCCTTGATCGACGGGACGTTCGTGAGCACGTTGAGCGCGGCGCCCTCGAGCGCTGCCTGGCAGGCCTTCCCGGCGACGCCCGCGTCGGATGCGGCGCTCTGGAGCCCGGTGCGCGCGACCTCCCCCGCCATCCCCAGCCCCGCGGCGGCGGCCTCGGCCACCGCGAGCGGCACCTCGGTTGCCCAGCGGAACGCCTTCTGGAGGGCCTCGGAGCGCGCGGCCTTCTCCTCGGCGGTCTCCTTCGGCCGCCGCAGCGCCTCCACGACCGCGTCGTAGGCGAGGGAGTCCTCGTCGACGGCGTCCTCGAACGTGCGGGAGAGGCCGAGGGCGAGCGCCTCGACCTCCTTGAGGCGCGCGCGGTCGCCGTCCGAGGCCGCCTTGGGCCCGCTCAGCTTGCACACCATGATGACGAGCGAGGCGCCGACGGCGCCGAGGAGCGCGGACGCAGCGCCGCCCCCGGGCGTGGGCTCCCCGGACGCGAGGGCCGAGAGGAACCCGCCGAGCGGCTGCTGGACCGCCGGCTGGCGCGCCGGCGCCCGCTTGCCGAGCACGCGGGCCAGGCGCTTGGCCACGTCGGGGTCGTCGCGGCCGAAGACCTTCACCTCGAGGACCTGCTCGGTCGAGAAGCCCGAGAGCTGGAGGGCCTCCTCGGCGCTAGCCGGCAGCGCCGCCAGCGGGACGAGCCCCACGACCTCGCTCGAGTGCACCTTCAGCTTGCGCGCCTTCGCCTCCCTGGACACGGCCTCGAACGCCTTCTCGGGCGACGTCTTGGCGAAGTCGACGAGGTTCATCGAGACCTGGACGAGGCCGCGGTCGGCAAGTTCGAAGCCGAGCGCCCGCACGGCGGGCAGCCCCCCGTCGCGCTCGCGGACCTTCGCGGCGATCTCCTTGGCCGCCTCGATGTCCTTGCTCGCGAGGTTCACGTTGTACGCGATCAGGAAGGGGCGCGCCCCGACGGCTGTCGCCCCCGCGGTCGGGTGCACCTTCCGCGGCCCGTAGTCCGGGTCCTTGTCCGGGTTCTTGCCGACCTCGTCGCGCAGGCCCTCGAACTCGCCCCGCCGCACGTCGGGCAGGTTGCGCCGGTCGGGCCGCGACGCGGCCTCGCCGTAGAGGAAGACGGGGATGCGCAACTCGACGCCGAGGCGCTCGCCGAGCTTGCGCGCGAGGGCAACGCAGTCCTCCATCCTCGCCCCCTGGACGGGGACGAAGGGGACGACGTCCGTCGCGCCCATCCGCGGGTGCTCGCCCTGGTGGTGGTTGAGGTCGATGAGCTCGGCCGCTTTCTTCGCCAGCTGGAATGCGGCCTCCGAGACGGCGGCCCCCGCCCCGACGAACGTGAATACCGTGCGGTTGTGCGACTCGTCCGGGTCGACGTCGAGCAGCTTCACGCCGGCCACCTGCGAGATGACCGTGGAGAGCGCGTCGATGACCTCCTTCCTCCGCCCCTCGGAGACGTTCGGAACGCACTCGACGATCTCGGTCATGCGGAGGGGGCCACCGTGGCCCCACGCCAAAAAACCCTTGGACGCCTGCAGGGGGGGCGGCGCCTTCCTATCCATGTCGCACCCGGCGGCCGCGGGCGGACGCTTCATCCGCCGGGCCGCGGCTCAGCGGCGAAGAACTGACGGAGCCCCTCCCGGAACGCGCTGCGCAACTCGAGCAGCCGCCCCCCGTCGATCGAGCCGCTCGCGGGGTCGAACCACGGGTCCCTGAGGTACAGCGCCCGGTTGAGCTCGACCTGCACCCATGGCACGGGCCGCCCCCCCATGGAGCGGGTGATGTAGCCGCCCCGGAACGGGCGGTTGCGCGTGACCTCCCCCTCCCGCAACCCGAACGAGCGGCGCATGCACTCCTCGAGGCGGTCGATCACGTCGCGGGGGCAGGAGGTCCCGCCCGCGTCGCTCAGGCACATCGCCGGGCGCGCCTGCCCGGGGTCCGGCGCGATCGCAGGGGCGGTGGGGGCCATGCTGTGGCAGTCCAGCCCTAGCCGCAGGCCCGGGGTTCCCGCGAGCTCGCGAAGGCGCCCGTGGTACGGGTCGTAGTGCTGCCGCAGCAGCGACTCGACCGCCGGCGCGTCGGGGGGTGAGCGGTACACCGTCCGCCCGGTGCAGGTGTTGCTCTTGACGACACCGTCCGGGTTTCCGGGCGGGCGGTCGTCGCGCCGACGGTTGAGGTCCAGGACGGCCCGCGCCACCTCGGTCTTCGCCACCGCGAGCACCTCGCCGCCGAGGTCGTAGATGCCCAGCGTGAACGCGTCGTTGTCCTCGAGGATCTGCGCGTGCGTCAGCGCGACCGCAGCCTCCACCTCCGGCGGCACGCGCCACCCGCCGTGGGGGATCGAGAGGAGTACCGGCAGCGGCGCCATGGACGTCCCCCTCTAGTCCGCGGGCCCGGCGGCCGTGCCGTCCCGGCGGACCTCCGCGACCCCTTGGAAGCCGTCCCCGTAGGCGCGCCGCACCACCGCGTGCACCGCGCCCAGGTAGAAGGCATACGGCTCGCGCCGGTCGATCTCGTACCCGAGCCCGGCCAGCCCGTCGACGACCGCGGGGTCGAACCGGTCGGCCTCCAGGCTGAGCCTCCCCGCGATCGAGCAGTGGAGCCGGGGCGCCCGCATGGCCGCGTCGACCGACAGGCCCCGGTCCACGATGTGCGAGAGGAACTGCGCGAGCGTGGGCGGGATCCGCTCGCTTCCGGGCGAACCCATGACCATCCAGAGCCGCTCCTTGTGGAACACGAGGCTCGGCGCGACCGACGACCAAGGCACGGCCCCCGGCCGCAGGTAGTAGGGGTGCGCCGGGTTCGAGGTGTCGTACGCCAGCATGTAGTTGTTGTAGAGGAACCCGAGGCCGTCGGCCGCCGCCCGGGAGCCGTACACGCGTTCGATCGACTGGGTGAGCCCGACGGCGTTCCCGTCGCGGTCCATGACCGAGAGGTGCGTCGTGTCGGCGGCCTCGAGCGGCGGCTCCGCCCTGGGCAGCGCAGGGTCGACCCGCTCGCCTATCGACGCCGCCATGCGCTTGGCCGCGCTCCACCTGATCGTCGGCATGCCAAACTGGGGGTACGTCGCGGGGTCGAAGGGCCGCTCGACCCGTGTGAGGAGCGCCTTGCGGAACGTCTCGGCCATCCGGTGGTAGGCGGCCGTCCCCTGCTCGCGGATCACCTTCGCGTGCACCTGCGTGAGCATCATCAGCACGAGCAGGAGCGTCCGGCCGGCCGCCGGCGGCGGCAGCGTCACGACCTTCAGCCGCCGGTACCGGCGCTCGAGCGCCGGCCGCTCGACGGGCCACGGCACCTGCGCGAGGTCGTCCTTCCGGAGGAACCCCCCGTTGGCCCGCATGTCCTTGTCGATCGTGTCGGCGACCTCCCCGTGGTAGAACGCCTTGAACCCCTCGGAAGCCAGCGTCTCGTGGAGGGCCGCGAGGTCCTTCTGGACGAACCGCGCGCCCACGGCGTACGGCTTGCCGCCGTCCAGGAAGTACCGCGCGCCCGAGCCGGACGGCACGCGCTCGAAGTTCGGCCGCTCGCGCTCCTGGAGCGCGTGCTGCAGGCTCGTCACCTCGTAGCCGTCCCGCGCGAGCCGGATGGACGGCTCCACGACATCGGCCCACGGCAGGCGCCCGTAGCGCAGGTGCATGTACCCGAGGAGCGCCGGGGTGCCGGGGATCGTCGCCGCGCGGTATCCGTTCGAGCGCTCCCCCTTCCCGAACGACCCGATGTGCGCCAGCGACGGCGCGCGGCTCGAGCCGTCGAGCGTGACCGTCCTGCCCGCCAGGTGGAGGATCGCCGAGCTCTGGCCGCCGAGCCCGCTGGCCTGCGGCTCGGCGACGCCGAGCGCGAGCGCGGCCGCGACGGCGGCGTCCACGGCGTTTCCGCCGGCCGCGAGCACGCGGACCCCTGCGGCGGTGGCGTGGGGCGAGGCCGTCGACACCATCCCGCCGCCCGCGGCTGCGGACTTGCCGTCCCCCACCGGCTCGAGCGCGTCCTCGGCCCTCCGGATTCGCAGGGGCCTCACCTCTCGCAGGCGGCGATCGCCAGCGAGAGGAGGTCGGCCTGGTCGATCAGGCTGTCGCGGACAATGTACTCGTTGGTCGCCGACGGGTTGCCGTTGGGCCCGAACCCACCCACGGCCGGCACGTGCGGTGGGGCGAACGCCAGCTGGCTCGCTTCCATCCGGTGCATCTTCGACACGGAGACGCCAAGCTCCTTCCCGATGTCCTCGAGCTTGCCGAAGAACGCCTTCGTCTCGGCGCCCTCCTTGAGGCCGGGGCGGACATAGAGCTCCGTCATCCGCAGGCGCACCCCGCCGCGCGCGCGCTTCGTGATCCTCCGGTACTCGGCCGTCACGCGGTCGAGCTCCTTCTGGGTCTCGAACCGTGTGAGCACCGTTGCGGAGGCCGTCAGCGCCGGCTTGCCGGAGAAGGCACGGCCGTCGAACGATAGCGGGACGACGTGCGTGCCGGCGCCCCGGGACGCCGACTTCCCGAAGCGGATGAGCGTGCGGGCCAGCGACTCGATCACCGGGGGCGCCTCGTCGCCCGGATCGGCCGTCGCCTCGACCTCGTGCACGGCGGTGCCCGCCGCGCTCGTCACCAGGGCACCCTTCTGCATCACCGACGAGACGGCAAGGACGGCGCTTGAGCGCTCGGCCGTGCTCCGGATCACCTCGCGGCTCACCTTCCCGCCCACGCTCTCATCCGTGGTGAGCAAGACCCCGCACCGGATGTTCCGCAGCTTGCGGTTCGAGCGCAGCGCGTGCAGGGCCGAGAGCATCACGGCAAGGCCCCCCTTCCCGTACGCCACGCCGGCCCCGTAGCAGCGGCCGTGCTCCTCGAAGTAGGGGGAAGCCTGGCGCCGGCCCTGGGGGACATCCAGATGCCCGAGCAGCAGCACGTCGTTGGCCTCGCGCTCGTGGTTCGTGCAGTAGAGGATGCTGCCCACCTCGGTCTGCGGCTGCATGTGCGTCCGGAACCCGAGGTGGGAAAGGCGCGAGGAGAGCCAGGACCCCAGCGCGTTGACCGCCTCCACGTTGTAGACATAGCTCTCCATAGCCACCATGTGGCGCAGGTACTCGGTGGCCGCGTCGCTGTGGCGGCGCACGTAGCTGCGCACGCGCACGTGCAGCGGCGGGACGGCCCCCTCGCCCGTGGGCGGCTTGGCGTCCACGTGCTCCGGGTACCGCCGGGAGGCCACCTCGAGGATTCGCGCGATCAGCGCCTCGAAGGAGTAGCCGGCCACGCCGGCCGCGTGGACATAGGACCCGGTGCGCCCGAGGGATGCCATCGAGTTGAGCTCGAGGATCCAGAACCGCCCCTCGGAGTCCATCCGCAGGTCGATCCTCGCGAAGTCGAAGCAGCCGATCGCGCGGAAGCAGGCCCTCGCGAGCCGCTGGGCCTCCCCGGTCTGCTGCGGCGTGAGGGGCGCGGGGCAGACCTTCGTGCGCGGGCGCTGCATCTTGTCCTCCTTCGTCTGGATCCCGAAGGCGTCGCCCTCGAGGTCGATCTCCACGACGGGGAAGACCTCCACCTCGTCGCCGTTGCCAAGCAGCCCCACCGCGAACTCGCGCCCGGGGATGAACGCCTCGACGAGCGCCTGCTCCTGGTACTCGTCGACGACGCGCTTGATGCCCGCCTTGAGTGCGTTGCCGTCACGGGCCACGGTGAGCCCGTGCGAGACGGCCTCCATCTTCGGCTTGACGATCACCGGGTACTCGACGGTCGACGAGTCGCCCTCGGGCTGGTCGAAAACCCAGAACTTGGGCGTGGGGAGCTGGTGCTGCTGGAAGACGACCTTCGAGACGACCTTGTCCAGCGCGATGGCGTGGGCAGCCGGCCCCGAGCCGACATAGGGGATTCCGAGCATCTCGAGCATCGCCGGGACGTGCGTGTAGCGGCTCTCCCCCTGGATGCCGTAGGCCATGTTGAACACCATGCCGAGCCGCTCGCCGGCCAGCACGCGGGGCATGAAGTTCTGCAGTTCCTCGACCACGTGCATGTTGCCTTCGATCACGCGCACGTTGTGGCCAGCCACCTCGAGAGCCTCGGCGACGCGCTCGACCGCCTTCTGGCTGTAGCGTTCGCGGTTGACACGCCCGAAGGGGTTGATCACACCCTCCCGGTCTCGGTTGTGGATCACGGCGACTTTCACGTGCCATCAATCCAGCACCCCATCCGCGGGCTGGCAAATAGCCTTAGTGCCGCTCCGGGGGTGAGCCGCGGGGACGCCCCCCGAGATGTCGCAGGGCGGCGCGCTACCTACCGCCCGCGAGCACGCGGTACTCCTCCTCGATGCGCCCGACGACCGCGTCCCAGTCGAACTCGCGCCCGACGGCCCGCCTCGCGGCGCCGCCGAGCTCCCGCCGCGCCACGTGGTCGCCGAGGAGCGAGGTGAGCGCGCGCCGCATCGCCTCCGCGTCCCCGAACTCCACGAGCAGCCCCGTCTCGCCGTGGCGGACGATGTCCGGAACGCCACCCACCCGCGTGGCCACGACGGGCTTTCCGCACGCCATCGCCTCCAGCAGCACGATGCCGAACGCCTCGTAGTCCGACGGGAGCACGAAAGCGTCGCACGCGCGGTAGGCCTCGACGAGCTCCGCGCGGTCGACATGGCCGAGGAACTTGACGTGGCCCGCGACCCCGAGGCGGTCGGCGAGGTCGCGCCACTCGCGCCCCATCGCGTGGTCCTCGCCCACGGCCACGAACACGAGGTCCGGGAACTCCTTGATGAGGTCGGGCAGGAGCCGGATCACCGTGTCGAGGCGCTTGTTGGCGGCCAGGCGCCCGGTGTACAGGAGGAGGGGGCCGTGGACCCCGTGCCGATCGCGGAAACGCCGGCCGTCGCCGTCCCCCTCGAAGTCCTTGAGGTCGATGCCGTTCGGGATCACGACCGTCCGCGTAGTGAGCGGGATGAGCGGCCGCATCCACTGCAGCTCCGCGCTCGACACCGCGATCACGAGGTCGGCCTCCCTGAAGGGCCGCCGGCCGAGCGCGGCGTCGTAGACCGACCGCAGGGCCCGCCGGCCCCGGCCGCCCGTCGTCGAATACGGGGGGTGGAAGTGCGGCGTGTACACGAACGGCTTCCCATGCCGGCGGGCGGCCCGGGCCGCGAGGTGCGTGTGCGGGTAGCCGTACGAGTGCGCGTGGTAGATGTCCGCCGCGTCCGCGAGCAGCGCGGCCCGCATCGCGGGGTAGGTCACATAGTGCAGCGTCCCCGGCATCGACCGGGCCCGGAAGCGGCGGACGGGGACGCCGTCCACCTCGCCGTGGGGGCCGTCGAGGCGCTCCATCGGGAACTCCGTCTTCAGGTCCGACGTGTAGACCGCCACGTCGTGCCCGCGGCGCTTGAGCCGCGTGGCGAGCGCGTGCACGTGCGTCTCCGCGCCCCCGCGGGCGGGCGGGTAGCGGATGCACGCCTGGACGACGCGCGCGGCCGCTCCCCCCTAGACCAGCCGGGCGGCCACCTTGGCGATCCGGGAAACGCCCTTGCGTATCTGGGGGAGGTCGAGCGCGTAGGAGAGCCGCAGGTGGCCCTCGCCCTCCGCGCCGAACTGGATGCCGGAGGTGACCCGGACCCCGCCCTGCATGAGCGCGTCCGCGTACTCCACGGACGAGAGGCCGTCGCGCGTCGAGAAGGACGGGAACGCGTAGAACGCGCCCGTCGGCTTGACGAGCTCCATCCCCGGGACCCCCTTGAACGCCTCGACGAGCGCGTCGCGGCGCTTGCGGAACACCTCGCGCCGCCGCGCGAGCTCCGACTTGGGTGTCTTCAGGGCGGCGAGCGCACCGCGCTGCACGGGCTCGGCGACGCACGCCATCTGCAGGAAGAACATCTTCTGCAGGGCCCCGAACATCGTCGGGGGCGCCGTGAGGTACCCGATCCGCCACCCCGTGAGCGCGTAGATCTTCGAGAACGAGTTGATGTACACGAGCTTCTCGACCCGTCCGAGCAGCGTCGAGTGCGCCCCCTCGTACTGGAGGTCGGAGTAGACCTCGTCCGAGATGACGACCAGCCCCTTGTCGTTCGCGAGGTCCGCGATGGCCTTCACGGACGCCTCGGAGAGCGCGGCCCCCGTGGGGTTGCCCGGGGAGTTGACGACGACCGCCTTCGTGGCCCCGGTGACGAGCGACGCGAGCTCGTCGGGGTCGGGCTGGAAGCCGCGCGCGTCGGTGAGCGGGTAGGGGACGGGCGTGGCCCCCATCATCCGCACGTGCGGGCGGTAGAAGAAGAACCCGGGGTCGGGGATGAGGACCTCGTCGCCCTCGGCGTAGAACGTGAGGGCCGCAAGCGCCAGCCCCTGCGTCGCGCTCGCGGTGACGAGGACGTTCGACGCGTCGATGACGGGGTCGTGCTTCGACAGGCGGCGCGCGAGCGCCTGGCGCAGCTGCGGGACCCCCTGGGTGTGGGCGTACTTGTTCTGCCCGCGGTCGACCGCCTGCTTGAGGCCCCGCGCCGCCTCCTTGGTCGGCGGGAAGTCCGGCTCCCCGAGCCCGAAGTTGATGACCCCCTTCGGGAGCGGCTCGAAGAGTTTCGTGACGTCGGGCAAGCTGACCGATGCGGCGAGTTTGGAGTAAAGGCCCAAGGGAACCCCGCCCCGCAACGGCGGGTCGCCAAATCAGCGTTTCCCCCGCGCGGCCGGCCGCCTGGCCGCGCTTTCCGCCCCGCCACCGCCGGGCGCACGCTTTTTCTACAACCTCGCGATGGGGAACGCGGGAAGGGAACCCCTTGAACACCTCGAACCCCGCGCTCAGCGACTCCGCGTTCCGCCGCATCTACGCCTCGGAGGTCGGCGTCGAGTCCATGACGATGGACGGGGCGATCAAGAAGACGGGCGTCCTCTTTGGCCTGCTCCTCTCGACGGCCGTGGTCCAGTGGTACCTCATGTATTCCCCCGCCGTCAACCCCGCGCTGCCCTATGCGACCATGATGGGCGGGCTCATCGGCGGCCTCGTCGTGGCGCTCGTCACCATCTTCAAGCCGCGGTTCGCACCGGTCACCGCCCCCATCTACGCGCTGCTGGAGGGGTTCATCCTCGGCGGCATCTCGGTCATCTTCGACGCCTTCTACCCCGGGATCGTCCTGCCGGCCATCGGGCTCACGTTCGGCGTCATGGGGATGATGCTCACGGTGTATGTGACGCGCATCATCAAGGTCACCAACCGGTTCCGCATGGGCGTGACCATGGCCATCGGGGCGGTCTTCATGGTGTACCTCATCACGATCGTCATGAGCTTCTTCGGTGTCTACGTGCCCTTCGTCTTCGAGGGAGGGCCGTTCGGGATCCTGTTCTCGCTCGCGGTCGTGGCGATCGCATCGCTGAGCCTGCTGTTGGACTTCGACATGATCGAGCGCAGCGCGGCGGCGCGCGCGCCGAAGTACGTGGAGTGGTACTGCGCGTTCGCGCTCATGGTCACGCTCGTGTGGCTGTACCTCGAGATCCTGCGGCTGCTTGGGAAGATGCGGCAGTAGCGCTCACCCGCGCGGGCGGGCGTCGGGGACGATCCGCGTCCCGGTCTTGCCGGCAAGGGCCCGCGTCGCGGCGTCGAGGTGGGAGACGACCGCGACCTTCCCCCCGCGCCCTAGGTAGAGGAGGGCGCCCTCCACCTTCGTCTTCATGGAGCCGGGCGGGAACTGCCCCTCGGCCGCCCACTGCCGGGCCTCGGAGGCGGACATCCGGTCGATGTTCGCCTGCCCGGCGGTGCCGTACCCGGACGCGACCTTCTCGACGTCGGTCAGGATGAGGAAGCAGTCGGCCCCGAGCTCGGCCGCCAGCAGCCCGGATGCGAGGTCCTTGTCGACGACCCCCTCGACGCCGCGCAGGGCCCCCTTGGGGCCCCGCGCGACGGGGACGCCGCCGCCCCCCACGGTGACCGGCACGAGGCCGGCGGCAAGCAGCGCCCGGACGGCGGGAAGGTCGAGCAGCGCGAGGGGGCGGGGCGACGCCACGACCCGGCGCCACGTCCGCGACCGGCCGGTGGGCGCGACCTCGCGCACGGTCCACCCGCGCTCCCGCGCGAGGCGCTTCGCGTCCTTCGGCGCGAAGTGCGGCCCGACGGGCTTCGTGGGGCGGGCGAAGGCGGGGTCGCGCGCGTCCACGAGCGTGCGCATGAGGACCGGCGCGCAGCGCTCGTCGCGCCCCCGGGCCTCTAGCTCGCGGTCGAGCGCCTCCGCGAGCAGGTACCCTAGCCACCCCTCGGTGAGCGCCACGAGGACGTCGAGCGGGAGCGCCGGCACCTCGTCGCGCGCCCGCTCCTGCTGGATGAGCAGCTGGCCGACCTGCGGCCCGTTGCCGTGGGTCACCACGAGGCGCCAGCCGTCCTCCACGATGTTGGCCAGGTGCCGGGCCACGCGGGCCATGTTGGCCCGCTGCTCGGCGGCCGTCCCCGACTCGCGCGCGCGCTGGATGGCGTTGCCGCCGAGCGCGGCGACGAGCAGCCGGGCCACGGTCGGGCGCCCCCCCTTCAGGCCTGCGGGCGGGCCGGCCGGAAGTCGGGCCCGCGGCGGTCGAGCTCCTGGATCTTGCGGCGCGTGAAGCGGTAGACGCCGCCCGCGAAGATGAACACGAGGAGCAGCGAGATGAGGATCGCGGCGGCCTCGCCGCCGTAGATGAGCCCGAGCGAGGCGAAGAGGTTGAAGAGGCCGTGCATGAGCATCGCCGTGGCCAGGAACACGGCGAACACGAAGAAGCCGCCCACGAACCCCACGGCGCCCTTCGACTCGGCCGCGAGCCTCCACTTCGAGAGCCCCCACCCGGACATCGACGTCGCGGACGCGTGGAGGACCGTGCTCGTGAGGCTGCGCAGCAGCGCGAGCACGGCCCAGCTCACGACCGTCCCGGTCAGGAGCTCGTTGTACTCGTACAGCAGGTTCTCGGTGGCCGCGAACCCGAGCCCCGAGGCCGCCCCGAGCACGAGGCCGTCCTCCTCCTCCCAGCGGCGCGCGAGGACGAGCGGGAGGAGCCCGAGCGCCTTCGCCGACTCCTCGACGACGGGCGCGACGAACACGGCCCCGTACAGGTCCGCGTCGACGTTCGTGGGCCGGAAGGAATCGATCCGCTCGCCGAACATTACGGTCAGGATGATCGTGAGGACGACCGCCGCGACGGCGCCCCACGAGAAGGCGTAGAAGACGCTGAGCCACGAGTTGCGGTTGTAGCGCTCGAGGTTGCGCAGGCGCACCATGTACCATAGCGAGGGGACGAACGCCACCCCGACGACGAGCACGAGGAAGAGGATTTCGCCGGCCATCGCGAGCGTGTTTCGATCGCAGCGTTCTGCTAATAGTCTTTGCCGGCGGGCTATCAGGGGGAAACCCGTCGCACACCTCGCGCGCGCGAGCGCGCTCGCTCCCGCGAACCTTTTTAGCGCCACTCCCTCTTCACGCGGCGTACCGGCGGCGCGCGGGTCTGGACGGGGGGCAGATGACCGACCGCCTGGAGACCGGCGTCCCCGGCCTCGACGAGATGACCGGCGGCGGGTGGATCGTCCCCTCGTCCGTGCTGATCGCCGGCGCGCCGGGCACCGGCAAGACGACGCTCGCCGTCCAGACGCTCTTCGCCGGCGCGCGCAAGGGCGAGACGGGCGTGTACTTCACGGGGATCTCGGAGCCGGGGTGGGTCGTCCAGCGGTTCCTGAAGGACTTCGGTTTCTACGACAAGGCGCTCGTCGACGACGGGAAGGTCGTCTTCATCGACGTCGGCCAGGAGATCCGCAAGAGCGGGCGCGACGCCGTCGCGAGGATGCACTCGGAGGTCGAGCGCCTCACGCCGTCCCGGATCGTGTTCGACCCCATCACCGTGCTGCGCACGGCGATCGAGACGGAGAAGCAGTACCGCGAGGTGCTCCACGACCTCACCACCTTCATGAAGTCGCTGAACGCGGTGCTCATCCTCACGAGCGAGCACGACTTCCACCACGGCAGCCCGACAGTGGAGGCGTACATGGTGGACGCGATCATCGTGCTCTCGCAGCCCAAGGAGGGCAACGTGCGGCGCAAGTACCTCGAGGTGCTGAAGATGCGCGGCACGAAGCACCTGACGGGCGAACAGATCGCCGACCTCAACCCGAGCGGGTTCGTCGTCCAGCCGGGGCTGCGGTAGGGCGCGTGCGGGCAGGGGGGGCCGCGCCCGTGATCCGCTTCGGGATCGCGCCACTCGACGAGCGCCTCGGGGCCGCGGGGCCCGGCCACGCGCACGCGCTGCTCGTGGCGGCCCCGGGCCTCGACCCCCTGCCGTACGCGCTCCACTCGGCGGTGACGATGGCCGCCGACGGGCGGCCGTGCGCGTTCGTCGTGAACAACAAGCCGCCGCGGGCGGTGGAGGCGGCCGCCCGCCACCTGGGGTACAACCTGGAGGGGGACGTGCTGCGCGGGCGCCTGCGGATCATCGACGCGTACTCCTCCATGATGGGCGTCCCGGCGGCGGGGTACCCGGTCGTCCACGAGCCCACGAACCCCGCGGAGGTCAAGGAGGCCATCGAGGCGCTCGGGGAGCCCGACGCGTTCGTGGTCTTCGACTCGATCTCGTCGTGGCTGGACCTCTCGGGCGCCGGCGCCCGCGGCGTGGGCAGGCTGCTGCTCGCGGTGGGGGAGCGCCGCTCGCTCTTCGGGCTCTTCTCGTCCTGGGGGTACGAGCCGGCCGTCGTCGAGGCGGTCCGCGCGCACTTCGACCACGTCGTCCACCTGCAGCCGGTCGAGGGGGTGGCCGTCGTGCGCCAGTTCCTCGTGGCCGACCGCATCGCGGGCAAGCCCGCGCCGCCTCTCGCGCTGCCGGTGAAGGCGCTCGAGCCCGGGGGTGTCCGCGTGTACATCCCCAAGGTGCTGGTGACGGGCCCCCAGGGCGCAGGGAAGACCGCCCTCATCGGGGCGCTCTCCTCGACGGGCGCCTCCGCCGAGGCGCTCGGCACCACGGTCGCGCTCGACCACGGGACGCTCGGCCACGGGGGGATCACGGCCGAGCTCTACGGGACGCCGGGCGCGGAGGCCTTCGACCCGCTCCTGCCGACGATCGCGGAGGAGTCGGTGGCCGTCATCCTCGTCGTGGACTCGACGGACCCCTCGACGTTCGCCCGCGCGCGGGCCATGCTCGCGCGCGCGGGGGCGCAGGGACTGCCGACGGTGGTGGCCGCGAACAAGACGGACCGGCGGGGGGCGCTCACCCCCGCAGAGGTCAAGAGCCGCCTGGCGCTTCCCGAGGGCGTCCCGGTCGTGGGGACGGACGCCGGCGTCGGCGAGGGGCTCGACGCGCTCCTCGAGGAGGTCACGCGCAAGCTGCTGCGCCAGGCGCCGCTCATGGCCGGGGGCGAGGGGGGGCGGGCGGCGTGACGGAGGGGCCGGAGCGCGTCCCGACGGGCGTCAAGGGGCTGGACACCGCGCTCGGGGGCGGCCTGCGCGTGGGCTCGCTCGCGGTGGTCGTGGGCAGCACGATGTCGGGGCGCGACGTCCTCGCGCAGCAGTTCTTCGCGCACGGCCTCTCCCGGGGCGAGGCGGCGGTGTATGTCACGACGAAGGACTTCGCGGACGACGTGTTCGCGCGCCTTGGGGAACTCGGCTTCGACCGGGGGACGCACAAGGGGTCCTACAAGGTCATCGACGCGTACTCGACCCAGTCCGACCCGACGCTCGAGGACCGCCCGGACGTCACGTACGTCCCCTCGATCGCGGACTTCGCCAAGCTCTCGAACGCCGTGATCACGACGATGTCTTCGTTCCTGACGGACGGCCACCACCGCCAGCGCATCGCCTTCGACTCCCTCGACACCGTCCTCATGTACGTGAACGCGCAGGGCGTCTTCCGGCTCCTTTCGTACCTGCGGGCGAAGGTCAAGGCGTTCGGCGCGACATCGGTTTTCCTGCTCGAGCCGGGGCTCCACGAGGAACGGGACGTGCGGACGCTGCTCCAGCTCGCGGACGCGTACATCGAGCTCACGGAAGACGCGGAGATCCACGTCACACAGCTCGGGCGCCCGAAGGTGCGGTACGCGTACGAGATAACCCCCCGAGGGATCGTCGTGACGGACCTCTGATGGGGGAGAGCGCGGGCACGCGGCGGTGGCGGGGGGTCTTCCTTGGCGGGGCGCACGGACTTTGATGTGATCGTGGTGGGCGCGCGCGTCGCGGGGTCGCCCACGGCGATGCTGCTCGCCCGCGCGGGGTACCGCGTGCTCGCCGTGGACCGGGCGAGGTTCCCAAGCGACGCATTCTCCACGCACCAGATCCACATCGCCGGCGTCCAGCGGCTCAAGCGCTGGGGGCTGCTTGGGAAGGTCGTGGAGTCGGGCGCTCCACCCACGCGCCGGGTCCGGTTCGACCCCGGGCCGGCGGTCATCGAGGCGAAGTTCCGGGACTACGGGGGGGCGGACGCGATGTACAGCCCGCGCCGCACGGTGTTGGACGCCATCCTAGTGGACGCCGCCCGGAAGGCGGGGGCGGAGGTCCGTGAGGCGTTCGTCGTCGACGAGGTGCTGAAGGAGGGGGGCCGCGTGGTGGGGGTCCGCGGGCGCGAGCGCGGCGGGAGCTCCGAGGCCCTGACGAGCCGCCTGCTCGTGGGGGCGGACGGCAAGGACTCCCTGGTGGCCAAGGCGGTGGGCGCCCCCTCCTACCTCGTGCGGGAGCCCCTCACGATGGGGTTTTACGGCTACTTCGAGGGCCTGGACCTCAAGCAGGGGCACATCCGCCAACGGCAGCGGGCCTCGCTCGGCGTGTGGCCCACCAACGGCGGCCGCTCCATCGTCTACCTCGTCCGGCCCCGCGCCGAGTTCGGGTCGTTCCGGGAGGATGTGGAGGGCAACTTCGCGGCGGGCCTCGAGCGGATGGGGGAACTCGGCCGGAGGGTCCTCGGCCACGCGCGCGTGGGGCCCCTGCGGGGCACGGACCGGTTTCCCAACGGCTTCCGCAAGCCGCAAGGGCGCGGGTGGGCGCTCGTCGGCGACGCGGGGCTCGTGATGGACCCGATCACGGGGTACGGCATCTCCATGGCGTTCCGCGATGCCGAGCTCCTCGCGGGGGCGGTGGACGACGCCTTCCGCGGGTCCCGCACGCTCGAGGGCGCCCTTCGGGGGTTCCACCGGGCGCGCGACCACGACGCGCGCCCCCTTTACAAGTTCACCGCCCGCGTGGCGTCGCTCCAGCCGCCCACCCCGCTGCTCGAGGCCTTCTACCGGCAGGTGGCCCGAGACCCCCAGGAGCGCGAGCGCTTCCTCGGAATGGTATCGGGGGGCGAGAGCATGCGGCGGTATTTCTCGCCTGGCCACCTCCTTCCCCTCATGGGGTGGCGTGGCGCGGCGCAGGCCGTGGGCGGGACGGTTCGGCGGCGCGGGCGACCTCCGCCCGTCTTGCGCGCGCCGTGGCCCAGCCGCACGGCGCCTGAATGGGTGCGGGGCCCGGGGCCTCACGCGTCCGACCCGATGGCGCTCGTGCCGAGCCCTGGTGAGGGGAGGCTCTCCTCCTTCGGCGACGCCTTCGCGTAGAGCTGCAGGTAGGGCATGACGGCGTCCATGATCCGGTTCTCCGCCTTGCGCAGGTGCTCCTCGTAGGTCGAGCGCGACACGCCGGAGGCCCTCGACACGTCCTCCGTGCCCACCTTGCGCGGCGACCGGTAGTAGCCGTGGCGGTGGGCGCTCAGCACCGCGTCGCACTGCTTGCCCGTGAGGTCCGCGAAGAGGCTGTACACCCACACGGTGGACGGAAGGACGGCGTACGGCAGCTCCCGCTTGGAGAGCAGCTCGGCCTTCCCGTGCTCGGCAAGCGCCTTGAACATGGCGCGCGTGGTCGACTCCTCGAAGGCGAGCACGCGGCCGTAGCACCAGCCGTCCGTGAAGACGACGGGGGGCGCGATCATCGCGGAGTTCGGCTCGACGATGTTCCACACGGAGTTCCAGCGGTGGCAGGTGTCCTTGAGGAAGAACGTGCGCCCGCCGCCGACGTCCCCCCACTTCTCGATGAGCCACCCGCCGCTGCGCAGCTCGGCCTCGACAGCCTCGAGCACCTTGCGGCTGCGCGTGGGCACCTGGAGGAGCTCGCGGTTCCAGATGCACCAGAGGGACATGGCGGTCTCCGGGAACTGCCGGGACATCTCGATGAACGGGTAGTCGTACTGCGCGCGGAAGGAGACTTCCCAGAGGTTCATGAGGGGGGCGGGGGCGCTCTTAGCCGATATACCTAGGCCCGTCATATGACGGCTTCAGGCGGCGGGCAAGAAAGGGTCGCGTGGGACGGAGTGGGGGCCCATGGCGAGAACCATGTGGCCCACACTAGAAACCTTGGCAAGGATGGATGACGGACGGCGGACGACGGAGGGCGCGCGGGGGCCTACGTTGCGCCGCCCTGGACCTGGTTCTTGAGCATGCGCAGCTCCTTCTTGACGCCGCTGCCGATGAGGGGGCCGAACAGCTTCGCGACCCCCTTGATGCTGAGCGCGTGCGCGTGCTCGACGTGGGAGCCGCCGCCGCGCGCGCGGATCGTGACCTTCGTGCCGACGGCCGCGGGGCCGGGCCGGTCGACCGACATGGCCGAGACCTTGGCGGCCCGCTTCGGGACGTTCGGGTAGTCCACGGGGGTCTCCCAGACCGTCTGCGGAGGCCTCGCGACCTCCACGCTCTTTGTCCACCGGGACATCGGCGGCGCCCGGTTTCCGCCGCCTCCCGCCGAAGGCATAAGCGTTGCGGGTCCCCGGGCCCCGCCGCCCGCCAGCATTCATCTGCGCGCCACGCGGTGGCCGGCCGTTCCCGCCAGGCGTGGGGGGGGGGAGCCGCCATGGTCGATTACGACACCGCAAATGCCCGCCTGACGGCCCTGGCCACATTCATGGGTGGCTTGTCATTCATCGGCCTCATCCTGTCGATCAACATCCTCACCGGAAAGCCGCGGGAGATGACTGCCGCGCTGCTCGTCGCCGAGAGCGTCCTCGTGATTTTCCTCCTAGTAGCAATCGTCCTCTTCCTCACGAGCGCCGTGACCCTGGCCTCCGCGTACTTCGAGGGGGGCGTCAGCAAGGAGGTGGGGATGCGCCGGGCGCGGCGGATGAATGTGTCCGGGACGATGCTCACGTTCTGGGCGGTCGCCGCCCTGCTGCTCGTCGCGTTCGATTTCACCGGCCAGGCGGTTCTCTATGCGGCGGCTGCCATGGCGGCCCCGCTGGTGTTTGTGCTGGCGCGGCGGCTGCAGGGAATCCCCCTATGACCCCCGGCCGTGGGGGGGCGCGCGCGCCCGCGTTCTTCCGCGCTATCGGTACCGCTTCGTGCGCGTGAGCCTGCCCCGCTTGTCGTACACCTTCCACAGGCCCGTCTTCTTGCCCGCGACGTACCGCCCCTCGTCGTAGAGGACGCCCGTCCCCCCATAGTAGCGCCTCCACAGGCCGACCTGCTTTCCGCCCTCGAAGCGGCCGACCTGCCGCAGCGCCCCGTTGTCCGCGTACCATTTCCAGAGTCCGACGCACGCGCCGTGCTCAAAGCGGCCGGCGGCCCAGAGGTTGCCGTTGCGGTGGTAGGTCTTCCAGAGGCCCGTCTTGTTCCCGTTGGCCACCCGCCCGACGCTTCGCAGCGTCCCGTCGGTGAAGAACTCGCGCGTGAGACTGCCGGGTCCGCCTCTGGATTTCACAACCGCCGAACGGCGAGCCTTGGCATGGGCCATCGTTCACCCGGAGGGACGCTCCGATTCGCCTTGAGGGTTTCAACTTGGGGGAACGACGTGCCAACGCTACGGCGGGGGCCGGGGGCCGCGCGGCCCCTTCATGCGGGCGGGCGGCGGCAGCTCCACGGGGGGCCCAGCTCCCTGCGCCGGCCCGTCGCTTCGAGGGCCACCCCACAGGTCGCCCTCGGAGGGCGGTGTCCCCGGCTGGCGCCGCCGCGCAAGCATGGCCACCGCCCCCGCACCGGCACCGACAGCCATTCCCACCACGAGCATGGGAATCTCGAGGCTCCCGCCGGTGGTGGTCGGGGGGGTGGCCTCAGCCGGCGCGTAGGTCACCGTGAGCGATGTATTGGCGGTGTTGCCCAGGGCGTCCGCCGCTTCGACCGTTACGGTGTTGCTCCCCGGGGTGAGCGCCACCGCCGTGTGGAACTGGCCCGTGGCGCTCAAGCTGACGGGCTTCCCCTGGACGAAAACCCTCGACCCAGGTTCGGCCTCGCCGCGGACGGTCACGGTGGGGGTGTCCCACTCAGCGCCCGTTTGCGGGTCATCCACTGACAGCGACGGCGGGCTCGAATCCCGCACGATGGCCATTTCGACGCCGACACCGGTGTTGCCCGCAGCGTCCTCAAGTTCGATGGCCACCCGGTTTTGGCCCTCCGTGAGGGAGATCTCGAGGGAGGTCGTGCCCGCTGTCAACGCGCGCGGGACGCCCGCGGCCACCACGGTTGCGGCCTCCGAAAGGACGATCACGAGAAGGACGCTGTAACCGGCCGTCACGGCGCCTCCCGACCCAAGGAGGACCGGCTTCCCGGCAGCCTGCCAAGTGACCGTCAGGGTGGGGGCCGCCGTATCGCGCACGACGACCAGGGTCGTGTTGGCGCTGTTGCCCGCGGCGTCCACCGCGAGGATGCGCAGGAGGTTCTCGCCCTCCTTAAGCGCAAGCGAGGCTGCGATCGTCCCGTCGCTTAGCATGTCGTAGGCGACCCCGTTCACGCTGAGGGCGCCGACCCCCGACCCGCCGTCCGTCGCCACCGCAATGAGGGGGGCCACTTCCGAACGTAGGACGTATTTGCCGTCCGGGAGCGGCTCGTTCCCCTCCAGCGAGGCCGACAGGGTGGGGGCCGTGCGGTCGAAAAAGACGTCCAGAACCAGCTGAGCCTCGTTGTTTGCCAAATCAACGCACCGAACCGTTATCCGGTTTGGGCCCTCACTTAGGGGAACCTCAAATTCATCGACCTGTGGAGCGGTCGGGATTTGCGCAGTCGCGCCCAACACCACCGGATAGCCGTCGCACACGGTCCGGACAAGCGCCGTGCCATCGGTTGTGAGCGCTACGCGGTCGGGTCGGCCATTGAGCAGGGCGGAGAGGGCGGGCGCGACCCGGTCGACCACAACCGTGTGATGCTCCTCGGCGGAATTGCCCGCCCGGTCGGTTGCGATGATCAAGTACGTATTCTGCCCGTCCGCGACGGGTACCGTGAAGGAGAAAGACCCGTTCGCCCCCAGCGGCGCCGTACGGTTCCAGCCGGCCGAGAACCGAACGTGGAGCTCCGCATCCGGTTCACTGAAACCGCGCAATTCGAACGTGGTCCGGTTGATGGGTACGCGGTCGTCCACAACCTCTATGCGGGGGATCTCGGTGTCCCGCACAAATGGCCCGTAGGTGATGTTAACCCGGTTGCCGGCGCGGTCCGTCGCGTAGAGGGCGCACGAGTAGGTGGCGTCCGCCCTAAGGAAAAAGGTGAGGTTCCAATCGGACAGGTCCGGCCCGACGGTGGCTACAAGGTCGACCCAGGTACCAAGGAATACACTCGCTCCCGCAATCCCAGCCCCAGCCTCCGTCAACCGCCCGTGGATCGTTACCAGCCCCTGCGTGAAGAACGGCACGGTCGGCGCGGCGACCGTGAACACGGGGGCCGCATCGTCGGTGCACGTGATCACTGTTGGGGTCATGGGAACGGTCACGAAGAATTGGGAGGGCGTACACGCGAAGGTCCGCAGGCCGTCCACGACGGACGGGCGCAGGTCGCGGTTATCGACCCGGACATTCCCGTTGTACACACCCCACCACGCGATGTAGCTGGGCGTCCAGTTCCAGGGGGTCACGTTGAGGAAGTTGCGCCCGGTGGCGTTCCGGAAGGAGACGGCGTCGTCGACGAAGGGGACGCCCCCCTGCCAGGTGAGCGACACGATGTTGAGGAACGCGAAGTGCTCGACGCTCCCGCTGGAGGACGCGGTGGCGGAAAATGCCGTGTCGGCGGTGTCGTAGATCATGACGTGCCCGTTGGAGCCTGCCTGGTACTGCGGGTTGGACCCCCCGATGGTGGAGTTCCGGATGACCCATGTGGCGTCCTCGGCGTAGATGCTGTCCTGCGTCCCGTTCACGGTGATGTTGTCGATGTGCGCGACGACGGGGCGGCCCGGCACGCCGTTGATGCGCGCCGCGCGGTAGATGCTGTCGAAGCGCAGGTTCCACAGGCGCAGGTCGCCCTCGAAGTCGTCCACGCGGACGGTGGCTAGGCTGTTGTTCCGGAAGGTGGAGTCGTGGATGTGGTAGCTCGTGTTGGGCGCCGTCGCGCCGATGACGATGCTCCACCCGCCCCCGATGACCGTGATGTTGTGGATGTCGACGCGGACGCTCCCGTTGTGGCGGGCGTTCGTGAACGTGAGCAGGGTCCCGCTCCCCGAGTCGTTGAACGTGTTCCACGCGAACTCGATCTCCTCGTCGGTCTCGAGGGGCGTAAGCTCGTAGGCGACGTGGCACGCGCGGAGCATCGTGTTGTTCCGGAAGTCGATGGGGCGGCGGATGTGGATGGTCCCGAACGAGATGCCGCCGCAGTCCCACCTGTTGCGCTCGAAGGTGGCGTCCATTGTCTCGACGATCGTCCCCCCGAAGGTGGCGTTCATGATTGTGTTGCCCTCGAAGAGCGCCGACCCACGGACCCAGATCCGGTAGCCGCCGCCCACGAGCGTGGAGTTGCGGACCTCCACGCGGCCCTGGACGTCGAACGTGGCCCACGTGGGCAGGAAGAGCGTGACGTTGTCCAGGTGGAGGACGCCGGCGGTCCCGACCGACAGGTTTCCAAACGACGAGTTGTCGGCGGCCCAAGCGAGCGTGATCTCCTGGTCGGCGTAGACTTCCGTCGCGTTGACGACCCAGTCGCCCTCGGAGGGCGGGGCGGCGGCCACCGTCGCGGCCAGCGCGACGGCAAGCCCGAGCAACCCGAAGGCACCCGTCGTCTGCAGCGCGATTCTGCGGAGGCCTGCCAAGGCCTTCCCCCCCGCCCGGCGCCCCGTGGCCCGGCCTCGCGCTGCCACGCGGTGAACCTATTTCAAGTCCTAGGCGTGGCGGATCGGCAAGTGAACGGCGGCCAGCCCAAGGCAGAGGGCACGCGCCGCCGACCGGCCGGAAGGTCGACATCGAGTTCTGGCACATCGAGCGCCTGCGGGGCGGGAAGATCGTCGAGCGGTGGAACGTGATGGACAGCGCGGCGTTCATGGAGCAGCTAGGGTCGGGTAGCTCCAAGTAGGGGAGCGCGCGGCCGGCGCCGCCGCCCGGCGCTCAGCGCGGCTCGGCGTCGCCTCCCGGCTCCGCTCCGCTCCCCTCCCCGCGGGCAAGCTCCGCCCGGTCCGTGTACTCGCCCCGGAGTTGCTCGTCGAATAGCGGCTCGATCCGCAGCGCGGCGAGCCGGTCACCCGCCGCCTCCTGGAACGTGTGGTGCAGCTCGGCCAAGAGGCCCGTGATGGGGGGCATCGCCGTCGACGCGACGAAGAACTCCGCGCGCCCCTTCGCCGGGTTGACCGCCGCGCGGATCACCATCTGGTAGCCCTTCGCCTGCGTCCGGCCGTAGAACCAGCCTTCGGCGAAATAGGGCCGCCGCCGCTCGAACGTCCGCACGAGCTGGACGTCGTGCGCGAGCACCGCCGACTTCATCGTGTCGAAGATGGCGCGCAGCTCCTCGGGGCTCGCGCCCTCCCGGAAGCGGTACCCGCGGGCGTCGTACAGGTTGAGCTCCGTCTCGATGAGCCGCTTCAACATCGCGCTGTTCGCCTGCTCCCTCGTGAAGAAGATCGGGCAGACGACCTCGGCCCTCCGGCTCTTCATCTCGAGGGCGTGCTGCTCCCCGCTCGTGTCCCGGTAGACGCACGAGCCGTCGATCCACGAGGTCGTGCAGAGCTGCGGGTCGAGGTAGTACGCGATCGACACCCTCTCCCCGCGGCCGACGGAGCCGATGACCACGCGGGCGTCCGCGGACTTGTACGCGGCGGGCTCGATGCGAACGAGGCGCAGGACGTCCGCGTTGTAGTCGAGGTTCACGATCGCGCGGTTGATGACGGACGGCGTGTTGTTGACGAGCGCGACGCGCACGCGCACGTATCCCTGGAAGAACTCGATGGCCGAGAGCATCTGGACGTCGGCCCCCCGCATGGCGACCTCCACGTCGGCGCGCGTGAGCTTCGCGCTGCCCAGCCAGAGCGGGGCCAGCAGGTCCCCGAGGCCGGCCAGCGTCGCGCGGTCGCCGTCCCACGTCCCAATGACACCCGCAAAGGCCCGCTCGACCTTCCCCACGACCTCGTTCATGAGCTCCCGGAGGGCCGGCGCGGGGTTCCCGAACACGCTGACGGCGAGGATCACGTGCTCGCCCCACTCCAGGAGGATCGCGTTGTCCCCGTAGGACATCTGGCTCACCGGGCTTCCGGCCCGGAAAGCGTCGCGCACGAACTCCTGCACGGCCACGAGCATGGATCCCACGACGTCCGAGTCGGCTCCGTCTGCGTCCGCCCCGCGGGAGTAGATGGGGCGCCCGCCCCGCGACAGGAGGAGGACGTCCTCCACCAGGAACGGCTGCCGCGCGTGCGACGGGGCGGCGGGCGCCACCCGGGCCGCCGGCCGCTCCGCCAGGCCCGGCTCACGCCCGAGCCGGCGCCGGGCCGCCACGGCGGCGCCGACCCCCGCCAGCCCTAGCACGACCGCCAACCACCACCACCACCACGGGAACTCGGTGGGGTCGGCAAGTGGCGCAACAGCGGGGGAGAGCGTCCGCACGTGGAGGGAGGTCGTGTTCGAGATGCGCCCGCTCGGGTCCTCGACGTAGAGTGTGAGGTTGCCGTCTCCGGGCTCCCGGAAGGTGATCGTGAGGACCTGCGTGGCCGGGTCGAACAACCAGGTCGCGACGGCCCCGTCCAAGCCGCCAGCGACATGCCAGGTCAGGTTGGCGGGCGGGTCGTCCGGGTCGAAGGTGTAGTCCGCGGTGTACTGGGTGAGGTCGAGGGGCACGGTCCCGTTCGCAGGCCCTTCGACGACTGCGAAGTTGCGGGTGATCTGGGGGGGCCGGTTCGGCGGGTCGCGGACGATCACGGTGAACGTCCGGAAGACCTCCGCGATCCCGTCGCTGGCGCGGAAGGTGATGTCGACGTCGACCTCGAAGGGGGTGCCGGGCGGGTGAGGGTAGACGGGGATCCACCGGACCTGGTAGGTCTCCGGGTCGAACACGATCGAGGGGTCCTGCGCCGACATCGACACGTTGAGGGGGTCGCCGTCCGGGTCGCTGACCGGCAGCGTCACCACGTACCATTGGTCTGTCGTCGCGTTCCGCGGGATGGCTCCGATCACCGGCGCGCGGTTCCCCACGCCCACCAGGAAGGACCGCGTCCCCTCGCCGCCCTGGCCGTCCACCACCGACACGCTGTACTCGAAGTGGCCGTGGGTCGAGGCGGGCGGGCTGAGCGTGAGGAGCCCCGACGCCGTGAGCGAGATCCATGACACGGGGCTGCTGAGGCGGAAGGTGACGGAGAGGGGCACCTCCGCGTCAGCCGCGCCGAACTGGAACGACGCCGTGGAATTCGGCTGGAGGTCGGCGGGCGGGTCACCGATGAGCGTGGGGAGGTCGTTCACCGGCGTCACGGCGACCTGCAGCGTCACCGACGAGCTCAAGGCGCCGTCGGAGGCCGTAAGGGAAACCCGGTCGGAGAGCACGCCTTCGGGGTAGAGGAGGGTGAGCCACGGGCCGCTGACGGTCGAGTAGGGCGAGTCCGAGGTGAAGACGAGCTCGCCCGCCGGGGTCTCCTCGTCGAAGGCGAGGAGCGAGAGGTCCAGGGTGAGTTCGACGTCCTCCACGGCGGTGGCGCTCGGCGCGACGAGCCAGACCGGAGCGTCGTTCGAGGGGAGGGTGCGCAGGAGGGACGAGCCGGTCACGGACGTCGTCCCGTCGGACACGGGGTGACGTTGAACGGCTCATCGCCCGGCAACGCTCGCGTGAGGCGGATCTGGAGGCCGTCCACCGTCGCACCGGGGAGGTCCGTGGAGACCAGGAGGCCCGCGCCCGGCGTGTCCTCGTCCGAGACGCTTGGCGCGAGGTCGAGGACGACGAGCGTGTCCTCCCCGCCCAAGAAGATGGCCGGGAGGTCAAGGACCGGCGGGTCGTCGACCGGCGTGACCTCGATGACGACCGTTGCGTCCACGGCGGAGTTGCCGTCCGAGACGCTGAAGGCCACCGAGTAGTCCCCGTCGAGGTTGAAGGTCACCGTCACCCTAGAGCCCGCAACCGTGGCGCCCGCAAGGCTCGTCGTCAGGACCAGTTGGCCGGCGGGCGTGTCCACGTCGCCGAACGTTCCGTTGAGGTCGATGACGCTTGGGGAGTCCTCGACCACCACGTACCGTGGGTCCGGCAAGAACCACGGCGGGTCGTCGACGGCAGACACGCTCACGTTGAATTGGAACGCGACGGTCTCGATGCCGTCGGAGACCGTCCCCTGCACGGTGTCCGCGAGCACGCCCTCCCCGTAGTCGAGCGTGAGGAGCGCCCCCGAGAGCGTCCCGTACGCGGAGGTGGCGCCTATGGAGATGGTGTCGGCCGCGTCGGGGTCGGACGCCCACGCGGCCAGGTCGAGGACGAGCGTCACGTCCTCGACCGCGGACACCGACGGCGGGCCAGCCCATTGCGGGGGGCGGTTGACGATGCCTCCGGAGAGCGTGACCTCGCCGAACCACGCGCCGATGGTCACGCGGTACTCGCCGACGGTGCCGCCCGCAGGGAGGGTCGCGTTCACCTGGAACGCGCCGTCGGCGGCGCTGGAGTTCACCGGGGGGGCGGCAAACGACCCGCCGTACGAGGTCGCGCCCGTGGTCGTGACGGTGGCCCGGGCCACGGTTGCGTTGAGCCGGGCGAGGTAGAGGCCGCCCGACTGCGAGTAGAGGAGCATGGATAGCGAGCCGTCGCCGGGGTCGAGCAGCGGGCCCGCCTCGATGTCACCGCTCCAGTTGGCCACCTCGAGCCTGCCCGCCGACCAGTTGAGCCCGTTGGGGGACGTGCTCGAGTAGACCGCCGTCGTGCCGTAGTACATCTTGTAGGAGCCGTCGGTGAGCAGGTACACGGCGCGGGGGAAGTCCATCGCGAGGTTGGGCCCGTCGGCGAATGCCGCGGCCGAGTTGAACACGGCCGACTGGATGCCCGAGCTGTTGCCGAAGTAGAACCGCATGAAGCCGTCCGCGGTCGGGGCGACGAGGACCGAGGAGATGGCGCCGAAGTCCTCGTTTTCGAGGGCCCAGGTCACCCCTTCGTCGCTGGAGACGGCCGTCGAGAGGTGCGTGGCGGCATTCGTGCCGCAGGTGGGCGGCGCCTCGCGCCCCGTGTAGTAGAGCCGCAGCCTGCCGTCGATCAGGCGCACGATCGTGGCCTGGTCGATCGGGTGGGCGCCGGCGCACACCTGGTGCCGCACGCCGGCCTCCCAGGACCACGTGGCCCCGTCCGGCGAAAAGGCCGAGGAGAGGCCGCCCATGAGCGACGAGTTCGCGCCGACGTCCTCGAAGGCGCAGAAGAGGCGCCACGAGCCGTTCTGCAGGCGCAGGAGGTTGGTGCAGTTCGCGTGGTCGTGGTTTGGCGCCAGGACAGCCGTCGTGTTGACGGTCCAATTCGTGGAGGCCGTGAGCGTGCGGTTGCCGGCGACCCCCGAGATGCTGAGGTCGCCGCCGCGGGACACGTTCGCGGGGGCGGCCGACGCGTTGAGGAAGAGCCCGCTCTCGGGCGAGCCGCGTGTCCACACCATCAGCGCCTGGTTGCCGGGGTTCCCCCCGAGGGGTACCACGGTGGCCACGAGCGCGGCGCGCGCACCCGGAAAGTTGCCGGGCCCCGTCCAGTGCACGACCTGCCCGCTGGACACGGCCACCGGCGGCAGACCGTTGAGCGGCAGGACCAGCGTGAGGTTCTGGCCCACGGCCAGGATGTCGCCGGGGTCGTACGCGCCGCTGGCGTTGAACCAGATGGAGGCGGAGGCGACGGGCGCGATGTACTGGCGGGGGCGGAAGTTGAGGCCGCTCGCGGCGACCGTGAGGTTCAGGCGCGTCGCGTTCCCGCCAGGGAGCGTCGCGTCGACCTGCACCGTTGAGTAGGCGCCCGAGAAGTTCACGGGCGAAGGCAGCGCGAAGTAGAGCCGCGCGGGCACCTGCGAGGGGCCGAGGGCGACGCTCGCCGATGCGTTGGCCTCGATGGTCCGGGCGGACGCGCGCCCGTTGGCCACGAGGAGCAGCAGGGCCCACGCCCGGTCGGCCGTTTGGGCGGGTGAGGGGTTCCACGTCCCGTTGAGGCGGAGGCCCACGGTGCCCGACTGGTTGACGAGCACCATGGGGAGCCCCCCCATGGCTGCGGCGTCGTAGCGGGGCTGGAGGCTGAGGGCGTCCCACGTGAAGGCGGAGGGCGCGTGCGGCGAGTAGTTCTGCGCGGCCGTCCCGGCCGAGAGCGGGGCGGGCGGCGCGGGGGCCAAGCTCGCGGTCGCCGCGGGCGCGACCGGGGACGGCGGCGCGCCGCGCGCGGGGGGCCAAACCGCCGGCCCGGCGACGGGGGGAAGCGCCGTGAACTCGGGGGACGGGCCCGCCCACGCCGCGGCCGCCCCGAGGGGGAGGATCGGGAGCCCGACATTGAGGAGCGCGAGGAGGGCAACGGTCCGGCGCAGGTGTCCGGTACGCGCACGCTGATGGCGCTGCATGGAAAACCCCCTGCGGCGGCTCGGAGGAAGCCTTCGTGCCGTAGATGAAGAACGTTGCGGGGGCGCGATTGCTTCCCAAATCTGGAATTAAGGAGGGACGGCGCGAAGGCGGCGACCACGAGGTTCACGCGGGGTTTCCACGACGGCCCCCAGAGGTCTCGACATGCTCGGCGACGGCGACAGGTGGCCTCACGGTTCCGGCGGGGCGAGACGAAACAGGGGCAGAGGTTGGGGGGCCCAAGCTGCGCAGCGAGCGCCGCCCTCGCACCGGGGCGGTCGGTGCGGCACGTGAACGTTCCGCCGAGCCGCAAATGGCTAAACGCGAGGTGCCCCCTGGGCCTGCGCATGAGCCTCGTCCTCTCGGTCGCCCGGTCGCCCCCCCTCGGGGAGGGCGAGGCGGCGCTGCTCGCGGGGCTCGTCGCCCGCGGCCTCCAGCTCAACGCCGCGGCCTTCTCCGGCTCGCCGGCCGCGCCGCCCGTGGACGAACTTGACCGGGCCCAGCGGTCGGTCTTCCGCCGGTGGGTGCTGGAGATGCTGCTCGCGCTCCTCGAGCGGCCGCGCGGGTTCAATGAGCTCAAGGGGGCGGTGGGGGGGCCGGCCGCGCAGAGCCTTGCGCCCAAGCTCCGGGGCCTCGCGGGCGGGGGGCTGGTCGAGCGTTCCGACCTCGGCGGCCGCCCGCGGCGCACGCGCTACGCCTTGACGGACGCCGGCGAGGACGTCGCGGCCGCGGTGTTCGCGCTCACGCACGGCAAGAGCGAGCACATGCGGGCGCTCGCCGGGCAGGGGCCAGGCCCTTCCGCCGCGCGCCTCGATGCGGCCGAGCCGGTTGACCCGTTCGGGCTGCGTGGGGCGACGGCCGCCTACGCGACGGCCGCCCGCGCATTCATGGCCGCCCGCCTCGAGCGGCCGCGGCCCCCCGGCGCCGAGGGCCCCTTCGCGACGGCCCGCCGCCTTTCGAGGGCCTGCACGCGCAAGTGGCACGCGCCCGTGCTCTCGGCCCTCGCCGAGCGGCCGCGCCGTTTCTCCGAGCTCCGGGGGGCCGTCCTCGCGGGCCCCGAGTCGCTGTCCCACGCCCTGCGGGGGCTCGAGCAGTTGAGGGCGGTCGAGCGGGCCGCCGACGGGGCGTACCGCCTCACCCCCATGGGCGCTTTCGACCTGGCGCTCGGGGGCCCGGTCGTCGTGGCGGCCTGGTTCGCCGCCGCAGGCGCAGTCCACGGCGCTTGACCTCCCGCTATATCTGCCGGGTCAGGGCTCCAGGCCCGAGGCCCCACGGTGGAGCGCGCGAACACCCGCCCCGGCGCGGCAACCCTCTCCGCGTTCTCGGCGGTTGTCGTGCTCCTCGGCATCAACTTCGTCGCGGTGCGGTTCTCGAACGCCGAGCTCCCGCCGTTCTGGGGGAGCGGCGTGCGCTTCGCGGCCGCCGCCCTCATCCTCTTCGCCCTCTCGTCGCTGCGCCGCGTGCCGTTCCCCCGCGACCGGTCCCTTCACGGCGCCATCCTGTACGGCGGCCTCGCTTTCGGCGCCACGTACGCCCTCGCTTACTGGGGGTTGCTCACCGTCCCCTCCGGCGTCACCGCGGTCATCTTCGCAAGCATCCCGCTGCTCACCTTCGTGATGGCCCTCGCCCTGAAGATGGAGCGCTTCCGGGCGGCCGCCCTCGCGGGCGCGGGGCTCGCGTTCCTCGGCATCGCGGTGATCTCCTACGAGCAGGTCCGGGGACAGATCGACCCGATGGGCCTTGCCGCAATTATCGTCGGCTCGGTGACGGCGGCGGCGTCCGCCATCGTCGTGAAGCGCACGCCCAAGGCGCACCCCCTGGCCACCAACGCCGTCGCCATGGGGGTCGGCGCCGCGATCCTCGTCCCGCTCTCCCTCCTGGCGGGCGAGCCGTGGCCTCTGCCCACGTTGCCCGCGACCTGGGTCGCGCTCATCTACCTTGTCACAAGCTCCGTCATCGCCTTCGCGCTCTTCGTGTGGATCCTGCAACGCTGGACCGTCTCGGCCGTCTCGTACCAGACCGTCCTCTCCCCCCTCGTGACCATTGCGGTCGCGGCCGGGCTCGTCGCAGAGCCGGTGACCGTCACCCTGGCCGCCGGGACCGCGCTCGTGCTGGGCGGCGTGTTCGTGGGGGCGATCTGGCGGGGCGGCCCGCGGCCGGAGGGGCCGCCCGCCGCCGGCGCGCCACCCCCCGCGGCGCAGGGGCGCGGCTAGCCCCCCGGGCGCGCCCGCGCCGGCTTTCTTCAGCCGCCCTCTGTTTCCGCGGGCGGCCCAACCAGAACACGACGGGCGCATGGGGCGGCCACGCGCGCCCCGATTCCGCGAGGTGGGTGGAGACCCCCGGGCTGAGCTCGAAGTACCGCCGCATGCCGGCCACGGGCGGGACCCGGCCCGGACCCATGTTCTCCTCGTACCCCCACGCGCGGATGCAGGACACGAGAAGCCCGCGGGGCTTGAGGGCGCGCGCGATGGAGCGGAAGTGGGCGTGGTAGCGGTCCTCCAGGTTGTTCCCGACGAGGGTGTGGAGGACGACATCCACGCTCGAGGGGGCAAGGTGGTCCTCCAGGTCCTCCGCCGCGCCCGCGATGAACGTCGCCCGGCTCGCGAGCCGCATCCGGGTCGCGCGCCGGCGGGCGATCCCGATCGCCCCCCCGTCCACGTCTAGCCCGACGACACGGTGGAACCCCCACTTGGCGAGGAGGAGGATGTCCGTCCCGGTGCCGCACCCGATATCCACGACGAGGTGCTCCTGCCGGATGTCGCCGCGCGCCACCAGGATCGCTACGGCGGGGGTGAGTCCCGGCCTGCCTTCGTACCGCGTGGCTCGAGGAAGCGCTGCGGTGGATAAAAGGGGCCGCACGCAGGGATCGGTCCGCCCGCGTTCCGCGGGATGGGGGCCGGATGTCCCGCGGCCGGCGCGCGCCATCGCGGCTGCGACTACCATCGGGTACGCCGGGGACGCCCCCCTCCACAGGGAGCCCCGCGATGGCCGCGCCCGGCACAAGGGGACGACCGCGGAGGCGATACAATTTTATATAAAATATATAGATGATTTATCGAGACGATGGCAGCGAAGATGGTGGCGCTGGACCAGGAGGCCTACGACCGCCTCAAGCGGATGAAGCGGCCAGGCGAGAGCTTCAGCGAGGTCGTGAAGCGCGTGACCGCCAAGCGGAGGCCACTCACCGACCTCGCGGGAATCTGGAAGGACTACCCGGAGGCGGAGTTCCAGGAGTTCCAGGAGTGGCGACAGTGGAGCCGCGCGGCGGACCTCCGGCGCCAGTTGCGCCTCCTCAAGGGGAACGGGTGAGCCGTGTACGCCCTCGATTCCACCTTCGTCGTCGACCTCGTGAGGGGTGACGCGGGCGCGAGAGCGAAAGCCGCCCGCATGGAGGAACTCGGCGAGGTGGCGGCCATCACCGCCCCGGCGCTCGCGGAAGTGATGCTCGGCGCCTACTTCGTGGGGGGGGCGAAGCTCAAGCGCACGCTGCAGATCCTCGAGTCAGCCACCGTAACGGAAACCGACGCGGGTGTCGCGCTGGAGGCCGCGCGCATCGGCGCGGAACTGTTGCGGAAGGGCACGCCCCTCGCCCTTCCGGACTTGCTGGTCGCGGCAGCCGCCAGGCTCGCCGGGCTCACGGTGCTCACGCGCGACGAAGGGTTCGGCCGTGTCCCGGGGCTCGCCGTCGAGCGCTATTGACGGGGTTTCCCGTGCTGCCGACAGGCGCGCGGGGGTGCGCCGGCGCGCAAGGGCGGGCGCGGCCGGGGTCGCCCGTTGGTTGTCGGCCTGCCGCCTAGACCGGGCGCAGGATCCGTTCGAAGCCGATGTGGGCACCGTCTTGCATCCGCGGGCGAACGGTCAACATCGCCTCGAACCGCGAGCCGTCCTTGCGGACGAGCGTAACGCGTTCCTCGACCGTGCCGTCCTTGAGAGCCGCCTTGATCAGGCGGGGCAGCAGGGTCTCGCGCTTTTCGCTGGGGTGGAGCGCCCCGACAGGCAGCTTGCCGATGACCTCCTGGGGAGTCCAAAGGAGCATCCTGGCGGCCCCGGCGGGGTAGCGCACAACCACACCGTCGAGGTCCGATGCGATCGTGAACGTGTTGGGCTTCGGGATGGCGCCCGGACCGGGAATGGGGGGAGCGTCCGGCGGCTGTGTGGGCGCGCGTGCGGAGCTGACGGGTGGCCATGGACCGACGATCTCGACGTTCCGCAGCGTGGCGGCAATCGGTCGACTATTGTGGCTCTTTGACGTGGATTCTGCTTCCATCATGACTCTCGCTATCCTAGAGGGATGTCTGCCCATCGGCACCGTAGGCTAATAAGGTGCCGAGTTCGGGCGGGCGCCAGGCAAAAGCACGATTCGGACGCGGGTTGCCGCCCATCGCTCCGGGGCTCAGCATGGCCTGGCGCCGCCACGACCCGTGACGATCCTGCACCGCCTGGAGGCGACCTGTCAGGTTCGTCTTGCACGGACCCATAGGGACGCGGCCTTGGAGATTACCGCCGGTCCACCGGCAGCTCGTGGTCGCGTTCGAAGTGCCGACGTGAGGTGAGGAATGCCATGGCCGCTGCCCCCGCGCCGACCGCAATGCCAACCACGGCCAGCAGGCTCGCGGTGTCCGCCGAGGCCTTGGCCTGGTCGGCACGGCGCAACCCCTCCTCGGCCAACGCACCCTCGGCCTCGAGTTGCGCGTTGGTCGCTTCGAGGTCCGCGTTGAGCGCCACGACCTCGGCCTGCGCTTCCGCGAGGTCGGCCTGGGTCGCTGCGAGGTCGGCCTGGGTTGCCACAAGCTCGACTTGCGTCGCTGCGAGGTCCGCCTGGGTCGCCGCCAGCTCCGCTTGGAGTTCGGAGACGTTTGCAAGCGCGTCCGCAAGGTCGGCCTCGGCCTCCGCAAGCAGCGCCTGCGTCCAGTTGAGATCCTCCTGCGTCGTGGCAAGCTCGTCCATCGCGTCCAAGAGGTCGGCGGCGGCGTCCAACGCGGGGTCGCGGAACTCGATCTCGACGCTCGCGTTCGACTGGTTGCCGCCCGCGTCCCATGCCTCGGCCAGGATCGTGTTCATCCCGTCGGCAAGCGCCACTTGGAGGGACCATGACCCGTCCGCCTGCACGTGGACGAGCACGCCGTTGACCGCGACGCTGGCGCCCGGCGTCGCGTTTCCCGCCACAAGGACCGTCGGGAGGTCCGTCACGTTGCCAGGCCCTGGGGCGAGAATCTCGATTGATACCGCCGCGCCCGCCGGGCCCGTCATTGCCGGGGTTGCCAGGACAAACAAGAGGCACCCAAGGAGCATGGCCCGCGACTGGAAGCGTTTCATTGTCTCATTCCCCCGTTGGAGTTCTGCACCGCGCGCACTGGCGCGAAGCCTCCGCAAAGGGTACTGTCGCCGATCTCTTAATGCTTCGGCCGAGAGGGGAGGCGAACGGCCAGCGCCACGAGCAGCGACTCGCACAGTGGAACCGCTACCCGTCTCGAGCGCCCAGCGACCGCGCGGCGGTCAGCGAGCTTGCCCCTCACGGTCTCCCCTTGACCTTGAATGGGGGGCCACATCGGGTGCCTGGCCAAACGCCACGTCGTCCTGTGAGAGCGGGCCCCGGCTTGCTTGCCCGACAACCGGCGATGCCGACCGTGAGAGCGCCGCCGCGTCCATCGCCTCGTCCACGCCGTACTCGGCGATCAGCCGCTGCCGGATGAACTCCCGGCGGTCGCCGTCGAGGAAGTAGATGGTCTTCCGGCCCTCGCGCCGCGTGTCAATCAGCTCTTTCTCTCGCGCGAGTACATTCAGGTGGTAGCCCAGGTTCGTGTCCGTCACCGCCTCCCCGCGCGCCTCCAGCGCCTGCGAGAGCTCCCCGAAGGTTGCGCTCCCGGCGGCCACGAGCTCCTCTAGGATGCGGCGCTGGACGTACGCGAGCGGCGGCAGGGCCTCGGCGTCGAACTTGTAGTCCGTCCCGTAGAACCGCACCGACACCCCACTCACCAGGCGCCGGATGTCGCCATGGCGCTCCAGGACCCTCAGGTGGTAGGCGCACGCGCCGTTCGACAGGCCGAGGCGGCGACGGATGTGGGCGTAGTTCGCCCCGGGGTGGTCCTCGATGTACTGCAGGATGCGGCCCCTCGTGAACTGGTTGCGGACCTCGTCCCTGCGCAGCCTCGTGAAGAGAGGCACGGAGAGGCTGGCGGCCACATACTCCCCACGCGGCGTGGAGAGGACGACGATCGTGCCCGCGATGAGTGATCCGGCAACCGCCAGAGCCGCCAGCGGGTCGATTGCGAAAGGCGGCGGGGCGCGCTCCCACCGGGCGGTCACCGTCCGGGGGCCGTCCATCAGCACGGTCACCGCGGGAGCGCTGCCGCCGCCGGCCCCGTCCCAACCCGCGAACCGGAGGCGCTCGCCCCCGGCCTCGACCTCAAGGCTCGAGATGGAAACGGCGGCCACCTCCCCCTCGTCGTACCACCCGCCGCCCAGGGGCTGCCCGTGCTCGGAGACCACGGTCAGATAGTGCCGGGCAGACCACAGCGCCCTGATCTCGATGGGAGCGTCCACCCTCAGCTCGAGCCTCGCGGACGTGGAATTCACGGCCCCCGCCCATCCCTCAAAGGACCACTGCGACCCCGGCGACTCGACAAAGGTCTCGTTGAGGGAGACCACGGCAACCGACCCAGGGTCATACCACCCGCCCCCCAAAGCGGAGCCGGGGCCAAGTTCGAGGTACAAGGCGAACTGCTCCCGCCACAGGCTCGTGACCTGCTTCGGGCTGTCCATCATGACCTCAAAGGTGGGACTGGTGGTGTTCAAGGCACCCGACCAGCGCGTGAAGACCCAACGGACCTCCCCTTCGTACACCTCGGTGGCGTTCAAGGAGACTGCGGCAGACTCGCCGTCAGTGTACCATTCCGAAATCATCAGCTCCCCCCGCAGGCCGGTCACCGTAAGCAGGTGTTCCATCAACCACAAGGAGTCAACCCGTTTCGGCCCATCCATGAGGATCGACCCGCTCGTCGAAGTGTTGGGCGAACCGTTGCCGGGCGATACCGTCCACCCCTGGTACCTCGCCCGCGTTGATGAGCCGTTCTCGGGCGGCGGCGTGAACCAGAACGTGGCCGTGTCTCCAACCCCGTACCAGCACTCGGGGTAACTGCAAGCGGCGGAGGCGAATGAGGGGGCCTCGAGCGTGAGCAGGTAGTCGGTCGCAACGAACGACGCGACGAGGTCCTTCGGCCCATCGGCGACCACCGTGCGGCGTGGAGGGCCGCCGTCGCCCCATCCGGCCATCGTGTACCTGACGCCCTCCGGGGTGGCCTGGATCTCGTCGGGGCGAACGTCGTGGACGCTCCCCTCCGCCCACCAGAATTCGACGGGGCTCAAGTAGTATGTGAGGTCGACCGTAAGCCGCAATCCGGCCGGCACGGTCGTGACGTTCGACCGGTATTCCGTGGAGAAGGTCGCCAACAGGAGGGCGGGGCCGTCGACGTGGAAGGTGTGCTCGATCTGGCCGCCATCCGACCAGTTGGAGAAGACCTCCCGTCTGCCACCGGAGGTCATGAACGCGTCGGTTCCGACGAGGTGATCCGAGCCGTTCTCCCAGGCGAACGTCTGGGGAGACTCGAGCCTTACGCCGTCGACCACAATCGTCAGGTTGGGCGGGGCCGTCTCGATGGTGACGTTGACAAGCGCAAGGGGGGTGATGCTGAGGGGCGTTGGGCCCACCACGCGAGCGCCGTCGGCCACGGGGTCCGTACTCGCCGTCAGGGTGTATCCGAATGCCTCATGGGCGAGTGGGCCCCACGCGGCTGGCCCCGCGCCGCCTGCCAAAGGTTCCGTCCCCTCGTCGGGCGGCAGACCCGCGGACAGGAAATGGAGCAGCAACAGCGCACCGGCAGCCGTCCTGAAGTTGGCCGCAAGGAACCGGGCAGCCCATCGGGGCACCGGGGTTGGCCTTGGCCCCCGTCGTCCAGGAGTGAGCACCTCCACGCCCTCCCCCCCTCGGGCCCACGAACCCCTCGGCCAACTCGACCAGGTGGTGGGCGGCGGTCTTAAAGCGATCGGAGTCCCCCCCGTTCAGGTATTTGTGGCGTAGGGTGAGCCCGGTCGCCCTAGGTTGCCGTGGGCCCGAGCGCCCCCCCGGGTGGCCCTTCGCCGTGCGAACAGTCCAAATACATGCACGGTCGCGGTCTCAACAGCATTATGGAGGCCGATCCTACCTTACCTGCGTGGGGCGCTGTGAAGGTCGGTCCGTCCTCCATGGCCGTCGCGAGCACGGTCATCCTCCTGTGTAGCAGCCTTGCGGCGGTTGCAAACGGTGGAGACACGTACTGCGGCGGGTTCTTGGCCACGATCACCGGCACCGACGGGGACGACGTCATCTTCGGCACACCCGGAGACGACGTGATTGCGGGGCTTGGTGGAAACGACACCATCTACGGGCGCGATGGGAATGATGTGATCTGCGGAGGCCCAGGCAACGACCGCCTCTTTGGAAACCGTGGCGACGACGAGCTCTATGGGGATTGGATCGTGGGCACCGACGGGCCCGATTCCGTGGTGGGCGGCGACGACCTCCTCTCCGGCGGCCCGGGAACCGACTATTTCCAGGGCGACGCCATCTTCGGCGGCGGTGGGGATGACACGCTGCGCGGGGGGAACGACCTCATCCTCTCCGGTCCGGGCGGCACCTCACCCGCACGTCCCTTCAGGGCCGGTGGCCTGCCGCCAAGGGACGAAATGGTCTACTTCAGCGGGGGGGACGGCCTGCTCGGCCAGGAGGGCGACGACCTCCTCTCCGGCGGCAACGACACCCTCGTGGGGGGGAGCGGTGTCGACCACCTCAGCGGCGATGTACTCTACGGGGGGAACGGCGGCGACACAATCCAAGCCGGAGACGACGTCCTCTATGGCGGGCTTGGGGGCGACATTCTGGCTGGGGAGAACGTGGGCGAGATACTGGGGATGGCCGGCAACGACACGATCCGCGCAGGCCACGACCAGCTCTTCGGCGGGCCAGGGGACGACCTCTTGATGGGCGACCGCATTCAAGGCGGAGTGGGCGATGACCTCATCGAGTGCGGCGACGACGTGATCCACGGCGGATCCGGGGACGACCGCATCGAGGGTGATTCGATTTCCGGCGACCTACCGTTCGGTGGCGGGATAGGGGATGACACGGTCGTGGCCGGGGCGGACACCATCCTCGGCGGTATCGGCGACGACACGATCTACGGGGACTTCATCGTTGACGCGGAGGTCGAGCTGGAGGGCAGCGACGAGATCGACGGGGGCGGCGGTACCGACCTTTGCGACGGCGGTGTGGGCGCTGATACTGCCAGACGCTGCGAGCAGGCCTTCGATGTAGAATGGGCTCGTTGGCGGTAAGAGAGGTTTGGTCCCCGCTGGTGCGAGGAACGGTTCGGGTACCAACGGTCTTTATTAGAAGCCCAGTAGCGATCTCACACTCCTTATTGGTCTCCCGGGCGTGCCTGCCCTCCGCGGTTGGGTAGCGGAAATGAAGGCAAGGTCGCTTGGATTTGGAATCGGTCTCGTGCTCGTAGTGGCGGTACTTCCCGTGGCCAGCGCCGATTCGGCGAAATGCCCATACAATTTCGCGGTGAACCCGGCCACATCCAGCGCAACGATTGTCGGAACCGACGGTGACGACGTCATCTACGGTACCGACGGCGACGATGTGATTGCGGGGCTCGGCGGAGACGACACCATCTATGGGTCGGGCGGCGACGACATCATCTGCGGCGGGCCGGGCGACGACCTGATCTTCGGGGGCGACGGCAACGACTTCCTATCGGGTGACTACCTCCCCGGGACGTCGAGCGGCGACTATCTGGTCGGGGGCGACGACATCATCTACGGTGGCGACGGGAACGACCGGGGCGCGGGCGACTTCATCCTGGGGCAGAATGGGGACGACGTCCTGGTGGGCGGGCACGACGCGCTCTACCTTGGTGCAGGGAACGACCACTTCCTCGGCGATTTCATCCGTGGTGACCAGGGGGACGACACGCTTGTGGGCGGCAACGACTACATTGACGCGGGGGCAGGCGACGACTTCGCGGCCGGCGACACCTGCCAGGCCGGTCCTGGCAACGACGAGCTCTACGGCGGCGACGACGAGATCATTGGGGGCCCCGGTGCCGACCGCGTGATCGCCGACGAGAACATCGGACAGGCAGGCGACGACCTGGTGACCGGGGGCGACGACTTCGTCGACGGCGGCGATGGCAATGACTTCCTCACCGGCGACGGGTTGGGCGGCGACGCAGCTTGGTCTGGCCAGGATGGGGATGACACGCTGCTTGCGGGAGACGACGTGATCCTTGGCGGGGACGGCGATGACGACCTGCGAGGCGACGGTGTTTCCGGCTGGGGGGAAACGGACTCGGTGGTCCTTGGGAGCGATACGATCGAGGGTGGCGCGGGCGACGACATCCTGCGCGGCGACTTCGACTTCAACGACATCGAGTCCATGAGCGGAGGCGACGATGACCTCGACTGCGGGCCGGGCAACGACTACGCCGACGGGGGAATCGGGACGGACACCGCCGCGAATTGCGAGTCCACGGACAACATCCCCTGAAGCGGGTTGGGCAGGAGATTCGTGGGTCAACAAGAATGGACTTGGGGTTACGATGGCACATTCGAGGAAGAGAGGCGAAAGCATGCGGACAGAACGAGCATACGGACTTGGGAGAGGCCGGGGCCTGAAGGTGACGAACGCGCGCGGACGCCCCGAGACCAAACCGCGGGTCGCGATGATCGCCGTCACGGTCCTCGCGGTGGGGCTCATCGCCTTCACCGCTGCGGTACCGGCGGCCGCGGCAGGAAAGCCCGACGTGAGGGATGACGACAAGTGGGGCAATTGCCCGAAGGGCTACGAGCTCGTGTGGTTGGCATATGGGGACCCCGCCCACGACAGGAACGGCAACGGGTTCGTATGCTGGCTGGTTCCTTGAGGCGGAACACGAGAGGTGTGGGCGGGCCTCAGAGTTAGTCGCTTGGCGAGCGGGAACCGGTGGGTGAGCGGGGCAGGAGCAAGTTCGAAAGGCGGGATGTAACGAGGAGACGAGACCATGGAGAGGGCACGAACGTCGAGATGGGCTGGGCGAACGGTCGCGGTGACCGTGATGGTGGGAATGCTTGCGGCTGTCGCGATGCCGGGCCCAGCGAGCGCGGCGAGCACGTACGACTGGACGCTTTCGTGCAAGGGAAGCGACTCGGGCAACGGGGTTGCCTCCTGGGTGTGGACGGCCGACGGAAGTGAGCTCGGCCGGGGAGGGGGTTGGTGTTCGGGCAACTACAAGGAGGCCAGCTCGGACGTGGCGCGCCCCGATGGGGCCACCGAGTTGACCGTCACCGTCTCTGCCTACTTCACCGACGGCGCCGTAATTGTCGGGGATCAGAAGACCGTCTCAAAATCGTTTCGGGTGGATGGGCGCGTCACTCTCAAGGCGAGCGTGAGCTTCTCCGAGGACGGTGTCCTCGGATACGGGGACCTCGGACGGTATAGCGTGGCGTTCTCCGTTTCCGGATGACGGCCCCGCGATGGCGAAGCCCCCGTGGCCGCCGCTTCCGCACACCGCATTCTCACTCGCCCCGTCTGCGCTCCGTGAGGAAAGCAATGGCGAGGCCGGTTGCGCCCAACAACGCGTCCTGGCCGCCGAATCGCCAGCCGGCGATCGCCCGGCCACGCGGAGAATGAGACACCGATGCGACGGTGGCGCACCGCCACGCTTATCCCCGAGCGAGGCATCCCTCGCGTGGTGCCTGCGATGGATCCAGTGACACATTTCGAGATGCCTGCGGACGACAAAAAGCGGATGACAGCGTTCTACTCGAGCGTCTTCGGCTGGAAGATGCAGCAGATGGGGCCGGAGATGGGTGAGTATGTCCTCGCGGGGACGACCGAGGTCGACGAGAAGCAGATGCCCATGCAGCCTGGCCGGATCAACGGCGGGTTCTACCAGCGGACGGACGACCCGCTGTCGAAGGTCCCGTCGGTCGTCATCCAGGTGGCCAATGTAGCGGCGTCGATGGAGAAGGTGAAGAGCGCGGGAGGCAAGATCCTCGGCGAGCCCCAGGACATCCCGGGGGTTGGCCGGTGGGTATCGTTCCAAGACACCGAGGGCAACCGTGTCAGCATGATCCAGGAAATGCGCGGCTAGCTGCCCGCGGCCGGCCCCCGGGTGCCGGTCACCGCGACCTTTCTTACCGCATGACGCGCTTCAGCGACCGCCCCCATGAAGGTCTGCATCGTCGGCGCGTCGGGGAAGCTCGGCCGGTACATGGTCGGCCACTGCCTAGAGCGCGGCTACGAGGTGGTCGGTGTCTGCCGCCCGAAGAGCGTCGACAAGCTCGCGCCGTTCAAGGGGCGGATCACGCTCGTCCCCGGCGCCACAGACGACCGGGACGTGGTCAAGCGCGCGGTCGAAGGGTGCGACGGGGTGCTCACCGTCCTCGTCCCGTGGGGTGTCCACGGGTACTCGACGGGCACGGCGCAGGCGGTCCTCGACTCGGCGCAGGAGGGCGCGCGCCTGATCTTCTCGTGCGGGTGGCACATCACGCGCGACGGCAAGGACAAGTACAGCTGGCGCCTGCGCGCGTTCGCCTGGCTCTTCGGTGGGCTCGCGAAGATGCTGCGGCTCGTTGACATCAACGACCAGGTCGAAGCGTGCCGCCGCATCTTCGAGAGCGACACGCGGTGGACGGTCGTGCGCGGGAGCGACCTCGAGGAGGGGGAGAGCCAGGGGCTCCCGGTGTGGAGCAGCCACGTGGGCGACCCCGTCCTTGAGAGCAACGTGGCGAGGCGAATCGACTTCGCGCTGTTCATGGTCCACGCGCTCGAGGACGACGAACTCGTCCGGCAGGCACCCGCCATCGTGGGGTGCAAGACTCCGTCGGCGCTGGCGCATGGGGCGTCCATCACGCGCCTCCGCGGTGACGCTTCAGCTCGACCATGAGGTCGGTGAGCACCTTCTTTGCGTCGCCAAGGACCATCATCGTCCGGGGCAGGTAGAAGAGCTCGTTGTCGACGCCCGCGAAGCCGGAGCCGAGGCTACGCTTGATGAAGATGACAGCTCGGGCCTTGTCGACGTCCAGGATGGGCATGCCGTAGAGCGGCGACTCCGGCCGGTTGCGCGACGCGGGGTTCGTCACGTCGTTCGCGCCGACCACGAGCGCGACGTCGGTCTCGGGGAGGACGGCGCTTGCCCGGTCCATCTCCCACAGCATCTCGTTGGGCACGTTGGCCTCGGCGAGGAGGACGTTCATGTGGCCCGGCATCCGCCCGGCGACCGGGTGGATCGCGAACTCCACCTCGGCCCCCATCGACCGCAGCTCGTCGGAAAGCTCCTTGACGACGAGCTGCGCCTGCGCGACGGCCATCCCGTACCCCGGGACGACGACGGCGAGCCGCGCCTGCGCCAGGACGACCTCAGCGTCCACCGGCGTGTACACTTGGGCCGAGCGGCCTCCCGCGGCCGCCGCGCCGGCCGCCTTCACCTTGGCGCCGAGCCCGCCGAAGCCACGTGCTGGCGAACTTGACGTCCCGCTCGAGCTCTTCAGGTGAATAGCGAAAGTAGGGGATTCCGCGCGCGGCGGCCACGTCGGCCATCTCGGATATCGAGAGTCCCGCGAATTCGGCCGCCCACCCGAGCGTGACCTCTTCCCGCTCATACAGCGCGAGCGCGTGCCGAAGTTTCAGGACCATCAGGCCCTCCGTAAGCGCCTGACGCGCCACGGTGGACCGGCTGCGCTTGAGCCCCTTGGAAAGCCGGTCGAGCTGATGCAGCTCCGTGGCCGTCAGGGGGACCCGGACACTCTTCACGAGTCCGTCCTTGCCGTGGATGGATGAGTACGTTTCGGCCGCCGCCGGCCCGCGCCGGTGGGCCCACCCATGCAACGAGCAGGACCAGGTGTGCCGAGGAGGAGACTTGGGCGCGGGCTTGTCGGGAGACGGAGAGTGATTGCGCTTGCCGTTGGAGAGCGCGGACGTGCGCGTGGCGAGGGCGACAACCCCCTCTCTTTCACGAGCGCTCCACGATCTTCCAGTACGCGTCCTTGCGGACGATTTTCCCGCCCCGGAACTCCAACAGGTCGCACCCCCGCACCTCGATTCGGTCGCCGGAGGTCGTGGTCCCCGTGAGAAGCCACTCCGAGACGCCCCTCTCCCCGCACACGAAGTGGCGGTCGTCCCCGTAGTGGACGTCCGGAATGCCCGTGAAGCGCGCGCCTAGCCCCTTGCGGACCTCCTCCTTGCCTTCGTAACGTCGCCCCAGCGGTTGGGGCCCGCGGGGGGCGTCGAACACGCAGTCATCGACGAAGGCGTCCATGATCGCGTCGAGGTCGTGGCGGTTGAAGGCCTCGAGGAAGGCCTTGAGTGTCCCTTCGGTCACGGTGTTGTCTCCCATGCGCTCCCCGTGGCCAGCAGGGCGTCGCTCCTTTATGGAGCCGTTGCAGGGGGGGCACCGGGCGCGAGATTGGCTCCGTGGGGCGCGAGCGACTTGCGGGCGGGCGGGCCCCGTCCCCCCGCGCGCTTGCTCGAGGGCGAACGCGGGCCACGCTTGCCGTTGCCGCGCCGGCGCGTTTGGTTCGGCCCGTCCCTTCGGTCCGCTACTTCACCTTGATGATACCCATCAACAGCATGACCACGATGGCAAGGAGGGTCGCGCCCAACAGCCCGAACACGAACCATCCAACCAAAAAGCCAACGATGGCGCCAAATCCGAGCCGAGACCACTGTACCGTAATGCCCATGCGTGTAACCTCAGAGAGGACCAATCACGGTTGGCAGGACAGTGCCCACGAAGGCCGCCAAGATCCATACAAGGACCGCGACACCCACCGCCTTCAGAAACGTCATGTTGTAGAGGCTCCCGAGCGCCATGAGCCAGACGAAACCGCCGATGATCGCGGCGAAGAGCCCTTGGCCCAGGAAGAAATAAGAAAGGGCGAAGATGATGGCCCCCGTAAGGGCCGCAAGCAGGGCCGTGTCGATCCCCTCGCGTTCGCCAAGCAGTTTCGTCATCACGTAGATGATGACCGTCGATACGACGAGGCTGACTACGAAGAAGATCGCGAGCGCAAGTAGGGTTGTGGCCATTTTGTTCCCTCCCATTCAGGTTGCTGGTGCTCGTTTGGTCATGCTTTGGCGGTTCACGGCTTGGTCACCGAGCTCGTGTCGAGGGTGACCGCACCAATGCGCGCCAACGCCCGGCCGTTCAATGTGGCGCCCGTATCCAGCGAAACCGACTGGTCTGCCAAGATCGTCCCGACAATGGTCGAGTTCACGCCAATCGACGCCGAAGTTCCAACCTGCCAGAACACGTTGGAAGCCCGCGCGCCACCCGTGAGGATGACCATGCGGCCCTCCGTCGTGGTCAGCGTCGACGCGATCTGGAAGATGAAGACGGCATTGCCGTTGCCCTGGGCATCCAGGGTCAGGTCCCCCGAAGTAACCTCAAGGCCCGATGTCGACTTGTAGAGCCCCGGCGCAAGCGTTTGGCCTCCCAGGTTGCCCGCGACACTTACAGCGCAGAGCGTGCGCCCCGCGGCGTCGTTGTAGGCGATCGTCAGGTCCGCGATGGCCCCCGCGGCGGCCGTGTCGGTCACGTGCTGCGTACCGACGAGGTTGCCCGGCGGGAAGCCCACGACTTCGCTGCCCGGACTCACGCCAAGGTCGCCACGCACCGTGGTCGGACCGGTGTTGGTAACGGTCGAGCCGGCCAGGACGGCAAAGCCGCCGGCCGAGCCAAGTGCCACGGAGGATTGACTGCATGGCCCCGCGGGTTTGGACGTCACAATCGCATAGCTTGCCCCAATCGCGACCGCCGCAATGGCGATCGCTGCAATTACCACGAGGAGTTTCTTCAGGATCATCTTCTGATTCCGTCCAACCCCCAAGAGGGCGCTCCTCCTAGTTGGCATGCCGCCTCGGCGATGTAGCCAATTCAGTCAGATCCTGGGTGCGCTGTCCGTTCCGGCCAACTACACTAGAACAGACAGACGTAGCGCCACCGAGGAGGAGGAGGAGTCATGAGGTGCTCGAGGCCCCCATGCGCGCCGATCGCGAGCGCAACCCACCTGACGGTCCGGGTCGCGGCCATCGGACCGTTGCACCCGACAGCCGCGAAATGCATGCTACCAAGGCGGGGCAAAGCGGAGGGCCCGAACGGGCCCCCCGGAAAAAGAAATTCCAACGCCTTCTGCCGCTTACGTGGCCGTTGGCTGGGTGACGACGGGCACGCGCACGTCGAAATTCCCGCGCACGATGAACAGGTACCCCACGAGGGCCGCCCACACGATCATCCACACGGGCGAGCCGAGCGAAATGACGAAGCCGACGATTCCGATCAACGTCGCAAGCCACCACGCCCATGGCCTGAGCGCCAACAGACCCGCACCCGCGAAGATGTAGGCCGCACCCAAGATGAGGCCGACGAGACCGGCGACGAATTCGCGCCCGGCGCCGCCCGGCGAGCTCATGAGGCCCGTCACGAACCCCGTGAGCATCCCGAGGAGCCCAAGCAGCGCCGTGACAATTCCGAACGCCACGGCGACGATCGCAATCAACAGGACGCCCAGGGGGCGTCCTTCCGTCCTAGATTGTCCGAAGAGTTTGTTTCGAAGCATTTTTGGTACCATCTTTGACTTTGCCCATGGAGGGCACCGCGAGTAGTAGGCATGACCCCTCGCGCGCGGGGCGCGCACGGACAAAGGGCGTTCGTTTTGTCCGATTTGCCCGCCTGCGTTGGCTGGTGCGGACATCCCTTCGTCGAGCCTGCCCGGAGGACGAGGCGGCTCTCGCGTCCCCCGGACGGCCAAGGCTTTCCGCCCCGCGGTCCCAGTCGAAACTCAGGAGACCGCAAGGGCAGCCAGCATCCCGTCCGACCGCAAGAAGAACGAGGCGCGGATCCGGATCTCCACGCGGTACCCCGCGCGTCGGTCCATGTTTCCCGCCATTTGCTTCCTGATCGTGAACCAGTGGGCCTACCTGAAGTGGACGCCCGGGGGCGTGCCCCGGCGGGGCCCGAGAGGGCGGACTGTGTTCGACGAGCGCATGGAGCTCGAGACCATGCTCGTGTTCCTCACCGAGGTCTGCGGGAATCTCTACGGGAGGACGCGAGAGCCGTGGTGCCCGAAGGGGGTAGCCAGACGCGTTCGCCATCTACAGAAACTGCTTGCGGCGGGGGCGCCTCCCGCTGCCCGGCCACGGCAGGAACGAGGGTTGCCCCCTACACGGAGTGCAAATGATGGGGACCCCCGGAGCCAAACACGTTGGCCCCAGGGGCGGTCAACTCCGTCGGGGGGAACGGAAGGAGACCCAAGCACAGGGCCCTTGAGGGCTCCGCGCTCTCCCACTTTCACTTCTGTCTTCGATTACAGTGATTCCTTACGTCCTCAGGATCCGTTTGCCAACCTTGCGCCTTCGGACCGTGCCTTTCCCGCCCGGTGCCTTCGCTGCTCGCTGCTTGGCCGCGGTCATTCGACCGCCTCTGCTCTTTTTCGCCATGTTCTATTCACCTCCCATTCTTTTTTTCGTCTTGTCGATATTCTCACGCTCTCGCGCCAACCGCCTGCCCACCCGCACTTCACGCGGTGGGCTTGGTAACAAAGCATGCGTCGAGGGTAACCGCGCCAATGCGGGCGAGCGCCCGTCCTTCGAGGGTCGCGCCCGTAGCCATCGAGATCGACTGGTCCGCCATGATCGTCCCAACGAACACCGAATCGGTCCCGAGGGATGCCGAGGTGCCGACTTGCCAGAAGACGTTGGACGCCTTCGTACCGTTCACGAGGTACACGTGGAGGCCCGAGGCCACATCGAGCGTGGTCGCAATCTGGAAGATGAAGACCGCGTTCGAGTCCCCCTGCGCATCGAGGTAGAGGTCTCCGGAGGAGATCTCGAGGCCCGATGTGGACTTGTAGAGGCCAGGCGTGAGCGTCATTCCTCCTAGATTGCCGGAAACGCTGATGGGGCACAGCACTCGGCCGGCGGCATCATTGTAGGCTGTCGTCAAGTTCGCAATGGCTCCGGCGGCGGCGCCGTCGCCGGCGTGGATCGTCCCGACCACGCTGCCGGGCGGGAAACCCGTTACTTCGGTGCCTGGGCTTACGCCGAGGTCGCCTGTGATCGTGCTGCCGCCGGTGTTGGTCACCGTCGAACCGGCCAAGACCGCGAAGTCGCCCGCCGACCCGAGGTCCACCGCCGTTTGGACGCAGGATGGGTTCGAAGTCGTGAAGGTCCACACAAAGGGCGCCGCCAGCGGATTGCCGGCGACGTCCTTGGCCGCGGTGGTGACCGTAGCCGTGTATGTGGTGTTCGAGGACAGTTCGGTGGCCGGGTCAAAGGTCGCGGTAAGGCCCGTGTAGGTCACGGCGCCAGAGACCGGGGTGGTCCCTTGGGCGACCGTGAAGGTGGAGGCTGCCGCGATCGTTGCGGGGTCCATCGCTTCGCTGAAGGTGGCCCAGACATTGCTGCCCACCGCCAGGCCAACCAAGGCGTTCGTCGAGCTCACCGTGGGCGCGGTGCTGTCCGTGGGCGGGCCCAGCTCGGTCGTCAGAGTCCAAACGTAATTCACAAGCAGCCCGTTGCCGACCAGATCCTTGGCTCCGACAGTGACCGTCGCATCGTAGGTCGTGTCGTGGGTAAGGTCGGCCGTCGGGCTGAAAGTGGCCATAAGGCCCGTGTAGGTCACGGCGCCGGGCACGGAGGTCGTTCCCTGATTGACGGTGAACGTGGTGCCTGTGATCGTCGCGGGGTCCATCGCTTCACTGAACGTCGCCGTGATCTCGCTGCCTACCGGGACGGCGGTGGCCGAACTCGTCGAGCTCACGAGGGGGCGCGTGGTGTCGGGCACCGGTGGGCTTGAGCCCGGCAAAGTGATGGTGCTTGCGTCAAGGGTGACGGCGCCAATGCGCGCCAGCGCCCTTCCGTTCAAGGTACCGCCCGTGTCAAACGAGATCGATTGATCTGCCATGACCGTGCCGGCGAAGACCGACTGTGTACCGAAGGTGGCCGATGTGCCGACCTGCCAGAAGACGTTTGAGGCTACCGCTCCGCCGGACAGGATGACTTGGCGGCCGTCCGTCGTGACCAGGGTGGAGGCCATCTGGAAAATGAAGATCCCGTTCGCGTTTCCGCGAGCGTCAAGGGTGAGGTCCCCGGAGGTCACTTCGAGGCCGGAGGTGGACTTGTAAAGGCCGGGGGTCAGGGTCTGCCCGCCCAGGTTGCCCGCGATGCTCACAGGGCAGAGTGTGCGCCCGGCGGCATCGTTGTAGGCAATGGTGAGGTCGCTGATGGCGACGCCCGCGGCGGTGTCGGCCACATGCGTGGTTCCGACAATGATGCCCGGCGGGAAACCCGTCATGTCCGAGCCGGGGCTAAGGCCCACGTCTCCGGTGATGGTTGAAGCGCCCGTGTTGGTGATGGTGGAGCCCGCAAGAGCAGCGAAGCCGCTCGTCGAGCCCAAGGTGACGGGCAACTGCCCGCATGCCGTGGATGAAGTCGAGGTGGTGACGGTCCACACAAAGCTGCTGCCCAGCGCATTGCCCGAAAGGTCCTTCGCGCCGTTCGTGAGTGTCACAGTGTACGCGGCGTCCGCCGCCAACGGTGCCGAGGGGTGGAAGGTAGCGGTAAGGCCCGAATAGGTCACGGTGCCCAAGACGGGCGTCGTCCCTTGCCGGACCAAGAAGGTCGAGGCGGTAATCGTGGAGGGGTCCATGCCTTCGTCAAAGGTGACGGTGATGTTGCCGTTGACTCCCGCGGCATACGTGGGGCTCGTCGATTCCACAACGGCTGGAGTCGTGTCCGGGGCAAGGCCGGTGGTAAAGGACCAGGCGTAGTTGGCTGCCATTGCGTGGCCGGCGGCGTCCTTGACGCCGGTGGTGATCGTAGCGGTGTGCGCGGCGCTCACGGCGAGATTGGCGGAGGGCATGAAGGTAGCGGTCGTGCCGGCATAGGCTACGGTTCCGGCGACGGATGCCGTGCCTCGCGTAACCATGAAGGTCGAGGTGGTGATCGAAGCGGCGTCCATTGCTTGGCTAAAAGTGGCGACGATCCTTGTATTGATGGGCGTTCCGCTCGCTGTGAACACGGGCGACGCAGAACTCACAGTGGGCGCTGTCCCCGTTTTCGGGGCATCGACGATGGGCGTTTGTGACATCATTACTACGGCGACCCCAACTGAAACTACGACGAGAGCGCTCGCCACAATAAGTGCGATCAGTTTTGCTGCTACCATTTTTCTAACCTTCTCGGGGCTCAGGAGGGGTGCGGTGGTAGTTGCCATGCCGCCTTAGCCGCAGGGGCCCGTCAGACAGAATGCCACCGACCTGTCCGAAACGCCCACATACCGTGGAGCATGCGGACATCGGGGCCGAGCTGGTTTTCGAATCCGGACGAGCCGAGGGAGCGCCCACGCCTTGAGACGCGCCGCAATGGCGGCTGTTTGTCGCCGTTTCAAGCACATCCAGACCTGCGGGCACCCCGCGCGCGTTCCTCCCAACGGACACGGGCCCTTTCGCGGAGGGCTGTGGTGGGACGGATCTACACGGGTTTGTCCCAACGTCCCAGCCATCTCCGTGCGTCGGGACACCGAAAGGCCAGAATCTCGGGCCAATTCGGCGCCCTCCTGACGGGGCAAAACGAGAGTATATCCGACGCCCCCACGGATGACGAACGACGGACCAATGTGGACACCTGACGACCTCGATATCCGTATCATCCGTGCCCTAGCGTCCCCGCACTCGTTCCAGTGGGACGTCCGGATCTCCCTTGCCCGCGTGGCAGAGGGGCTCCACGTCGACGAGGAAACGGTCCGCAACCGGCTGAAGCGCATGAACGACGCGGAATTCCTTCGGGGTTGGCAGCTCGTCCTCAATCCGGTCCTGCTTGGGCGGGAGGCCGCGATCGTCGAGTTGCGCGTGGGCGACACGGAAACCAAGCCCGAAGTGCTTTCACGACTGAAGATGCTAGAGGGTGTGATCCTCATCGAGGACTTTTACGGCAAAGAGCTCGCAGTGACCACCTTGTACGACAACGCCGCGGCGCTCGAGAGGCAGGTCGGGCTGTTCGGCTCCCTTTGTGGGTGCCCTAACCCGGTCTCATGGAGGCTCGGGTTTCCGCCTTGTGACCTCAGCCCAACGAACACGGACTGGCGGATCATCGCGGCGTTGAGAAAGGCGGGCAGGGCGAGGCTGTCGGACGTCTCGCGGCGGCTTGGCCTCTCGACCCGGACCGTCAAGCGCCGCCTCCTTCAGTTGGTCGAGAAGAACGCATTCTACCTGGATCCGCTCCTGGACGTGGGGAAAGTCGGCGGCGTGCGCTGCCGGTTTTGGGTGACCTCCGACGCGAGCCGGAAACAGGCGGTCGACCGCGCGATAATTGCGGGGCTTCCGAGGGTCATCTCGACGCACACCGCCCCGCAAGAGTATTCCCTTTTCGTCGCTCACCTCTCGAACGCATCGGAGATCCAAGACGTGCTGCAGTGGATGAAGAAGTTGGACGGCGTGCGGGAGGTGCGGTCGACCATCGAAGTGGAGCACATCCACGTTCAGGAATGGGTGGAACGCGAGATTGAGAAGCGGGTGGCCCCGTCGGCAATTTAGTCGCTAGGCTCGGCGGCTTTCGCTGCGAACGGGTTCGGTGTCCGAGGACTACCCAACATCACCATGCGCCTCCGGGTTTGCAAGAGAACTCCGCCGCGGCGCGCGCGCCGAGGATTGGGCATCCTTCAAGCCCCATTTTGCGCGCCGAGCCCCAATTTTTTTTTTTCCTGAATTTGCCGAAAATGGCGCGGCCCGCCCAAACGCGTGATCCTGCAAATCCCCAAAGTCAGAGGTAATCCGAGCTGTCGGCCCTCGCCGAACTGCCCCAACACGGCTCCAGAGGCGCCACCGGAAACCCGCCCGATCTTACCAACTCTCATAGGGTGTTTAGACAGATACCAACAGGATCTGTCTGGATCACCTAGCCTCACCCGGCATATGGGACAATATTTAATACTCTCCGTCGGATCACAGGGCTAGGCCTTGCCAATGATGACCCTCGACGACCTTGACGTTCGGATCATTCGGGCCCTCGCCTCACCCAGTTCGTTCCAATGGGACGTTCGCATTCCTTACTCGGCCATCGCCGCGGGGCTGGACATTGACGAGGAGACGGTCCGAAACCGGCTCAGAGTAATGGACGAGGCCCAATTCCTGCGCGGCTGGCACCTCGTTCTGAATCCCGCTCTTCTGGGCCGCGAAGCCGCCATCGTAGAGTTGTCGGTGGATGCCTCCGAATCCAAAGCCACCGCAATCTCGCGGCTGAAGTTGGTTGAGGGAGTCATGTTTGTAGACGACCTCTACGGCCGAGAGGTTGCGGTGACCACCATGTACGAGAACGACGCCGGTCTCCAGGCGCAGGTCGAGTTGTTCGCGTCGCTTTGTCGCTGTGCCGAGGCGGTGTCGTGGAAACTCGGCTTCCCTCCCTGCGACCTCACTCCGACGAATACGGACTGGCGGATCATTCAGGTCATGCGCCGGAGTGGCAGAGTAGCTGTCGCGAGTGTCGCGCAGGACCTCGCACTCTCGGCACGCACCGTCCACCGGCGCCTTAACACATTGGTCAAAGGGAACGCGTTCTACCTCGACCCGATTCTTGACCTGTCAAATGTGGGCGGTGTTCGGTGCCGTTTGTGGGTCACCTGCCAAACGGCCCGAAAGCGAGCGGTCGACACGCAGATCCTCTCGAAGCTCCCGCGAATCATCACGACTCATACGGCGCCTGCGCAGAACTCCCTTTTCGTCTGCCACCTCTCCAACGCGGGCGAAGTCCAAAACGTCTTGCAGTGGGTGAAGGGTTTGGACGGCGTGTCGCAAGCTCGTGCTACCATCGAGGTGGAGCACATCCATGTGGAGGCCTGGCTTGAACGCGAGATTGAGAAGCGTTTGGCTGTGCCGGCAACCTAGCCGACGGCCCGACCCCGTGCCCCGGCCCTTGTCGGCGGGACCCGCGCCCGCTATCGCGTTTCCTTGGCGAAGGACGCGCCCCGCGGGGTCAAGGTATACCGGACGTGGAGACCATCCCGCTCGCGCCCAATCAGGCCGAGCTCCTGCATCCGGCCCAGGGCGCCGGCTCGCATCGATCCCGCCACCTTTTCTGTCCACTTCGGCCACTTCCGTCTCGTGCGATTCATGATCTCGGTGGGCGTGTTTTTTCCATCACCGATCCACAGAAGGTAGCTGGTAATGAGGTTCCGCTCTCCAGGCAGGGCACGGCTGATAAGGTTCAAGATGAATTCCGCTTCCTCGTCGCCGAGCGCCTCCGCGGCTGTGCCATCTCCATCAATGAGAGGGTTCGGCAGTTTGGCGAAAGCAATCCCGACGTCGCTGGCCTCGACCGTCGGCTTGGGACCGGCGCTTGCGTTGGCAAACCCGATCTCGAGGAGGGCTCCCACGGGGGTGCCGTCCGATTGGAGGTACCCGAGGAAATGCGATTGAAATCTCGTAGGTGAACTCTCCTTCAATCCCGAGGGGAACGCGGCTGACAGGCGCTCGCCTCGAGGGAGGTCGTTTCGGGCATCGAGCTGTTCGAGGAGGCCGCGGATTCGGATCGCCCGGTTGGCTGCCACGGCATGAAATTCGCGCAAGGGGACGGGCCCCTGCGCTTCGATTTGCATTAGGGCCAACTGCCGAACCGCATACTTGAGCGGGAACAAGCGGTTGTATTGCCCCCAGAGAGGGTCCTTGGTTAGGTGTCTTGGCGCCGACGCCCGGATGGAGTCGAGGCTCAGGTCGCGGCTCCTCAGCCCGTCCCATACGGCGGCCGTTGCTTCTTGGGTCCCTGTGGCGCTCCGGAGTCGTGCAGCGTTTCCGCTAGGACTGCCGGAGGCACCCTTGAGCGCGGTCTCTCGCCCGGGGCGCTCGACTGGCCCCTCGTCGGCCGTTTCGAGCTCCACCTGGTTTTCGATCGCGATGCGGATGAACCTCGCGACTTCCAAGGAGTCCGCCTCACCGCCTGCGAGCTCCCGGAGCCTCTCGTATAGGGTAAGGGGCAGATCGACAATGAATTTCATAACCGTGTATTACCGAATTGGTAATTAATGGTTTTCATCAAATATTCGATAAAACCAATCGGTAATTAGTAATACCGATTCCTCCACGCGCGATGGGGACCCCCGATCGAACGATACCAAACAGCAGGAAACGCACGGCTCCCCAGGGGAAGCCCCCGCCGAGGGCCTCGGCAATGTGCGTTGGTCCGCGAGCGGCCCCCGTTCGGCGCTTGCGGGCGGCACCGACGTGGTGAGGACGGACGAGCAGAAGGCCAGGGACCACCCCACACAGGTCGAGGCTTGTCGCCGCATCTCTTCCTCGCTCGATCATGGCTATCCAACGCGAGTTGTTGCATAAACCCCGCCTGACGCGCTCTCCTCTCCTATCGACGAATGACGTGGAGCAAACGTGAAGGACGGCCCGGCGCCATCCTTCCGTACCACCAGAGGAACGAACGCCGGAGCCGCAG
>Ga0302046_10000277_pt1 | contig 54070 bp, 40 predicted proteins | sample RVTome_11_FD_200261 | JGI IMG/M metagenome (GOLD analysis project Ga0302046, IMG submission 200261) | Soil microbial communities from uranium-contaminated site in the Upper Colorado River Basin, Wyoming, United States - RVT147D111 (version 2) ...
CTTCGGGCTCTTCCTTAGCAAACCTTCAGCCGCCACCTGCCTGACAACCCAATCCCTGGACCGTTCCGCCTGCATTCCGGTTTTCTTGAATCCGCCGTACCTCCAATCACGCCCCCGCCAAAGAAGCCTTGACCGAATCCGGCCCCTGGATTGAATCTCCGTGCTGCACCCACAGTCTGCAGTTGCCAATCTAGCGCCCCATCATGAACTCAACCTTTCTGACCCTCGGACACCGGCTCCTCCTCCCCCTTCTCATCCTCCTCGGCCTGGCCACGTCACCGGCCCAGGCAGCTCCGAAAAAGATGCTTGTGATCACCGAATCCCGCGGCTTCACCCACGACGTGGTGAAGCGGGGCGACGACGGGCTTTGCGTGGTGGAAAAGGCCATGGCCAAGATCGGCGCCTCCTCGGGGGTGTTTGAAACGGTCAACTCGCAGAACGCCATCGCGGCGCTGACCAAGGAGAACCTGGCCCAGTTCGACGCCCTGTTCTTCTACACCACCGGCACCCTGGTCCCGGAAGGCGAGCCGCGCGAGGCCCTGCTGGACTTTGTCAAGTCGGGCAAGGCCTTCATCGGAACGCACAGCGCGACGGACACCTTTGCGGATTTCCAGGGCTATTATCAGTTCATCAACGGCACCTTCAACGGACATCCCTGGGGCGCCGGCACGACCAGCTCCTTCGTCAACCACGAGCCGACCCATCCGGTCGTGGAGATGTTCCCGACGACCTTCCGTTTCCGGGACGAGATCTACCAATACAAGAACTACGATCCCAAGTCGGTGCGCGTGCTGCTCAGCCTCGACATGCCCGGCAGCGATCCCAAGCGGCCCTACCATGTGCCGGTGGCCTGGGTGCGCATCTACGGCGAGGGGCGCCTCTTCTACACCAACCTAGGACACAACCGTTCCACCTGGGAAAACGAGATGTACCAGGCCCACCTCCTGGCCGGCATCCGTTGGGCGCTCAAGCAGATCGACGGACCCTCCGAGCCGAACCCTGACACCCAGGCTCTGGAATTCGCCAAGGGCTTCCTCGCCGTCAATGCGGGAGCGGATGACTGGGCCGGCCTCTACGAAAAGCTCACCGCCAAGAGCCAGGACACTCCGGGCTTTGCCGGCCGAGTCCGCGTCTATATGGATGCGGTCAATGAACTCGACGATCGGAAGGCCCCGAAGGACGCCACTGCCGAGCAGGTCCAGGCCATGAAGAACAAGCGCGACCAGGCCCTCGCGCAGGTCGTGAAGATGATCAAGGACTGATCCGGGCCTCTCGCCCCTTTCCACACCTTGCCGGCGAGGCGGCGGAGATGTTTTCGGCCCGCCCACGGCGCCTTTTTTGCATCGTTGTCTTGACTTGCGGGGGTCCGCCCTGAATTTTCGAGCATTGCCAACCGGATCACTTTTGCGATGAAGCCAACCGAACTGAACGAACAGGATCTCAACCGCCGCGATTTTCTCAAGGGCGGTTCGGTCGCCACACTCATGTCCCTCCTTGGCGCCGTCGAGTTAAAGGCACAGAGCGCGCCCGCCGCGGCGGCGCCCGCCGGTGAACCGCGCTTCACGATGAAGTGCGCCGTGATCGGCCTCGGCCGCTGGGGACGCGAGGAGCTGCTCGCCCACCTCCAGCGCCAGCCCGAGGCGGAAGTGGTCGCCATCTGCGACACCTACCCGGCTTACCTGACCCGCTCCGGGCGCAAGGCGCCGGAAGCCGCCAAGATCGTCGATTACCGCGAAATCCTCGCCAACAAGGAGGTCGAGGCGGTCTTCATCGCCACCCCGACCCATCAGCATCGCCAGATCGTCGAGGAAGCCCTCAAGGCCGGCAAGCACGTCTATTGCGAAGCCCCCATCGCCACCTCCGACGAGGATGCCCGCGCCATCACCCAGGCCGCCCATGCCGCCGTGCGCTGCAATTTCCAGCCCGGCCTCCAGATGCGCTCCGATCCGCAGCGCGCCTTCCTCCTCCCCTTCATCCGGTCCGGCGCCATGGGACGCCAGATCAAGGCCCGCGCCCAGTGGCAGAAGAAGTCCAGCTGGCGCGCCGTCTCCCCCAACGCCGATCGCGAGAAGGAACTCAACTGGCGTCTTCGCCCAGCCATCTCCGGAGGCCTTGTCAGCGAGGAAGGCATCCATGAGCTCGACGCCATGACCTGGTTCCTCGACCGGTGGCCCACCGCCATCACCGGCTTCGGCACCATCGCCCTCTGGAATGACGGGCGCGAAGTGGACGACACCGTCCAGGCCATCTTCGAGTTCCCCGACGGTGTGACCGGTTCCTTCGAGGGCACGCTCGCCAGCTCCTTCGATGGCGATTACGAGATGTATTTCGGCACCCAGGCCACCGTCATGGTCCGGGGCACCCGCGCCTGGATGTTCAAGGAAGCGGACTCGCCCATGCTCGGCTGGGAGGTCTATGCCCGCAAGGACACCTTCTACAAGGAAACCGGCATCGCCCTCATCGCCAACGCCACCAAGCAGGACACGGTCACCAAGAAGGACCTCGACGAGGTTCCCGTCGAGGATTCCCCGGTCTATAAGTCCATCGAGGCCTTCCTCTACAACAGCCACCTCACCCGCACGGGTGTGGCCGACTTCCTCGGCACCTTTGGCGAGGACGAGGACGCCCTCCGCGAATACCTCAAGGACCTGGACAAGGACCGCCTCCCGGCCGCGACCGCGGAGGAAGGATTCCGCGCCACCATCCTCGGCCTTCGGGCCAATGACGCCATCAAGAAGCGCCAGCGGCTCGTCCTCGAGAACCAGTGGTTTGAAGTCTGACATCGCCCTGCCTTCGAGGGTCCGGCACGGCACGGGCCGGGCGAGTGAATGGCTCCTTGCACGGCCGAGTCCAACATTGGCATTTGCCTCCCGGGCCCCTACAATCCCCTCAGAACACCAAGCTTCAAGTTATGAAAACGAACCTGCTCCACCGCTCTTCCGCCCTGCTTCTCACCTTGATCTGGGCGGGCTCACTCTGCGCCGCTGACGGTTATGTCCAATACAAGGCCCGCCCCGGCAGCACGGTCAAAATCGCAGGCTCCTCCAACATCCACGATTGGGAGGTGCAGACGGGCCTGATCGGCGGCACCTTCGACATCGACGCGAAGGTTTCCCTCGATCCCGCCAAGCCGCCCCCGGCTGGCAAGGTGGACGCCAAGGCCAGCACCTTCATGATGGTCAGCTCCATCAAGAGCGGCAAGCAGGCCATGGACAACATCATGTATGACACCATGAAGAAGGACACCAACCCCAAGATCAGCTATGAGCTGCAGGAACTGGTCTTCAAGAAGAGCGTCCCTGACGAAGGCCAGCTCATCTTCGACGCCACGGGCGCCCTCACCGTCTCCGGGGTCATCGTCACCAACAAGATGGAAGTCATGATGATGCCGCAACCCGATGACAAGCTGCTCATCAAGGGTTCCGCCGCCCTCAAGATGACCGACTTCGGCATGAAACCGCCCGCTCCCGCCCTCGGCCTGGGCCTGATCAAGACCGACGACGAGGTCAAGGTCAGCTTCGAGTGGGTCACCGCCAAGACCCACTAACCCACCGGCATCCCGACCGACCACACTACGGGCACGGCGTTCGTAGTTCTGGCTTCAGCCAGTTCCGAACGCGTAGGGGTCCAGGCATGGGCGCCCCGGTACGGCGCGGGCTACTCCGTTTGGCGCAGTTGAAAGAAGCGGACCGGCTCACCGGGGTTGGGCATGATGATCACGGTCTTGTTCGTGCCGTCGTCCATGATCGTCTGGGATGCCGGCACCCACACACGGGGCGGGTTGAGGTTGGTGGTGGTGACAAAGTTGAACGTCTCGGAGCCCGCGCTGGGCCATTGCAGGAGGAATTGACCATTGGCGGATTGGAAGGTGATGACCGGCCCGACGCCCTCCAGTGGGATCGGCGCCGACGCCACCGCCCGGTTGAAGCCATCCCGCGCCTCGACCTCAAGCAGGGAGCCGGCCTGGGGCGCGGGCAACCCGCCCAGGCCGACGGTCAGACCGGTCCCGGTGAGGTCCAGCGCAAGGATGTAGCGATTGGTCCCCCCAGGCGCGTACGTCACGTTGTACACCAACGGGTCTCCGTCCGGATCCATCGCTGACCAGGCGGCGGTCAGCTCCAGGCCCGTGAGCTGGATGGAATCGATCTGCACCATCGGCGACGAAGGCGTGCGGGCAAACACCTCCAGCTCCACCTCCTCCTTGATCAGATGCACCGACTCCGTGCCGGGCGGAAGGTCGAGGATGAAACTCACCGGCTCCTGCGCGACAGGAACGACTCCGTCCAGCGTCCCGTCCAGCTCGAAGTCCAGGTCGAAGCGGACCTCGTCAAGCAGGGCGCCGGTGCCGTCCCGGAATTCGACCGCGTAAACCGTCCCGGTGGGTCGTGTGAAGGAGAGGTCCGTGGTGGCGATGAGAATGGGATCGAACTGCACCTGGCCATCCATGCCGATGTCGCCGGAGAGGTGGATCACCTCGCGCGGACCAGAGCCGCCCGAACCGCCGCCGGGCGGTGCCGGGAGCGGCTTGGTCAGGATCGGGTAGAGGAATTCGTAGTTGAGCCGCCGCGTCCAGGTGCGCACGGCGGGACCGCCTTCCAGCAGCATGCCCAATCCCGCTGGCACGGCGGAACGGCCCGTGCCACCCATGAAATTGTAAACGGCACCCATGGCGATCGGATCGGCATCCGGCACGGGCGGAACCATGGTGTCATCGACCACGACAAACACCGGCCGACCAGGCGGATCCGCGGGCGGTGGCTGGCCAAGGTCCACCGCCTCGATGCGCGAACGAAGGCCGTTGACGTCGAAGGCCATGTCCTCCTCCAGGATGTAGTAGCCTGCCGCAGTGCCGTTGGCGTCCCGGGCGGCGGGATGCGGGGGATTCTGAGGCTGGTTGTTCTTGGGCGTGGAGTATTCCTCCCCCAGCCCGAAGACATGCCCCACCTCATGGGCCACCGTGGCGTGGAGGCTGATGCGGCTGGCCATCGTCACGGAGGCATCGTTGCTGGGCAGGCGGTCCAGGCTGATGATGGCCTTGGGCTCGTCGAGCTTCACTGCCCTGAAACCCAGTATGGAGGCGGTGGTGCCGGGAATGATGCCCAGCGGCGCCTGGTTGGGGCCGACCACGTTGTTGGCCGCGGCCATGTAGATGTTGTTTGCGGGGGCGGCCTGGATATAGGTGTTGGAAATGCGGGCATCGTTGAGAAGGGTTCGGCGCTGGAACTCGCGCTGCCGGCTCCGGACGATGACCGACGAGAGAACGTGGTTCGGGCCAAGATTGGGCCCGGCAAGGAACGGGGGAAGCATGACCAGGGTCACGGCCTCCTCGTTGAGAGGATAGATGTTCCGGACCAGGTTCACGGACTGGTTGAGCAGCTCCGCATCGGCCATGTCCAGCGGCAACTGTCCGTCGCCATCCTCGGGACCGAAAAGGTTGCCTTGAAGATCGCCAAAGATGAGCGGTTCCAGGAAGACGTTGATCCGTTCGCTTTCGCGGAACAGTCCCTCGAAGGAAAGGCGCGCCTCAGGAAACGCACCGGACGCGACCGGGCGCACCCGAACCGAAAAGGTGTGCCGGCCGGGAGTCAGCACACGGTCGGCGTCCTCTCCACGGATGAAGACGTTAAGGCTGTTGGTGCCCGCGCGTCGTTCCGCCACGCTGAAATCGTGACTGACGGGAAACACGGTCCCCATGGCGGAGAACGACCGGTCCGGCGCGCAGCTTTCCAGATCGCCATCCACGCAGACCAGCGCTTCGGCCGCGGCCTGCTGGGTGCCGAAGGACTGCAGGTACGTCCGGATCACGAGGTCCTTCCCCGCCACCAACGCAAACTCGCCCGGGCCGGTCAGGCCAGGTTGCTCATGAAACACCGCCTGGATCGGGAGGGCCACCGCGCCCAGTTCGAGCCGCGCCAGGAAGGCGTCGCTGTTGGCGCCGAAGGGAAACCCGCCCAGGGAAGGCTGGAAGGCGCCGGCGGAGACAGGGAAGTTGGTGGACTGCGTCCAGCCGGTGACCAGCGCGCGCCCTTCATGATCGAAGGTGATGCCGCGTCCGGCATCGTTGCGGGAACTGCCCAGGTAAGTGGAGAGAAGGACGCTGCCGTTGGGCATGAGGATGCTGGCAAAGACGTCGCGCAACCCACCGCCATGCGCCTCCTGCACGGCGTTGACCGTGGGGAAGTTGGTGGAGTAGGTCTCCCCCGTCACGTAGATCTGGCCCGCTGCCCCGACCGCCACATCGTATCCCTCATCGGTGCTGTTCCCGGCCAACAAGGTGGAATACTCAAGGAAGGAGCCGTCGGCGCTGAGGACGGAAAGGTAGGCATCTCGGGCAAATCCTCCAGTGCCGCCGCCGGGTGTGTCCTGGAAGGCGTTGGCGGTGGTGGGAAAATTGGCGGAGACCGTCCAGCCCGTGACATGCGCTTTGCCGGCCGCATCGACGGCCAGGGCATTGACCACCTCCTGGCCGGTGCCGCCCAGGAAGGTGCCGTAGCGGACCGAAGACAGTGTGGGGTCCAAGCTGGCCACTGCGGCGTCCACCTGGTTGACCAGCTTCAACGCGCCGGGCGTGACAGGAAAGGTTCCCGTGCCGGCGACATACACGTTGTCGGCGGGATCCAGTCCCACGGAGACCACGCTGCTGCCTTCGTCGAACTCCGAGAGGAAGGTGGCGAACTGGCGAACCCCGCCCGGGGAAAAGGTCGCGACCCATCCCTTTCCTCCTGCCGTGTTGGTGAGGTAGTAGGCGCCCGGAGTGATGGGGAACGGGACCGGGGTCGAGACGGAAGCGGGGTTGTGGGAGAAGGTCAACCCGCCGACGGCGGCGTTGCCGCTGCCGTTGACGGCAATGTCGAGGGCGGCATCGTTCTGCGACCCTCCGAAGTAGGTCGAATAGATCAGCGAGGAGCCTGTGGCGTCGAGGGCGAAGATGAAGGCATCCTCGCTGTTCTGTCCTCCATTGTTGACGGCCTGAAAGGCGGCGACGGTGGGGAAGTTGTCCGAGCGGGTGTTGCCGGCCACATAGGCGCGCCCAAAACCGTCCACCGAGATGCCCCGGCCCCTTTCCTCGCCGCTACCACCGACGGTGACGGCATAGACCAGCGACATGGCGTTGCTCTGCGAGGGATCGAACTTGGCCACGAAGACGTCCATGTTGCCGTTGGTGGCCCCCTGCATGGGAAAGTCCGCGGAGATCGATTGGCCCGTCACATAGACCATCCCCTGCTCATCGGTGGCCACGGCCAATCCCTCTTCGCCAAAGAAACCGCCAAGGTACGTGGAATAGGATAGGACGGGATCAATGACCAGTGGCCGGGCAGGGTCGTGTGATGCCAGGGCAAAGCGGATCCGGCCGTCGCGCCCCTGGACGAAGCGGCTGGCCACCTCCAGGCGGTGGCCGTCCCGTTCCTGGAAGACATAGGGCCGCAACAGGCGCACCTCACCACCCTCCAGCACCACCACCAACTCGCCCTGGTCGGTCAGCCGCGTGGTCCGCAATCGTCCCTGCCGGTCGGCCACCTCGCATTCGATCCGGCCGGGATCCCCGCCCGGCTGCACAGTGAAATCATACTCAAGGCAACCCTCGTTGCCGCGATAGACAAGGTCGATGCCGGGATAGACCTCCGCGTAACGCACTCGCCGGTAATGATGCACACCGGTCCGCCACGACGCGGGATCGGAGCCGGTAAAGTAATGGCTTCGCCCCGGCAGCGGTTCCTCTCCCACCCCGGACACCTCCGGGTTCACGCCGAGGAACCGGAGGCACACCTCCTCCGTGGCCGGCAGGCTTGGGTAGGGTGAAGGACGGGCGGATACCGATGGATCACCGCCCGGCGCGATGCCGTGCCGGCTAGACAAGAGAAGCTTCACGGTCACGCCCCCGCTCTCGACCCAGGTCGCATGGCCCAGGCCGCGGCTGACAAATCGGGTGGGGTTGCCGGCGACATCCGGACAGGGCTCGAAGTAGAGCCCGCTACTGAAGAAGGGCATCGACGCCCCCATCGCGCTGACAGCCACGCCGAGCAGGACAGCTCCCGCTGCCGTGCGACCGCATGTCACCGCGTTCATGCATCCTTGGTTCATGAACAGACCTTTGTTGACGGTTCGAAGCATGGGATCCGATGAACACCCAGGCCGCCTCGTTCACCCCGCCCACAGGACAGAGGGCAGCGTGGTTGGTGGACATCGGGAACCGGGAACGAGCTTACCGTGCTGACGAAAAAACCTTTGAGTCAAGCAAAATATCCGGCGCAGCGAAGCAGCGGACAACGCACCAGCGTGTCCCCAGTACTGGGGACTGGTGGATCCCCAGCACCCTGTTACCTTCTACACGTGCCTAGGGTGCAAAACGCAGTTTTCTGTGTGTGAAATAAGGCGCATGTCTGCGGCGCCGCACCAAAAAGCCCAAAAGCCGTTAGGGATCCGTAAGGGTTTTTAAAGTTCTCATGAAGTTTCAAGGGCCGGAAGCAATTCCGGCCCTTCGGCTTGTACACCCCCCCAGGCGTGCTTGGAACTGAATGACCAGAGGAGTAAGAATAAGAGTAAGAGCAAGATAGCCATTCTTACTCTTACTCTTACTCTTGCTCTTGCTCCTGCTCCGTTCGTAAGGCAGCGGGTAAATGGCTTACCACCCTCACCCATTTCCAATCTCATGCCTGCCCCATAGTCAGGAAAACCCGCCATTGCTCAACGTCCCCTCCGGACGATACCCTCCCCCCATCATGCGCGTCGCGACCTTGTTCCTGTCCCCGGTCACCAGCCTGGTTCTCCTTTACCTGGCACTCGCGGGCTGCCAATCCACCCCCACCCCCTCCTCCACCGCAGGCTCCCCCTCCATCGAGGAAGCCAGCGTCCGTCCAGGCATCAATGATTCCTTCCTTCAACCCAACCTCGACATCGAACAGTGGACCGCCCGCTTCGAGGTGGAATCGCGCGAGGTGTTTCGCCTGCGCGAAACCATCGTGCAGACCCTCGACCTGAAACCCGGCATGGAAATCGCCGACATCGGCTCCGGGACCGGCCTCTTTGTTCCCTACTTCTCCCAGGCCACCGGTCCGGAAGGGCTGGTGTATGCCGTGGACATCGCACCCGATTTCACCGCCCACATCGACGAGCGCGCCACCGAGGCCGGCCTTAAAAACGTCATCACCGTCCTCTGCACCGACCGGTCCGTCGAACTGCCCGAAGCCTCCATCGACATCGCCTTCATCTGCGACGTCTATCACCACTTCGAGTATCCCCACAGCTCCATGACCTCCCTCCACCAAGCCCTGCGCCCAGGCGGAGAAGTGGTGTTGATCGATTTCAAGCGCATCCCGGGCGAAAGCTCCGAGTGGACCCTCAACCACGTCCGGGCCGGGCAGGAGGTGTTCACCGCCGAAATCGAGGAGACAGGCTTCGAGAAGGTCGCCGAGTACCCCATCCTCGAGGAGAACTACATGGTCCGCTTCCGCAGGAAATGACCACGGAAGGCTTTTCCCACCACGAAACACACGAAACACACGAAAGCCGGGTTCTCCCTTTCGTGTGTTTCGTGTATTTCGTGGTTCATCACCTCTTCTTCAGGACCCCTTTCGTGGTCCCCGCAGGGCCTCGGCGGCACGACGGGCCAGGCGCGCAGCTCCCTCTGTGTCGGAATGGATGCAGAGGGTATGCGGTTGAATCGACCGGCGGGTCCCATCCACGGCTTCGATCATTCCCTTGTCTCGCAGCAGTTCAAGCCGGCGCAGCACCGTGGACGCCTGCGTAAGGACGGCACCCTTTTGCGTGCGCGGGACAAGGCTGCCATCTGCTCGATAAGCCCGGTCCAGGAAAGCCTCTTCCCACACGGCCAGGCCCAGTGCGCGGCCCAGAAGCGCCACCCTGCCGCCGGCCAGGGCATACACCTTCAAGCGCGGCCACCATCGCCGCACGGCATCCAGGTAGGCGCGAGCCAGGCGCGGGTCGGCCTCGGTCATGTGATACAACGCCCCGTGCAGCTTGATGTGATGGAGACGAAGGCCCTCGCTCCGGGCGATCAGGTCCAACGCGCCGACCTGGTGCAGGAGCAGGAGGGAGAGTTCCCCGGCGGTCAATGCCACCACCTCGCGTCCGAACCCATCCCCCCGGCTCCACAGCCCGGGATGGGCGCCCAAGTTCACTCGAAAACGCCGCGCCGCGCGCACGGCCCGGCTCATGGTGTCGGCGCCGCCCGCGTGTCCCCCGCACGCCACGTTGGCCGAGTCGATCCAGCGCATCAAGGCATGGGTCCGGGCGGTTCGCTCGCCTTCCCCCAAGTCGGCGTTGAGGTCTAGAGGCCTCATGCCACCGGGACGAAGGTCACCGTTTGTCCGGGACGACACTGGGTCAGCCGGGAGAGTTCATCGGGATCGACGACGCCCAGCTTGGGATAACCGCCCACCGTCGGGCCATCCCGCATGGTGACGATGGGCTGGCCGTCATCGGGAATCTGGATGGACCCCACCAAGGTCGGTTCGCTGAGCATCTGCGGCCGGGTGCCCGGCATGGGCGGACCTGACAGGCGATAGCCCGCGCGATCGCTCTGCGGCGTCACTTCCCACGCCGAGGAGAAAAAATGCTGACGCCCTTCCTCCGCGAAGGCATCCCATTGCGGGCCGGGCCAGACGCGAAACGGCGGCGGCTGGCTGAAGTTCCATTGTTCGATCGGATCGACCACGCGACCGGCCACGCCGGTGGGCAGTCCGAACGGCAATCCCGGACGATGGCGCAGCAGGTCGCCGGCCTGCAAGGGCCGACCGAGCAGGCCCGCCCAAGGCGGGGTGCCGTTGCCCTTGCGGCAACTGGATTCGAACCCGTGCTCCACGGCCACGTAGATCCACACCCCGTTCTGGTTCCGGGGAAAGTTCAGCTCATCCCCCTCGCGCACCTGCACCGCGCGCCACATGGGAAGTTCCACCCCGCTGTCGGCGCCGGTCACGGCGACCCAGGTGTCGCGCAGGACGCGCAGCTGGCCGCCCTGAAGGAGCATTTCCAGCACGGGGGCACTGTCGGGATTGTCGAGAAGTCGGTTTGCGTAGGCCGCCGCGTGGGAGTCCATGGCGCCGCCGGGCGGCACGCCGAACCGGCGCCATCCGCCGTGCCCAAGGTCCTGCAGCGAGGCGCGCAACCCAGGCGACGCCACCTCGATCACATCCGGATGTTCAAAGGCCACCATGCAGCGCGCCTCAGGCCACCCGGCGAACAAATCGCACCCGATCCCCCGCCTTGAGAAGGAACATGTCCTCAGGCGCCTTGCCCGGGGAGAGGCGGTCCGGATCGAACAATCTCACCTCCGTGTGCCCGATCAGGTTCCATCCCCCAGGCCCGTCGCTTGGATAAATGCCGGTGTGCTCTCCACCGATGGCCACCGCCCCTTGAGGCACCCGCGTGCGCGGCGTGGACATGCGCGGCGTATGCAGGCGGCTATCCAGCTCGCCCAGATAAGGAAACCCCGGAGCAAATCCGAGCATGTACACCTTGTAGATCGGTTCACAGTGGAGTTGCGTCACCGCCTCGACCGACATCCCATGCTCCCGCGCCACGCGCTTGAGATCCGGTCCGTCATACACGACCGGGATCTCCATCACGGGACCCGGCTTGGGCGGATGGGCGATGGCACGGCGGAGTGCCTTGATGAGTTCGGGCGCCACCTCCGCGGGCTTGGGCACCTCGTGGGGATCAAACTCAAGAAGCAGGCTGGTGAAGGAAGGCACCACCTCGACCAATCCCGCAGGCGGGTGTCGCTCCAAGGCCGCCTCAATGGCCCGACCCCGCTGGAACGCCGCGTCCCCCACTTCATCGGCGAAACGGATCAGCAAGGCGTGTGGCCCGTAAACAGTCCAATCCATGTCTCAGGTGTGCATTCCCAGGGTCCTGACCCTGAACTCCCTGACCCGGCGGCCTCATTAAGCATCCGGCAGCCCTCGACGGCAAGCGCCAAACCGTCGCCCGCCCGGCCGCCGGCCAGGGAAAATGCGTTGACCCTCTTTGACCGATTCTCCTAAGCTCCACCGTTCTTTCACGCAACCACTAACCCACAAACGAGTCATCTCTATGAGCAAATTTGTCCCCCTTATCAGCTCCGGCACCAAGGGCCCTCTCGGCGTGCTCCACCTGCCCCGCCTCTGGCTGAAACTCTCCCTTGAATCGACCGGCAAGCTCGCCGACGGCTACCCCGGCGCCGGCCCAGGCTATGACCAGATGGTGATCGACGGACTCGGCCTGAAGCGGGACGCCGTCATCAACTACGTCAAGTCCTCCAAGCCCAGCTACCCCCAGTTCGAAGCCTGGGTCAAACAGAACGGGTCCAGCGTCAACTCAGCCGCCATCGAGAAGCTCAACGCCGCCATCGCCGGTTACAACCACGACGACGGCACCCGCAAATCCATCCTCAGCGCCAGCGGCCTGCCGGAGGACGCTTCCGCCGCCAAGGACGCCATCAACCTGAACAACCTCGACGACTGGACGGAGTTCTACAACGCCGAGCTGAAGTAAGCCTCCCTGCGTCACCATCCCCATTTCACCCGTCCCGGACCCTGTCCCTGTGTCCGGGGCGGTTTTTTTTGTTCCCAACCCTGTAGCCCGCCGACGTCAGGAGGCGGAATGTCGGAAAGACCACGCCAACCAGAGGGGGAGGATGCCTGGCTGAGCAGGCTCAATGGTTCATGGTGGGCGCTGCTGCCTGGCTCCTCCTCATGAACCGTTATCCGCCACGGGACACGTAGCCATCCCGCCGTCGCGGGATAAGGGGGTGGATGGCCACGTTCTCTAACACGGCAGAGTCCGCCGCCTCACGGCGGCGGCTACGTGGCATGCGTTCGTGCTCGTGCTCGCCTTCGAAGTGCCGGCGTTCATGGGTCCATGGCCGCCGGGTTTGTAGTCCCGGCTTCAGCCAGTCGGGTCTGCGCGTGCTTCTTGAGCCAAGTGCATCTCCAAACCCGATCGGGGTACGCTCCCCATGAAGCGGGGACAGGCTGCGCCATGAAACCCTACGCCATCGGCTCCACCACCGCGTCGGAGCCGCGCGAGCCGATGATGCGCACGCGCGTGCCGGCTTCCAGCATCTCCCCCTGCGTGACCACGTCCAGGATCTGCTCGCCGAACTGCGCCTTGCCGCCGGGGCGCAACGTCGAGATCGCCACACCCTCCATCCCCAGACGCGAACTTTGCTGTTCCTCAAAGGTCCTTTCCGTCGCCATGCCCGCGGCGGATTGCGAAACCAGGGTGCGATACATCGAGGTCTTGGGCAGGAAGCGGCTCAGCACCCAAACGCCCACCCCGGTCCCCGCGATCACGATGAGCATGTCCACGGCGCGCATCCGCAACTGCAGTCCCGCATGGGGAATGGTGGGAAGTCCCGGACCCGGATTGGGATAGACATCCACCAGGGCCATCACGATGGCCACGAGCATCAGGGCCGCTCCGGCCAGCCCGATGAAGAGCGTTCCGGGCAGGACAAACATCTCCACCACCACCAGCGCAAGCCCCACGAAAAACACGATGATCCACTCCGATCCGGACAGGCCGGCCACATACCCGCTCAGGAAATACAGGCCGATCGCCAGCAGCCCCACGATGCCAGGCAGTCCGAACCCCGGTGTCTTGAATTCGATGTAGAGCCCGATGATGCCCACCATGAGAAGAAACGGGCTGATCGCACTCAGCCACGCCCCCAGCCGTTCCATGTCCGTCGGCTCGATGTTCACGCGCTCGGCTCCCGCAAAACCCAGGGTGTCGATCAACGCATCGAGCGATTCAATGGTGCCGGACGACAACAGCGGGCGCGGTGTCTGGCCCATCTCCTCGAAGTAAGGCCGGCGCGCCTCCTCGTCGGTCAAGGTGAGGATCTGCCCCTTCTCGCAAAGCAGGTTGGTCTGCACCAACGCGTCGCCGGCCGCGTTGGTGGACCAGCTCAGCCGCTTGAGTTCATGGTGCTTGTCGATCATGGCCATGATCACGTCCTCGTCATGGCCGTGCTTCTGCGCGCTGGTCCGGACCAGGGCGCTGAACGCGGAGGTCATCTTGACCTCGACGGTGTCCGGCATCTCCTGCACCCCCGTGCCTCCCGGGCCCATGAGAATCGGCGCCGCCGCGCCGATCACGCTTTGCGGGGCCATATAAATCTGGTCGGTGGCCATCGAAATGAGGGCCCCGGCTGAAAAGGCCTTGTGGTTCACATAGGTCACCGCCTCGCCTGGAAACTGTTCCAGGATGCGCATGATCTCCTCGGTGGAATCCCCGCGCCCGCCCCCGGTGTCCATGTCCACCACCAGCAGGTCCGCCTCCGCCGCCATGGCCTCCTTCACCCCCCGCCGCACCAGGTACACCATTGACGCCTCGATGGCGTCGCGAATCGGCACCACGTAAACCTTCTTGGGACCGGCGCTCAGGACCGGCCCCTCTTCGGCAGCAAGGCCACTGCAGACCATCCCCATCAGGCAGGCCCACCATCCAAGCCATATTCTCATGTCGCGACCGTATCCCATGCCGTGAGTCTCGGCAAGAACCCCCGTCACCGGCGCGGGCCATGGCTGCCGACAAAGTCGAAGAGTCGAAGCGTTGTCGCCATCAGATCTACCGGTTTGCTCTTGCTCTTACTCTCCTCCGCAGAGCAAGGGCAAGTGTAAGATCAAGAACCTGCGCCACAGGCGCCCGTGCCGACTTTGTTTGGGGCATTGGGCTCGGGACCGAGTCCGCTCAGCCCGACAACCCCATGCCACACCGCACCAGCATCGCCCGAATCTCCTCCTGCGAGACTCCCAATCGGTCCGAAGCCGCCAGCACATCCTCGGCCCGCGCCGGGTAGTGTCGGCGGGACCGGCACCCCGTCAACCCGGCCACATCGATCGGAGCCACCAACGCCCTGATCGCCCGCAGCAGCCGCTCCCTTGTCGCGGCGTCCGACGCCTCCCCACCCTGGACGGCCCGGCACAGGTCGCGGCGACCCTGGCGAAACCCTTCCCGCTCCCCGAGCATGAACAGGCGTCCCGCCCGCGCCGCATGCCCCAGCCGTCGCATCGTCTCCGTGTAGGTCACCGCGCCAAAGTAGAGTTTGGTCAGCTCGGCAAAGAGCGGGAAATCCCCCATGCTGGCATAGAGCGCGCCCACCAGTTGCGCGGTGTCGTCCAGTTCCTGGAAGGTGTCCCGCTCATACGCCTGCAGCCCTGGATCCTCCCAGCTCCCTTCCTCCAGCATCCGGGCCAGGCGCTCCAGCCCGAGCAGATTCAGGGTGAACCCCGAGGACAGCAACGGATCCACCACGCCCGCCGCCGAGGGCAACAACACCCAACCCTCCCCCGCCGCGCGCCGGCTGCGAAACGACAACCGGGGCGACACCCGCATCGGCAGCACGGGCGTGGCGTCGGCAAACTGCGCCCGCACGGAGGGGAATCGCGCGAGCACATCCTGCCACACCGCTTCCGGCGCGCCGGTCTCGGGCATCGCATCCTCCCGCGCCGCCACCCCGGCGCTGGTGATGCCATTGTTGAAGCGCAACACCCAGATCCAGCCCCCCTCGAACACATGATGCAGGGCCGCGTCATCCACCGGATACGGCGCCTTCGCCAGTTCGGAATGCATCTCGTCCCAGCGCGCCACGTTGCGGAAATGCCCAAACACAGCCCGCGTGGCGGGCATTTCCGGGAAAGGCGCTTCGCCGAGCCCCAGGAGCTGATGCAACGCGCCGCGCGGACCGGAGCCATCCACCAACCATCGAGCCTGGTGTCGCCAGGCTCCTTCGGTCCCGCCGCCCCCAAGCGACCAGCCATCCGCATGCCGCTCCAGACGCTCGAGGAGGACGCCTTCCCGGCAATCCGCGCCGAGTGACCGCGCCGCATGCAGCAGGTGGGCATCGAAGTCGGGCCGGTACCAATGCGTGTCGGCAATGCGATCGTGCGGACTCGCCGCCACAAGCAATTCATGCTCCCCATCCGCGCGCCAGGGCTGGCCGGCTTCGTGATGAAAAAAGGTAAAGCCGCGCTTCAACCCGCAGGCCACATCGGGAAAGTCCGACTGCCAGGTGCCCCACTTCGCCAGCGGCCGCACCGCGGGGAGGTCGTAGCGCACCGCCAGTTCCCCGAGCAACAGGTTGGCCAGCGGTGTGGAGGATTCGCCGATGGCGAAGCGGGGATGATGCTCCCTTTCGAGAACCAGCACGGAAAGGCCGATGCGTCGGGCCACCATGGCGAGGAGCGAGCCGCCAAAGCCACCCCCGATGATCGCGATGTCGTAGGAACTATCCATGCGTGCGGCAGTGTCCGTACTTTTCAAAGGCCCCTCACCCCTGCCCTCTCCCGCAGGGAGAGGGGGCCCGTCCTCTCCGCGGAGAAAAGCCCATGCGCTCATCCCTCTCGCCCACCCCGGCACGCTCTTCCCTCTCCCTGCGGGAGAGGGTTAGGGCGAGGGGCCTTTGCATGGTGCGGTTCATGGTCCCTTTGCGCGTTCAAACACGTTTGGAAGTGGGGCCTATCCATGATACCCGCAGGCCGGGCACGCCACCGGGCCGCCGAGTTTTTGCGTGAGATTCATTCGGCGCAAGCGCTCAGTCCGCGCCGGGAAGCATTCGCGGCATTCGGCGAAGGTTTCCAGGTCCCACAGGTCGGCGAACACCCGGCCCTGCCCGCTGCGCACACCAAACACCGCGGCCGACTCCAACATATCCAGCGTGGGTTTGGCATAAAGCCCCTGTTCGGCCAGCGCGTCGATGGCGCCGTTGCCCGGACGCGTCGGGATCAGGGACACTACTTCCGCGCCCTCATCGAACGCGAAGTCGATGGAGCGCCGTGCCCAGCGGACGGACTCGGCCGGGGGCATGAAGGGAGGCTGGACCAGGACGAACGCCCGCAGGTCGATGCCCTCGCGATCGAGCAGGTCCGCGGCCGACTTGAACAGCTCCAATGTCATCCGCTTGTTGAGCTTCTCCAACACCGCCGGATGCGCCGTCTCCAGGCCCATGGCCACCTCGAGATCAATCGAACCCTCCTTCCGAAGCAGGTCGCGAAACCGCACCACCCGCTCGTCCACAAGGGAGGGATGACACTCGACGATGACCCGTTCGAACCTGCGGGCCCGCCGGGCAATGGTGACATGATCCTCGGGCGGGATGGCGCGGGGATCGAAGAAGCTGCCGCTGTTGTAGAGCTTGAGATGGCGCGGGGCCGAGGCGTCGAACGGACTCTCGTATTGATGCGCGGCCGACGACTCCTCCAGCGCGCGGTCGATCTGCTCCGGAATGGCCCCGGGTGGCTGGTTGGTTTCCAGTGTGTTCTTCCAGAGATCACAGAAGACGCATTTCCAGGGACACTCGCGATTGGTGAGAAAGATGGTGGTGACCGCGGCGATGGGCCCGTGCAGCGTCCGTTCCGGCTCGGTGATGACCGCATAGGGGCGGCGTGGATCCAGCGCCCGGCGCGCCCCGCGCCGGCTCACAATCCAGACGTCGCGGTCCGCGGATCGTGTCGGATAGCGGTCCATCGCGGGAACGTCGCAGGCGGACGAGGTCAGGTGTAGAGCTTGAGAAACTCCGTTCGCAGCACCGCCTCGGCGTCCGGAACGCGCTGGCGGAGCCGGTCCTTGGGCATGGCCCCGTGCTGGAAGCGGCGCTTTTCAAACACCGGCATCTCCAGGCCGGTGACGGCCTTGACCCCGCGCGAGACGATCTCCCCCTTGAGAGCGTAAAGCCTGGCCACGTCATAGTCGGTCAAGGCAATGAAGGGGATGCCTTCGGCGACCTCCACCACGGCCGGACGCGTGAAGGGGCTGAACCCCTCAAACCCGAAATGACGCAGGGGCGCATAGGTCCGGGTATAGGACCGGCTCAACCCGCCGCTGTAGGTGAGCGAATGCTTGATGCGCCCCACCCCCCAGCCCTCCTGGTAGAGCATCTGGTTGTGCACCACGCTGCGGATGGTCAGTTCGGGGTTCTCCTCGATCGGGTAATCCTTGAGGTTCTCGTCCCCGCCGTCGCCATCGAGCAGGTGGACCCAGTCCGGGTAGCGTTCCCGGATGCCCCGGCACAAAGCCATGACCATGGAGGCGGCCTCGATGTCCAGGGTCTTGTAATCCTCCACCACGCGAATCGTCTCGGCCACGTCCAGGCTGTCGGAGCCGGCCGCGATTGGTTCCAGGAACATGCCCAATCCAAGCGGCTCCAAAAAGCGCCTCGCCTGCCCCAGGTCAGGCCCGTCCCCCAGATCCAGCGTGAAGGCCTTCAGCCGCGACGGGGAATGGCCCAGCGTCCGGAGCATGTGATAGGTGACGAGGAACACCGCCCCGCTGTCGATGCCGCCCGAGAAACAAACGCCCAGCGGCGCCTCCTTGGGAACATGCCCAAGCCAGGCGCCAATCTCGTCCGCCAACGCGCCGATGTAGTTGCGCCCGATGGCGTCCAGGTCGCGTGGCTGGGTGTTGTGTTGCGGGTCGAAGTAGCGGGTGTATTCGGGGTCGGGATCCGGACATCCCACCAGTTGGATCTCCACGATGTAGTGCGCCGGCACCATGCGCGTGTAGGAGGGATGAAACTGATCCGCCAACCCCTGGGATTCCAGCCAGCCATGCAACGCATCGATCCGGTCCGCCACAATCAACGCCGGGCCCGCCTCCCGCTTGGCCAGGAAATAGCGCAGCGGCCGGTCCATGGAACGCGCCAGGCGGACCGTCCTGCCCGACTTGGCCACGAGGGCGAAGGATCCGCGCAGGGACCGCACCGCGGCAGGGTCTCCGCTCAGCACGCGTGCCCGGGCTTCCTCCAGGGTGGCGTTCTCCAGGCGGTTGTGGTTGGGATCGGTGAGATCGACCAGTTGCTCGATGTAGGCATCCATAGCGGTGCTGAACAGTGAACCACAGACCCGGCTTCGGAATCAATCTCCCGCCGTGTGCGGTGGGGCGCGATTGGAAGGGCATGGTGGATGGCTGGTTGAGTGGCGGCTGGATGATGACTGGAGTAAGGGATTGAGTATCAACCTTCCATCCGGCTCCAACGCTTACCCTTTACCCGAAAAGAACGACCAACAAGTTGTTGTTTTTACCGGGCCCCTCACCCTAACCCTCTCCCGCAGGGAGAGGGAACAGCAGGCCACCCTTTGGTAAAGGGATCAGGGCAGCAGCCTCTCTCCGCGCGGAGGACGGGTCTCCGATCTGAACCCGCACCCTCCACGGGGCTTGCGGCTCCCTCTCCCCGCGGGAGAGGGCTGGGGTGAGGGGCCTTTGACAGGGTGCGATTTATTGTCCTCACCTCGCCCATGTTTCACCTTGGGTCGCAACCCGCTGCGCAGCCTTTTGCCCCCGTCGGCGTCCGGCGATTGACCTACTCTTCCTCATACTCCATTGGGTCACCCTCCTTGAATCACACGCGGCGCGAGGTTAGTCCTCCACCACCGTCCCCACCTCTTCGCCCTGCACCACCCGGCGCAGATTGTGTGGCACGAACATGTTGAAGACGATGATGGGCATGCGGTTGTCCATGCAGAGGGAGAAGGCCGTGGAGTCCATCACCTTGAGCTGCTTCTGCAGCGCGTCCAGGTAGGTGATCCGCTGAAACCGCGTGGCCTTGGGGTTCTTCTTCGGGTCACTGTCGTAAATCCCATCCACCTTGGTGGCCTTGAGGATCACCTCCGCCCCGATCTCATTGGCCCGCAGGGCCGCCGCCGTGTCGGTCGAAAAATAGGGGTTGCCGGTGCCGCCCCCGAAGATCACCACCCTCCCCTTCTCCAAGTGCCTCATGGCTCGACGCCGGATGAAGGGCTCGGCCACCTGGGACATGGTGATGGCGCTCTGCACACGCGTGGCCACCCCTGACTTTTCCAGCGCGTCCTGCAGCGCCAGGGAATTGATGACCGTCGCCAGCATGCCCATGTAATCGCCGGTGGCCCGCTCGATGCCGCGCTCGCTGGCTGGTTGACCGCGAATGATGTTGCCGCCTCCAATCACCACCACCACCTCGGTGCCCAGCTCGCGCACCTCTCCGATTTGCCGGGCGATGTCGTGGGCGGCTTCAGGGCAAATGCCGATGCCTTGTTCGCCTCCCAGAGCTTCGCCACTGAGCTTGAGGAGGATACGGCGGTATCGAGGGGATTTCATCCGGGCTGGAGTTCTAACAGCCGCTGCGGTCCGAGTCAACCGGCCACACCAGGCCGGATGACCAGGTCGCTGCTGACGCAAGCAGGTGGGCGTCGTGGCGAGAAAAGCAGACACACCTATCTCAAGAATGGAACCGCCCAAAGCACGGACCCCCGAAGGGGGCCAGATGGGAATGAAACATACAAAGGAACGGCCCGGTTTGTAGTTCCGCCTTCAGGCGGCAACCACCGTCGGCCGCCATCCAACGATCGAGCCGCCTAAAGCCGGAACCCGTCACGACGAGCTAGATAAGGCAGAAACACCAAGGGCCACGACTGTGCGATGGCCCCTCACCCCGACCCTCCCGGCGGGAGAGGGAGCAGCATGCCCGGTGGAGGGTACGGGTTCAGATCGAACGTCTTTCTCCGCGCGGCAGACGATCCTCCCTCTCCCCCCGGGAGAGGGTTGGGGTGAGGGGCCTTTGAATGCGTCGTGCAAGATTGCATGCCCGTAACTCCAACACGTTTCACAAGGAGTTTCTTAAGAGGCGGAACTATGAGCGCGTGGCGCTTCGCGTTTCTTGAGAGCGGATTGCGAACTCGGATCGGTGCCTCAAAAGCAAAAAAGCGCCCGGCCCCATTCGGAGCCGGGCGCCATGAAAGCGTGTGAGGCGGCCGGTGATCAGTCGATCTTCTCGCCCACCTGGAACCGGACGAACTGGCGGATCACCAGCTCATCGCCCAGTTGCTTGGCGATCTTGTTCACGTGTTCATTGACCGTGATCTCGGAGTTCTGCTTCACGTAGCCCTGGTCCACCAGGCAGTGGTCCTGGTAATACTTCTCCAGCTTGCCCTCGATGATCTTGGCCACGGCCTGGGGCGGCTTGCCCTTGGCCTGCTCGCCGGCGATCTCCTTTTCCTTGGCGATCACGTCGGCCGGAATCTGCTCGCGGGATACCACCACGGGATGGGCGGCCGCGACCTGCAGGGTGATGTCCTTGACCAGCTGACGGAACTCCTCGCGACCGATGGTCTCCTCCTTGCCGGCGCCCACCTCGACGAGCACCCCGACTTTGCCGCCGGTATGGATGTAGGCGGCGATCAGGCCGTTGCCGGACACTTCCATGCGGTGGTGGCGGGGGATCTGGATGTTCTCGCCCATCTTGGCCACCTGGGCGGCGCGGCGCTCTTCCAAGTCCGCTCCGGGATGGTCGAGCAGCGTCCTGGCCACGTCCTCGCAGAAGGCCTTGAAGTCCTCGTTGCGCGTGACGAAGTCGGTTTCGCAGTTCACTTCCACGAGGATGCCCGCCTTGGCATCCGACTGGATGTACTGCGCGATGACGCCTTCGTTGGCGGTGCGTTCACCCTTCTTGCCGGCGCTGGCGATTCCCTTCTTGCGAAGGTAATCCACCGCGGCATCAAAGTCCCCGTTGCTTTCCGTGAGCGCCTTCTTGCAGTCCATCAGACCGGCGTTGGTCATCTGGCGAAGCTTGGCAACGTCTCCAGCAGTAATAGCAGCCATAAATCAAACAGTCTCTAGGTTGTCAGGTCAGGTAGGGGCCACCTCCGAAGGAGATGGCCCTGGGTCGATCGGTTTCCTCAGCCACAGCGCCGGACGCTCAGGCCAGCATGCTGGTGGCCTCGGCCGAAGGCGGCGGGGGCGGCAGCGGGGGCGGCGGCACCGGCGACGTCATCGGAGCCTCGGGCGCCGGTGCAACCACACCGGGTTCGGCCGGGATGCTGGGCGCCACGGCGGGCGCCGCGGCAGCTTCCACAGCAGCGGCGGCTTCCGCGGCGCGCTTCTTCGCCGCAGCGGCGTCAAACTGCGCCTTGGCGCTGCTGGCCGACTCCACGATCGCCGAAAGGATGATGCGCACGGAGCGGATGGCGTCGTCGTTGCCGGCGATCGGGTAATCCACCAGGTCCGGATCGCAGTTGGTATCCACCAACGCCACGATCGGAATCTTCAGGCGACGCCCCTCGGCCACGGCGATGGCTTCGCGCTTCACGTCCACCACGAACATCGCCTGGGGATACTTCTCCAGATAGCGGATGCCCTCGAGGTGCTTCATGAGACGGGCGTGCTCGCGGCGCAGGCGCGATTGCTCCTGCTTGACCAGCGCGGCCATGGTGCCGTCGGTTTCCATCTTCTCGATCTCGTTGAGCCGGGCGATGGAGCGGCGAATGGTGTTGAAATTGGTGAGGGTCCCGCCCAGCCAGCGTTCGGTGACGAAATGCTGGCCCGCGGTCTTGGCCGAGTCGCGCACCGCTTCCTGCGCCTGCTTCTTGGTGCCGACAAACAGGATGTTGCCGCCCTTGAGCGCGACGTTGGAGAGGAAGTTGCAGGCCGCTTCCAGTTGGTGGACGGTCTTGCCCAGGTCGATGATGTGGATCCCGTTGCGCGCATCGAAGATGAAGCGCTTCATCTTCGGATTCCAACGACGGGTCTGGTGTCCGAAATGGACACCGGCTTCGAGCAGTTCTTTGACGCCGATATTCAGCACAGTTTTCCTTTGGTAGTCAGCCTGCCGAGCCTTCAGCCGACAGACCATCCCGCGGAACACGGGATTTGAGTGAGATGTTGTTGTGGCCTCCGTGTTCCACTCGGAACCCGGCAAGTTAATGGCCGTGAACCCTTTCACCCAAGCGCCGGTCATCCGGTGTCCTGAGCCAAAAGGGGTGGCAAATTAGCAAAGTCATTGATTCTGGCAATCTTAAAAGACAGATTCTTCAGCCGCCGTGACCACGCATCCTGCCCCACCCAACCCCTCCGTCGCCATCGCCCTCCTGGAAGGTGGCCGCAGCCGCCGCATGGGAACCGACAAACGCCATCTCGCGCTGGGTGACAAGGCACTCCTGGATCAAGTTTTATCCGTTTTGACACCAACCGGTTACAATGTCCTTCGCATCGAGCAGGATGAACACCCCAACCAAGGCCCCATCGGAGGGGTCGAAACCGCGCTGCTCCAGGCTCGGGAAGACTGGATCCTGTTTGTCCCTTGCGACATGCCCTTCCTGACGGAGGCCCTCCTTCGCCGCGTCCTGCAGGCCGCCCAGTCGGACAACCGATCGGCCTTCGCGGATGTCAAGGGCCGGATCGGTTTCCCCTTCGCGCTGCGCCGATTCGATCTCTCAGCGGTCCAGCAACGACTCCAGGCGGGCGAGCGATCCTTGCACGGTCTGGCCGCAGCCCTGGACGCCATCCGGGTCGAGTTCCCCCTCGACCAAGCCTGGCGGTTTCACAACATCAATGATCCCGAGGATTTGGAGAGGGCCAGGGAACTGTGGGAAAAAGCCAGGCAATCGGGATGACGCCAGCACTTCAAACGCGGCAACCCGGGTTCATGGGGAGGATGGGTGCGGCCGATTCAGGCACACGCAGCTTGGGCCATGAACCGATCCTTCCATCGGACCGATCCGACGGATTCGACGGATCGGTCCGATCACCTCCGGCTCATGGAGAGCCCCCACCTCCAAACGGGTTTGGACGCCCAAATGGACCATGAAACGTACCATGCAAAAGCCCCTCACCCTAACTCCCCCCCGCGGGGAGAGGGAACAGCGAGACAGGATGAGCAAGAGGGATGAGCGCAGGGGCCTTTCTCGGCGGAGAGGACGGGTCTCCCTCTCCCCACGGGAGAGGGCAGGGTGAGGGACTCCTTGTACAGTGATTCAAACACTCCGGTTCATGGGAAGCCCCGATGGGGCCGGCTTGAGCAGGAATCACCTCTTCACCCCTTCTCGTTGTTCGCTTGTCAGTCCATGGGCGTCCGGCTACTGTCCCGGGATGCGGATTGCTCTCGCCATGACCTTGCTCCTGGGCTGTGTTTCACTCCGGGCGGAGGTCATTCGCTTAAAGGGTGGCACGGAGATCAAGGGCGACCTTCTGGCGGAACGACCTGACAAGCTCGTCGTGGATCTGGGCTTCTCCGTGTTGACCATTCCGACAGAGCACGTTCTGGAGGTGGTGCGCGGGGCCGAACCGCAGGCCGAAGCCGACGCGAGCGCGGAGGTCCAGGCGGGAAACAACCTCTACTTCACCCGCCAGGAAGCGCCCCAGGAACGGTCGGTGCGCGAATTGGTGGCCTCGCTCGGGGAGGCCGTGGTGCAGGTCCGCACGCCCGCGGGCCTCGGATCCGGGTTCATCCTCAATGAGGACGGCTACCTCATCACCAATTTCCACGTCATCGAGGGCGAAAGCGAAATCGGGGTGGAGGTCTATCACCGCCTGGACGGCCAACTCGATCGCCGCACCTACAAGGAGGTCCGCATCATCGCCATGAACAAATTCGCCGACCTGGCCCTGCTCAAGATCGAGGATGCCGGCGCCCCGAAATTCTCCCATGTGCCGCTGGGGGACGTCGAAACCCTCGAGGTGGGCGAACGGGTCTTTGCCATCGGCAGCCCGCTAGGACTGGAACGCACGGTGACCGAGGGCATTGTCAGCACCAAAACACGGGGCATCGAGGGCTCCCTCTACCTCCAGACCACGGCCCAGATCAATCCAGGAAACAGCGGCGGTCCTCTCTTTAACCTGCGCGGCGAGGTGATCGGCGTGACCAATATGAAGATTCAGTTTGGCGAGGGCATCGGCTTCGCCATCCCTGTCGATTCCGTGAAGTATTTTCTCCAATACCGGGACGCCTACGCCTACGACAAGGAGAACCCAAGCAATCCTTATCGTTACCTCTCACCCCCGCGGCGCGACATCGATGCGGTCTCCGCTGAGGAGACCAAGTCCGAGCCAGCGTCCCAGCCATAATCGTAATCCCGCCCCCCTGGGGCTTACCACTGCTCACCCATCATGCAACATCGACCCTACTCCCAGACGGTCACCGGACTCATCCTCGGCCTCCTGCTCACCGCCGCCACCTCGCAGGCCGCCACGCTGCCTGCCGAGAAATTGCTCGGCCCCGACACCCTGGCGGTCGTGACCGTGCCCGACTGGGTCAAGGCCGAGAAGGAATCCGCCAATTCACCCGGACGCCTCTTCTGGGGCGACGAGTCGATGAAGGCGATCAAGGACAAGTTCGTGGCCCAGGTCCGCAAGGAACTCATCGAGCCACTCGAGAAGGAACTCGGCATCACCTTCAAGGATTACGCCGGCCTCGCCCAGGGCCAGGTCACCTTCGCCTTCACCCTGAAGAACCAGGGGCCCGAAAAGGAACCCAAGCCAGGATTCCTCCTCCTCATGGATTCCGGATCGCACAGCGCCGACCTTGAGGAATCCCTGGGAAGCCTCCGCCAGAAATGGGTGGACAGCGGCAAGCCCGTCCGCAAGGTCAGCATCCGCGACATCGAGTTCAACGCCGTCAAGCTGGCCGCCGCCGATTTTGAAAAGCTGGCCCAGAGCATCGCCCCCGGGGCCCCCGTGCCGGAAGAGGAACCCGACGCCGATGCGGAAGGCGATTCAGTGGAGATCATCATTGGCCAAGCCGGACCCCTCCTCCTTTGCGGATTGGACCAGACCGACCTGGAACAAGTCCTGGCCCGGCAGTCCGGCGGCGATCTTCGGACCCTGGCGGACAACCCCATTTACTCGCGCGCCCACGCCCAGCATTTCCGGAATTCCCTCGGCCACTTCTGGCTCAACCTCAAGTCCATCGTCACCACCATCCAGGAAGGCAACCCCGATCCCTCTTCCAGCGTCGAGAGCCCTGATACCAATCCCTTGGTCCCCTCCGCGGGCAAGATCATCAGCGCCCTTGGCTTCGACCGGCTCGAATGCCTCTCCATGGCCATGGAAATCCAACCCGACGGAGGCCTGGTCACCGGCGAACTGCGGGCTCCCGGCGCCGTCCAGAAGGGCATCTTCAAGATGCTGGCCTTCCAGCCCAAGGAATCCTCCCCGCCCCCCTTCGTGCCGGCGGACATCACCTCCTTCGCCCGCTGCCGCCTGGATCTCCAGACTGTCTGGAAGACCTTCGAGTCCACCCTCACCGAGCTGGCCCCCCCCATGGCCGGCATCATGGCCATGCTCGTGGACAACGCCGGCAAGGATCAGGACCCCAACTTCGACCTGCGCAAGAACCTCATCGCCAACCTGGGCGACGACCTCATCACCTATGAAAAGGCCCCCCGCCAACAAACCCTCGAAGGCCTGAATTCCCCGCCCAAAATGGTCCTCATCCAATCCCCCAAGGCCGATGAACTGGCCAACGCCATCAAAGCCCTGACCTCTCTCATGCCGGAAAGCAACGCGCGAGTGCGCGAACGGGAGTTCCTCGGACGCACGGTCTATTCCATGTCTCTCCCCGAAACCTTCGACGCCGATGGCAATGTGATCCGCAATACCCTGACCTATGTGGCCAGCGGCAGCTATGTCGCCCTCTCGACGGACACCGGCATCGTTGAAGAATACCTGCGGGGCCGCCCCGCCAAATCCCTCCGTGAGGAAGCCGGTCTGACAAGGGCCGCGGAAAAGGTCGGCGGCTACAACAGCGGCTTCTTCGGATTCGAAAACGACCGCGAAACCATGCGCAACGCCTTCACCATCCTCAAGAAGGAATCCGGCACGCTGGAGACCCTCTTCGGGGAACTCTTGGAGGGAGGCAGCCTCAAGGACTGGATCGATCTCAGCCTCCTGCCCTCCTTCGACAAGGTGGAGAAATACTTCCTCTACTCGGTGTATGCCATGAAGTTCGGGGACGAAGGCCTCACCTTCAAGGCCTACACCCCCAACCCGCCCAACTACCGGTAGGCGGATAGCCGCCACGTAGCCGCCGCTGTCAAGCGGTGGTTCCAATCGTGACTTACCCCGTCAGGTTCCGCCTCGTGACCTCGGCGGCTACCGGATGCCTCAATCCTGCGGATACACCAGCACCCGGTCATGCACCAGCACGGCCAAGTCGTTGCGACCGTCACCCGTCAGATCCTTGACCAGCGCCTCGCGAGGCTCCATCTGGTCCGTCCCCCGACGGTTGCGGAAGCTGCGCTTCTCAAAAACCGGCCAGCGCGTGGCGGGCACAAGCTTGCCGTCTCGATCGAAGATCACCAGGTCCAGATGGTTCTTCTCCGTCTCCAGGAACACCAAATCCTGACGCCCATCCTGGTTCAGGTCCCCTGACACCACGTCGAACAACCGGCCGTCCTCGATCGACGTCTCGTAGCTGCCGAGCTCCGCCACCTCCCACGCATCCCCCTCGAAGCTCTGCCACGCGACCGCGTTCAACCCCACGAAGGCCACGGTCCCTTGCCGGCTCTTGCCCAGCCGGATCGTGTCCAATCCCTGAAAGTCCGCGTAGGGCAGCGACACGTTGCGCTCGATCTGCCACACGCCATCGTCGTCCCGACGGCAAAGGCTGAGCACCTTGCGTTCGGCGTCCATGAGCGCCACCAACGGAACGCCGCCGCGCCCGTGCGGCACCGGCGTGGCGGCGGTGATCCGTGACCCGCTGCTCGCGCCATTGATCTGGTCGGCCACGCGGAAGTTCCACGCCTCATTGCCCTTCTCGAGGATCACGGCCCGCACAAAGTTCTTCTGGCCCAGGAGCAGCTCCGGCTTCTTGTCGCCATCCACGTCGGCCCGGCTCATCCAGGGCGACTCGAGGCTGCCGCCCGGGGCCGACACATCCAGCTCCTCGAACACCAGATCGTCGGTCTGTCGCAGCACCTTGACCTTTTCGTAGGGCATCAGGATGACGAGATCCACGCGGCCGTCCTGGTCCGTGTCATGGAAGCCCATGGCGGCCGGGTTGGAGCGGAACGACTCCGCCATGGGCACCGTCTTGGACTCGCCGTCCTCGGTCTGGATCCAGAGCTGGCGTTGGTTGTTGAGTTCCGTGACCACGGCCAGCGTGGTCGTCTCCTTCCCGTCGAGGGAACCCACCGCCAGGACCAGCGGCTTGCCCTCCACGGGCAGCGGCGTGGGGAACGGGATGCGGCCATCCTTCTCGTAGCGCGTCACGCCCACCTGCCGCTCTTCGGCGCTCAGCAGCACAATCTCCTGCACCTTGCGATCGCCGCGGCGAACGGCGATGTCGGTGACGCCGGTCAGGGAAGGCACGGTCTTGGACAATGTCAGGTTGCCGGACGCATCCTGCAGGAAGACGCTCAGCTGCCCGCTGTCGGGTTCGGCCACGAGGAGATCGGTCCGGTCGTCTCCATTCAAGTCCGCCCAGCAGATGCCGCGGCGCACCTTGGTCGTGCGGGACAAGGGCAGCACCTGGAACTGGCCCGACGCCAGGCCGTCGAGGATCGATTCGGCTTCCTTGCGGACAAAGTTGGAAATCTGCACGCGCCCGGACTTCATGGCGATGGTCACCACCTCCGTCTTGCCGTCGCCGTCGAGGTCCTCGGCCCAGTAGGAGCGGATGGGCGGCGTGGCGAAGTGGTATTCCGGCCCCAGGAATCCCTCCTTGTTCTGCAGGCGAAACCGGAAGGGATTCGTGTCATCCCAGTTCACCAGCAACAGGTCGTTCAAACGGTCGCCGTCGATGTCCAGCGCCTGGACCGACTTGACCTGGCCCGAGAACGGCAACCGGTCCGGTTCGCCGAACTGGCCATGCTCGTTCTGGCGAAGCTGATAGAGGTGAGTTTCCGCCAGCAGCATGAGATCGGCGCGGCCGTCCCCGTTCACGTCGCGGGCGGTCAGCGCGTTGGGGCTCAGCTCGCCGTCATCGATGGCCCAGCGCTTGGGCGCTTCCCAGCCGCCCGCCCCGTCGCTGTAATGCACGACCAGCTCCTTGGGATCCCCGTAGTAAGCCAGGTCGGGCCGCGTGTCGCCGTTGAGGTCCGCCACCACGAGCGAGGAAATGCGCTTTTCCGAGGCGATGGATTCAATGCGAAACCGCGCGTCCGGCGGCAACTCGTTGATCCCGCTGGTGGAACTCGCCTTCTTCGGGTCGGGCGTGTGGCCCGTCTGGTTGATGAGCAGCGTGATCTTGGAACGGTCGTTGTTGGCGACGATCAGGTCATTCAACCCGTCCTGGTTGAGATCGGCCGAGCGAAGATGGGCGATGCCCAGGTCAATGGGGAAGATCTCCGGACCGCGAAAGCCAAATTCCGTCGGCGCCAACCCCTCGGCCCCGGGAGTCGGACAGGCCCAAGCCAGGCCCATTAGGGCGATGGCCAGTGCCCGGACTGGCAAACCGGTGAGCATGGAGGGTCGATGGGAAAAAGTAAGGGGAGAGCTGGGGTTCATAAGTGCCTTTTGCGGGCCCATCATCCCCCAGCCGGCCTCCGCAACCAAGTCTTTTACAGGACCCGGCCACGTAGCCATCGCCGTGAGGCCGTGGTCCTGATCGTGACTTACAACGTCAGGTTCCGCCTCGTCACCTCGGCGGCTACTTCGCTGGCCACGTAGCCACCGCCGTGAGGCGGTGGACCCGGTCGTGATGCACCACGTCTCGAACCGCCTCGTGATCCTGCGGTCGCGGGACGGCTACTACTTCGCCGGTTGCTTCCCAGGGTCACGACTCTCCCAGCACGTGCACGACGACCTGGCGTCGATGGGGATGCGTCCTGTGTTCCCAAAGATAGATCCCCTGCCAGGTGCCCAGCACCATGCGTCCCTGCGCCAACGGGATGCTCAGGTTCACCGCCGTCAAGGCCGTCCGCACATGCGCCGGCATGTCATCATCCCCTTCACAGGTGTGCGCAAACAACGGGTCGCCATCCGGCACGAGCCGGGCGAAGAACCGCTCAAAATCCCGGCGGACATCGGGATCGGCGTTCTCCTGGATGAGCAGGGACGCGGAAGTGTGGCGCAAGTGAAGGGTGACCAGGCCCTGTTGGAATCCGGTCTTCCCCACGCAACGGGCCACCTCGCTGGTGATCTCGTAGAACCCGCGGCCGCGGGTGGGAACGGTCACCTCCTCCAGCGCCTGCTGCAGCATGGCCAGGATCCTCCTACAGGTTCCCGGCCGCCGCGTCAGGTTCGAGCAGCTTTTCCAGCTCGAAGTTGCGCGGCGAACCGCCGTCCAGCGCCTTCTGGTAATGCCATTGCGCCAGCTCCTTGAACGGGGGCTTCTGCGTGGCATAGACCACGGCCAGTTGGTAATGCGCGCTACCCCAGGCGGGGCGGAGCTGGATGGCCTTGCGCAGCGCCGTCTCGGCCGGCCCGCGATCGCCGTTCTTGAAGAGGGTCAACCCCAGGAAATACTGCGTCTCGGGCTTCTCGGGATCGAGCCGGGCCGACTGGCTCAACGCGTCGAGCGCGTCGTCGTAGCGTTCCCGCTGGTAATTGAGATACCCGGTCAGGTAGAGGCTGCCCGGATCATTGGGATCGATGGAAAGGGCCTTCTTCAGGTGCACCTCGGCCTCCTCCGTCTTGTCCAGCTCGAGCATCACGCCGGCCAGGTGCGCCAGGGTGTAAACGTTGTTCTCGTCCTGCTGCAGCACCTCCTTGAGCTTCTCCTCGGCGAGGGCGAACTGACGCTGGTCCACCGCGCGCTGGGCGTCGGCGATGAGCGGGCCGGCCCCGGGCGGAATGCGGTTGGCCCGCGAGGACGCGTCGTTGACCTGGTTGGTATCCTTCAGGCTCACGCTCATGCGCGAGCCCCCGTCCACCAGCGCGGCCTCCTCGGCCGTCAGCGGCACGGCCTCCGCCTCCAGCACATCCAGCCGGGCCTGGGCCAGTGTGAGCTGACTTTCCAGCTCGAGCATCTCGCCCTCCGTGTCGCGCTTTTCCAGGCGCCGATCGGCGGCGGCCAGCTTCTTGGCCAGACTGTCCCGATCCTTGCGCGTGGATTTCAAGTCCGACTCACTGGTCTTGAGCTCGGACTCCAGGGACTTGATCTGCTGCCGGGCCCGGTCATCGGCGGACATCTCGTTCATCTGGATGATGCGGGCCTCCAGCATGGCCACCTGAGTGCGCAGGTCGAGATTGGCGGTGCGCAACTCCTCCACGGTTGTCGTGGCGGCGGTGAGTTGCCGCGCCAGATCGCTGTCGCTCATGGGCTGCGCGCCGCGGGCTCTCAAATCCTTGATCTCCTGCTGCAGGACGAGGTTCTGGCGCTGGGTGGCGGCCAGCTCGGCCTGCACGCGCTGGAGGATCCCCTGCTCCTCCTGCAAGGTGGCCGGGTCCGCGAGCTGGGGAGGGGCGGTGGTCCGGGTTTCCAGGGTCACGCGCAGGAGGTCCCGCTCCTTCTCCAGCTCCTTGGCCCTCTCCAGGGCCTGCGCCAAGGCATGCGGATCGGCCTCCGCCGGCCGCGCCGCCAGCGCTTCCTTCAGTCGATCCTGCAGAAGCGTGTTCTGGTTTTCCAACTCCTGGATCTGCTGCTGCAGCGCGGGCAGTTGCTGCTCCGGTGTCATCTTGGTCAGGTCCGGCTCGGCGACCGGTTCCACCCCCTTCGGCTCGAGCTTCTCGGCCAGCGGCTTGAGGTGCATGTCCACGTAGTTGAGCCGGTAGTTGATGATGTTTTGATGCCAGGTGGGATGCTCCTTCTGGAAGTCCAGCAACTCCTGCCGCGCCTCGCGATACCGTGTCAACGCCGCCTTGGACTGGCCTCGTTCACGCAGCCCGTCCGCTTCCTGAATGATTTGATAGATGCGGACATAATTGGAATCCGGCCCCTGGGCGCTGGACTTGGTTAGCGCGCCGAATAAACACAACACGGCCAGCATGGCTGCGAACAATCTCATGCGGCCATTCTAGGCAGCTCCCCCCGGATCGACAAGCTTCACGGTGATCACCCCGCTTTACCCGCCAGGGCCGTTGACAAAGTCCGCGGGTCGAAGCGTTGTCGCCCCTCGACATGCCGACTTCATCTTGCTCTTACGCTTACTCTTACTCCTACTCTGCGGAGGCGAGTAAGAGTAAGCGTAAGAGTAGGAGCAAGAACCTGTGCTACAGGAACCCGTGCCGACTTTGTCAACAGCCCCGCTTTACCCGCCCCCCGCCCGGCGGTAGCCTCCCCCTCGGCATGCCCGACATCCTGCTCGCCACGCTCAACGCCAAATACATCCACAGCGCATTCGGCTTGCGCTACCTCATGGCCAACCTTGGCGATCTGCAGCCTCGCGCGGAACTCCTCGAATTCGACATCCAGCAACGCCCCATGGACATCGCCGAAGCCATCCTCGCCCGCCAACCACGCCTGCTCGGGCTGGGGGTCTATGTCTGGAACGCCACCCCCACCACCGAGCTGGTCGAGGCGCTGAAACGTCTCCGCCCGGAGCTCCCCATCGTCCTGGGCGGGCCCGAGGTCAGCTTTGAAACCGACCAGCAACCCCTCGCGCGCATGGCCGACCACGTGGTGACCGGCGAGGCGGACCTGGCCTTTGCCGACCTGTGTCGCGACCTGCTCGCGGGATCCCCTCCCGCACGCCATGTGCTCCACGCCGAACCGCCCGACCTGGCCCGTCTGGTGTTGCCCTACCACCTCTACACCAACCAGGACGTCGCGCACCGCGTCGTCTACGTCGAGGCGTCGCGCGGCTGTCCCTTCACCTGCGAGTTCTGCCTGTCCTCACTGGACATCCCTGGTCGCGCCGCGCCGCTGGAACCCTTCCTGTCCGCGTTGGAGGACCTGCTCCGGCGGGGGGTTCGTCAATTCAAGTTCGTGGACCGCACCTTCAACCTGAACCTGCAGACCAGCCGCACGCTGCTGCAGTTTTTCCTCGACCGCCTCGAGCCGGGATTGTTCCTGCATTTCGAGATGATCCCCGACCGGCTCCCCGAAGGCCTGCGCACGCTCATCAAGCGCTTTCCGCCAGGCACACTCCAGTTCGAGGTGGGCATCCAGACCTTCAACGAGGAGGTCTGCGGCCTTATCCAGCGCCGGCAGAACCTGGCCCGGCTCGAGGACAACTTCCGCTTCCTGCGCGAGGAGACCGGAGTGCATGTCCACGCCGACCTTCTTGTAGGCTTGCCGGGCGAGTTGCTGGAAAGCTTCGGGGCGGGGTTCGACCGGCTTGTGCGGCTGGGCCCGCAGGAAATCCAGATCGGACTGCTCAAGCGGTTGCGCGGCACGCCGATCACCCGACATGACCAGGCTTGGGGAATGGTGTACAACCCGCATCCCCCTTACGAAATCCTCCAGACCAGGCTCATCCCCTTCGCCGACCTGCAGCGCATGCGCCGTTTCGCCCGCTATTGGGATCTCGTCGCCAACAGCGGCAACTTCATCGAGTCCACTCCGTTGCTCTGGCACACGCCGGGCCACTCGCCCTTTCACGCGTTTCTGGCATGGAGCGATTGGTTGTTTGCCGCCGCGGGCCGTTCCGACGCCATCGCCCTGCCCCGACTCGTCTCCTTCCTGTTCCAGTACCTGACCGGGCCGGGTGGCCGCCCTGCGGCGGAAGTGGCCGCCATCATGGCGCGTGATTATCTCCGGCCCGGACGCCGGGAGGTTCCAGGATGCCTCAAGGAACATCTTGAGGTCTTGCCGGAGACACGAGCTTCCACTCGGTCCACACCGCGCTTGAAGCGTCAGGCCCGGCACTTGGGGGGAGAGCCGGGTGGCAATGGCTGACGGGCTGATCAAAAGTGGGTAACCCCAGGGAGCACGAATAAAGGATAAGTCATTCCCCAGACGCGACTGGGGAAAGAAGGCTCAGGCAGCGGGCTGGATCACAAGGTGAACCAAGGGCGAGGAGAGGACAATCGATCTCACCCTATCAAAGGCCCCTCACCCCAGCCCTCTCCCGCAGGGAGAGGGAGAGTCGTCCTCCGCGCGGAGAGAGGCTGAATTCCTGATGCCTTCACCCCGGGGTGGCATGCTGTTCCCTCTCCCCCTGGGAGAGGGTCAGGGTGAGGGGCCCGCCAAAACGACAACATGTGGGTCGTTCTTTTCGGGTAATGAGTAAGAGCAAGAATTGCTATCTTGCTCTTACTCCACTCCTAACTCTGCGGCTGCATGGCATGCCAGTATGACCCGTTTCCAATCGCGCCCAACGACTCAAGCGGGAGAACTCGAAGCTTGGCGGGCGGAGGCCTGGCGCGTTACCCTGCACGCCTTATGCCATCGCCTCTTGCCGACAAATGGGTTCTCATCACCGGTGCATCCAGCGGGTTTGGAGAAGCGGCCGCACGCCACTTCGGCGCGCTCGGCGCCAAGGTGCTGCTCGGCGCCCGCCGCGTCGATCGTCTGCAGGCCGCCGCACAAGCCGCGAAAAAGGCCGGGGCGGCCGCGGCCGAGGTGCACGCCCTCGATGTCTCCCAGACCGAAAGCGTGAAGGCATTCGTGGCCTGGGCCAAAACCCACACGCCGACCATCGACGTGCTGATCAACAATGCCGGCGGCGCCAAGGGTGCCGACAAACTCGCGGATGCCAGGGAGGAGGATTGGCAGTTCATGTTTGAGACCAACGTGCTTGGCCTGCTGCGTGTGACCCAGGCGGTGCTGCCCATGATGACCGGCAATCCCGGCAGCACGATCATCAACATCGGCTCCATTGCCGGCCGCCTCGCCTACGAGGGCGGGTCCGCCTATTGCGCCGCCAAGGCCGGTGAACTCTCGATCACCAGGGCGCTTCGGCTCGAACTGTGCGGGACCGGCGTCCGGGTCTGCACCGTGGACCCGGGCTTTGCCCAGACCGAGTTCGCCCTGGTCCGTTTCAAGGGGGATGCTGAGAAGGCCAAGGCCGTTTACAAGGGGATCCACCCGCTCAGCGCGGAGGATGTGGCCGAAACGCTCGTCTGGGTGGCCAGCCGTCCCTCGCATGTCTGCATTGATGAGCTGGTCATCAAGCCCACCGACCAGGCGGCGATCTACAAGATCCACCGCCGCCCCGAGTAACCCCTCGACACTCTCCCCCACATTCCGCAACCAACATTCGCGCAACCCCTTGCGCCGCCGCCCGGTCCGTACGGCACCCAAAACGTACACATCGATGTGTACGTTTATCGGTCCGTACGGCACGTATTTCGTACACGTCGATGTGTACGAAATACGTGCCGTACGGACTGTGGACCCGGGGGCGGGGGCGGGGGTGGGGTTACACGGGGAGGGAGCGGGCGTCGTCCCACGTGAGGGCCAGGAACCAGAGTGGGTAGCCCTCCAGGCGTTCATACAGGCGACGCACCGTGGTGCGGGAGGGGATCTGGGTGAGACCTATCCGGAGGCCGTCCCGGTGGCTGAGACAGAGGCACCCGTGTTCCCGCGCAAAACCAGGCGGCAGGACGGTATCATATTGGCGACGAAACTCCGGACTGCGCGACTCGGCCAGGGGCAGCCCAACCAATTCAAGAAACGCCTGGTGGAGCTGCTGGCGGGAGAGGCGTCCATCCAGGAGGAGCCACCGATGCAGGGAATCGGTCACGACGGTGCGGGTGCGGCGAAGTTGCTGCAAGGCGTCCTCCGGCAGCAACTGGCGCTGGGCGAGGAACTCCAGAAGCATGGCATCGGGATCGACCTCGGCACCCTTCTGGCGGGCCAGGATCTCCAGGCGAGACGGGAGCACGGCCTGGAAGGTCAGGCTGCGGCCGAGCTGGGTTTCGAGCCAGACGATCATGTGGGGGTGGGGCTTGGCGGCGGCGAGGATGGTGCCGCCTTCCAACGGGAGCAGATGGTGCAGCCACCAGAAAAAGGGCCCCACCTTGTAGAAGGATTCCCGATCCAGCGCATGGCCTTCGCTGGTCGCGGGCGGCAGGGCAAGACAATCGGCCCAAATTTCCCGGCCGCGTTCGCCGGGGATCAGGGAGCGGTCACAAAGGATCTCGACCAGGTTGCGCCGATTGGCCTGCTGATCCAGGAGGCAGGACTCGAAGTCGCTGCTGGAGATTCCCGCGCTCTGGCGGATGCGATCGGTCCAGGCGACGGACTCCGGCATGGGAAGGGCCAGCCTGGGGTAGGCGGCATCGCGGGCGAAGCTGAGGGCGGAGGGGCGGACCAGCACGGGCTGCACCGGCACGGCGAGCTGCCGGGCGAGGTCGCGCACCTGGGCGGGTGTGGGAGGTTCACGGAAGCCGGCCACGAGGCTGGCCTCGGTCCGTTCCAGCGGCAGGGCGCCCCATTCGTTGGATTGCTCCTCGGAGAAGAGGCCGAGCACATCCAGCGGGAGTCGCGCGGGATCGGGGCGCCGCACGGGCAACTGGGAATACCGAGCCCAAACATCGGTGAAGTGGGTTTCGTCGAGCAGGCCCATGCGCAGGAGGCAGAGCGGGGCGGACCCGGTGCGTTCCTTCTCCAGCGCCTCCAGGATCTGGTGACGCGTGACCAGGCCTTGTTCCACGAGCAGGTCCTCCACAGACTTGGCGTATTCGCGCAGCTCATTCTCGCCGGGAAACACGTGCTGGGTCTTGTTCCAGGCGATGGGGCGCCGGGTCACCTTGCTGGCCACGTAGATCCAGCAGGCCCGCACGGTGGCGACGAAGTTGATCATGTTGCCCACCACCACACGGGGGATGGAGAAGCAGGCCTGCTTGAAGTTGTAAACCGAATAGACGCTGATGAACTTCTGCGCCGCGCGGTAGGCCAGGAGCCAGGTATCGACGATGACCAGCTTCCACAGGAGCGAATCGTTGCTGAACAGGGGCCGGATGTAGAGGCGGTCCGCCCAGGCGGAATAGCCGAAGAGCCATTGGAAGAGGACGAAGGCCAGGGTGAGATAGCCGGTCATGTTGATCAGGTGCGTCAACGGCGCGCGCCGGTCCCGCAGCAGCGTGTAGCGCGTGGCGAGGCTGCCCTTCCATCCGGCCTGCTCCCAGGTCTGAAAGGAGATGCCCAGGATCCATCGGGTGCGCTGCCGGACCGCGGTCCAGAAGGTGGCGGGGAACGCCTCGCGCACCGCCACCAGTTCGCTGATGGTTTTGGGCGGACCGAAGGTGCCGTCGCGCCGCAGCTTTCGCACGATGCGCTCCACGGGGACGTTGATGACGCCGGCCCGCCAGCCGGCCCGCTTGAGACGGATGCCAACCTCATAGTCCTCGGTCAGGTTCGCGATGTGGAAGGGGTCGCCGTCATTGTCCGCGGCAAGCGTGTCCACCGCCTTGCGGGTAAAGCAGGTGCCAACCCCGGCGGAAGGCACCACACCGCCGAGGCTTTCCCGGGCGAAGAGGTCCTTGGTGTGAAGCTCGCTGAAGTCGTCGATGTAGGTGTTGGCGGACCAGTAACGCCAGACCGGGTGCTCGAGCGCGAACACGGGCACCTGCCCCATGTCGTAGCGGCGCGGCACGAAATGGTTGTACACCTTGAGGAGCAGCGGATGGAGGATGTCCTCGGCGTCGTGGAGGGCGATGAGCTGGTATTCGCGGACGCCGGGCACCTCGTGCAGGCGCATGGCGCGGTAGATCCAGTTGAGGCAATCCGCCTTGCTGGTCGGCCCGGGATGCGGCACGACCACCTTGTGGATCCGGGGACTCTCGGCGCAGACCTTGTCCAGGCACTCGATGGTTTCCGGATCGTTGGGATAGACCCCGATGAAGATGTCGTATTTCTCGTAGCGCACGACGCGCGCCGCGAACTCCGCCATGCGGTTGACCACGCCGCCCTCCTGCCAGGCGGGGACAAAGAGGGCGATGCGCTGTTCGGGCGTGCCGTTGAGTTCGCGGAGCGTGACGGGCCGATGGGTGCGGCCGCGGAAGAGGTAGATCAGGAAATGGGAGTCGAAGAAGAGGTCATCCAGGCCGCTGATCAGAAACCCGATCACGGCCACGTAGGCCAGCACCGAAAAGACATGCTCGATAAACTCCATCACCAACGCATTCCGGCGGACAACCCCACGCGCGCCTCGTCGTAGTGTCCCGGGGTATCGCCCCGGTTGTTCTCCCCGTCCCGACCGAAATAGAAGCCGTTGAGGTACTCGGCGCGAAGGACCATGTACGCATGCCCACAGGGCACCCAGACCCAGCGCGCGCCCGGACCGACCTCGGCCAGGTTGTCATAGAAGTTGCCTTTCACGTCCCAGGCCACGTTCTCGACGATGTAGGTGTCGAAGGCGAGGGTCGGACCGATCTGGAACAAGCGGAAGCCCTGATGAAACTGCGCGAAACCCAGGGCGCTGGCGTAGCGGTGGTAATAGGAAAAGTCGGCGTTGCCGTCCACGAACCAATCCAGGCGCCAGAACGGATCCCAGATCAGTCCGGGCGCGAGGCGGCCCGGTCCGGATTCAGGTTGACGATCGGGATCGGGCGGCGGCTTCTCCGGCGCCTGATCGAGCAACGGGAGGCCCGGGCCCCAGCCCTTGTAGGCATAGACGCCGACCTGGTAATCATACGACCAATCCCCGTCATCCCTGACATCGAGCAGGTCTTTGTTGACGCCGCCCTGGGCATAGGCAAACAGGTATTCCTTCTCCCATGGCTGGGCACGGACGCCGCCGTAGAAGCCGACATGATTGTCGGCCACCTCGGAACGCTGCCCGGCCACGCCACCGGCGGTGTCCACGCCAAAACGAAACTCGCCGTAAGGCTGAAGCCAGCGTGCGCCGGGTATGAAGTATCCGTGTCGGATCAATCCCGATCCCACCACTTCGCCGAACCGGCCATAATAATCCCCCGAGGCGTAAGCCTCGCCCCAGTACCATTTGTCCGGCCTGGCGATCGAGGGAATGTTCTGCAGTCTTGCCCGCGCGGCATCGGCGGCGGGCGTTCCGACGTGGTCCTCCGCGGTGACCACCAGCAAGGCCGCCGCCTCTTTCCAGTGTCCGCCGGCATAGAGGAGATCCGCCTGGAGCAGGGCCAGTTCGGCATCCTCGGGTCGCGCCGCGGCCATTACGGTGGCGCGGGCGAGCGCTTCGTCGGTTCTCCCGGTCAATTGCAAGGCAAAGAGCCGCTGGCGTTCCATGGCCGGGGAGAGCGGCTCCTTCAACTCCAGCGCATGGATGGCCTGCAGGACCTCCTCGTGCCGTCCCTCGGTGGCCAACGCATAAATCTGGTCCTCCTCCCCGGGAGGCTGGGCAGGGGCGGGGTTCAGCGCATGCCGACGTCGGGCCGCCTCTTCGGCGACGGGCGTGCCGGCGTGACGTGCCTCCAGGCTCCGCCACAACGCGCGGGCATCGTCGGGCTGGCCGGCCTTGACCAGCAGCTCGGCGCGGAGGAACACGAGGTTGGTTTGGTTGGGATGCGTTTCCGCCAGGCGATTGGCTTCCTGCAGGGCTCGCTCATGTCTGCCGAGCGCATCCAGGGCGTAGAGCCTTTGCAGCGCCAGGGGGAAGGAGCGGTCGGCGTCGGGCAGCGCATCCACAGCCGCCACGACCTCGGCATAGTTGCCATCCTTGGCCATGGCGTAGATGCGAAGGGCCTCCGGCGAAGAGGCCGGGCCGGCGGGAGGTGCGGGCTGCATGGGGCCGGGTTGCAGGGCGAGGCGGCGCCGGCGCGCCTCGATGCCGTCGGGGGACTCGGGATCGAGCGACTCGATGCGTTCGAGGATGGCGGCCGCTTCGTCAGGGCGCTTGAGCTGGACGCGCAACTCGGCGCGGAGGAAGGCGAGATCGGTGCGGCCCGGGTGGGCGGCGGCAAGGCGGTCGGCCAGGTCGAGGGCCGTCTCGTATTCCTGGAGTTGGTAAAGGGCATAGAGGCGCTGCATGGCGAGTGGAATGGGAAGAGGACTGCGGCTCTCCATCTGGTTGGCAAGAGCGACCACGCCGGCCGGATCCCCTTCACGGGCGCGGGCAAACAAGGCTTCCGACTCCTCCTGCATCCGCTGGCCGGCCTGCTCGGCGCGCAGCCGGGTGAGCGACTCGGTGGCAGCCCGGGCGAGGGCCGGGTTGGTCGAGGACTGAAGCGACTCGAACAACGCCGCGGCCAGTTCCGGCTGATTGAGGTTGGCGTAGGCAGTGCCCAGGCGGAAGGTCAACGACTCCCGCTCGGGGAACTGGCGGCGCATGGTTTCCAGCCATTGCGCGGCCGGCTCGAAGCGGCCCAGTTGGAAGAGGGCATTGACGTAATCCAACCCGGCCTGCGCGTCGTCGGGATGTTCCTGCAGATGGAGGCTGAAGGCCTGGGCGGCCGCCTCCCAGCGTCCGGCCTGGAGGTGTTCGTAGGCAAGGTCGCGCTCCTCGGTGTCGGCGGCTCGCGCCATCGGCGGGATCATCCATGGGGCGAGGAGGAGGCAGCCGAGCAGGAGGCGCCGGGTGACGCCCTGACCGGACCTGGATGGCGGGTTGCGCGTCCGCCCCGACTCAGGCCTCACGGTGATCCTTCCATGGTTTCATACAATTCCACGACACCAAGCCCGCGGCGGGTGAAGTGTCGCTCTCCGGAGAAGAGCGTGTCCGCCACCGTCTCGCCGACCGGCGTGCCTGCGCGGTCAAAGGCGCGCCAGCGAACCGGTCCGGAAGCCACCAACGTCTCCAAGTCCGCCTGCCCGGTCAACAACAGTCCGCCGGGCCAGCGCACGCGATGATCGAGCCGGGCGAGGTCGAGAAACGGCACCTGGAGCGACTCGAGGCGGCGGACCAGTTCCACGAGACGGTCAAGGGGGAGATAGGCATGGATGTCGCAGCCGAGCACGACCCCGCGGAACCGCTTCAGCTCCCGGGCCTGCTGCATCATGAGCGGCAGGGACGTCTCCTCGTCGAAGGTCACGTAGCCGAGGTTCTCCGGAAGGATCAACCGGCCGAAGCGATCCAGGGTGGGCGCCGCGCCATGGTAATGCTCGCGCTGCGTGGCGTCGGAAAGCTGCACGCGCTCCAGAGCCGTGGAGAACACGCCGGCCAACTCTTCATAGGCGCGCGAGGAGGCGGCGTTGCGGGGCGTTTCCCAGGCGAGCGGCAGGAGGCCGTGGGCCACCATGCGGCGGCAGGCCGTCTCAACGCACGCCCGCGCCTGGACGACGGCCCCGGGCGGGAGTGGTTGATCATGCTCGGCATTCCAGAAGGCGCCATGCCCCTCCGGGAGTTGCTGGCAACCGCTCAGGATGAGGCGTCCTCCCCGCTGTTGGGCGTATTGCAGCGCCTGGACAAAGTCCGGGCTGGAGTCGAGGTCCTTCTCGCGGCCGGTCTCCGGGTCCGGAGCGGCGGTGATGAAGCCCACCACGAACGGGATCTGGCGCGCGTGCAGGTAGTCCACCATGCGCGTGAAACGGTCGTGATCGCTCATGGGATGATAGTCCCGAATCCGCACCCAGAGATGCGGGGGGGCCACGATGGTGGCGCCAAAGAAATCGAGGAGCAACTCGCCGAACAACGGCCCCGTCAGCCCGCCGTCAGGAAGCGAGACAAAGAACCACCGATGCCCCTCGCGCCAGGCCACGGGCTGCGTCCCATCGGCCGTGATCAGATCCACCAGCACGGTCCCGGCGCCGTCCGGAAGGACCACCTTCTGCCACGTGGCCGGGGGCACGTCCAGGGGGTGACCCAGATGCTGTAGCCTGCTGCCGGAAACAAGCAGGTCGCCCGGCGAGACCGTGGCTGCGGTCAACCCAGTATCGCCCAGGGCATCGAGCCCATACCCTACCCAGAGCGTGGGGCGGTTGGTGTCAGCCAGGACCGACCGAAGCGCTTCATTCATCTCGATCTGCGGGTGCGGGTTGAGGACGACCAGGTAATCGGCGTGCTCGGCGTCGGCAACGGTCAGTTCCGCGAGCGGCACGGTGTGGAGAGTCACCTCCATGCGGCGCAGGTGGAGCGAGAGATTCTCCAGGGCGTCCGCCATGGAAAACGGGGCGAAAGGCGAGGCGTAAACGAGCAGGACACCGGCCCCGGGACCGCGCTCGGGTGCGGGACGGAACGGAGCGATGGGCGATGGGATGCGGTTGACCTTGAAGCGTCGCGGCCCTTCGGAGGCGGCCGGCTCCTGGGCGCGGGCGGCGGAGAGGACGCCGAGCAGCAGCGTCAGGCAGACCCACCGTTGATGCGCGAGCCGTGTCATACCGGAGTCAGGCCGATCCCCCATCGTTCAGGCTGCGGTCCGCCGCGCGCTGGAGGCGGGATCGTTCCCACAAGAGCCAGATGCGTCCCGTGACGAGCAGCAGCAGCACCACCCCGATCCAGAGGGAGATGCGGAAATTCCATTTGGCGATGGTGCGGGCTTGGGCATTCTGCTCGAAGCGCCGCAGCACGGTTTCCTCGATGGACAAGCCGCGCGGCATTTGCCGGAGGAGCCGTTGTCCGAGGGCCTGGGCCTGGCCGAGACGCGGGTCATACGCCACGCTGCGGGCCTCGGCATCCATGGCGCAGATCATGCCAAAGCGGTGACCGCGCGATTCCGGATTCCAGACCAGGCGCGTGAGGCTGGGGAGGGCATACGATTCCCATCCACCGCCGACCAGGAAGCGCTCCTGTTCCGACCAGGGCGCCTGGACCAGGCTCAGCCAGGCGACCGTGGGTTCAAACTCGTCCACCTGGTGCAGGCGTCCCTGCACACGCACCTCCGAGGGGCGGCGGCCGGGTCGGGCGACCAGGCGGTTGACGGAAAGCCCTGCCTGTTCCCAATCGGACACCGAGCCCAGCAGCATCACGCGCCGGCCGCGCAGGCGGGCTTCGGGAGCCTTGAAGCCCGGGCCGTATCCGAGCACCTCGGGCCACAGGACATCGGCGTCCCCGCGTGTTTCCCCCATCCTCTGGGCGAAGCCGAACAACCACTCCAACTCGGCCAGCGTGCTGCGCCAGGGCACAAGCAAGGTCAGGTCGGAGAGGTCGGAGTCGGTCGTCAACCATTCCGGCGTTTGGGTCAGATCAAAGTCCTCCACGGGGCGGGTGCGCCAGTTCAGGCGCGAGGTGTTGAGGACCTGCAGCCAGGCGGTCTCCCGCGAAGGCGGCTCGCAGTCCGCCTCATCGAGATCGAGATGGGCCCGGAAAGCGACGGACAACGGTCCGGATGCGGAGAGGCCGGCGGGCAGCTCGAAGCGGAATCGCCCGGACGTTTCGCCTCGGAGATGGAGCCGCCCCATGAGCTGGCCATCCACGGAAGCCTCCAGCCACGAATCCTTCAGCAAAGGAGAACGCGTGTAATCCACCCAAAGGGAACCTCCCTCGGCGGTTTCATGTCCGGCGGGCAAGCGCCAGCCGGAGAAGGCGCGTTCGGTGTTGTAGAGTCCGCGAAACTGGAACGCGTGGCCGCTGGGAGGCTGGAGGGAGAGGGTGTTGGTGCTGACCTCATTCCGTTCGGCCAGGAGAAGGGGGCCGGCGGGATCGAGGGTGATGACGGCGGGGTTCGGCGGAGCGGAGCGCCGGCCCCGGCGACTGACAAGCGTCAGGAGCGCCTTCTCCACCCCCGCGGCGTCACTGCCGGACACCAGGACCCATCGCCGCTGTTGCGGGTAAGAGCCGAAGATCTGCTCCGCCAGGAAACCCTGTCCCGGGTTGAGCCGCGCCATGTGCTCGCTCCATTCATCAGGCAAGGGAAGGTTTTCAAGTTCGGCGGCCGTGCCGATGAGGACACCATTTTGTTCCTCGGCGGTGCCGGCCCATTCGGAGAGGCGCCCCACGCGGCAGGCAGCCTGGTAGCCAGGTTGCCCAACACAGGCGCCAAGGGTGGTGAGGGCGCGAAGGTGAATGTCGCCGCACGTGTCCGGCACGAGGAACGCCGCCACGGGCAGCCCCTTCTCCGCCAGGGACCGCAGGAGGGACTCCTCCATGATCGACTCCGGAAACCGGCGCAGCTCGGGGAACAGCGGCATCCGGCTGTAGGCAAAGACAAAGAAGGAATCGGCGTCGCGAATCTCCCATTGGGGCGGGTTGGCGGACGGGACCTCCAGCACGCCCCCGGCCACCTTGCGATAGCTGAAGATGAACGTGAGCTGGTTCCAGTCCGCAAAGAGGTTCCGGGTGGAGACCGGCACATCGAGCCGCCAGAGCTGCCGTGTGGCGCCATCGGAGGTGATGGGGGAGGGCGCTGCGGACAGAACGAGATGCCCATTGAGGATCACGTCCACAAAGCACAGGCAATCCCACAGGGCCGGTTCCCCGCGCAGGATCAGGTGGAGGCGGCTGCCATCCAGGTAGCGGACGTGTTCCGGCAGGCGGAAAAGGAAGGATTGATCGGTGAGCCCGCCGGGGATGGTGGCGGCGGGACGGTCGAGGAAGGAGAGGTAAACCCGTTCGGGGAGCGCCTCATCCAGGGCGGGGTCCGTGGCGGCGATGATGGGGGCAGCCGCCAACAGGGGCAGGAGGGTTCCGAGGAGGTTTCGACACAGCCGGAGGGGCATGCGTTACAACCTCCCACCGGCAGGTCCGCAGTGGCGTGCCGCCCTCCTGGCGACAGAACAGCAACTGAGTTTACGCAAGCGACCGCATCCGTGTGTCGTCATCGTCGCGCCCAGTTGTAGTGGTTTTGCCGCGCCAGGTCAATTGACTGTTCCAATCGCCCCCAACCGGGCCTGATTGGTATCGCGCCTGCTAAGGAGGCGCCTTGAGCGCGACGTGTCGGTCAGGCGCGGACCAAAATGAGCAACATGACAGCAAAACCCCTCTCCGTGCTGGTGGTTGAGGACAATCCCGATGTCCGCAATGCCCTCACCCTTCTCCTGAATCGCGCCTTGGGCGTCGCGGAAATCCGCGAAACCGACTCGGCCGAGCGCGCCTTGGAATGGCTGGAGCACGATCTCTTCACGGTTGTGATCGCCGATTTTCACCTCACCGGCATGAGCGGCGTTGATCTGCTGCACGCCATGCGCGCCAGGGGCATCCAGACGCCGGTCCTGCTGCTGAGCGGCGCCATGGACAAGAAGAGCGCACTCTCGGCCCTGCGTGAAGGCCATGTGGAGTGCCTGCCCAAACCCTTCCAGATCTCCGAACTCGCCTGGACCCTGGACCGCCTCATGGCGGCGTGAGGTCACCTCATGGGCCCTACAAACTCAAGCGACACGTGTCGCTTGAGTTTGTACGATGGGCGGAGCGGCCTTTGGGTGTGGCGTTGAACGTTGAACCACTGGGTTCCGCCGCCTCACGGCGGCGGCTACGTGTCCGGCGTTCGTAGTTCCGCCTTTAGGCGGCTTGATCGTTGGAAGGCGGGACGGAACTACAACCAGGGGCCGTACCTTCGTAGGTTTCAACCCCTTCCAATCCCCTTCGGAAGGGTCTTGCCTTCAGGCGGTCAGCGCGCCAGGTCGCGTTCCAGGACACGGACAATCCGCTCGGCGGCGCGGCCGTCGCCGAAAACGCGGGAGGCGCGGCGTGCAGGGCGGGCCGGGTGATCCAGCGCATCCGCACAGGCCCGCACGATGGCCGCCGCATCCGTCCCGGCCAGCGTGAGCCATCCCTCCTCGACCCCTTCAGTGCGCTCGGTTTGCTCGCGAAGCACCACCACCCTTTTGCCCAAGACCGTGGCCTCCTCCTGCACGCCCCCGGAATCGGTCACCACCAGGTCCGCCTCTCGAAGGCAGGCCAGGAATTGCCGATACTCCAGCGGCGGCAGCAACGACACGTTGGCCAGATGACGCAGGGCCGGTCGCACCACTTGTCCCACGCCCGGATTGGGGTGAACGGGGAATAGGACATCCAGATCGGGTCGTTGCCGGGCCAGTTTGCCGAGGGCGCGCACGATGACCTGAAGGGGCCGGCCCAGGTTTTCGCGACGATGACAGGTGACCAGCACGAGCTGGCGGAAGGGGCGCGCCGCGCCGCTCGGCCGCAGGGGTGAAACGAGTTCGGAGCGACAACGGGGCAGCATCCAGAGCAGGGCGTCCACCACGGTGTTGCCGGTGCGCACGATGCGGGCGGAGGGCACGCCTTCCTGGCGCAGGTTGTGCACGGCCGAGGCCGTGGGTGCAAAGTGCCAGCGGGCCAGCGTGGCAAGGAGGCGGCGGTTCAACTCCTCTGGAAACGGCGCACCCAGGTCGCCGGTCCGCAAGCCAGCCTCCACATGAGCGACGGGAGTTCCCTGATAGAAGGCGCACAAGCCGCCCATCAAGGCGGTCGTGGTATCGCCTTGGACCACCACGGCCGCCACGGGGTGCTCCGCCAGGAACGTCGTCAGCCGCCCGATCAAACGCCGGCTCAGCGCGGAGAGATCCTGGCCGCGACGCATCACGCGCAGATCATGGTCCGCCTTGAGACCAAACTCGGCGAGGACGGGATGGAGCAGTTGCGTGTGCTGGGAGGTGGCGAGCAGGATGGGGCGCAAGGTTGGGGAAGCCCGCAATTGATGCACGACCGGCGCGAGCTTGACCGCTTCAGGACGCGTGCCGACCACCACCAGGACCGGAAGACGTCGCTTCACGAGAGAGGAGGCGCGGGCGCGGGGACGGTTCACTGTTTGAGGCCGCGTTGCCACAAATCAAGGAAGTAGAGCGACACCAGCACGATGGAATGCCGGATCTTGCCGGCGGCGACGAGCCCGGGAATGTCAGCGACGGGCACGAGCCGGGTGGCCAGGTCCTCGGCGTGGTCGAGTTTGAGTTCATGACGCTTCGCGCACTGCTCGATGCAGACGATGTGGCAGGTGTTGCTCATGATGGCCGGATTGGGGGCGATGTCGGCCAGCAAGCGGGCCCGCACCCCTTCGTAGCCGGTTTCCTCCCGCAACTCACGAATGCCGGTGGCGAGGGGCGAGGCGTCCTCGGCGTCGGCGATGCCGCCCGGCACCTCCAGTTCGACGGTGTTGGTGCCGTGACGAAACTGCTCCACCATGACCAGCTCGCGCTGGGGGGTGAGGGCGATGACGTTGACCCAATCGGAGGAGTCGAGCACATAGAATCCGTGGGGCTCGCCGGTGCGGGGCGAGAGCTTGCGGTCGTGGCGGAGGCGGAAGATGTGGTAGTCGCCGATCTCGCGGGATTCGATCAGGGGCCAGGGTTGGATCATAGCAACGGCTCTCCTTTGTTCTCACAGCCCCTTGTCTTTGGCGGCCCATCCCTGGCGCATCAACTGGAGCAGGTGGGTCATGGCTTCCTCATAGGAGCGATCCTTCTCGTCGGCCAACTGCCGGGCGCGCTTGTCAAGTTGGGCCGCCATTTCGGAGGATTTCTCCGGCGGACACCCCATGGCCACCAACGCGTCGGACAAAACGTTCAGATCCATGGGAAGGAGGGGGCGGGCGGGGGTGGAACGAAGGGGGCGGATCGGCGCGCCCGGCCGGCGCTTCCGGCCGGGCGACCCAGATCCGAACCCTATGGCAGGGAAGAACGCGGAACGATGCGGATGCTTTCCACGCCTTGGCGCTGGACGGGCTTGCTTTTCTCCCCGCTGGCTGAGGTCACGGTGGCCGCGTCGCCCAGGGCGCCCAGCACTTCGTCCCCCTTGATCAGCTTGCCGAACGCCGTGTATTTCCCGTCCAGGAAATCGGCCTTGGCCAGGCAGATGAAGAACTGGGATCCGGCGGAGTCGGGCTGGGCGGAACGGGCCATGGAGATGACGCCGCGTTCGTGCAGGCGGTCATTGAACTCGGCGGGGATCTTGTAGCCGGGATCGCCGGTGCCCCAGCGGTTTTCCATTGCCGGATCCTTGGTCAGGGGGTCGCCGCCCTGGATCATGAAGCCCTTGACGATCCGGTGAAACGCGGTGCCGTCATAGAAATTCTGGTTGGCGAGCTTCTTGAAGTTCTCGATGGTCTTGGGGGCCACGTCGGGCCAGAATTCGATCACGATCTCGCCGGCCGTGGTCTTGATCACGGCCACTTCATGGTTGGCATCAGTCACAGTGTCATTCTCCTGTTTGGGGGTTGTCGTTTGGGCCGCTTCGGGGATGTCCGCAGGCTTGGAGGTGCCTTCGGGAGCCTCCGTTGACGACTGGCCGCAGGAGGCCAGTAACCCGGTGGCGAAGCACAGCATGAGGGTCCGGATGAGCGATTTCATGGGCGGCATGATGCGGCTCCGGCGAGGACAAAGTCACGTCCGGAATTGGCCGGCCCCTGTCGCCGTGCGTGAAGGGAAATGGGTGATGGTGGAATGCAGTGCAACCACAGGGTTGGGAATGGGGCAAGAGCAAGAGCAAGAGCAAGAGCAAGAGCAAGAGCAAGAGCAAGAGCAAGAGCAAGAGCAAGAGCAAGAAGTCCCCATCTTGCTCTTGCTCTTACCCTTTACCCGAAAAGAACGACCAACAGGTTGTCGTTTTGTCGGGCCCCTCACCCTGACCCTCTCCCGGGGGGAGAGGGAACAGCGAGCCGGGGCAGGTGAGAGGGATGAGTGCAGGAGCCTCTCTCCGCGGAGAGGACGGGTCTTCCTCTCCCTGCGGGAGAGGGCCGGGGTGAGGGGCCTTTGATAGGGTGCGGTGTAGGGTGCTCTCCTCGCCCTTGTTTCACCTTGTGACCCAACCCGCTGCAGAGCCTTCTTTCCCCAGTAGCACATGGGGGATGACATACTCTTGCTCCTTAGGGTCACCCACTTGTCATCACGCCCGCATCCGCCTGTTCAGGCGTTCCCCAGCTCAAGGACGCACTTGAACTGCGCTTCCTTGAGCGGCATGACCGACAGGCGGGACTGCTTGATCAGGCCCATGTCGGCCAGGGCGCCTTCCTTTTTGATTTGGTCCAGGTGGACGGGTGCCTTCAATGGCTTGACCGGTTCGAGGTCCACGACGGACCAGTCGCCCTCGCGGGCGGTCGGGTCGGGGTAATGCTCGCGCCGCACACGCGCCACCCCGACCACCTGCTTCTCCTTGACGCTGTGGTAAAAGAGGACCAGGTCACCCTTCTTCATCAGGCGGAGATTGTTCCGGGCTTGGAAACTGCGAACGCCGGTCCAGGCTGTCGATCCATCGCGGTTGAAGTCCGTCCAGGAGTAGGCCTCGGGTTCCTGCTTTACCAACCAGTATTGCTTGGGCATGGGCGGCCTTTGCTAGCAAAGGCGCGGAAGGTTGTCCACGGCGGAATGACCGATGGGCGTCGGCTGTGTACAAGAACGCGCGGCCCGAAGGCCGCGCGCAAAAGGTCAGGTTGGAAGGCGCCGGGTCAGCCGGTGGTGGGCCGGGCGATCTTACGCGGGGCGTGCAGGCGCCGCCACACCACGATGGCCAGCACGGTGAGCATGGCCAGCACCAGCACGAAAGCGAGCGGCGCGAAGATCATGGAGACGGCCGAGAAGAATCCCGACAGCCCCAGCTCGGCGGTCGCCACCACGGGGTTGGCCAATCCGGCGCTGCCGGACGTGGACACGAGGCGGGTCGCCACGGTGCTGCCCTGGACCAAGCCCGCGATGCTGCCGCCGGCAATCAGGGCGAGGGACCATTGGAGGTAAGGGCTGATGTCGGTCATGACGGCCGCGGTCACGACGGTGCCGGCGATCACGGCGGCCGGCGTGGCGATGCTGTCCAACATATTGTCCAGCCAGGGAATGTAATAGCCGCCGATCTCCAGCACGGTGGCCACGCTGAAGCTGATCAAGGCGGGTGTGGACCCGATCCAGTCGAACGACGGCGCGAGCGTCACATGGCCGGCGTGGGTGGCAATGCTGAGAACCAGCAGGGGAACAAACACACGGAAGCCACACGCAGCGGCCAACCCGATGCCCAAGCAAAGACTCAAAAATGTTTCCATAAGCCAGTTTCAGTTTTAAGACCCCGTTACTATCCCGGTCGTGATCGGGATTGGCAAACGGAAACTCGGCGGCACTGCGGCCGAGATTTTTCTGGTGGGACGGTATCCGGCCCCCTACTAATAAGGCGCTTATGCGATTCCTTTTCCTGATCGCCCTGTGCGGCCTTCTGGCAGCCGGTTGCGGAGGACGCAAGGCCCAACCTGCTGAACCGCAGCCGGCCATGACGGCTCCCGTCACTCCGACCACGCCTCCCCCCACCGCGACTGAACCCGATCCGGGACTGATTGTTACACCGGATTCCCGTCTTCACGGCCGCGTCGCCCTGGTCAATGCCAAGGCCAAATATGTGGTGGTCAGCTACCCCATCGGCGCCCTGCCGGAGGTGGACCATGTCCTGAGCGTGTATCGGAACGGCCTGAAGGTGGGTGAAATCAAAATCACCGGACCCCGCCGCGACTTCAACATCGCCGGAGACATCGTGAAGGGGGAATGCGAGGTCGGCGACGAGGTGCGGGACGATTAATTCTTAGTCGGGTCTCTTGCGCGTCTTCCGTCCGGAAGCCGGATTGGATCCTCCGTCCACCTGCTGGTGATAGGGGGAATGGAGGTTGAAATAGATGCCGCACAACGGCCGGTCGGTTTCGGTCTGGCTGAGGATGATGGTCACCTGCCGGTCCAGCGCGATGCCGTGACGAAGGTTGGGACCACGCCCCTCGTAGGCCTTGATGGCCTTGTTCATGAGCGAACGAAGGGAGGCATCGCAATCGGACGGGGTCTTTTCGAGGCAGACAATGTATTTGTCAAAGGCCTTGAGGGCCTCCTGGATTTCTGCCTCGAACATTTCGGCGGTCACGCGACACCTTTAAGGCAGCGAGCGGCAATCTTCAAAGCCAAAAAGGTGGGGCTCGGTTTGCCGGGTTGTGAATGGGACCGGGCCAACAGTCCAATCGAAGCCCCAACCGCCTGAAGGCGGAACGACGAACGGATTCAACCACGGTTGTAGTCCCCTCCCCGAAGTTGAGCGTTGTGAGTTGAACGTTGAGCGTTGAACGTTTGATGGTCAACGCTCAACGCCCAACGCTCAACAGGGGCGCCCCGTAGCCGCCGCCGTGAGGCGGCGGACTCGGTCGTGGTGAAAGAGGAAAAGCGTTCAACGCTCAACGTTCAACGCCAGCCGGCTGGCGGTTCCATGCATCTTCTCACATCGACCCGGCAGGCAGGACAGCTATGGCTCGGACTCCGGTTTGGACTTGGCGTAGGAACGCGGCCCGAACAGCGCCGTGCCCACCCGGACCAGCGTGGCCCCTTCCTCGATGGCGACTTCAAAGTCACCGCTCATGCCCATGCTCAGGACCGGCAAGGGCGCGCCCAGGTGATCCTCACAGCGCGCTCGGAGCTCGGCGAGTTTGCGGAAGCTGGGCCGGACCTTCTCCGGCGTCGGCGTCCAGGGAGCCAGCGTCATGAGGCCGTGAATCTCCAGCCGATCCAGCGCGTTGACGGCATCCAGGGTCTCCAGCAACTGGTCGGGAGCCAGGCCGAACTTGGAGGTTTCCGCGGCCACATTGACCTGCAGCAGGACCGCCATGGAGCGCGAGGCCTTGTCGCATTCCTTCTGAATCGCCTCGGCCAGGTGAAGGCCGTCCACGCTGTGGATCATTTCAAAGAGGCGGACGGCATCGCGGCATTTGTTGGTTTGAAGATGGCCGATCAGATGCCAGCGGGCGGCGGCCGGACAGAGGGACATCTTGGTCTTGGCCTCCTGCACCTTGCTCTCGCCAAACAGCGTCTGGCCAAGGTCCACCATGTCCTCAATGGCTTGGGCCGGGTGCCCTTTGCTGACCGCCACCAATGAGACCGAGCCCGGATCGCGACCGGACCGCTCGCACGCGGCGCGGATTCTCCCCTGAATCAAGTCCAGGTTTTCAGACAGGCCCATGCGTTCAGAATTGGGGATGGCCCGGGTCGTTGACAAGGAAATCAACCCCGCCGCTCGAACCAGCGACCGGGGCGCTGCCGGATCACGCGCTTCATCTCGAGCCGAAACAGAAGGCTGAGCAAGCCCGACGCGGAATCCCCACAGTTGCGCACCAGTTGATCCAGGTGAATCGGCGCTCCCTGCGGGATGGCGTCAAAGACCGCCTGTTCCTCCGACGGCAAGGAAACTGAGCCTGCTGGAGTTTCCAATGCCGCCTCCCCTGCCCTGATTCCCGCCACCGGACGCTCATGGGATGGCAACAGGAATTCCAACTCGCGATACACGTCGTCCACCGACTCGCACAACGCGGCTCCCTTGCGCAACAGTTCATGGCAACCGCGGCTGCGCGGGGAATCGATGCGGCCCGGCACGGCAAACACCTGGCGTCCATACTCGCAGGCGAAGTCCGCCGTGATGAGGGCGCCGCTGGAGAGGTTGGCCTCGATCACGATGGTGCCCAGCGACATCCCAGCCACGATGCGGTTGCGAATGGGAAAGCTCTGGCGGTCGGGCGGTCGGTTGAAGGGGAACTGGGTCATCACAGCGCCTGATTCGGCCACGCGGGCAAAGAGGTCCGCATTCTCGGGTGGGAACACCAGATTGATCCCGGTTCCCAACACCGCCACCGTGGTGCCCCCGACCGACAAGGCACCCAGGTGCGCGGCGGTGTCGATCCCGCGGGCCCCTCCGCTGATCGGCGTCATGCCCGCGTGCGCCAATTGCCGGGACAAGCGTCGTGCCGTCTCCTGGCCGTAAGGTGTGGCCTGGCGTGTTCCGACGATGGCGAGGAACGGGTTTGCCGGGAGGGCACCCTTCACATACAACACGATTGGGGGATCATGAATCTGGCTGAGCAGGCTGGGGTACTCGGAGTCGTCCTGGGTCAGGATCCGGCAACCAAACGCCTGGATCCGCTTGAGTTCACCCTCCCAATCCACCTCCTTCTCCCAGTGGACCAGGGCCTCGACGGCGGCGGACCCCAAACCGGGCACACGACGAAGCGACGATGCGGGAGCCTTCAGTACAGAGGGCGCATCCCCAAACTCATCCAGCAATTGGCGGACTCGAATGGGGCCCAAATGCTCAATCATATTGAGGGCCACGAACGCCTCCTTGGCATCCATGGCCAAGGGATTAACGAATCAGAGGTGACCGGGCAAGTTGGAATCCATGGTCAAGCAACAAAAAAGTGCGGGTACCGGGGCTTTCATGTTACATTCCGCGGATCCAACCGGATCGAAAGTGGTATTGCCGGCCCAGAATCAGGCGGGGCCATGCTGTATCCAGACTCCGGTTTCGGCAAAACGACACGGCAGCGAATACTGTAACTATATGGTGGTCAAGAGTTTAAAAAGCAAGATGCAAGCCCTGCTCTGGGTTGGCTTCCTCACATCCCAAACCTTCGGCGCGCAACTCGTCCCGTTCGACGCCAACTGGAAATACCTCGATGACGGTTCCGACCAGGGCACCGCTTGGCGCGCCTCCGGGTTTAACGATACCGCCTGGAATGAAGGTCCCGCTCAACTGGGATATGGAGACAATGATGAGGCAACGATCGTCAATTCCGGCCCACAAAACAGTCGCTTCGCCACCACCTACTTTCGCCACGCCTTCACGGTCCCCGATCCCCTGGCCTTCACCAATCTGGTCCTTCAATTGATCCGCGATGACGGCGGTGTGGTGTACCTGAACGGGGCCGAGGTGTTCCGCAGCAACATGCCTGAAGGGGACATCCTCTTCGACATGTACGCGGCCTCCACGACACCCCACCAAACCGAAAACAATCCCGTCTCCACCAACCTCCCGCCTTCCCTGCTGCAGGTTGGTTCCAACCTGTTGGCTGTGGAGGTTCATCAGGCAGGGGGCACCAGTACTGACATGAGCTTTGCTCTCGCCCTCACGGGCGAGGAACCGTCTCCGCCCAATCAACCGCCGACCGTCAGTATCACCAGTCCGTCCGACGGCGGCGATCTTCCCGGCCCCGCCGACATCCAGATCACCGCCGACGCGCAGGATCCGGATGGCACGGTCGATCTGGTGGAGTTCTACGTGGATGGTTCCAAGGTGGGCGAGGACAACTCCAGCCCGTTCAGCCTGCCCTGGGCAGCCACAGTGGGTGCGCATCAGTTGGAGGCGGTGGCCACGGACAATCTCGGACTCATGACCACGTCCGCCCCGGTCAACGTCACCATCACCGCCATAGCCTCAAGCGTCCTTATCGATTTCGGAGCGGACTGGTCTTATCTGGATGACGGGTCGGACCAGGGAACGGCTTGGAAGGAGTTGGGCTTTGATGATTCCGGTTGGCAGAGCGGCCCGGCCGAACTGGGATACGGCGATGGCGACGAGAACACCGTGCTGAGTTACGGGCCGGAACAGAACAACAAGTACGTCACCACCTATTTCCGTTACCCTCTCAACATCCCGGATCCGAACGTTTACTCCTACCTGATCCTGCAGATCGTCCGGGACGACGGGGCCGTGGTTTACCTCAATGGCACGGAGATCTATCGCAATGGCGTCCCGAGTGGGCAGGATTACCTCACCTACGCCAACATCGTTGTTGGCGGCGCCGATGAGTTCACCCCGCTTGAAACAACAGTCAACGCGGACCTCCTGCAAGCCGGGGATAATGTAGTGGCCGTTGAAATTCACCAGACGAACCCCAGCAGTTCGGACATCAGCTTCAACCTGTTTCTCGAAGGTGGCACCGGCCCGATCCTGAATGATCCCCCCTCCGTCAGCCTGACCAGTCCCGAGAACAACGCGGCGTTCAGCGCGCCGGCGGACATAGTGATCAGCGCGGT
>Ga0302046_10000278_pt1 | contig 54043 bp, 52 predicted proteins | sample RVTome_11_FD_200261 | JGI IMG/M metagenome (GOLD analysis project Ga0302046, IMG submission 200261) | Soil microbial communities from uranium-contaminated site in the Upper Colorado River Basin, Wyoming, United States - RVT147D111 (version 2) ...
GTCCCCTCGAGGCTCGTACTGCCTTGCGCATCTCAGCTCCCATCGCGTCCGGCGGCGGTAAGGCTGCCCGAGATCAGATCTGGAAATGGTTTGCCGAGTGCGGGGCTCGCGTCCGTTTGGCCGCGCATTCTGGCACGCACCGACTCCAGGTTCTTGTTGGCCGTCTCGTAATAGACGGGCGAGAGGCGCACGGCCTCACTCAGCAGCATCTCCGATTCAGGCAGATCGCCGCGTTGGAAGGCGACATAGCCGATATCGTTGTACGCCGTTGGCTTGTCCTCTATTTTCAAGAGCGTCTGCACAGCTTCCGAGTACAGGCCGCGATGGGCATACACCAAAGCGAGATTCGACCAGGCGGGCTTGTAGCTCGGGTCCGCTTGCGTGGCGGCATAGAAGTCGCGGGCGGCTTGATCGAGGTCGCCCGACAGATGCCTCGAATAGCCCAGATTATTCAACAGCATCGGTGATCTGGGGTTGAGATCGAGCGCCGTCTCGTAGTGCGCGATCGCCGAGCCGTGATCTTCCGCCTGGTCGGCCAGAATGCCGAGAGCGTTGTGTGAGCGCCAACGCTGTGGATCGATGTCGACCGCTCGTGCGAGGTGCTCGCGCGCGGCCGCGGCGTCTCCGAGCGCCATGTGCTCGAGCCCGGCCCCCTCCAGCGCGTCGGCTCGATTCGGCTCGAGCGCAATGACCTGAAGATAAGCGTGCAGGGCGCGCTCCGAGTTGCCCAACCGCGTCGATACCGCACCGATCCTGATCCAGCCCTCGACTGTCGGTTCCGCTCCGACTGCGCGCAGGTAGTAGGCGAGGGCGCGCTCGAAGTCCCCGCGCCGCGCGGCTTCGTCGCCGGCAGCGAGCGATTGCTCCGTCGATGGGGGCTGAGCCTCTGTCGAGTCGGCCCTTCCGCGGCTGGCGGTCGTCGCGCAGCCCGTCAGCAGAAAAAGACCGACGAGCGCGAGCGTCACCCTGAAAGGGCGGAGCCGTTGCACATTCCCTGTCATCTGTTGCTCTCCTTCGCTCTATATGCTCTGGAATACGGAAATCAGTCCCACGACTGCGGGTCCCACGGCGACGACGAAGAAGCCGGGAAACAGGAAGATGACAAGCGGAAAGACCATCTTCGTGCCGATCTTCGCGGCTTGCTCCTCGGCCTTCTGCATGCGCTTGTCGCGGAACTCAACCGAGTAGACGCGCAGAGATTCGGCGATGCTCGTGCCGAAGCGCAGCGTCTGCACGAGAAGGCTCACGAGCCCCTGAACGTCCTCGAGCCCCGTGCGATATGCGAGATTCTTGAGCGCCGCGACTCGATCGACGCCCGCGCGTATCTCCGCATTGACCAGCGCGAGCTCCTGGGCGAGCTCTGGATGGCTGACTCCGAGCTCGTCGGCAACACGTTGGATGGCCTGCGACATGCCGAGGCCTGCCTCCACGCAAACGACGAGCATGTCCAGCGCGTCCGGAAAGCCGTTGCGGAGCTTTCTCTTGCGGTTCTGCATTAGGCGATCGAGCACCATGTTCGGCATGAGCATGCCGGCGCCGCAGGCGCCGACGATGGCAATGAGCTCCATCTGGGTCGTTAGGTTCGGCAGCCAGCGGGAGATGAGGAGAACGATCGCCGGCAGCATGATCGCGAGCACGACCTTGATCGCATAGAAATTTTGCACTGCACTCGGTGAACGGAACCCGGCGTGCACGAGTTTCTGGTTGATACGATCGCGCTCGATCTCACTCTGCGGCAACACGTAGCTGGACACAGGTCCGAGCATCGTATTGATCCAAACGAGCGTGCGGCCTTTCTCCTTCTTTACCTCTCGTTTGGCCCCGCGGCTCAAGCGGCGGCGGATCGGGTCGGTGGCGCTGAGCGCCAGGAAGCCCAGACCGAGACCGAAGATCACGAACGTGCCGCTCATCAGAACGACGACGACCAGACGCAGCGTCTGCGGATCCTCGATCCATTGTTGCAGCAATGTGATAAGACCTTCCACGTGGCGCTCCTAGGCTTCTATGCGAATGATCCGCCGAATCCAGTAGATACCGATGCCGCCCCAGATGAATGCGAATGTCGCGAGTTGCCGCCCCGCGGGCTCATCGAGCAGCAGCGGCAGATAGTCGGGGTTCATGATCATCATGGCGCCGAACAGGATCAAAGGCACGAGGGCGAGGACCCAGGCGGACATCCTTCCTTCGGCCGACAGCGTGCGGACTCTGCGTTGGAAGCGAAATCGTCCGCGCACCACGTTTGCGATCTGGTTCAATATTTCGGCAAGATTGCCGCCCGTTTCCTTCTGTACGAGGACGGCGGTCACGAAGGCCATCACGGTGACGCTCGGCACGCGGGCGAGCAGGCCCAGCATCGCCCTGCGTACGTCGTTGCCGTAGTTGATGTCGGCAAAGGTCAAGTCGAACTCGCGCGCAATCGGATCGTTCATGTCTTCCGAGACAAGCTTCAGCGCGGCGTTGAAGGGGTGGCCGGCCATCAAGGCCCGGCGTATGATGTCGATCGCATCGGGAAGCTGCTCCTCGAGTTTCGCGAAGCGCTGCGTGCGATCGCGGACGATCTTGAGAAACGGCAGGCTCCCGGCAACCAGCGTGCCGACCGCGACCGCCGCCGGCATACGCGAGAACGTCCAGACCGCAACCGCCGCGCCCAGCGTCATCACGACGGAAACCATCACGAGCCGGTATGCCAGAATGCGGTTGCCCGACTGCTCGATGTAGGCTCGCAACGGCTCCATTCCCGGCAGCGCCTCCAGGCGGCGCTCCAGAGGAGAGAGCTTGCGCAGATAGCGTTCGCGCAACAGCGAGGAAATAGCATCCTCGTGCGCGACCTTGTCGATATCGGCGAGTCTCTTTCGCAGCAGCTGCCTGGCCTTGCGGCCGTCGCCGAAGGCCGGAATGATCATGCCTTGTGACAACAGGAAGACTGCAGCAAACACGAGGCCGATATAGATGAATATTCCGCTGTTTTCCATGGCCGCTATTTCCCTTGGTCGAGCCACGCAGGCTCGAACACGTCAACGGGTATGTCGATGGATTTTGCTTTGAGCTTGCTGTGGAACGCCGGAATGATCCCGGTCGCGCGCAGCGCCCCCAGCACGTTGCCGTTCCCGTCGAGGCCTTCGCGCCGGAATTGGAACAGCTCCGACATCGTGATCACTTCCCCCTCCATGCCGTTGATTTCCTGCAGGCTGACCAGCCTGCGCTTGCCGTCCTCATGCCGTTCGACCTGAACCACGACGTCCAGGGCGGAGGCGAGCTGTGCCCGCAGCGTCTTCGTCGGGAAGCTGATGCCGGTCATCGACACCATGTTCTCGATCCGGCTCAGCGCGTCGCGAGGGGTGTTGGCGTGGACGGTCGTCAACGACCCGTCGTGACCGGTATTCATGGCTTGCAGCATGTCGAGCGCTTCAGCGCCGCGAACCTCACCGACGATGATCCGCTCCGGGCGCATGCGTAGGCTATTGCGCACGAGCTCACGCTGAGTCACCTCACCCTTGCCCTCGATGTTGGAGGGTCGCGTTTCGAGCCTGACGATGTGAGGCTGCTGGAGCTGGAGCTCGGCCGAATCCTCGATCGTGATGATGCGCTCGTCCGCGGGGATGAAGCCGGAGAGGATGTTCAGCAGCGTCGTCTTGCCCGCACCCGTTCCGCCGGATACCAGGACGTTCAACCGGCCTTTTACGATCGCCTTAAGAACGCGAGCGACTCCCGCCGTCACCGAGCCCAGCTCGATCAAGTCGTCCATCGACAAGAGCTCCACGGCGAAACGCCGGATAGAGAGCGTCGGACCATCGATGGCAAGTGGCGGAATGATCACGTTGACCCGGGAGCCGTCTTTCAAGCGGGCGTCCACCATCGGAGCCGATTCGTCGATGCGGCGGCCGACGGCCGATACGATGCGGTCGATGATGTTGAGCAGATGCCGATCGTCGTTGAAGCGCACGTCCGTGAGCTTCAGCTTGCCTGCCCGCTCGACATAGACGCTGTTTGCGCCGTTCACGAGAATGTCCGATATGGTCGGATCCTGTAGCAGTGGCTCGAGTGGACCGAGGCCCAGAACTTCGTCTTCGATGCGCCGCACGACACGTTTGCGCTGCTCGACGTTGAGCGGCGCTGCCTCCTCGACGAGCAACCGCTGGCTCAAGTCCCGGATCTGCACGCGCGCCTGCTCGTTTTCGAGCTGACCGATCAGAGACAGATCCATCATGTCCAGCAAACGGCCGTGAATACGCTCCTTCCATTCACTTTCGAGCTTCGAAAGCGAGGTCTCCGGGCCGGTTTGACCATTGACGGGGCGTGAGGCAGCACGCGGCGCAATCGGCGCCGCGGCGTTCACGCTTTGCGATCGGTTCATCGTCATGAAAGCCATCTATGTCACCTCTTCTCTCAACCGGTCCTGAGCAATCTTGGGAGGAAGCTTTTATCGGCCCCCGTGGCCCGTCCGCCGAGCTGCTTTTCGAGCTGGATGAGGGCCTTCGTGACCGGCGACCGGCGCGCATGCCGGTAGATCGGAACGCCGATGTCGATGCTCTCCGTCACGGACCGATAATCGTTGGGAATGCAGGTAACCTTTCGGTCACCGAAGAACTGTTGAATGTCGGACAGCTCGACGGCCGCCGCGCGGCGATAGCGGTTCACGATGATCGTGACACGCTCGGGCGGGATCGCGAGATGACGCACCAGCAGATCGTACGTGCGCGCAGTATCGTGCAGGCTCGGCACGGATTGCTGTATCACGAGCACGATCTGATCCGCCTGCTCGAGCACCAGCGCGCTGAATGGCTCGATCCGCCTTGGCAGATCGACCACGCAATGCTCGAAACTCGTGAACAGAAGCTGCAGAACCGTTTCCAAGCGTTCGGTCATCAGATCCTGTTGCAGCAGCGTGTTGTCCTGCGAGGCCGCGAGCAGCGCCAGCCCGGAATCATGCCGTGTCAAATAGGCATCGATGGCCGCTCCATCGAGGTCGCCCGCGACCTCGAGGGCTTCCAGCAAGCCTCGCTTCGGCTGCAAATCGAGATAGCGCGGCAACGATGCGAATTGCGTGTCGAGGCCGAGCAGCGCGGTCTTGAGACCCGAGAGCTCAGCAAACAGATGCGCGACATTGCAAGCCAGAAACGTCGCGCCCGATCCACCTTTGCCGTTGACGAACGCCGTCAAGCGACACTGTCCGGAGGCGCTAGATGGCTTTTGCTCCGACGCCAGACGTGCGATGACTTCGAGCAACTCGGCTTTCGAGACGGGCTCCGTCAAAAAATCACGCGCGCCCGCTTGCATCGCGGCGCGCATGCAGCCGGGATGGTTGGCGTCGCCGATCACGATCAGCGGCGGCCGCTCGGAATGCGAGTAGCCCGCGAGCGCTTCCAGCGCAGCTTGCGAGTCCGCGCCGACTCGAAGCAACAGAAGATCCGGTGCGTGCTCGAAGCACCGCAGCGGCTCCGGGCTTCGGAGGTCGATGATGCAGCCCTCCGCCGAGAGATTGTGGGCGCCGCGGATCAAGCCCTGAATGGCCTCGACCGCGTCCTTGGAGTCGCTTGCGATGAGAATGCGAAGCCTCGACACGTCAGCTCCTCTTCCTGGATATGCCTAACATGGTGAAAAGCCTCCGGGCCAAACACCCAGGCTCTCTCTGGGCAAGGTCGCGGCGAAGGCTGGGGTCGTGAAACTCGAAACGAACAGCGGAATCAACAACTGATGTGTGAAGTTGACGATCCGCACGCGTACGTACTCGATTGCTCCGAAGCTTCCGATCGGATCGCCGACAATATTGCCCGCAAAGTCCATGTAGTCCACGGCGATATTGGCGGCGGTGAGACCGCCGACCACAGGTGAGCCGGAAGCGTTGAACGAGGCGATCTGAGCAATGGCCGGATCGTTCACTTGACAAACGGCCGCCACCCTGGCGCCGCGACGGGTGGCTTCCTCCAAGGCGTTGAAGACGAAGAACACGCGTCCGACCTCCAGCACGCCGAACAGCGATATCAGCGCGAGCAGCGTGACGATTGCCGCCTCGACCGTGGTGATGCCTTGCTGCCGTCGGTACATATCAAAGCGCCCTGACGGTGATCGACGTCTGCAGCGTGTACGCCGAGGCGTCGATGCCGCCGCCGTAGAAGAATCCCGGCACGAAGCCGAAGATCGGGCCGTAGGGGTAGCTCGCCGAGACGGACACGTTACCGGCGCCGGCGTCGGCGACCACGACGTTGGTGGCGGTCAGCCCGGGCAGTACCGGCGCTCCCGCGCCGAAAATATTCCCGTAGACGACGAGGTTTTGTGTTTCGGTCTCGAGACCGGACGAAATCGTGACCGTGCCCGTCGAGCCGAACAACGCCTTGCCAGCGAGATGCCGGGCGCCGTCGCGCACCGTCTTCGTCAACGCGTTGTACTGAAGGAACGCGCGACCGAATTCAGCCGTGGCGATGATCAGTATCAGGCAGATTGGCAGAACAATGACGAACTCGACGATCGCCAAGCCACGGCAACGCCGGACGGCCTCCTGTGCTTTTCGTGTTGGCATCACGCTTCTACGACGCCTCCCGCGCCTCGTCCTTGTACAACTGAATAATGAAGGGGCCGGTGGCCGTGCCGGGGCTCGGGCCGGGCCGGCCGGTGATCGGGCAGCCCGAGTCGATGAACTGCCCGAAGATGTGCGACTCATTGCCTTTTTGCAAGGCCTGCTGGATCAGGTGGTAACAGAGAAAGCCGAGCAGCGGCACGTCCCCTTGGCCGTTGGTGGTGCCCGTGCAGTCGCCTATCGATACCGCCAGTGTCCGGCGGCCGAACGCACCGGTGCCGCCGTCTTGCAGCGGTATGTAGTCGTAGCCACCCGACATGATCTGCGCCCTGTACGCATCGTAGTCGTAATAGGTCGGATCCGGCGCACCGTCGAGCGGCTCGGACCCGACGTAGATCGTGTCGGTATCGGAGTCGTACGTCAGCGGCGGGGTCGGCTCGCCGACGACGACGTCGGGCGGATATTGGCTCTGGCTTCCGCCCATCGGCCCCGAATACACGCCGAATCGCGTGTTGAGCCCTTGAACCACGGGCCCGACCGTGTTGCCGGGCTCGGTCGGCACCGTATTGCCGCTGGTCAGGCAGCCGGCATAGTTGCCGGCCATCGCCTCGCGGATGACGGCGCCTCCTTGTCCGTCGCCGAGCCGGATCAGCTGGAAGTTGCCGGGTCCGACCTCGGAGTCGGAGGTCGAGGTTTTCAGCACGTCGGGCTCGCCGAGCTCGTAGCCGAAGTGGTCTTCCGGCGCTGCGGTAGGATCGCCGCAAACCAGCATCGGCGCCAAGTTGCAGGCGGTCTGAATCGTCGGGCTGGGTCCTGCGACTGCCGAGGCCCCGACGATCTTCTCGTTGAAGCCCATGACAGGGATGAACCATCCGGGCAGCCTGAAATTCGTCGCCGCGACGCGCACGTACTGTGCCGGTGCGCTGCCGGAAACGAACGGATGCAGCGTCGCCGAGAACGCGACGGCGACGTTGATGTCACCCGCGGAATAGGACGCCGCCATCTCGCTGTTGCCGAGTGCCGAGGCGTTCTGGGAGAACGCCTGCAGCGCCTCGGCGTGAGCGAGCGCTGTGTCGGAAGTCTCCGCGAGTGTCTTTGCCGCGCTCAACGCCGCCGCGTCGACCGTATTCTGCAGCCGCGTCTTGTTCAGCATGCCATGAGCCCCGTCGAGCGCCATGCCGACGACGCCAAGCATCACCAGCATCCCGGCCGCGAACAGCACCAGCATGATGCCTCGCTGTCGCCGCGGCGGCGGGGTTATGCGAACGGATCTCGGATTTCGATGCTTCATTGACTTGTACCGATTACTGAGATTGCGGCGTGCCGCCGAATTGCACAGCGACCGGCGGCGGCGCCTCCTCGGTCCTGGAGACGTCCGTGCGGTAGGCTTCGAGCACGCCGTTCAACCGCTCACCGTCGCCGCTCTCGACCGGAGCGGTATCCACGGGCCCTGTGACGACGGTCTGGCTTCGCACCATGTGCCTCACCGAATTGCCGAAGTCGGCCTCGGTCCTCGGGTAGGCGGCGCAGGCAGCCAGCGCCGCGATGACCGGTAGCGCCGACAATGCCCTTAGCTTGCGTATGTTCATCTGCCTCTTCCTTCTGTTATTTCTCAATCGAGCTGGTGACCGAAGGTGCCTTCGGTGCCGCCTGTCGGTTGAGTCCGGTTGCTCGCTCGCGGTGCACTGCCCTCGAGCTTTCCAAGCAAATAGAACTGTGCGTCATTCGGCTCGACAAAATTATCCGTCGGCAGGCGAACGTCCTCGGAGGCCATCGGTTTTGCCAGGCGCGGCGTGACCGTGATGACCAGCTCCGTCTCCTGATCCAGGAAATCCTGACTTCTGAACAGCGCACCGAGGATGGGAATGCTGCCGAGGCCCGGGAACTTCTCGACGGCCTCGCGGAGGTTCTCGTTGATCAGACCCGCCAACCCCATGGTTTGACCCTCCCGGAGCTCCACCGAAGACGTCGCCCGGCGCGTGCCGAGCTGCAGCGGGATCATGCTGCCGGGATCGAGCCGCGTGATCTCGCTGACGGTCACGTCGACCTTGAGATTGATGAGCCCGGACCCGAGCACGACGGGAAGAAAGGTCACGCCGACACCGAACTCCTTGAACTCGAACGTGGTGCGGAAATCGCCCTGCGGCACCGGAATCGCGATCTCGCCGCCGGATAGGAAGGTGGCTTGCTCACCGGTGAGCGTCGTCAGCGTCGGCTCAGCGAGAATCTTGGCGAGCCGGTTCTCTTTCGCGATGTCGAGTGCCATGTTGAACAGCGAGTCCTCGCTGAGGAAGCTCGCAAACAGACCTTGGTTCTGGATACGCATCGAGGTGGGCGCGAACTCGTCGATCGCAGGTCCCCAAGGAGCGAGCTCGCCGGGGAAATGCGGAAACCGGATAGGCGGGACGTTGTTGAACCCGTTAGCCCCCGTTAGTAGGTCGCCCGGGGCTGAAATGAAGGGCACGTCGGGAAACACGGCGCCACCGTTCACGCCGCCGAAGCTCCACTCGCCTGCGCGGTTGATGCCGTTGAATTGAGCGTTCATTCGCCTGAGCTCAGAGCGATTGATCTCCGCGACCTTGATCTCGAGCATGACCTGCTGCACGCCCCCGACCTGCATCAGGTTGATGACCTCGCCGACGGCACGATCCTCGCGTCTAGATTGGGTCTGCTGCTCGAACTGGCCCGCTTCGACAGCCGTGGAGACCTGTGCCAGGTAGGTATCGGCGACGCGCAGCGCCGCGTTCATCGCCGTGATGCTCGATACTTGGCCGGCGAGCACGATGGATCGCTGTGACGAGTAGACTTCAATCGGCTCGGTCGGCAGCAGCTCGTAGAGCTTTTCCTTGAGATGGTCGAGGTCATGACTGACCTCGATGTTGACCGCGCCGATCAGCCGGTCCTCGGAATCCCATACCAGCACGTTGGTGGTGCCGAGATCCTTGCCGAGGATATAAAGTTGTGTCGAGCGCAGGATCAAGATGTCGGCGATGTCGGGATTGCCGACTGAAACCCGCGTTGCCGGTGCATCCAAACGCAACACTCGCGACTTGAACAATGGCACAATCAGCTGATTACCGCCTGCGACGAGATTCGAAGGTGCAACGATGCTCTGCGCGTTCGCGCCGGTCAGCCAGAGCCCGCTCAGCAATACGAGGCCGCAGACCCAGTTCGTTGCGATGCGTCTATCCCTGTTCATGATGTTCTTCTCTCACTGTAATTCCCTATTGATGTTGCCGGTTGCAGCCGAGTGTCACACTCGTGCTAATTCGGGGGCCGCGTCGTGTCTACCGCCGTGCCGCGAATGACCGTGATGGTCGTATCTCTCGCGGCGGTGCGGCGCGTGACCGGCCTGACGACCGGCCGTGGGGCAGGTTGCACCTGCTCCTCGACGACGGGCTGCGCCTCTTCCTCGAGCGGATTGCGCAGAGTCAGCTGGATGGAGCCCTCTTCGCGCGCCTTGACTAAGATCTCGGATTGATCCGGCTTCATTTCGAGCGTGACGGCGCGGACGATCACGGGCTCGTTCTTGTCGGTCGAGGCGGTCTGATCGACTGCGAGGACTTTTAGGTTCTTCAGGATGGTCTCGCTCGTAGCCCGTCTAGTGGCGTTGTCGAGGCGGCTCGCGATCACGTCGACACGGTTGCCGGGAAGCAGGAAGCCGGCGACACCGACGACGTCGTCGACGCGTACTGTGACGGCACGCATATCCTTCTGAACCAGGGCAGCCAGAGTGCTGCCGCTGTCATGCTCGGCGAAGCGGTCTTGCATCAGGATCTCACCTCGCAGAATCTCGCTCGTAGCGACCATGCCGACGACCGATTCTTGATCACGAATCGCGCGCTCGGGCGCAGTACCTATCGGCAACGCGAGCACTTTCACGTGCCGCCCTTCGACCTTCATGCCGTATGGAATGTCGATCGCGGCAACCATGACCGTGTCGACCGCGACGTCTCCGCCGTCGGCTAGCCCAAGCCGCGCTTGCACCCAGTTGTTTGCCGCCCAGGCGGCAATCCCACCCATCACGAGCGAGATCAGCACCAAGAACAGGCCTCTTCTCTTGAACATCACGCAACCTCTCTGTCGATACGCTCGGCCATCTCAGGCGCCAGCGCTGTCGGCGTCTTTGAATGAGACAAAGTAATTCCTCCAGGCCCAGCGCAACTGTTGCTTGGTCAACCGTCTCGGCTGGCCGAGATAAACGGTCAGATCTACAGCGATGCCGAGCAGGTCTCTCGGATGGCAGGGCAGCAACGGCACGGACTCTCTCTCATGCAGCTCCGTCAGAACGAACTCCAGCGCCTCCGGATCGAACACGACGCCGTGCTCTCGACAAGCGTCCTGCCAGATCTTTCGATACTGATCCTTGCTCAGGTATTCGAACCCGATCTTGTATCCGATGCGGCGCAGGAAAGCGTCGTCGGCTAGATCGAGCGGATGCATGTTCGTGGAGAAGATCAGCACCACGTCGAATGGGACGCTGAAATGCCGGCCGCCACCGAGGCTCAGGTAATCCTTCTTGTCCTCCATCGGGACGATCCAGCGGTTGAAAATTGCCGCGGGAGGAACCTTCTGCCGCCCCATGTCATCGATGAGGAACAGTCCGTTGTTCGCCTTGAGCTGCAGCGGTGCACGGTACTCCCTCGTCGCCTGGTCGTACTGGATCTCGAGCATGTCGACCGTCAATTCACCGCCCGCGATCACGACGGGTCGTGCGCAGCAGACGAATCGCGGATCGTAGCCAGTATCCAAGCTCAAGTCGGGCTTGGAAGCCGTGGGCACGGCAACGCGATGCGCGACAGGATCGAAAACACCGACGACGGTCTCGTTAATGCTTATCGCATGGGGGATCAGCACTCGATCGTGAAACAATCGAGTGAGCTTCTGCGCGATAAAGGTCTTGCCCGTTCCCGCGGGCCCATAGATGAAGATCGGCCGGCCCGAGTTCAATGATGGTCCGAGCCGATCGAGAAGGCCTTCCTGGAGCACCACCTCTTCGAAGGCCGCCCGCATCGTGCTTTTCGTAATCGAGCGCTCGTGCACCGTCTGTGCTCGCACGATTTCCGCGTAGGCATGCAAAGGCACGGGCGCAAAGCCGACATAGCTGCTGCGCAGGAGAGCGTCCGACGCACTCGCGCGACCTCTGTCGGTCAAGCGGTAGCGCAGAGCGGAGCTCGAGTCTCGTGCCGGCGTGACCTCGATACGCGCTTCCTGCCGCATGAAATGCAGCACCGACTCGAGGATCTTTCCGGAGAGAGCCAGACGCTGCACGAGCTCCGTCAGGGTGAGCGTGCCTCCTTCCAGCAGTTGCTTCGCGACGAGATCCGCGACGAAGCTTTGAGTCAAGCCGGTGTCTTCGAGAGACTGAGGCCGGGGAGCGAGACGCGCGAGGTGGGCGTCGAGCTCGATCTCGATGCGCGAAGAATCGGAGGGATGGGCTACCATTGCATCACCGCGGCAAGCGTTCCCAGGGAAATGGCGACCGAATAGGGCAGCTGTTCAGATGCAATCTCCGGCGGAGAAGCCGCGATCGAGCAACGGCTGAGGGCCGAAGCCCTCAGGTACCGGCATGCAATCACCGCCAGGCCGAGCAGAGCGCCGGCGACCAAAGTGAAGATGCCGGCAAGCAACGCGCCGGAAGGCCCGAAAAAGCTTCCTACTGCGGCAAGCAATTTTACGTCGCCGGCTCCCATGCCCCCGAGCGCATAGAAAGGCAGCAGGATCAAAAAGCCCACGGCTGCCCCGCTCCCGCTCGCCAGCAGGGCACTTCCGGCGTCGTCGAGCGATGCCAGGTGGACCGCTAGGCCGCAAGCAAGCATCAGCGCGACCAAGATATTCGGAATACGTCGGTGCAAGATATCGCTAGCGACGGCCGCGCCGAGAAACGGCAGCATCAATGTCGCCGTTCTGATTCCCACCAAAGTGGTGTCGAGTTCTGCTGTATCGAGCATATGTAGCTTCTTCCAACGCGCCTCACGGCAAAATCGAGACTAGTAAAAGCAGGCTGAATGACTTTGTACGCCTGCCGTTGCAAAGAACGGTAGGACTCTTTTGCCAGAGAACGGGAGTTTCTTGCAGCCCCGAAGAGAACCGGGGCTCATGTTGGCAGTATGGCTTTTGCGTCTAGCGGGGGAAAGGAACGGATTCGGCGACGAGCTGGGTTTGCTCTATTGCACGGTAGTCGGGAAATCCATTCGATTATCGCCGCCGTTGGCAGTTGCCATGGCGTGACCGATCAGCGTTGAAGGCGCTATCCCGAGGCGTTGCTTGAATATCCGCGTGAAATAGGAGGGATCGTGGAAGCCTACGGCGAATGCGACGTCGGCAACCGTTACCGTGGGGTTCTCGAGCAGACGATAGGCTTCTTTGAGGCGATAATCGATGAGGTAGTCGCGAAAGGTCAGGCCGAACGTTTCCTTGAAGAGGCGGCTGAAGCGGAACGGGCTCAGACCACAACGTGCCGCAACGTCGTCACTCCTCACTCTCGAGCGGAAGTTTTGCTCGATGTAATAGACCGCCGGCGCAAGTGAGCAATCTTCCGGCTTCGGTGTGAATGAGATCTCGTCAGGAATGCGATCGGGTTGTGAAGCAGTGCTGCGCGGAGTCTGAGAGCTCCGATGATCCAAGACGCGCGATAGCGCGGCCAGGCATCGCTCGGCTTCCCGCTTTGGCACGGGCTTGACGAGGTAGTCCCAGCATTTCGTTCGAAATGCCCAGATCGCAAGCGCTTCCGAGTGTTGAACCGTCAACATCAAGAACGGCAATGAAGGTTGGGCGATTTTCGCCGAGCGAACGAGCCGTAGTCCCTGCCGATCGGGATAGTCGAAGTCGAAACAAACGAGGTCGATCTCACGCGACTTGCGTGCCAATAGATCATCGAGAGCCTCGACGTCGGCGCAGTAAGTGATTTCACAACAGCGCCGAAAGGCGGGCGGTGCCTCACCCTCCTTAGTGGCGACGGTCATGTCGATCCAGAGTGCTCGGAGAATCGTCATGCGTATTTGCCAATAAGTTCCGCTGTCCCGTTCCTTTCGAATCGCGCTTTATACTCGACTAAGCGGTAGCTCGAATAGGAAACCCGTCACGGATGCTTGGAAAACAGCCATGGGAGAGAGCATCCCACCCTTGAGAGAAACACTGTAAGTAATTGATTAGAAGCCCAGAAGGCTGGGCTGACTACCACTCGGGGAGCGCCGCTGGTACCACGGATCTGATCCAAGGCGACCATTGCATGCCGCCTCGGAAGACCAGGGGCGCTGCGAGTTATGGTAAGACAGTCGCGAAGAACGACAGGAAAAAGTGCCTGCCGATTTGCAAAAGACTCCTATCCCCCGCGCATGAGAGTGGCGTAAAAAGTGCGCGACGGCTTCATACAGCGTCGCAGCGGGTCATGATCAGCTCGCGGCCGCTCCTTGGGGCTCCATGTGGAACGCTGGAAGCTGTTTGTTCCTAGAGATGGAGAAATGGTGATCTAAATGAAAAAGAGCATTATCAACTTCCTCAGAGATGAGCGTGGGCTCACCACGGTCGAGTATGCGGTCGCAGGTGGCCTGATTTCGTTGGCGGTGGTTGGCGCGTTTCAGGCCCTGGGTCTTACCGTCAGCGGGATTATTGCCGCCATCGACGTTGCTATAGCCCCGTAAGCACCTCCCAGAGGACCGGCTGCGGCGGCCCCCGAGCCCAGCCGGTATCCTCTGAGGCTCTCAAGGCTCGCACATGCTACGTGAAGTTCGCCTTGCGATGATCAACTGTGTGCTCGCGACGGTTTTCGCGCTGTTCGCGTACGCCCATCTGCAACAGTTCGTCACCCAGCCTCGCCTGAGCTTGGTCCTGCTCGTCGGCATGGAGACGGTCTTGGTGATCTTGTTCTTGATAAGGAAGGATCCGGATCGGACTTCATATTCTTGGCAAGCGTGGCTGACGACCACTGCAGGAACCTTATATCCGTTGTTGCTGCGGCCGGCGGAGATCGCAGAGGACGTCCTCGTTGGACAGATCATACAGACGATAGGCGTGGCGCTTCAGATCGGAGCACTCTTGGCGTTGAACCGGAGCATGGGCCTGTTGCCTGCGCATCGTGGTGTGAAGACGAGCGGTGCCTACCGCATTGTCCGACATCCTCTGTACGCCGCGTACGCCGTCGCATTGATCGGCTACCTGATCAACAACTGGAGTGGCTACAATGTCGCGGTCATCGCGATCGGTATGGCGTTCCAGATCATGCGCATTCGGAACGAAGAGCGGCTTCTGCTCGGATATTCCGATTACGTTACGTTCGCCCAGAAGACTCGCTGGCGGCTGCTTCCCTTCGTCTGGTAGCTTGCCGGTGCGAGGCCAGGCTAGCGTGTAGCGCAGTCCGGATACCGTTCGTAGTCCACCGGCTGCCCGAGCCGAAACTCCGTATCGAGCAGCACGAGCCGGCCGATGTAGAGGCCGATCTCGTAGTTCGCGAACGTCGTAGGCACGCCGTCCTCCATGAGCTCGACTCCGGGAAATCGATAGCTCATCCAACGGATCCATGCGCTCACGCTGCCTCCCGGGAGCCCCCTGTAGGTGCGATCGATCGCGGTGACCTGAAAATTCTGGCGGCCTCGCTCGCCCGCGGGCGTGACGCCAAAGGCGACAATGACCGTATCGTAGCCGGGGATCTCGAGCCTGGCCGAGAATTCACCCGGCCGGCAAGACGCTTCGACCATGCCGAGCAGCGCCACGCGCTCGTCGATGGGGGTGTCGGGCGCCTGCAGCCGCCGGTACTCGGCATCGCCGAGCCCCACGAATGGGTTCATGTCCGCGGCGGTCAAAGTGTCCAGCCCGCTCACGATGCGATCCCAATCGAGCCCAACCAGGCTTTCGAGGCTGTCGCGCAAGCACACGCCGGCTTCGCAATACTCCGCCGGGTCGAGGCGCCAATTCGATTCGCCCGTCTGCAGGCAAATCTCGGCCCCGCAATCTCCCGTGGGCTCGTTGCGTTGCGACTCGGCCGTCTGCGGTTGCAGCGCGCCGAGACCCACCAGCAAGCAATACCAGCGAAGCTTACCGCTCAAGGCAATCCGAGTGCGCTGCATATTCCGCCGGTTCGCCAAGCTCGAATTCCGTGTCCAACAAGACCACAGTGGCGACGAACGGTCCGATTTCGTAGTTCGTCAATGCGGTCGGCGGGCCGCTCATCAAGGAGATGCCAGGAAAGCGCCAATGAATCCAGCGGAGCCAGGTGCTTCGGTTGGTGTCCGCGATTCGGTAGCTGCGATCGATGCGGATGACCTGGAAGCCTTGGTAGTCGCCGCCGCGCGCAAGCGGCGTACCGAAGGTCACGTTTGCGGTATCCTGCCCGGGAATGGAGAGGTCGACCGAAAATTCCCCGGGCCGGCAGGCCGTTTGCACCTTGCCGAGCAGCCGCATGCGCTCCGCGCCTTCGCCGTCGCCCAGTTCCTTGAGCCTCGCGTATTCGCCGTCCGTCAGGCCGATGAACGGGCTCGCTTGCGCGTCGGTCAGTGAATCCTGTCCAGCCGTCATTCGACCCCAACCGAGTGAAACCAAGGTCTCTAAACGATCGCGCAAGCAAACGTCGGATTCGCAATATTCGGAAGGCGGCTGCGACCGGGCGCTATGCGAAAGCCACAGGCTCATGACTACGAGCAAGCAATACCGACCACTGATTTCCCGGCGCATGACGACTCTCCGGATAGGTTACGCGCTCTCCGTCCTATGGACGGCGCCGCGTCTTCTCGGCGCGCGCGGGCCGACGATCGCTTTCGGCCGCCCAACGACGTTCCTACTTTCGAGACGGAAGTGCAAGAGGCAGCGGGAAACACGCGCTGCGACGCGACGCATCGCGCGTTCGGCAACGATTTTCGCGCTCGCAGCGTGGCTGATCAGCGGCACGGTGCCAGCCACGGCGCAGGTCGGCGCCGTCGCGGGCGCGGGCTCGCGCAGCTGCGAGCAGGTGCAAGCCGACATTGCCGATCTGCCGAACCTCCGGCGTGCCTATGTCTCTTGGATGCAGGGCTACCTGAGCGGCCGCAATGCCGCCCGTGAGGCCGAAGCGCTCGCGCTCGTCGATCTCGACGACTATGAGGCGCAGTGGGCCTGGCTCTCGAGCTGGTGCGCCGAGCGACCCTCGAGCAGCTTCGCCCAAGCCGTCGATGCGTTGTTCGACGAGCGCGTACGGGTGATCGCGAGCGAATGAGCGGGGTCCGCTGGGCCGCTCGGCGAGATAGTCGGCTGGCCGCTTTACCGCTGGCCATCGATACGTTCCGGGTATACGCTTATGCCACACACGCGTCGCGCGCGCTTATACAAAGAAGGGGGGGAGCCGCATGTCGCTCAATAGACTGATCCTCGTGGGTCTGGCGCTTGTGTTGCCGCCTGCTCTCGCCCAGGAGTCGGGCCCGGTGTCGCTGGATTTCGAGTACTTCAAAGCGCAGGTCCAGCCCGTCTTCACGACCAAACGAGACGGCAACTCTCGCTGTGTTTCCTGCCATTCCATCAGGCCGCAAATGCATCTCCAGGCGTTGCCAGACGGCAGCGCCACCTGGAGCGACGAGGACGCTCGGGAGAATTTCGACTCAGTGCGGGCGTACGTCATCCCGGGTAATCCCGACGCGAGCCGGCTGCTGCGCCATCCGCTCGCCGAGGGCGCCGGCGGCGATCCGCACCACGACGGCGGCAAGCACTGGAAGTCGAAGGACGACCCCGAATGGCAAAGGATGGCTGCCTGGGTTCGGGGCGAGACCTTGGCGGGCGCCGCGCAATCGACCGGGCTCGAGACGCGAATCATTCAAACCAACAGCGCCGGCGACAACGTCCACATCATCGACCCCGCGACCAATCGCGTGGTCGGTGAGATCGAGGGCATCGAAGTCGGCCACGGCGCCGCGGCGGCTCCGGACGGCAGCCGCATCTACGTCAGCAACGAAGCCGACTCCACGCTCGATGTCGTCGACGGCAGAACCTTGCGCGTGATGACCAAGATCCGCTTGAGCGGGCATCCCAACAACATCTCCGCGAGCCCCGATGGATCGCGCGTATACGTCGCCATCCGCCAGACCCCAGGTGCGGTCGACGTCATCGATACGCAGGCACTCGCGCTCGTCAAGAGCATTCCGATAGACGGCCAGGTACACAACACCTACGTGACCCCGGACGGACGCTACGTCGTCGCGGGGTCGATCGACGGCAAGAACGCGACCGTGATCGACACGGAGACCGAGGAGCCCGCGTGGGTCAAGTATTTCGAGCTCGGCGTGCGCCCGATGGCGTTCGAGACCAATCCCGACGGGTCCACGAAACGCATGTTCGTGCAGCTCACCGGGTTCAACGGCTTCGCCGTCGTCGATTTCGCCACGCAGGAGGAAACGGCGCGCATCGAGTTACCGAAGCTGCCGCCGGGGAAGGAACCGGTGCTCGAGGGCGGCAACGCCTCACACGGCATGGCCGTGACCGCGGACAATTCGGCCCTGGTCGTCGACAGCCGGCTCAACAGCGCCGTCTACGTCTATTCGCTGCCGGATCTGCGCTTGCTCGGCTCGGTCGACGTCGGCACCGCCCCGGATTGGGTGACGCTGACGCCCGACGGTAGCACGGCATATGTCGCCAACGCGGGCTCGAACGACGTGTCCGTGGTCGACATTCGCGCGCTCGAGGAGATTACCCGCATTCCCGTCGGCCAGGTGCCCAAGCGCAACATCACGGCGATGTTGCCCTATTGAAGCCGGATCTGCCGATACGTTGTCGTTGCGGGTCGCTGCGAGGCGTCGTGCACGGGGTCTCGAGAAACGCCGGCAATCGGCTGGTTTGCTACTGCGATGATTGTCAGGCTTACGCCCGCGCGCTCGGACGCGCGGACGACGTGCTCGATGCCCACGGCGGAACCGAGGTGTATCAGATTTCTCCAGCGCGGCTGGAGATCACCGACGGCCTGGAGGCGCTTGCGTGCATGCGACTAACGCCGCGGGGACCTCTGCGTTGGTACGCCCGCTGCTGCCGCACGCCGCTCGGCAACACGCTGTCGACGCGGCAGATTCCCTATGTCGGTCTGCTCCGTGCCTGCATAGACGCGAGCGGCTCATCGCTCGATGAAGTGCTCGGTCCGGTAAAATCGGGCGTCTGGGCTCGGTATGCGACCGGTGATCGAAGCGCGATCAATGCGTACGACGGCGTCCCGCTATCGGTGCTGTTTCAAATCGCGGCCAGGGTCGTCTGCTGGCGTCTGCGCGGCGACCATCGTCGCTCACCGTTCTTCGACGAGGCCGGTGTACCCATCGTCAGCCCCGGAAGCGCCGGCCTACGATAAATAACTTCATATATATTTCATATCTAAATGATATTCAAAAGATTATTTTAATGGAGATTGAGCCGAGAGCGGTGCTAGGGCTCGATCATGCCGAGCTCGAGCATCGCTCGCTGCGCCTGGTCATAGAGCTGCCGTAGCTGCGCCGCGAAGACCTCACGCCCGGCAACGCCGTCGGCTGACAGGCCCACGCCGGCCAGATAATTCTGATAAGCGGGGTCGCGCATGCCGGCTAGCAGACCCTGCTCGAGCCGGGCGAGACGATCCTCTGGCGTGCCTCGCAACGCCACGTAGCCGCGAACCGTCGAGTAGACGACCTGGTGGCCGAGCTCGACCGTGGTCGGCACTTGGGCGATCGGCTCGAGCCTGCGTTCGGCCATGACGGCGAGCGCGCGAAACTCGCCGCGTTCGATCTCATCGAGCGCCTCGCTCAGGTTCAAAGCGGCCACGTCGATATTGCCGCCGAGCAGGTTCGCTGCAACCTCGCCGCCGCCGTTGAACGGCACGGCGTTGAGCGGGGTGCCGAGGGCGCGCGCGAGTTCGAGGCCGGCGATGTGATCGATGCCGCCGACGAGCCCGGTGCCCCATTTGATCGGCCGCTCGCGGCCCAAGGCGGCCAGATCGGCGAGCGAACGGACCGGCCCGCGCGCGCTCGCCGTGACCACGAGCGGATCCTCCGTAGCACGCGCGACGCCGATGAGGTCGTCGATCCGTAAGGCACCTTGACCGCGGGCGAGGGCGAACAGGTGGGTCGGCGTGATCGCCATCAGCGTGTAGCCGTCGCGCGGCCGCTCGTCGACGTAGTTCATCGCGACTACGCCGCCGCCACCGCCCTTGAACAGCACCGCCATGTCGACGCCGAGCGCTCGACGCGCGCCGACGATCATCGTGCGCGCCGTGATGTCCGTGCCGCCGCCCGGGGATGCGTGCGTCACGACGTCGATCGGCCTGGAGGGAAACTCTTCTTCGACGCCGGAACAGGCGGCGCCGAGCCCCAGCAGCGTGCTACAGATCAGCCCCGCGTGTCTTACTGCCAAGCGGAGCGTACGGGTAAGCCGACGAGAAAATCGGGGTTCGCGCCGGCGCGGGGCGCGAACTTTTGCGCGCGGCCGTTGTTGACCTCGGCGATATACAGGTTGCCGTCCTGGTCGACGCTCATGCCGTGCACGTTCCACATCGCCCCCGGCCATTGCCCCTGGTTGCCCCAGGAGTAGAGGAAATGGCCCTCCATATCGTATTTGACGATCTTGCTGGTAACGTTGTCGGCGACCCAGATGCTGCGGTCCGCGCCGAGATAGATGTATTGCGGCGTCGACGGACTGCCGGTCGCAAACTGGTGCAGGAACTGGCCGTTCTCGTCGAAGACTTGAATCCGCCGGTTCTCGCGGTCGGTCACATAGACGCGCCGCGTATCGGGGTCGACGACGACGCCGTGCACGGCGTTGAAATAGCCCGGACGCGTGTCGTTCGGCGGAGATCCCGCCTCTCCCCAGGCGAGCAGGAAGTTGCCTTCGAAATCGAACTTCAGGACGCGCGTATTCGCATAACCGTCGGTGACGAACAGCGTGCTGTCCGGCAGCCAGGCGAGAAAAGTCGGCCGGTTGAAATGTGCTTCGTCGGTGCCGGGCTCCCCGGGCACGCCGAGCGTTTGCACGAGCTCACTGCCGTCGTTGCTGAACTTGTAAACCGCGTGCTGCCGATCGTCGACGACCCAGACGTGTTTTTCTGCGTCGTAGGGATTGATCGCAACGGAATGCGGGCGCCGGAACAGATGGTCCCATTGAGTCCATTCCTCGGTGATGTTGCCCTCGGCGTCGACGACGATCAGGCAATGCTCCCAGCGCGCGTCTATGCCCAGCGTGCCTTGCCAGGCGTTCCAGCCGTCGGAGCCCGAGTTGCCCGGGCTCGTGACCGGCCCGACGGATGCGTTGCGAAACGGCGTCTGCGAGACCGGGAAGGAAATGCTCGGGCCCACGGACGGGTAGGGGACTTCCTCCGGACGCTCGAGCTCGGGCAGCTCGCCGCGCATCAACAGAAACACGCGATCCGGGCTTTCGGCGAAAATGCCCTGCACGGCGCCCCAGGTCCAGTCTTCGTGCCCGGGAAGCTGGGACAGCGGCTTCGGCCAGCCCTCGACGACGTCGTAAGGTCCGGTTTGGTCCTGATCGCCGATTTGTCCCGGTATCGCGGCGAAGCTCATCGACGCGCTCGGCTCGTCGTCCGCCTGGCGGCCGGCTAGCACGAACCCGACCAAAATCCCGACCAAGGCTGCAACGGCAACCAACGCCCTGCTGTTCATCGAAGCTGTCCCCCGCGAGATGGTCTTATGGCGAGCGCCCGCTGTGCCGCGAGACGGCGATGCCGCTGTTGCGCTTCACCCTATGCCAGCCGCCCCCGGCCGTCAATGTCGTCGCCCAATCCCGTAGGGTACACTCCGCAGCGTGCAACAAGATCACAGTCACCGCACGAGCATCGGCGGCGCGGAAAATCGCGAGCCCAGGGCGTAGAGCGCCATGAGCCTTGCGCGACGCACGGTCGCCATCGTCGGCGGCGGCATGGGGGGGCTCGCAACCGCCGCGACCTTGAGCCGCGCAGGCCTCGACGTCACGATCTACGAGCAGGCGAAGGCCTTCACGCGCATCGGCGCCGGCATTCAGATGATGCCGAACTCGATGAAAGTGCTGCGCCGCATCGGTGTCGAGGAGGTGTTGCGGGCGACGTCCTTCAAGCCCTATTCGCACCTGAACCGCGTCTGGGACAGCGGCGAGATCATCCGCGAGCTGCCGATGCCCGAGAGCCTGTTCGGCGCGCCGTATCTATGCATGCACCGAGCCGACCTGACGGCGGCGCTCACGAGCGCGATCCCCGAAGGCTCGTTGACGCTCAACAAAAAGCTCGTCGGCCTGGATCACAAAAACGGCCGCGTGGAGCTTGCGTTCGAAGACGGCACACGCGCGCAGGCCGATGCGGTCGTCGGCGCAGACGGCGCGCATTCGGTCGTCCGCGATATCATCGTCGGCCCGGACGAGCCGCTGCACAAGGGCCGCATCGCATACCGTGCCGTATTTTCGTCATCCCGGCTCGCGGGCCGCGACATCGGCCCCTCGCGCACCAAATGGTGGGGCATCGACCGGCACATCGTCATTTACTACGTGAGGTCCGATCGCAGCGAAATCTATTTCGTCACCAGCGTGCCGGAGCCCGCCGGATGGCTGACGCGGGAATCCTGGTCGGCGAAAGGCGACGTCGACGAGCTGTGCGCGGCCTATGAAGGATTCCATTCCGACGTCCGCGCCGTGCTCGAGGCCTGCCCGGATTGCCACAAGTGGGCGATTCTCGAGCGCGAGCCGCTGTCGCGTTGGAGCGCCGGGCGCGTGGCGCTGCTCGGCGACGCTTGCCACGCGATGACGCCGTACATGGCGCAAGGCGCTGCGACGGCGATCGAGGACGCGGCCGTGCTCGCGCGCTGCATCGAAGCTTTCGGCGGCGACGACTTCGCAGCGGCCTTCAAGCTCTATGAGGCGCATCGCAAGCCGCGCACTTCGAAGATCCAGGCGATCTCGAGCGCCAACACCTGGATGAAGGGCGGCGACGACGACACCAGCTGGCTGTACGGCTACGACGCCTGGAGCGCGCCGCTCGAGACCGAAAACAGCGATGTCGTCGCCTGATGCCGGGGACCGCCCCGGCTTCGCGCGCAGGGATCTGAGGTCCGGTAGTGACGGCGCGCCCGCAGCAGCTGCTCGAGCGCATGGAGCGCGTGCCGTTCACACGCTGGCACCGCAAGCCGCGCATCGTCATCGGTACCGCGACCTTCTTCGACGCCTTCGACGCGTTGTCGCTTGCGTTCGCGCTGCCCGTGCTCATTGGCCTGTGGGCGATCTCACCGGCGCAGATCGGCGTGCTGATCTCTGCGAGCTACCTGGGCCAGCTGCTCGGCGCGCTGCTGTTCAGCAGTCTCGCGGAGCGCTACGGACGCATACGCGGCGCCACCGCCGCCGTGTCGATCATGTCAATCATGAGCCTGGCCTGCGTGTTCGCCGGAAACTTCGAGTCGCTGCTGGTGCTGCGGTTCTTGCAAGGCATCGGCATCGGCGGCCACATGCCGGTGGCGGCCGCTTATATCAGCGAGCTGTCGCGGGCCCGCGGCCGCGGGCGATTCTTCCTGCTCTACGAGATGATCTTTCCGATCGGGCTCATGGCAACGGGGCAGATCGGCGCAATCGTCGTTCCGGAGCTCGGCTGGAAGGCGATGTTTCTAGCCGGTGCAATTCCCGGCCTGATCGTGGCCTTGCTGGTCTACCGGCTGCCGGAATCACCGCGGTGGCTGATCTCGCGCGGGCGGCTCGACGAGGCCGAGCGGATCATCGAAACGATCGAGGCGAGCACCGCCGCTTCCACGCTGCCGGTTGTCGAACCCGCGCCCGCCCGGCCTCAGCCGCCGACTGCGCCTCCAGCCAAGACCCGCTGGTTGGAGGTGCTCTCGCCCGTGTATCGCACTCGCACCGCCGTGGTCTGGGTGCTGTGGGCGAGCGCCTATTTCATCGCCAACGGCCTCAACAACTGGATGCCGACGCTGTACCAGTCGGTGTACGGGCTCGAGCTGCAGGACTCCTTGCGTGCGGCATCGCTGACGAACGTGGCCCAGGTAATCTTGCTGCTCGTATGCGCGTTCACGATCGACCGTATCGGCAGGCGCACCTGGGTCACGGCATCGTTCCTGCTCGGCGGCGGTTTGCTGGCCATGCTCGGATTGTTCGGTGCCGCCAACGTCGTCGCTGTGATGGTCATGGGCACCTTGGCTTACGGCGTCATCGGCTCCACCAACGCCGTGCTCTATCTTTATACGCCCGAGATCTATCCGACACGGATGCGCGCGATCGCGACGGGGCTTGCGACCTCCTGGCTCAGGCTCGCCTCGGCGGTTGCCCCCGCGATCGTCGGTCTTTTGGTCGGCGTGCAGGGCATCGCGGCGGTGTTTCTGATGTTCGCCGGCGTCAGCGCGGTCGGCGTGCTGGCGGCGAGCCGCATGATCGAGACCCGCAACAAGCCGCTCGAGGCGATCGCGCAGTAGCGCGTGCGCTGCGCACCGCGCCCATGCCGGCCCGCGCTCGGATCGGCGGCGGCTATGGTAATCTTGGGCGCTCCAGGATTGCCGAGGGATGGCATGGCCTTAGTGACGTTAATGGTGGACGGCGCAAGCCATACGCTCGACGTCGAGCCGGACATGCCGCTGCTGTACGCGCTTCGCGACCATCTCGGCCTCAGAAACCCCCGCTTCGGCTGCGGCCTCGCCCAGTGCGGCGCCTGCACCGTTCTCATGGACGGCCAGCCCGTGCGCTCCTGCATCCTGCCGGTGTCGGCCGCCACCGGCGCGCTGACGACGCTCGCGGGTCTGGGCACCGAAGCGCAGCCGCACCCGGTGCAGCAGGCCTTCATCGAAGAGCAGGTGCCGTTTTGCGGCTACTGCATCAGCGGCTGGGCACTCTACGCGGTGGCGCTGCTCGAGCGTGACCCGGCGCCTACTGATGCCGCCATCCGTGAGGCCTTCGCGGGGATCAAGTGCCGCTGCGGCGCACACTCGGCCATTCTCCGAGCCGTGAAGCGCGCGGCGCAGCAAATCCAGGCGCAGCAGGCGTAAGCTCCATGCAGCCGTTTGCGGTCAACGTCAGCCGGCGCAGCGTGCTCAAGGGCGGCGGTGCCTTGGTGGTCTCCATCGTCGCGCCGCGCGGCATTGCGCCCGCCCGCGCAGCGGAAGGCGAAAGCGGACCGTTATGGCGTCCGCTGTCGCCGGGGCAGCTCGATACGTATCTGTCGATCGACGAGTCGGGCCAGGTCACCGCGTACTTCGGCAAGATGGACATGGGGCAGGGCGTCGACCTGTCGATCGCGCAGATCGTCGCCGAGGAGCTCGACACCGCGCTCGAGCGCGTCGACGTCGTCATGGGCGACACCGCGCTGACCGTGAATCAGGGCGGCGCGAGCGGCAGCAGCGGCCTGGAGGAGGGCGGCAATCCCTTGCGCAACGCCGCTGCGGAAGCGCGGCGCGTCTTGAGCGAGCTCGGCGCGCAGCGCCTCGGCGTGCTTATGAGCCAGGTCGGCACGCGCGACGGCAGCGTTTACGTGCTGGACTCGCCAGCGGAGCGCATCGGCTACGGCGAGCTCGTCGGCGGCAAGCATTTCGACGTGCGGCTCGAATGGAACGGCCAATACGGCAATGGGCTCGACGCACACGGGCGGGCCACGCCGAAACCGTCGAGCGAATATTCGATCGTCGGCAAGCCGGCCGCGCGGCGCGACCTGCCGAGCATTGTGTTAGGCACGCGCGAGTACATCGTCGATGTCAAGGTTCCGGGGATGCTGCACGCAAGGGTCATTCGACCCCCGGTCGCGGGCAGCGTGCCGGTAACGGTCGATAACGCCTCGATCGCCGATATCCCGGGCGGCCGCGTCGTGCGCGACGGCGATTTTCTCGCCGTCGTCGCCGACAGCGAATGGGGCGCGATCAAGGCCGCGAGACAACTGAGCGTGACCTGGTCGAACGTGCAGGCGCCGTTCCCGGAGCAGCAGGCGCTCTACGATCACATCCGTAACGCGCCGGTCGTGCGCGAAAGCGCCGGCGGCGGCCGCGGCGCGAACGTCGCGCCCGACGTCGCAGCTTTCGAAGCCGCGCTGTCGCGTGCCGATCGCGTCGTCGAGGCCGAGTACGAGTTTCCGTTTCAGTCGCACGCTTGCATGGCGCCGGCCTGCGCCGTCTGCGACTATCGCGGCGATCACGCGACCTTGTGGACCGGCTCGCAGAAGCCGCATTACGCCGCCGAGGGCGTCGCCAAGCTGCTCGGGCTTCCCGTCGAGAAGGTCAGAGGCATCTGGGTGCCGGGGCCCGGCAGCTACGGGCGCAACGACTCAGGCGACGCCGCGATGGAGGCGGCGCTGATCTCGAAATCAATCGGGCGTCCCGTGCGCGTTCAGGGCATGCGCCATGAGGGCCACGCCTGGGATCCTAAAGGACCGGCGTCGATCCATCACGTGCGCGCCGGGCTCGATGCTTCGGGCAACGTCTTGGCCTTGAGCTTCCGCTCCAAGGGTTTTTCGGCCGGCGACATGGAGAGCAACGAAAGCAATCCCAGCCATACCTATGCGGGCATGCTGACCGGTTGGCCGGACGCGAGCGTGCCGCGATTCAACAATCCGGGCGACCGCTACGAGTTTCCCGTCAAGCTCAACTATTGGCAGACGATCGCGCCCTTACTGCAACGAGCATCGCCCTTGCGTACCGCGCATCTGCGTGACCCCTTGGGTCCGCAGATGCATTTCGCGAGCGAATGCTTCATGGACGAGCTTGCGTACGTCGCCGACGCGGACCCGGTGGAGTTTCGCCTGCGTTACCTCAAGGAGCAGCGCGATGCGGACGTGCTGCGTACCGTCGCGGATCGTTATGCGTGGGAGCCGCGGGTTGCGGGCTCAGGCGTAGAGCGGCGCGGCGACATCGCCGTCGGTCGCGGCGTTGCCTACACGCGGCGCAACAGCTCAGTAGTCGCCGTGATCGCCGAGGTCGAGGTGAATCTGAGCAGCGGCCGGGTGTGGCCGCGCAAGTTCGTCGTCGCCGCGGATCAAGGCGTGATCGTGAATCCGCTGTGGCTGCGGCGCACCTTGGAAGGCAACGTGATTCACGGCACGAGCCGCACGTTGTTCGAAGAGGTGCGATTCTCCCGCGAGACGGTCACGAGCACCGACTGGGCTAGCTATCCGATTCTCGAGATGCGCGACGCGCCCGAGGAGATCGATATCGTGCTGGTGAACGGGCCGGAGCTTCCCCCTTACGGTGCCGGCGAGCCCTCGACGCGCACGATCACGCCGGCGATCGCCAACGCGATCTTCGACGCAACCGGCGCGCGGCTGCGGCGAGCACCGTTCACGCCCGAGCGCGTGCACGCAGCACTTCAGAAAGTCGCAACTTAGCGCTGCCGATCTCAGCAAGCGTTCACCGACTCGAAGAGCCGTTCCGGCGGGTACCCGTGCGCGTTTGGCCAGGAGTGGTCATTCAGGAGCACTTCGCCAGCAAGGCATCCAGATGGCTCGCGAAAAGCTGCCTATCGCTCCGGCTCAATGCGGGCGGGCCGCCGGTATGTATGCCGCTCGCACGCAGGGTATCCATAAAATCCCGCATGGTCAGACGTGCCTTGATGTCGTCCGCCGAATACATCTCACCACGAGGGCTGAGCGCGTAGCCTCCCTTGTCGATTACTGCCGCTGCCAGAGGGATATCGCTTGTTATTACGAGATCTCCAGCCCTGCATCTTTTTGCTATCTCGTTGTCTGCGGCATCAAAGCCCGAAGGGACCTGAATCGTTCGAATCGATGGAGACTTCGGGGCATGCATGGATTGGTTGGCAACGAGCGTCAGCTGAATGCCGGTACGCCGTGCCGCTCTAAACAATATCTCCTTGACCACCACAGGGCATGCGTCGGCGTCCACCCAAATCTCCATCCGCGTCACCCCGTCGAAACATCGTGATCAACAAACATCTGCTTTTTCAGCTGCGGACAGTCGAAATGCAGCTATCTTCGCGTTCGGTATGTATGCGATTTCGGCCCCGGCGACTGAAACTCCACGCCGCCCAAGGAACCGACATAGAGTTGGACCCGGTCATTCCAGCGAAGCGTAACCTTCGCCGAACGCGCAATCGTCGCGATGATGAGGCCCCTTTCCCGAAACGTAAGGATCTCGCCGACTACAGAGACGTCATTCTTGATTCCTGTAATCTGGCAAGTGTCTTCGAAGCGTGTTTCCCGCCCCGCCATGAAAAGCTACTCCCTGAGTTCCTAGCCTCGCCCGGATTCTTAAATTCCTCGCGAGTCAGCTATCGGCCAAAGGCGGGCCTTCGCCCGAGCACAGAATCTTCAGAGATGGATGACTACGAGCTCACCCACCTGCTCGTAGCCGATATTTCGGTAAAGCCGATTCGTCTCCGAAGCACGTTCATCGGCGGCAATCATGCAGTACTTCCTCCCCGAGTCCAAGACGCATCGGCTCGCGGCCGCGACCGCGGCAGTTGCGTATCCTTTGCGTCTGAAGCGCGGCGGCGTGTACACGGAAGAGATCTCCGCGCCGTTTGGCGTCAGCTTTGAGGTTGTCACAACACATCGGGCACCATTGTCGTCCCACAGATATAGCAGCCCTCGTTTTATCATCCGTTCGAAAAACAACTGCATATCGAGCCTTGCGTCGCTTTCGCGGGCATATTCCGGCGCCCATTCATGAAGTAGAGAAAGATCGCTCGCAAGCCCCTTGCGAAGCGAGCCTTTGGCGCGATGCGAAGGTTCGACGACGGACTTTACCCGATAGCACAGGCATCTGATATGTAGCCTCCACTCTCGTGAATTCCATCGCTCGGCAAATGCGGTCGCGATGGGTTCTGGTCCGGTAACCTCCGGTAGCGTCGAATATAGCCCCCGCAATTGCTCAATGATGGTGGACATCGCCTCTTGCGGCAGATCCGTAAGATAAAGGCCATCCGGCGCGGCACGCAGAGCACATCCACACACACGATCATCGGCCTTAACGGTGGCTAGATAGAACGGCGGTTCGAAGTGGCTCTCGCCCTGCAACAGGCGGGCTACGGAAAGTATGGCACGATGGGTAGGCTCATTCTCTTGGAGCCAGGTCTCCGCCCGGTCAAGGAAGACTGTAGCGCTTGGCTGCGGATTTACTTCGATCATGGGTCTCGGCGAGCGTAGGGCATTTTCAGGGCTCGAAGTTCTCCTGTCCACGCAGGAGCCGTCAATCGTTTGATGATATCCGTTTTCGGACAGTTACAGACGTTCCCACGGTTGAGAATAACATTCAAGTGGTTTCTAGCTAGACTTAGGAGCACGAAAAAATTACTTTAAGATGGTACTCGTAACTTTGGAGCGGCAGTTTCTGGCCGAAAACGGAAGGGCAGCTGTCATGCAATCATGAGGACTGGTTGATGCCAAGTGTATTCCCAAGAGCAGACGTTTCGGCGTCTGTACGCGATATGAGAAGGATCGGGGGCCGCTCGGTACAGGCGGCTGCCCTGACCGTTCTCATACTTGGCCAGGCGTTAGCTCAAATATCTTCCGAGCTGACTGACGGCCCGGCCAGTCTGCAATTTCGGGCCTGGATCGCCGCGATAAACAGCGGAGATCTAGCGCAGATCACCGAATTCCAGACTTCGAACCTGCCGGCTGCCATGCGTAACCCGGAGGCGGCCGCTACGCTTAGCTTCGGCACGGGGGGCTTTGACCTTCGGGTGATCGAAGAGACCACTCTCACAAGATTCGTTGGTCTGCTGGAAGCACGCGAGTCCGATGACTTTTGGCGACTCGACTTCGAGGTCGAGCCAGAAAGCCCTCACACATTTGTGCGTGCTTCCTTGCAGAGAACTGCGCGCCCGGACTCTTTCGTGATCCCTCGAATGACCGAGGCGGAGGCGATAGCTGGGCTTCACGCCGAAGCTGAGAGAAAAGTTGCCAGCGATCGTTTCTCGGGAGCTGTCTTGGTAGCCCGGAACGAGGAAGTACTGTTTGAACGTGCCTATGGGCCGGCAGATCACGACAGAGGAACTCCAAACACGGTCGACACTCGATTTCGGATCGGTTCGATGAATAAGATGTTTACGGCAGCATCAGTACTCCAGCTAGTGCAAGCCGGAAGAGTCGAACTCATGGCCTCATTGGCGACCTACGTTGCTGACTACCCGAATGAGGAGCTCGCTGCGAAGGTCACGATCCATCACTTGCTTACCCACACGGGCGGCACGGGAGATTTCTTCGGTCCTGAATATCAAGCCGTGAAGGACGAGCTTCGGACGCTTGATGACTACATGACGCTCCTCGGAGAGCGAGGTCTAGAGTTCGAGCCTGGCACAGAATGGAAGTATAGCAATTACGGCTACATCCTTCTCGGCATCGTTATCGAACGTGTAAGCGGCCAAAGTTATTACGATTACGTGGACGAGCATATCTACGAGCCTGCCGGCATGACGGCCAGCGGCTCGGAGCCCGAGAACCGTGACGTTGCCGATCAGTCCGTAGGATATATGAGACCGCCAGGCAGTGATGATTGGCAGCCGAACTCGGACACGCTGCCTTTTCGAGGAACCTCGGCGGGAGGTGGTTACTCAACTGTCCGTGATCTATTCAGATTTGCGCGGGCGTTGTTGGGACACAAGCTCCTCGATGCGCGTCACACTGATTTGATGACGACCGGGGTAGTAGAGACTGGTTGGGGCCGCTATGGTTATGGTCTACCTGATTTTCGAGGCGCTGATGGAGCCGGATGGGTCGGGCACAATGGCGCTGCGCCGGGCATGAATGGCGACCTGAAGATCTATCCGAAGTCTGGCTACGTGACTGTCGTCCTATCGAATCTGAGCCCGCCTTCCGCGATCGATCTGGGCAATTATCTCTATGCCAGACTACCGATACGCTAGCCGATAAATGTTCGAGATCAGAGGCGATTGAGGGGCGGCAGATTTTGGCCGAAAGCGGAAGTGGGAGAATGCCCTTAGCGCGCCACGAGCGAAACGATGCGACTGATATTCAATGTATTCGGGCGCCGACTTATGGTGGAGACGGCGGCTGGCGGATGGACTGCCTATTTCATGGGAAACGAAGGGAAACTTAGGCCGGCGGATATCGCTATTCCGCCGCAGCTAGACGCAGAAGCGATTTCCCGGTACCCCTCGCAGCAGATCATTGTTTGAGATATGGAATGGACATTGCCCTCTTAGCCGACCATCCGGAGCTGATTCCAGAGCTCGCGGGCTGGTTCCATCGCGAATGGCCGGAAGCGTCAGCGAACTACGATCCAGCCGAACGGCTCCGCCAGTTCAGCGTTCGCGATACGATTCCGATGTCTTTCGTCGCCCCAGAACAGGCCAGCCCCATTGGGACGGCCTCGCTGCTGTCGGAGTCGGTGCATTCCCATCGTCATCTATCACCATGGGTGGGCGGCCTGTACGTGATTCCAGAACGGCGTCATCAAGGCGTGGCAACCCAACTAATCTCCGTAGCAGTCCGTGCCGCAGCGTCACTGGGCGAGTCGATCGTGTATATGGGTATCAGTGCCGCCGGGGATTTCTATGAGCGCACTGGCTGGATCTATGAGGCACAGGGTCGCGCTGGCGATGACGAGGTCATGATATTCAGTATGACGAGCCCCGGACCTCCTAGGTAACATTACGCTAGTGCGGCGACCGCTCTTGGAAGCGGACATTTGCAGGTTGAGAACTTCAGAGGGGACGACAATGAACAAACGTATTCTTACAATCGCGGCGGCCTGTGCCGGTCTTCTAGTATTCGTGCTGCTCGGCAGCCGAGTCGGCGCGCAGGAGCAACCGCTGCCGGGCGCCGGGTTCGCCGCGATCCCGGGGCAGGTAGGCGGGCAGGACACGTTCGGCCCCTACGAAATCGTCCCGAACTGGCCGAAGCCGATGTCGGAAAGCCTGCCGGGGCACGAAGGCTGGACCTGGTCGGTCACGATGGACGTATTCGCCGAAAGTCCGGACCGCGTATTCCTCGTGCAGAAAGGTGAGCTGGTCGAGTTCCCCCAGGAGCGGCCGGAGACGATCTGGCTGCCGCAGCTCGGGCCTGGTTATCACTACCCGAACTTCAGGCTGCCGCTGCGGCAAGCGGGCGGAGCCATCCCGAACGGTGATCAGATTGACGAGCCGGGCAACGGCAGACCCGGCATCGACTGGCGCTGGGAGCATTGCGTGCTCGTTATCGACCGCGAGGGCAACATCGTCGAAGAGTGGACGCAATGGGATCACCTCTGGTATCGGCCTCACGACGTGGAGATCAGTCCCTACGATCCCGAGAAGCATGTCTGGATCGTCGATGCCGACGGGCATTTCATGGCCAAGTTCACCAACGATGGCTCCGAGCTGGTGCAGATGTTCGGCACCCCGGGAGAGCCGGGTGAGGACGACAACCACTTCCGCCGCCCGACCTTTCTCGTCTTCATGGACGAGAACACGTTTTATCTGGCCGACGGCTACGACAACACCCGCGTCATCAAGTACGACATGGACGGCAATATCCTGGCGCAGTGGGGTCAGAAGGGCCGGGGAGCGGGCCAGGAAACCCGCCCGGGATACTGGAACAACGTTCACGGTATCGCCGTCGATCCGACGACGCGGCGCGTTTTCGTCAACGATCGCGATAACGGCCGCGTGCAGGTCTTCGACGAAGACGGCAATTATCTGCACGAGTGGAGCTTCTGGAAGGGCCGACGCGGGCAGCCGCACGACATTCATAGCTTCATCGTCACCAGCGATCAGAAGCTCTGGGCAGCCGACCAGGGTACCCACAAGATCGTAGGTTACGATCTCCAGGGGCATTACCTCTATTCCTGGGGCAGCTGGGGCGAATACCCCGGCGGGATGTGGGGCGTGCACGGCATGTCGACCGACAACGAAGGAAACTTTTACACAGCCTCGGTAAACAACGGCCGAATTCAGAAGTTCAGCCCCCGTGCCGGTGCCAATCCTGAGTTTATGGTTGGTAAACCGTGGCCGAGCGTCTGGTAGAGAACGGCAGCTCGCTCGGCGCGTGAGCGAGTGCGGCACTGTACGGGCGGGGCCGCACCCAGCGTGCTCCGCCCGGGCCTGCACGTGGCTGGCATGTTTCAGCCGGCAAGGCGCTGACGGGCTATTGGTCGGCCCGCCCAACCAGCTGTAACAGAGACACCGCGGCGTTGGAGCTTCGCAAGCCGTCGCCGAAATCGGCAATCGCCGTGGCAAGCGCGGGATCGAGCCTGCCGTAGGCGATATTCGCGGCGCATTTCTTCAGGAGCTCCTCGCGCGTGAGCGGGTCGCGGCTGCCGCCGCGCAGGTGCGGCTGAAGCTCCTCGAGCGTGCGTCCGTCCTTGAGCGTCGCGAGAATCCGGCCGGTGTAGTTTCGCGGGTATTCGTCGTTTGGGTCGATCTCGTAGCGCACGCGGCTCGCGAGCTCGAGAATCGCGGGATCGCGAACGGACTCCTCCGTGAACTCCGCGAGTCCGGCGTCGTCGCGCAGGAAACCGACGGCAACGCAATACGGCGTGCTGAACTTGGCCGCATAGGCGTTCGGCGGCTTCTGCTTGAGCGCCAGCGGTTCCCAGAGCCGGTGCATGGTGCCTTCTCCCACGCGGCAAACCAACGCTTCGATCTCGTCCGCAGCGACGCGCTGCGCGAGCCGCCGCGCGCAATCGATGAACGGTTGCGTCATCGTGCCGCAGGCGTACGGCTTGAACGCGGTGCGCTCGGTATGCCAGACCTTGCCCAGATCGTGGGTCAGCAGGGAGAAATCCGCATCGACCGACGGCGCGAAGCCGTGCAGCAGACCGTGCGTGCCTTCGAACACGGTCCCAGGCCCGGTGAAGCCGTGCTTCGCCATGAGCGCGGCGTGTATGCCCGAATGCGCGGCCCAGCCGGCGTGCATGCGCTTCGTCCATGAGCCGTCGGCCAGATACTCGATGATTCCCGAGGCCATGCTGCCTGCAATCCCGAAGGCGCGCGCCGTCGCCACCGTAGGCAGCGCCGCCGCGGCCGCGACACCTCCGGTGGCAGCCATTGCGCCGAGCACCGCGGTCGGGTGGAAGCCGGCCGCATGCACGCCTTTTTGCGCGACCAGGCCGAGCCTGCACATGAGCTCGCTGGCGACGGCCAAGCCCTTGAGCGCTTGCCGGCCACTCAGGGCGAACTGCTCGGCGACAGCGAGTACGGCCGGCACCGCCACGGCGCCCGCATGCACGGGACATCCTTCGAAGGTGTTGTCGAAGTCCTCGCCGTGCGCCGCCGTGCCGTTGATCATCGCCGCGCTTACGGCGTCCACAGGCTCGGCGAATCCCCAGGCCGTGCACGCGCCCGGCGTGGTCCAGGCCGCGCGTAGCGCCGCGACGTAGTCAGTGCGGCGCGCGGCGATGCCGAGCCCGACGGTGTCGATCACCGTGTCGGCGCAGGCGCGAGCCACCGCGTCCGGAATATCAGCCGGGTCGAGTGCGGTGATCCACTCAGCCAGCGTGCCGGCAACAGTTCGCGCGCCGCTCACTTCGCAGCGGATCCTCGACGCCGGACCAACAGCCACGCGCGCGTTGCCAGCGAGCCGAAGATAAACAGCGCCGCCACCGCGAGCAGCCCGAGCGCGATGCGGTCCTCGACGAATATCATGTGATCGCCGCCCGAGAGCACGAGCGAGCGGCGATAGTTGGACTCGACCAGATAGCCGAGCACGACGCCGAGCACCGTCGGCAGGAACGGCAGGCCGACGAGCCGCATCAGAAGACCCATCGCGCCGGCGGCGAGCACCAGAGCGAGATCGAACAGGCTGTAGTCGATCGAGTACACGCCCGAGAAGATCAGCGCGTAGATGAAGGCCATCAGATAGGCTTTCGGACGGTTCACCAGCCACAGGCACGCCGGCAATATCAGCATACCCAGGATCGCCATCGAGATCGTCGCGAAGAACAGGCCGGTGTACAGGCTCAGAATCACGTCACCATTCTCTTCGAAGAGGCGCGGACCCGGGATTAGCCCGTGCACGAGCAGTCCGCCGAGCAGGATCGCAGCCGAGTTCGAGCCCGGGATTCCGAAGCTCAGAACCGGCACGAGCGCCGTGGCCGCGACGGTATTGTTGGCGGCCTCGGGCGCCGCGATACCCTCGGGCGAGCCCTTGCCGAACTCCTCCGGATGCCGCGACCAGCGGCGTGCCTCGTTGTAGGACATGAACGAGGCGATCGTCCCGCCCGCGCCCGGCATGACGCCTTCGAAGGTGCCGATGACGGAGCCGAAGAGCTGCGGCTTGAGCAGCCTCCGGCGCAAGCGCCCGCTCGGGAACTTGAGCCGCGTCCGCGTCCGGTCCGCTTTCTGCCACTCGCCCGTGCTCGATTGCTGCAGCAGCTCGCTTACCGCAAACAGCCCGACCATGATCAGGATCGGCGGGATGCCGTCGAGCAGGTCCGCCTCACCGAAAGTGAAGCGCGGCACGCCGGAGATCGGATCCGAGCCGACCGTTGCGACCATGAGGCCGATGAGGCCCGCGGCGAGCCCCTTGAGCAGCGATTCTCCGGACAGCGACGCGATCACGCTCAAGCCCAGAATACCGAGCGCGAAGTAAGCCATCGGCGTGAACGCGAGCGCGACGCGCGCGAGCGGCTCGGTGAGCAGCACGAGCATGAGCAGGCCGAAGAAGCTGCCGATGACACCGGAATAGAGGGAGATACCGAGCGCTTCGCCGCCGCGCCCCTGCTGCTGCATCGCGTAGCCGTCGAGCACCGTTGCAGCGGCGGCGTTGGTCCCGGGCGTGTTGATCAGAATCGCCGGAATAGAGCCGCCGTACTCGGCACCGACGTAGGTTGCCGACAGCATTACGATCGCCGAGCCGGGATCCATGCCGTAGGTGAACGGCAGCACCAGCGCCATCGTGATCGACGGCGAGATGCCGGGCAGCGCGCCGCCGAGAATGCCCCAGGCGACTCCTGCCGCGGCGGCCGGCACCAGCGGCGTAGTCAGCAGGAGCTCGAAGATTTGCGTCAAGGTATCCATGGGCCGGGCATCGGAATATCGAGCAGCCAGACGAACAACAGCCAGAACGCGCTCGCGGCGGTGATCGAGATCACGATCAATCCGCGGCCGAGCTTCCGGCCCTGGTAGAGCGCCATCGCCGGGATCAGTAGCCCGAGCGCGAGCCAGTAGCCGATGACGTCCACGATGGCCACGTAGCCCGCGCCTATCGCAAGCGCGCCGGCGGCGCGGCGTAGCACGAAGCCCATGCCCGGCCCCGAGCGCTGCTGCGGCGCGACCGCGGCGCGGGCGAGCCAGTATTCGAGGGCGGTTTTTGCCGCCAGCAGCAGGGCGACGGCGCCGAGCAGGACGGCGTAAGCGAGCGGCAGCCCGGCCGGGCCGACCTCATCGGCGAGCGCGCTGGCGCCAATGCTGCTCGCGAGCAAATAGTAGACGACCGCGATCGCGGCCAAGACTAGGGAGCAGGTCAAATCACGGGCCATGCAGAGCGCTTACTGCAATACGCCCGTGTTGCGCAGGAACTCCTCGGTGCGCGCCGCGAAGTTCTCGATGAACTGACCGTAGCGCGCATGCGAAATGAATTGCGGCGCGAGGACCTTCGCCTCGTAGGCCGCCTTGTACTGGGGGTTCTCGAGCACGCGCTGCACGCCTTGCTCCCACGCCTCGACGATGGCGGGGGGCGTGCCCCGGGGACCCGCGATGCCGCGGAATTTGGTCAAGACGACATCGTAGCCGAGCTCGGACACCGTCGGCACGTCGGGCAGGCGCTCGGTGCGCTCGGCCCCGAACAACGCGAGGATGCGCAGCTGACCGGCCTCGAGCTGGCTGCGGATCTCCTGAGCCTCGCCGACGCCGATGTCCAGCGTGCCATTGAGCACGTTGAGCATGAGGTCGCCGCCGCCTTCATGGGTCACGATGGCGGGCGTGACGCCAGCGGCGGCCTTGAGCTGCTCCAGGGCCTGGCGTTCCAGAGAGGCGGGATTGGCGGCACCCCACCGCCCGCGGCTCGTTCGCGCTTTCTCGATGACGTCGGCGAGCGACATGAACGGACCATTGGCGCGCGTATAGACGACCTCTTCGTCGAAGAACACGTTGACGACCGGTTCGAGATCACGATAGGTGTTCGCCGGGCGGCTCAGTAAGGACGTGTAGATATACGTCGGTGTCGTCGCATAGAAGATGCTGCCGTCGGGCTCGGCGTTCGCGAGCTGGGCCATCGCGCGCGCGCCGCTGCCGCCGCGAACGTTCTCGACGACGAACTCGACGCCCATCTCGGGGCCGAGATAGCGCGCGAGCTCGCGCAGGAAGACGTCGCTGCCTCCGCCCGGGCTCGAGTGCGTTACGAGGGTTACGACGTGATGGGGATACGCTGCCGAGTCCGTCTGCGCGTCCTGCGCTTCCTGCTCACCGCCGGAACAGCCGGACGCGAGCCCAACGAGCAGGGCGCCGGCGGCGGCCAGACCCCGTAAGCGGGCGAATGTCACGATCAATCTCCTTGCAAGCGAACGGGCTAGAATCGCGACATTATATCGGAGAGCCGCAGGGCGATGGCCAGTCGCCACGAGGCTCCTTAAATCAATAGCCTGAGGCCTGATTCCAGATGTACACCGCCAGCGACTTGATCGTCGCCGCGTCGAGCACTTTGCCCCATGGCGGGCACTCTCCTTGCCGGCCCGTCGCGACGACCTCGAAAATCGTATCGCGATCGCCGCCGTAGAGCCAGATATCGTCGGTGAGATCCGGCCCGCCGTAAGGCTTGTAGCCCCCACCGCTCTCGCCGTGACACTCCGTGCATACGAGCCAATCCTCTTGTGCGCGAGCGACCGCTTCGGCGTCGGCCTCATGGCCGCCCAAGCTCATGACATAGTCGACGAGGTCGGAGATTTGCTCGTTGCTGAAACCGAGCGCGCCGTAACCCGGCATCTCCGAATAGCGCGTGTCGGCGCAGCCGCCGTAGAACGACACGTCCTCGATATCGGGGCAATCGCGGTTGCGGACGCCGTAGAGCAGCGTCTGCTGAATCGCCATGACGGGCTCGGCATCGTTCGCCTCGAAGCCCGTGATGCCCCAGAGCCAGTCGTAGTCGACGAGGTTCGGCACACCCGGCCCGCCCGTTAGATCGGCGCCGTGGCAGCCGGCGCAATGGGTGTCGTAGGCCGCGCGAGCCGTGGTGTTGACGAACTCGCTGAGCTCGGCGTCGGCGCGGATGCTGTACGGCGATACATTGAGGACGCGCGCGGCCAGGTTCGCCTGGGCGTCCTCGGCATCGGTGGGCGGGCCGTTGCCGCCGGGGGCGCAACCGGCCAAGAGCAGGAACAGAGCCGCGACATGGCGGGCGTTATCGGTTTTCATAATGAAGCTCTCCCATGGGGCTAAGTGCTTCATAGAGGGTCCGGGCGGGCGCGTCCATCCGGGAAAACCGCAACGCAACGCGCCCGACGCGATCAGATCCTTTCGATTCGGCTGTTTCGGGCCGCTAGCTCAGTCGCGCGACATGAACAGCTGCAGCACGTACCAGAACATCAGGGCGATCGAGGCAAACAGCTCCAGCGCCGCGGCGACATGCCGGTCCTCGGGGTAATGGCGCATCACGTTCGAAGTGTCGTAAAGGATGGCCGCGCCCGCGAAGCCGATCATCGCGACCGAGAACCAGGTTCCCATGTGGAAGCCGAACAGCACGCTGCCGGCGATCGCGACGAGCGCGAGTATGCCGCCCCACACCAGGATGCCGCGCAGGAACGAAAAATCCCGCTTGGTGATGAAGGCCACCGCGGTCAAGCCGCCGGTGCCGAGCAAGGTCACGCCGGCGGCGCTGTCGATGATGGCCGGCTGCGTTAGGACCGCGATATAGAGCAGCGGCAGAAAGATGATCGCTTCGGCCAATACGAAGCCGGCGAGCGCCGCATATTGCAGCGGCTTCGATTCGACCCGATGAGCGACGTGGCTCGCGAGCCAGCCGACGACCATGAAGGCGCCGAGGATCAGCAGCCAATTGACCCCGAGCATTCGAGGGGCGAGCTGCTCGGCGACACCGCTGCTGAAGAAATAGGACTCGATCGCCGCGAAGCCGAGAATGGCCATCGCGACGTGGGCGTAGGTTCTCGAAATGAATGCCGCGCGTGTCTCGCTGCCGAGTGCGGCAACGGGCAGGTGTGAGCTGATGGTCTGGGCGTGCTGCATGGATGTGTCCTCGGCAACGTCTATGGTCACCAATGTTACTCGCCTCTCCGCGGCTTTCCCAGCAAGCGTCCGCCGCAACCGGCTTGGTCGTTGCAGCCGTGTGTCATAATCGCGCTTTGCTATCACGAAATGCGGCTAGCGGCGCTGTCTTGCTGATCATTCCGTTTACGACGGTTCTGGCGTTCGCGACGCTCTATCTGCCGCAGCCCATTCTTCCCTTGCTCGCTCAGGAATTCGGTGTCGCTGAGACCGATGCCGCTTTGCTCACGGCAGTGGCGATGGCGCCGCTCGGCATCGCCCCGATACTCTACGGCTATCTAGCCGATCAGATATCGGCAAAGCGCGTCCTGCGCGTCGCGGTCGCGCTGCTGGCCGTCAACGAGCTGTTGCTCGCGCTCGTGCCGGGGTTCTGGAGCATGCTAGGCTTGCGCCTCGTGCAGGGGCTGGTGCTGCCGGCGGTGTTTACCTCGCTGATTACCTACTCGGCGAATACGGCCGGGCCCGGACGCGTGCGCAACGCCGTCAACCTCTACATAGGCGCGACGATCATCGGGGGTTTCTCCGGACGATTCGTCGGCGGCTTCGTCAGCGAATATCTGCACTGGCGCGCGGCTTTCGGCTTGCTGGCGTTGCTGCTGGCGCTCGCCTGGCTGGCGCTGGGCGGGCTGCGCGGCGACACGCGCCCGAAGCTGGATCAAATGGGCTCGAGCGCGCTGCGCGAGGCCTTGCGCCGCCCGGTCAATCGCAACGCCTACGTCGGCATCTTTCTCGTCTTTTTCGTGTTCGCCTCGGTGCTGAACTACCTGCCGTTTCGCTTGAAGTCGCTCGACCCGATGATGCTGGAATCGACGATTTCACTGGTGTATGTCGGTTATCTGAGCGGCGCTCTGATCGCGCTCAACGGCGTGCGAATAGCGCGCTGGCTCGGCGGCGAGCTTCGCGGCATTTTTCTCGGGCTGTTGCTGCTCGCGGCGGGGGTCACCGGCATGATGACCACGTCGCTGGCGCAAGTGTTCTTCTTCGTGCTGCTGATGTGCGCCGGATTCTTTTTGATTCACTCGTTGCTGACGGCTTTCTTGAATCACCACGCGGTGAGCGGCAAAGGCGTCGTCAACGGCCTCTATATTTCTTTCTACTACTCGGGTGGCGCGTTGGGCGGATGGCTGCCGGGCTATGTCTACCGCGGCGCCGGCTGGGAGCCGTATCTGTCTGTGCTGGTGGCGCTGCTCGCGGTGGCGGGCTGGTGGTTGTGGCGAATGCGGGTCGCATCGAACGAGCTGACGTGAGCGCGGACATGCTATATTGCTCCAGCCGGCCGAGCTTCGACTCCGTGCAGTGTCGGGAGCCGGCTCGAGCAACAAGAACAGCTGCGCCGCGACAGCCAGCGTGGCGGGAACTCAGACAAACGAAATCTGGAATTCCATAAAGGGGTGACACATGGCCGAGATCTCCAAAGATCAGAACTTCCCTCCCGAAGCCGACCGGACTGCCGGCGCGCAGACGGCCGGAATCAGCCGACGGCAAATGCTCACAGGCGCGGCCGGCGCCGCGGTCGCGGGCCTGACGGGCTCGATGAGCGCTCGGGCGCAGTACTCCGGAATCATGGAAGAAGGCTTGGGCATCCCGTTTCGCCTGCCGATGGGCGCGCTCAACTATCTGGATCGCAACGAGTACATCAGCAACATGGAGATCATCTCCTATACGGAGGGGCGCGAGATCGCGAGCGGCGAGCCGCTCATGGCGATGTGGGCGCGGGGCGCGCAACGCCTGTTGCCCGCAGGCACTGGCTGGCTCGACGTCAGCAACCCGCGCAACCCGGAATGGATAGATGCGGGCGTGCCGATCCGCGGCACGGTCTCGTTCCACGAAGCGACACGCCGCTGGATCCTGCTGCGAACCCACGGTCAGCCGCTGTCGGGTGCCGGCCCCGGGCAACCTTTCGGCCGTTGGCACGAGGAAGTGCGCCGAGTCGCCGAGGCCTACGACGGGCTGCGCGGCGTCAGCACCTACGATATTACAGACCCGAGCTCGCCGGAGCTGCTTGCGGAGTTCAGCACCGGGGCGACCGGCAGCGGCACGCACCACAACTATTACGACGGCGGCCGCTACGCCTTTCTCGACGCCGGCTGGTCGGATCAGTTTCGCATGGAGAACGCCCAGCGGCCGAACGGCAACGGCCTCATGATCCTCGACATGTCCGACCCCGCTAATCCGACCGAGGTGGCGCGATGGCACGTGCCGGGGCAGCTCTACGGTGAAGAGGACGAGTACAAGAAATACTGGTTCGCCGGCGATCGCGCCGCGTGGACGTCTTCGCACGGCGCGCCGAGCACGCCCGTGCGCGTCGAGGAGGGCGGCCGCTACGGTTACGGCGGCTTCGGCCATTTCGGCATGATCACCTTCGATTTCAGCGACATTCGCAATCCGAAACCCGTGAGCCAGCTGATGTGGGACTACGAGGCCATCGGCGGCATCCCGTACCACACGGTGCTGCCGATCGTCGATGCCGACGGGCGCTTCAACAACATGATCATCGGGCTGCCGGAGGCGATCGAGCCCGACTGCCGGGAGCCGTTCATGGCGGTGCAGGTCATCGACGCGAGCGACCCGGCGAATCCGCGGATCGTCGGGCTCTACCCGCGGCCGAAGCCGCCGGCCGAGGCGCCGTATGCGGACTTCTGCCTGTCGCGCGGCCGCTTCGGCACGCACAACACGCATTCGTTCATCCAACCGGGGCGCTCCAACCCGAATCTCGTTGCGACCACCTGGTTCAACGCCGGTATCCGGATTCACGATATTTCCGACCCGCGCAACCCGCGTGAGGTCGCGTCGTACTTGCCGCCGCGCGCCGGGGAGATGGAGGACTACGACAGCTGGCGCCGCGGCGACACCGAGTCGGTGTTTATCGAGTGGGATCGCAACCTGATGTGGGTCGCGACGCACTCGGGGACATATTGCTTGTCCTCGCCGGTGCTCGGCCGGCCGGTGCTCGAGCCGCGACGGATCGAGCGCTGGACGGTGCCGCACGGCAATCGCGGCTGGGACGGCTAGCCGAACGCGCCCGCGTCTTCCTGCGGAGTGCGAAGCGTCAGTGCGTCATCGCGTAGACGATGAAGTTGATACCCATGCGAAACGCGTCGCTCGAGGGCCGCAGCGGATAGCTTCCCTGATCGATACGGTCCCAGAAATTTGCGAGATCGTTGTTGAAGCAGGCGACGCTGGCAAGGTGGCCCTGGTCGGTTTGAAGCCCTAGGAAGACGGGGTCGCTGCCGGGATTGTAGTCCGCCGTTCCCATCAGGTCCTCGAGGCCGAAGACGAGATCGAAGATCGGGTTCTCGATGGTCAGCGGCATGAAGCCGCGCTCGGGGAACACGTTGCGCATCTGCGCCTGAAAATTGCTGAGCTGCCAAGGGCCGTCGAAATCGTCGATGAGAATGAACCCGCCACGGAGAACATACTCCCTGAGGTTCTCGGCTTCCTGCGGTGTGAGGTCCATCTCGCCCGGCTCGGACACATAGGTGAACGGGTGATCGAAAATATCGTTCGTGCCGAGATCCAGTAGTTGGTACGACTCCGGCTGGACGTCGATGCGCGTCGTGTTGTCGACGAACTCGTTCAAGTGCTGCTCGGAGTACGGATAGTTGTGGGACCAGCCGGTGTGGCCGATCATGCCGTTGGTGCTGAATCGCCAACGTGCGGCGATGAGCTCGGTCGCGGGCGGGTTGTTCGAGTTGGGCTCGAAGTAGAAACGCCGGCCCCAGCCCTGCGCGCAGGCGGTCCCGGCTGCGAGCAACAGCAGCAATGTCAGGTGACCTGGCGATGGGCGGCGGCGCGACGGGTCCACGGCGGCAGAATACCACGGCGCGGCAGAGCCGGGAAACGCTGATCTTGCTTCTAAGCTCATGAATTACAGGACATTCTCGACCGCGCAAAAGGTTTTGCGCGATCCTCGCGCGTGATACTCTTAGCGCAGCTTTCGGGCGCTCGAGTACGGGAGACGGTGTGAGCGGACTGAAGTTGGATCGTCGAGCGTTCGTGCTGCAGTGCTCGGCCGCCGCAAGCTTGGGGCTCCTCGCCACGCGCGCGCCGCGTGCCCAGAACGTGCGCATGCTCTTGCGGCCGATTCCACGCACCGGCGAAATGCTGCCGGTCGTCGGCCTCGGGACATCGGACGAGTTCGAGTTCGTGCCCGACGACGGCGATGAGGAGCTCAAAGCCGTCATCTCCACGCTGGTCGAGCAGGGCGGCACCATCATCGATACCGCGCCCGGTTACGGCGATGCCGAGGCCCTGCTCGGAAAATTCCTCGACGAGATGGAGCTCAAGAAGCGCATCTTCCTCTGTTCGAAGGTCAAACGCACCGGACGGCAGGCAGGCTTACAGTCGCTCTCGCAGTCCAACGAGCTGCTCGGCAAGGAACCGCTGGACGCGCTAATGGTTCACAGCCTCGAGGACGTGCACACGCAGGTCGAGAACCTGCGTCATTGGAAGGACAGCGGCCGTGTGCGCCACATCGGCATCACCACCTACGGCGGAACCGGCTACGACGTTGTCGAGGAATTCGTCAAGCAGGGCCACGTCGATTTCATCCAAGTGGACTATTCGGTCGTGCAGACGCTTGCCGAGGAGCGGGTCATTCCCGCGGCCGCGGATCACGGTGTCGCGGTCATGATCAACAGCGCTTTCGGTAACGGCGCCTATTTCAGCAGGTTGCGCGGCAAGGCGCTGCCCAACTGGGCGGCGGAGGTCGAATGCGAAAGCTGGGCGCAGTTTTCGCTGAAGTACATACTCGGTCAAGCCGGCGTGACCTGCGTGCTCGCCGCGACCAGCGACCCACGGCACATGCTCGACAACGCCCGCGCCGGCATGGGCGCGCTGCCGGACGCCGCAATGCGACGCCGCATGGCCGAGCACATGGGAACGGTGTAGCTCGTGGCGCGCCGAGCGGCAGCTGTCGCTTTGACGCTCTGGCTCCCCTGCGGCGCCGGCGCGCAGCCGCTGCTGGAGACGGGGGCCAACGCCGAGATCACCGAGGACGGGCTGCACCGCGTCGCCGAATCGATCATGGATGCCGCCTGGGTCGTGCCCGATCTCGACCTGAGCGCTTATGACGCGCTGTATCTGCGACCGACCGGCGTGTCCTTCAATGCCGGTGGCGGGGGCGGCAATCGCGCCGGGCGACTCATTCAGCAGACGGAATTCCCGATCAGCGACGACCTCAAGCTCCAGATGCGCGGTTATTTCCAAGAGACGCTCCTCCAGGAGCTCTCGAGCGTGGCCGGATACGCCGTATCGGCCGTGCCCGGCCGTTCGGTGTTGATGGTGCAGGGCTTCCTCGTCGACGTGTCCTCGGACCTGCCGCCGGCGGAGACCGGCACCGCATTCATCCAGAATCTGAGCTGGGAAACGACCATCGTCCTGGAGCTGCGCGACTCCATGAGCGACGATATCCTCGCGCGCACGGTCGAACGGGAGCGCGTCCAAGAGATCGTCGACAGCGGTTTGCTCCCGGAGCAGATGCGGCAACTCGTCCGGCGCTGGGCGCGGCTGCTGCATACCCGCTTCGACGAGCTTACGGCGATCGCGCAGTAGGAGCCCGATTCCACTAGAATCCGCAGGCCTTTCGGCAGCATGACTGCCGTGACCGACGGCGAGAGCACAGATGACCTCCGGCGAGAAAAAGCTCATCTCCATCATGGATACCACGCTCAGGGACGGTGAGCAGACGCCCGGGATCGCCTACACGCCGTCCGAGAAACTGCACGTCGCCCGCATGCTGCTCGCCGATGTCGGCGTCGACCGGATCGAGATTGCCTCGGCGCGGGTCTCGGAAGGCGAGCGCCAGGCCGCGATGCGCGTCATGGAGTGGGGCGCCGAGAGCGGCTTCACGGACCGCATCGAGATCCTCGGCTTCTGCGACGGGGAGCGCTCCGCCGACTGGATCGTCGCCGTCGGCGGGCGCGTCATGAATCTGCTCGTCAAAGGATCCGAGCAGCACTGTCGAAGTCAGCTTCAGGTCAGCCCGGACGAGCATATCGGGCAGATTGAGGCCACGGTGCGTCACGCGCACGCTCGAGATCTGGAGGTAAATGCGTACCTCGAGGATTGGTCGAACGGCATTCGCGACAATGCGGCCTACGTCGAGCAGATCGTCGAGGCGCTCCTAGCCGCCGGCGTGCGGCACCTGTACTTGGCCGACACGCTGGGTGTGCTCGCGCCGCCGGACGTCTCGAAGTACTTCGGGCTCATGACCTCGAAATGGCCCGGGATCGAGTTCGATTTTCACGGCCACAACGACTACGGGCTTGCGACGGCCAACGCCTTGGCCGCAGTGCATGCGGGCGCGAGCGGCGTGCATACCAGCGTCAACGGCCTCGGAGAGAGGGCCGGCAATACCTCGCTGGCCGAGATCGTGGCGGCCATCAGCGATCACACGGTCTTCGCCACCGCAGTCAAGGAGTCGCGGCTCGCCGCGGTTTCGAGCCTGGTGGAGACTTTCAGCGGCAAGAACGTCGCTGCCAATGCGCCGATACTCGGCAGCGACGTGTTTACGCAGACGGCAGGAGTTCACGCCGACGGCGATGCCAAGGGCAACCTCTATGTGACACGGCTCGCGCCGCAGCGTTTCGGCAGAGAGCGCCGCTACGCGCTCGGCAAGCTTTCGGGGAAGGCCTCGCTCGACCACAACCTCGAGCGGCTCGGCGTCTCGCTTTCCGAGGAAAACCGCAAGAAGGTACTCGAGCGCATCATCGAGCTCGGCGACAAGAAACATACGGTCGTGCCCGAGGACCTTCTGATGATCATCGCGGACGTCATCAAGAGCCCGGCCGAGCACGCGGTGCGGATCGAGCGCTATCGCATCAACGTCGCTTCCGACGGGCCGCCTTCCGCCGACGTGTTGCTGTCCTTCGGCAGCGAGCGCATCGAAGCCTCGGGCACCGGCGACGGCGGCTACGATGCTTTCATGAACGCGCTCGGCGAAGCCGCGGCGAAGCTCGGTATCAGGCTGCCACAGCTCACCGACTACCGCGTCCGCATCCCGCCCGGCGGACGCACCGAAGCCCTGGTCGAGACCCTCATCCGCTGGCGCAGCGACGAGCTGTCGGGAGAGTTCTCGACGCTCGGGGTCGATTCCGATCAGACCGCGGCGGCCGTCATTGCGACCGAGAAGATGTTAAATATCGTCGCTCATGAGCGGGCCCGGGAGCCGTCCACGGGGCGGGCGGCTCGCTGGGCCGAGCTCCAGACGAGCTAGGCACGAGACGGCTCTCCGTTCAGCGAAGATTCAGCCGCGCGCACCTAAGCTGCTCCCCAATCGCGCAGGAATGCCGCGGCGGTCCTTGACGGGAGCGGGCATGAAATCCAAGCTGCATGCCGAGGACGGCACGAGAGAGGTGGATCTGAATGGGCCGTGGCCTACTCGTATCTTTGTTGCTCTTGACGACGATCGCCGCGCATCCCGCGGGATGGGCGTGGCCCGTCGAGGGCGAGTATCGCCTCGCGCAGCTCGGCGCGGAGCTCCAGCCGATAGCCGAAGGAGTAAGCCTGTCGCAAGCGAGAGCAATGGCCGTGGAACGGTTTCCTGGAACGGTCGTGCGCGCCGAGACTCGCATGCGCAACGGGCGCCGCGTGCATCAGGTTCGCATCGCGGGAGTCGACGGCCGAGTCCGAGACGTCCGCATCGACGCCCAGACCGGGGCCTTCCTCTAACGCGCAAACGCTTTGCGGAACCGGTGAGATGCGCCTGCTGCTAGTCGAAGACGACCAGGTTTTGAACCGTTCGCTGGCGGCCCAGCTCGAGCAGGCCGGCTACGCCGTCGACCGCGCCGAGGACGGGCGCGAGGGGCTGTATTACGCGACCGAATACCCTCTGGATCTCGCGATCATCGATCTGGGACTGCCCACCCTTTCGGGCGTGGAGATCATCAAGCAGCTCAGGAGCGCCGGCAAGGTCTATCCGGTGCTGGTGCTGACGGCACGCGACCGCTGGCAGGACAAGGTCGAGGCGCTCAAGTTCGGCGCCGACGACTACGTCGTCAAGCCAGTGCATGTCGAGGAATTGCTTGCGCGCGTCGACGCGCTTTTGCGGCGCGCCGGCGGTTGGGCGCAATCCGAGCTCGTTTGTGGGCACCTGCGGCTCGACACACGCTCGCAAGAGGTGACCGTCGACGGCGAGCCGCTGAGCCTCACGAGCTTCGAATATCGTCTGCTCGAATACCTGATGCTGCACGCCGGCGAGGTCGTCTCAAAGACGCAGATCACCGAGGCGCTCTACGACCAGGATTTCGAGCGCGACAGCAACGTCATCGAAGTCTTCATAGGCCGGCTGCGTAAGAAGCTCGACCCCGAGGGCCGCCATCAGCCGATTGAAACGCTGCGAGGGCGCGGCTACCGTATGAGCCTGCCGAGGGGGCAGGGCGAGAGCTCGTCCGAGCAGGTGGGATAGGCGCCGAGCCTCGCGGCGGCGCCCGGCGGCAGCTCATGGAGTCGAACGCCCCGCATTGGCTCGAATCCCTGAGGGCGCGCGTGCTCCTCGGGGTCAGCGTCGTGCTCGTGGTCTTGTTCGGGATCACCATCGCCGCGCTCGACGTCACCTTTCAACGCAACACCGAGAGGGCGCTCGATGAGCTGCTCAATGCGCAGATCTTAGGCCTGATCGCGCTTGCCGAGCCCGATCCCGTGCTCGGCCTGACATTGCCCGAGGAGGCCGCCGACCCGCAGTTCTACGTCGCCGAGTCGGGGGTGTATGCGGCACTTTGGAACAGCCGCGGAGAGCGCATCTGGCAGTCGCCGTCGCTGCTCGACCACGAAATCGATCCCGGCCCCTTGCCCGCGCCGGGCGAGCGGCGCTACGTCGCTATCGACTTGCTGGGGCTGCCGCCCGGGCGCGGCTTGCTGACGGGCATCAGCTGGGAGATCGCCGACGGCAAGCTAGCGACCTTCGCGCTCGGAACGGCGGTGTCTCTGGAGCCGTACGAACAGCGCCAGCGCGCCTTTCGGCTCAACTTGATCGGCTGGTTCGCGGGCATGACCATCGCGATGCTCGTCGTGATCGCCGGCCTCTTGCGCCGCGTGCTTAAGCCCGTCGGCATGCTCGAAGCCCAAGTCGGTGAGATCGAGGCTGGCCGCCGCCCGGAGCTCAGCGGCCGCTATCCGTCCGAGTTGCAGGGCCTGGCTCGGAACCTCAATGCATTGATCGCCACCGAGCGGCGCCGCCAATCCCGCTATCGCAACACGCTCGACGATCTGGCTCACAGTCTCAAAACGCCGTTGGCGGTGATGCGGAGCCTGCTCGGCGCCGGCATGCCCCTGATCGAGTCCCGCGACGAGCTGGTCCAGGCCGTGGACCGCATGGAGAAACGTGTCACCTACCAGCTCAGACGCGCACGCGCGTCCGGTGCCACGGGCCTCGGGCTCGAGCCCGTCAAGATCGCAGCGATTCTCGACGACCTGAAGTTGACCCTCGACAAGGTGTACCGCGACAAAGGCATCGCTACCACCATCGACGCTCCTCCCGGAACGATTTTTATGGGAGATCCAGGCGATTTCACCGAGGTTGCCGGCAACATCATGGAGAATGCCTACAAGTTCGGCCGCCGCGAGGTGCGCGTGACGGCACGCAACGTCGCAGGCGGCCTGACATTGGTGGTCGAGGACGGCGGCAGCGGCGTGAGCGAGGCACAGGTCGAGGGCCTGATGCAAAGAGGCACGCGCGCCGACGAGTCGGTCCCGGGCCAGGGTATCGGGCTTGCGGTCGTTCGGGAGATCGTAGAGCTCTATCAGGGACGGCTCGACGTCGGTCGCTCGACGCTCGGAGGCGCCCGAGTGACGATTCGGCTCGGGCGGGTCGGCAGCGGGCCCGCCACGGAGCTTGCCTCAAAATCGAATCGCGACAGTACCTGAGATTTATTCTAGGAAATTATTGTAGGATTCTAATAAATATATTGATTTATATACGCATCCGGCCGGTCTAGGTGCCGTCGACCTTGTCCAGAAACGGCTTGATCAAATCCATCGGTAATGGGAACAGGATCGTGGTGCTGTTCTTCTCGTTGGCGATCTCCGTGAGGGTCTGCATGTAGCGCAGCTGCATCGCCTGCGGATGGGCCGCCAGGATCTTGGCCGCCTCGGCGAGCCGCTGTGAAGCCTGAAACTCGCCCTCGGCATGGATGACCTTGGCCCGGCGGGAGCGCTCGGCCTCGGCCTGGGCGGCGATCGCGCGGACCATGGTCTCGTTTAGATCGACGTGCTTGATCTCGACGTTGGTGACCTTGATACCCCAGGTCTCGGTCGTCTGGTCGAGGATCGCCTGGATGTCCGCATTGAGCGTCTCGCGCTCCGCCAGCATGTCGTCGAGCTCGTGCTGACCGAGCACCGAGCGCAGCGTAGTCTGGGCGAGCTGACTCGTGGCCTCGACACGGTTCTCGACCTGAATGATCGCCTTCTCGGGATCCATCACGCGGAAATAGATCACCGCGCTGACCTTGACCGAGACGTTGTCCCGGGAGATCACGTCTTGCGTCGGCACATCCATGACGATGGTGCGAAGATCCACCCGGACCATCCGCTGGACGCCGGGAATGACGATGATCAGTCCGGGGCCTTTGACCTTCCAAAAGCGCCCGAGGAGAAAGATCACACCGCGCTCGTACTCGCTGAGAATCTTGATGGCGCTGAACACGAACAAGGCAGCGGCGGCGATGAGCAGAATGGGAAGTTCGAAAAACATGGCGTCTCCTGGTGTTTTTATGTGTCGGCGGGCTCGACGTATAGCACCAATCCGTCGACTCTGGTTATCTTGAGTAGCTGGCCCTTGCTCACGGGCGCGCTCGTGCGCGCTTTCCAGCGCTCGCCGTGCGCCCAGACCGCACCTTCAGCGGCAAAATCATCGAGGGCTTTCGCGGTCGCGTGCGTCATTTCCTCGACGCCGCTGACCACAGGGCGGACGCGGGATTGCATCGCCAGCCAGACGATGCCGAGCAGTGTCAAGGCGCCAGCGGAAGCGATCGTCGCGATCAACGGGATGGAAACGCCGAAGCCTGGTACGTCGGAGTCCATGAGGATCACCGAGCCGAAAACGAACGCCGCGATACCGCCCATACCGAGCGCCCCGAAGCTCGGCACGAGGAATTCCGCGATCATGAGGATGACGCCGAGCGCGATCAGCGCCAGGCCCGCGTAGTTGACCGGCAGCACCTGAAATGCGAACAGCGCCAGCAACAGCGAGATCGCGCCGACGACGCCGGGCACGATGGCGCCGGGGTTGTAGCCTTCGAAGATCAGGCCGTAGATCCCGAGCAGCATGAGCATGTAGGCGACGGTCGGATTGCTGATGACCTGGAGCAGCTGCGTGCGCCAGTCGGGCTCGATGCGCTCCAACAGCAGGCCGGAGGTCTCGAGCGTCACTTGGCGGCCGCCGAGATCGACCTGCCGGCCGTCGAGCTGCTCCAGGAGATCGTCGAGATCGTCGGCGACGATATCGATGACGTTCGCGTTCAGCGCTTGACGGGCGCTCAGACTCTCGGCGGCGCGCACGGCACGCTCGGCCCAGTCGGCGTTTCTGCCGCGATGCTCGGCGAGACTGCGAATGTAGGCGACCGCGTCGTTGATCGCCTTGCGCTCCATGGCCGTGCCGGGCTCGGGCGCCTCCGTCTCCGCAGGCTCGGCATCCTCAGCCGCGGGTTCCGCGGCCTCGTCGGTCTCGGCATCCGCGTTTCCGGGCTCCGCGGCGTCGTCGGATTCGGACGGGCTCGGCGTGGGCGCGCCGCCGGGCGAGCCGATGGCCACGGGCGTTGCGGCGCCGAGATTGGTGGCGGGCGCCATCGCGGCAACGTGGCTCGCATAGAGAATGTAGGTGCCGGCGCTCGCGGCGCGCGCGCCTTGCGGCGAGACGTAGGTAACTACCGGCACGCTGGAATCGAGAATCGCGCGGATGATGTCGCGCATGGCGCTGTCCAAGCCGCCCGGCGTGTCCATCTCGATGACGACGAGCTCGGCGTTGCGATCCCGCGCCTGCTCGATGCCCCGCACGAGGAAGTCCGCCGTCGCGGGCCCGATCGCACCTTGCACGGCCAGCAGCGTCGCCAAGCCCCTGGTCTCGCCGGGAGCCTCGCCCTCGGTTTGCTCGGGCTCCTGGGCGTTCAGCCACAGCGTGCAGCCGAGGCCGAGCGTCGCAGCCGCGAGGGCCCATCTGGTGCTGGCTGACCGGGGCAACATTGCCGCATCATAGCAGGCTTGCGGCTCGCAGCCCCATTCACGCGGCCCGCGGTTTTTACGCTGCCCGACTGGGCGTGTATAGTCGCGGCCCTATGACGCAGAGGAACCCCATGAGCGACTGGCATCCCGCAAGCTGGCAGGGACGACAAGCCGCGCAGCAGCCGCTGTATCGAGATCAGACGAGGCTCGAGGCCAGCATCGCGCATTTGAGCCGGCTGCCGCCGCTGGTGACGACTTGGGAGATCGAGGTCCTCAAGGACCACCTTGCCAAGGCGCAGCGCGGCGAGGCCTTCCTGCTTCAGGGCGGCGACTGCGCCGAGAGCTTCGAGGAGTGCTCCTCGGAGATCGTCGTGCAGAAGCTCAAGATTCTGCTGCAGATGTCGCTGGTGCTGGTCATGGGTCTGCGCAAGCCCGTGATTCGCGTCGGCCGCATGGCCGGCCAATACGCCAAGCCGCGCAGCGCTGACCTCGAAACCCGCGACGGCCAGTCGCTGCCGAGCTACCGCGGCGACTTGGTCAACCGCCTGCCGTTCACGGCGGCGGACCGCGAGCCGGATCCCGAATTGATGCTGCGCGGTTACGAGCGCGCGGCGTTGACGCTGAACTTCATCCGCTCGCTCGTCGACGGCGGTTTTGCAGACCTTCACCATCCGGAGAACTGGGATCTCAAGTTCATGAGCCGGTCGCCGATGGTCGAGGAGTACCGGAGGATCGTGCAGTCGGTATCGGACTCGCTGGAATTCTTCGAATCGGTGACCGGAGACGCGATGCACTCGCACCGCGTGGAGTTCTATTCTTCGCACGAAGGCCTGCATCTGCCGTACGAGCAGGCGCAGACGCGCTTCCTGCCGCACCGGCAGCGCTGGTACAACTTGACCACGCACTATCCGTGGATCGGCATGCGCACCATCGATTTGAGCGGCGCCCACATCGAATACTTCCGCGGCATCAACAACCCCATCAGCGTGAAGGTCGGCACGGGTGTCAGCGACGAGCAGCTTCAAGCGCTGATCCATGTCTTGAATCCGCACAACGAGCCGGGCCGCTTGACCTTGATCACGCGTTTCGGCGCCAAGCACATCGAGGAGCATCTTCCGCGCGTCATTCGGGCGGTCAGGGCGACCGGATCGCAAGTCCTCTGGGTATGCGACCCGATGCACGGCAACACCGAGTCGACGGCCGACGGCTACAAGACCCGGCGCTTCGACAACATACTCGTCGAGCTCAAGGCGGCGTTTCGCATTCATCGCCAAGCCGGCAGCTACCTCGGCGGCGTGCATCTGGAGCTTACGGGCGACAACGTCACCGAGTGCGTCGGCGGCTCGACCGGCCTCACGGAGGCCGATCTCGCCCGTGCCTACAAGACCCAGGTGGATCCGCGGCTCAACTACGATCAGGCGATGGAGATCGCGATGCTGATCGCAGGATACGCGCGCAACGGCGACTGAACCGCAACGGCGACACAGACGGGGACGTTGACGCGCTTCGATCTCAACTGCACGCGTTGCGCGCGCTTGAGCGCTTTCCTCGCCGAGCTCAGGCAGCTCCACCCCGGCTACTGGAACCGGCCGGTGCCGGCTTTCGGCGACGAGCTCCCAAGGCTGCTCATCGTCGGGCTCGCGCCCGGCCGCCACGGTGCCAACGCCTCGGGCAGGCCGTTCACGGGGGACTTCGCGGGGCTCTTGCTTTACCGCACGCTCCATGAGCTCGGGCTCGCGAGCGCGGCGGAATCCGCGCACGCCGGCGACGATCTCGAGCTCCTGGGCTGCCGCATCACGAACGCCGTAAAATGTCTGCCACCGCAGAATAAGCCGACGACCGCCGAAGTGAACACCTGCAACCGTTATCTCGTCGCGGAGCTGGCTGCGCTGCCCTCGGGCGCGGCGATTCTGGCGCTGGGAACGGTGGCACACGGCGCCGTGCTCAAGGCGCTGAGGCTGCGCCCGGCCGATCACCCGTTCAGTCACGGCGCCCAGCACGCGCTCGCGGACGGCCGCTGGCTGGTCGACTCTTATCATTGCAGCCGCTACAACACCCAGACCGGACGCCTCACCGAGCGGATGTTCTACGACGCCGTCTGTGTGGCAAAAACACTTGCGTTTTCAGCTATATGAACGCAGTACATGAGATAGAATCTAAGAAGCCCGTTTGCGGGCCCGAAAGCCTGACGCGGCACTTGACGCATCGACCGGGGACCTACGAGATGCTCGATGTCCGGGGCAGCGTGATCTACGTCGGCAAAGCCAAGGACTTGAAGCGCCGGGTCTCGAGCTATTTTCAGGGCCGGGCGCAGGATGCCAAGACCATGGCGATGGTCGGCCTCATCGAGGACATCCGCGTGACGGTGACGCGCACGGAGGTCGAAGCGCTGATTCTCGAATACAACCTCATCAAGGAGCATAGGCCGCGATTCAACGTACTTCTCAGGGACGACAAGAGTTATCCCTTCATTCACGTGAGCAGCGACCAAGACTACCCGCGGTTGTCCTTCTACCGCGGGCCGCGCAAGAAAACCGGCCGGCTGTTCGGGCCCTATCCGAGCGCCGGAGCCGTGCGCGAGACCTTGAGTCAGCTGCAGAAGCTGTTTCGGTTGCGGCTGTGCGAGGACAGCTACTTCGCAAATCGCAGCCGGCCCTGTTTGCAGTATCAGATCAGGCGCTGCTCGGCGCCGTGCGTCGGGTTGATCTCCGAGGACGACTACCGTCGCGACCTCGAATCCGCGACGCTGTTTCTGACCGGGCGCAACCAGCTCGTCACCGAGCGGCTGGCCGAGCGCATGGATGCGGCGGCCGCCACGCTCGACTACGAGCAGGCCGCCCGCTATCGCGACCAGCTCGCCAAGCTCAAAGCGATGGAATCCGAGCAGCTCGTGATTCGCTCGGGCGGCGACCTCGACGTCATCGGTTACTTCGAGTCGCACGGCGTGCATTGCGTCTCGGTGATGTTCTTCCGAGCCGGACGACTGCTCGGTAGCCGCAACTACTTTCCGCGCGTGCACGCCGACTCGAGCGCTGCCGAAGTCGTGCGCGCCTTCGTCCTGCAGTATTATGGACGCCGCGTCGCGCCGCAGGAGATTCTCGTCAGCGAGGCCATCGAGGACGCCACCGTGCTCGCCGAGATGCTGACCAAGGAGGCCGGCCGCCGCGTCGAGCTCAAGCACCGCGCTCGCGGCGATCGCGCCCGCTGGCTCGGCATGACCGTCGCGAATGCCGAGCACGCAGCCGCGCTGCGTCTCAACGCGAGCGCCACTACGCAGCGGCAGCTCGAGGAGCTGGCGACGGTCTTGGGCCTCGACGAGGTGCCGGCGCGGCT
>Ga0302046_10000279_pt1 | contig 53849 bp, 39 predicted proteins | sample RVTome_11_FD_200261 | JGI IMG/M metagenome (GOLD analysis project Ga0302046, IMG submission 200261) | Soil microbial communities from uranium-contaminated site in the Upper Colorado River Basin, Wyoming, United States - RVT147D111 (version 2) ...
CTACCGCACCACGAGCACGGGGCAGTGCGCGCGCTCCACCACGCGCTCGGCGACCGACCCCAGCACGACCCGCCGGATCCCCGTGAGGCCGCGCGACCCGACGACGATGAGGTCCGCGCCGACCTCCTCGGCCTCGCGGACGATCCCCACGGACGGGTCTGCCGCCTGGACGGCCCGCCCCTGCGCCCTCACCTTCTGCGCCTTCGCGCGGCCCACGGCCGCCCGCACGTTCGCCTCCGCAAGCGCCCGCCCCGGCTGGCGGACCGCCCGGCGCTCGGCCCCGGGCTCCATGCTCATCGGCTCGTCGGAGAGCTGCGCGACCGACAGGACGCGAAGCTCCGCGCCCGTCCGCTTGGCGATCGTGATCCCGTAGTCGAGCGCCTGCTCCGCCTCGGGGGAGCCGTCGGTCGCGACCAGGTAGAGGGGCCTTTCCGGCGCGGCGATCGGGGTCAAGGGGGGGGCCCTCCATCATACGTCGTTTCGCAGGCCAAACGTGGTCCCGCTACCGGACGACGAGCACCGGGCAGTGTGCGAGCTGGACGACCCGGGCGGCGACGGACCCGAGCAGGATCCGCTGGATTCCCGTGCGGCCGCGCGAGCCCATCACGATGAGGTCGGCGCCCGCGTCCTCCGCGTACTTCACGATCGCCTCGGCGGGCGGCCCCAAGGTGATCACCGCGTGCGAGGACGCCACGCCCTCCCGGTGGATGCGTGCCCGCTCGCGCTCGACCATGCTCTCCGCGCCTTGCCGGGCCTTCTTCTGGAGGCGGACGGTCTGCTCGGTCGTCCCGAACTCCCGCTGGAGGACGGCGAGGTCCTCGACGGTCACGATCCGCACCTCCGCGCCCGTCTTGTTGCCAAGCTCGGCCGCAAGGTCTGAGGCCTTCTTCGATTCGGGCGAGCCGTCGAACGCGACGAGGTACAGTTGGTTCTTGACCTTCGTGGGGCGGGGCATGGGGCATCCTCGGGTGGGGGAACGGCGGTTCGCAGAAAAGGGTTTCCCGGTGGCGCGGACGTTACGGTAACGACTTTGGGGTCACCCGGCGCGCCGTGGCGTGCCGCCCCCGCAGCCGAACGCTTGATACGCGGCGCGGGCGCTCGCCGCCGCGGATGCCTTTCCCGCCGGGCCCGGCGAAGCACCCGTGGCGCGCGCTCGTCACGCGGTTCCTCGACGCGTGCTACGGCGGGGGGGTGGTCGGGCCGGACGCCGCGTTCCTCCCCGACCCCGAGGCGCACGTCTCGAACCTCGGCCAGTTGCTGCCCTTCGAGCACGACGGGCGCGACGCGCGGTTCGAGGGCGGGGGCCGTGCGTACCTCGCGCGGCGCATCCTGGAGGTGCAGGCCGGAGGGGGCGTGCTGGGCGACGGCCCGGTCGCGCGGCTCGTGGCGGTGGCCTTGGAGCCTGGCGGCAGCGTCCGTTTCGAGTTCGCACGGGGCCGCCGCCACGACGACCTCGCGTCCGGCGAGGCGCTGGCGGCCGAGCTGTTGAGCGCCTTCTGGGAAGAGGCCCCCGAGGACGGCGCCGCCAGGCCCCCGGACGCGGAGGCCGACGTCGAGGCGCTCTTCGATCGCGTGCGGCAGCGCCTCAAGGTGCGCCAAGCCCTTGCGCCCGACCGGCAGGGACTGCGCGACCTCACGCGCCGCGCGGTGCGCCTGCGCGTGGAGGCGGCGGTGCGCGGGCCGGCGGGGCGCCTTGTCGAGTGGCGGCCCGCGGCCGCGGAGGAGTACCCGCGCCTGTGGGTGCTGCCCCTGGCGGACGGTGTCGAGGAGGAGGACGCGGGGCCGCTCGACACGCTCGGGCGGGCCGCGGACGTGGTGGGGGCGGACTTCGAGGGGCCGGCCCCCGACGCCCCCGCGGCGCTCGCGTGGGACCTGCTCAACGGCAACCTCGTCCTGCTCGTCGAGGCGCCCGGGCTGCCCGCGTTGCCGACCGCCCGAGGACGCGCCTTCCGCGAGGTGCCGGAGGGGAGCGAGGCGGAGTTCCTGCGGCGCTCGCCCGTGGCGCCCTCCGCTGCGGCGTTCCTCTGCGGTTACCCGCGCACCGATCCGGCCTAGGCCGGCGCGGCCGGCTCCTCGCCGCCCCCGGCGCGCTCCTTCCGCCAGACGTTGAACCACGCGGTCACGAAGCCGACGCCTCCCGCGAAGAAGCCCGCGAGCGCGAGCGCGAAGAGGGCGCCGAGGGGCTCGACGATCGGCCCGAGGATCTGGCTGTGGACGATCGCGCCTTCCCCGCGCAGTTGCGCCATCCCGCCCTCGAGGCCCGCGAAGGCCGCCCAGAGCGCCCCGATGGACGCCGCGCCGCCACCCACCACGAGGTGGGCCCACGCGCAGAGGTTCCGCCACCCCGTGTAGGGGGCGCCCTTCACGACCTCTAGGTAGTGGTAGAAGAGCGCCGACACCGCGATCCCGAGGACGCCGACCAGCGCGTAGCCGATCAGCCCCGTGACCATCCACATGCCCGCGCTCCCCCCCGCCACGACGCGCGCGGGGGAGGGTTCCCCCGCGGGGATGGTCGCCGACAGGTAGAGCAGGTACCCCATCACGACGAACGAGACCGTCCCCTGCACGATGGCGCCGAAGAGGAATCGGTCGGCCCAGACACTGTTCTTCTTGGTTTCCGCCATGTTCTTTCCGGTTGGAGGAGGAGGCGGCCCGTGAGATAAATACCCGCCTTCCGCGCGGCGGATACTTCCAATACCGAGGGGGGCCGTGCCAGGGGAACCCCGCCGGCCCCGGCCCGGAAGGAGGCGCGCGGCGGCGGGGCGCTGAGGGTTGGCCTACCGGCGCCGCCGGGCCTTGCCCTTGTTGCGGCGGGCTGGCCGCTTGGGCGGCCGCTTGGGCGGGCGCGCGGGCGGGGCCGCCGCGGCCGCGAGCAACACCTCTTCGACCGTCCGCCGCCATGGCTCCTCCTCCATCGCGAGGATCAGGTTGGCCCGCAGCCAGTCCTGCTTCGTGCCGATGTCGAGGCGCCGGCCGTCGAACTCGAAGGCGTAGACCGGTCGGCGGGCGGAGAGCCGCCGGATCGCGTCGGTGAGCTGCACCTCCCCGTTCTTCCCCGGTGGCGTCCGCTCGATCTCCCCGAAGATGTCGGGCGTGAGCGCGTAAGCCCCCACGATCCCCAGGTCGGACGGCGCCTCCTCGGGCGCGGGCTTCTCCACGAGGTCGCCAATGCGGTGGAGGCGCCCCTTGAACGCGCCCGCGCCCGCCGGCATGCGGGGCGCGCGGCCGGGGTCCAGCTGGACGATCCCGTAGTCCGGGATCTTCTCGCGGCGCACGCGCTCGACGCTGAGCACCGGGTCGCCGAGCATCTCGAACGCGTCGACGAGCTGTTGCGTGCATGAGCGGCCCGCGAGCTTCGACGTCGGGGGCGGCCCAGTGAAAATCGTGTCGCCGAGGAGCACCACGAACGGCTCGCCGCCGACGAAGTGCCGGCCCTGGTGGACGGCGTCCGCGAGCCCCCGCGGGTGGCGCTGCCGGACGTAGTGCAGCGAGACCTTCTGCGAGAGCTCGACGAGCGCGTCGAGGTGCCCGCGGTGCCGCGACCCGGCAAGCGCCTGCTCGAGCTCCTCCGAGTGGTCGAAGTGGTCCTCGATCGCGCGCTTGCCGCGCCCCGTGACGATGAGCACCTCCGTGAGGCCCGCGGAGGCGGCCTCCTCGACGACGTACTGGATGACCGGCCGGTCGAGGGCGGGCAGCATCTCCTTGGGCATCGACTTCGTCGCCGGAAGGAAGCGTGTGCCGAGCCCCGCCGCGGGGATGATGCAACGCGTCGGGCGCACGCGCCGGAAAACGGGCTCGGACTATTTGGAGGCCGGGGCCGGCGCGCGTCAACCTACGGCTTCGCCCTCCCGCGGGCGGCGCGCAGCGCGGCCGCGCCGACCCCGGCGCCGGCGAGGCCCGCGAGCGCTCCCGCCACACCGGCGGCGTAGGCCGTGGCGGCCTCCGCCCGGACGGCATCCAGCTCCGCTTGCGTCCCGCCCCCGCCGCCGGCCTCGAGGGCGGCCACCTGGGCCCGCAAGGCCGCGATCTCGGCCTGCTGTTCGCTCGCGTTCACTTCGAGATCCCGCGCCGTCGGGTCCGAGACAGGGAAGTTCACGTCAAGGCCCAAGGCGACACCCTCGATGTCGCCGCTGACGTTGAACGCCGTGCCGTCGATCGTCCCCGCGATGGTCACGCGGTAGGCCCCCGCTCGCGTGGGCACGATGGGGAAGGTGTACCACCCTGGCCGCCCGAACGCCGGGTCGACGCCCTTGAGCGCGGACGACGGCCCCGTGGCGATCGTGACCGTGATGTTGCCGGCCACGCCCTCCACGACCTCCACGGTGTCGTTGGGGAGCGTCCGCTCCACGCGGATCTCGATGCCGTTGGCCTGGTAGACTAGGGGCGGCTCGCTAGACCAGCCGACGGTGAACTCGAGCTCGCCGGCGTGGAGGTGCTCGTGCGCGGAGGCAGGGGACGACGCTAGGGCGGGCAGGGCGAACGCGAGGCCTAGGGCTGCGAGGCCCATCCAAGCGGCACGGAACCGGGCGGGGTTCAAGGGAGGCACCGCCGCGGCGATCGGGGCGCGGCGATAAGGGAGTTGTGGCACCATGGGCAACCACCGGTGCGCGGGGCCCGCCGAGCGGCAAGGATATTCGCTGGAACGGCGACCGGCGTGCGATGCCCCCGGAGCGAGAGGGCGGGCCGCTCTTCGTGGTCGCGGTGGACGGCTCCGAGTCGGGCGAGAAGGCGCTCAAGGAGGCGATCCGCCAAGGCCTCCAGCTCGGCGCCGAGTTGGCCCTCGTGATGGTCGTGGTCCCCGCGGCGCTCGCCCAGCGCGGGCCGCTGCGCGTGGAGATGGACCAATTGAGCGCAGAGCTCGAGATGGCGGCGGCGGACACGGTGCATGCGGCGTCCCTGCGCGTCAAGGAGGCCGGCCTCCGGGTCAGGACGCGCGTCCTCACCGGAAACCGCCTGGAGGACGTGGGCCCGGCGCTCGCGGGATTCGCGGCCAACCACGGCGCCTCGATGCTCTTCGTGGGCTCGCGCGGGCGCACGGGCGCGGCCCGCGAGCACCTCGGGTCGGTCGCCGAGGGCCTGCAGGCGGTGGCCACGCGCCCGGTCTGTGTCGTCCGCTGAGCGTGGCGGCCCGCCGCCCGATTCCTCAGCGTCGCTGGCCCTGGTACCACGTACTTCATATGAGGAGGGGGCGGATCGCTGGGACGGTGCCTGGTTGGCCAGGATCCTTATCGTCGAGGACGAGGACGCGATCATCGAGCTCTACAGCCAGATGCTGGAGCTCTTCGGCCACTCGATCGTGGGCGTCGCGCGCGACGGTGAGGCGGCCCTCCAGGCGCTGCGCGGGAGCGCGCCCCTTCCGGACGTCATCGTGCTCGACCACCGGATGCCCCGCGTGACGGGCCTCGAGGTCCTCGGTCTGCTCCCCTCGCGCGCCTCGGGGATCCCGATCATCTTCGCGACCGCCGACGAGTCGGTGCGCAGCGCGGCGGGGGAGCGCGGCGCATTCGCCGTGCTCGTGAAACCCTTCTCGATGGACCGGCTGGTCGACCAGGTGGCGCGGGCCGTCGGCGCGCCAACCGGGAACAAAGGCGGCGGCGCCTCCGCGTCCGCCTAGGGCGGCGGCGGCCCGCGTGCCCCCGGGGCGGGCGGCGCGTCGGGCTGCGGAGCGGCCCCGATCGCCAGCCCGGCGACGAAGGTCAGCGCAGTGGCTTGGAGGAGCCCTCGCATGTGCGGCCCGCCGGGCCTTCTGGCGCGGGGCCACTATGATCCTTTCGGGTTGGTTTGGTTGACCGCGCGTCCACCCGGAGGCCGCCCGCCGTAACCTGGCAAGCAGCCGCGGGAACCGGCAGCAGGAATAGCGCGACCACCGCGAGCACCGGCACGGCGGCGGCACGCCGCGCGCAACGCCGCGCGGCACGCGACACGGACACCGCAGCCGCAGCTCGGACAGCTCGGGATGGAATGGATCGCATGGGACAACGCCTCTGCGGGCGCGCAAGCGTCGAACCGTCCATGAGCGTAGCGACAGTACACGCCCCCGACCCAGACACGTACACGCCACGCTACCGCGCCGTGCATTGCTCCTCCTGGCGGTCGGCTGCGGCAGGCGCCCGCCGTCCGCCAGATTCGAACCATGGCTCCGGCCGGGGCGGCGGCCTTTTTATCCGAGCCGGCGGATGCGCGAGAGGACTCCCGTGGCACGCACGAAAAGCGCCCTCATCACCGGCCTCACCGGGCAGGACGGCTCCTACCTCGCGGAGTTGCTCCTCGCCAAGGGCTACGAGGTCCACGGCCTCGTCCGCCGGCTCTCCACCCCCAACACCGAGCGCATCCACCACATCCTCGACCGCCTCGACGTGGTGGAGGGCGACCTGACGGATTCCGCGTCCCTCTACGGGGCCGTCCGCCGGTCCGAGCCGGACGAAGTCTACAACCTCGCGGCGCAGTCCTTCGTGGCCACCTCCTGGAAGCAGCCGATCCTCACGTGCGACGTGACCGGCAACGGCGTGGTGCGCCTGCTCGAGGCGATCCACGCCGCGGCGCCGGACGCCCGGTTCTACCAGGCCTCCTCGTCCGAGATGTTCGGCCTCGTCCAGGAGGAGCCGCAGACGGAGCGCACGCCGTTCCACCCCCGCTCGCCGTACGGGTTCGCGAAGGTGATGGCGCACCACGCGGTCGTGAACTACCGCGAGTCCTACGGGATGTACGCGGTCTCGGGGATCTGCTTCAACCACGAGAGCCCCCGACGGGGCCTCGAGTTCGTCACGCGGAAGATCACTGACGGGGCCGCGCGGATCGCCGCGGGGAAGGCCAAGCACCTCGCGCTCGGGAACCTGGACGCGCGGCGCGACTGGGGCTTTGCCGGCGACTACGTGGAGGCGATGTGGCGGATGCTCCAGCAGAAGGCGCCCGACGACTACGTGATCGCCACGGGCCACACGAGGTCCGTGCGCGACTTCTGCCGGCTGGCGTTCGAGCGCGCGGGGGTGAGGGCGTGGCAGCGCCTCGTGCGCGCGGACGACCGCTTCTTCCGGCCGGCCGAGGTGCACACGCTGACCGGCGACGCGTCCAAGGCGCGCCGCAAGCTGAAATGGAAGCCGACGGTGCCCTTCGAGGAGCTCGTGGCGATGATGGTGGACGCGGACATGGAGCGTGTGGGCGCCCGCTCTTAGGCCTCCAGCGGCGGCGAGGGGCCCGGCGACGGCCGCGAGGTGCGCCGCATGTAGTCCCATGCCGCCAGGTTGGCCACGCCCATGACGGCGTAGAACGTGAACTGGGCGGCGAAGTGCGGGAAGAGCGTGAGCGCAAACTCGGGGCCGGCGAGCGCGCGGGCGACGGGTGCGACCCAAATCCACTCGGCGGGGGGCCAGTAGTTCGTGGCGACCGCGTACAGCGAGAGGAGCGCCGGCAGGACGACCCCCGCGGCGATGAGCCACTCGGCGGGACGCTGCTCCGGCGACGGGAACTGCGGGCGGCGCAGGGTGATCTCCACGAGGAGCGCCTGGGGCGTGAAGAGGACGGCGAGCAGCCAGAGCTGGAGGAGCGTCTCGAGGCGCGGCAGCGAGTACGGCGAGACCGCGATGACGAGGACGAGGGGCAGCGGCCCGACGACGATCGCGTACGGGAGGTAGGCCCGCCAATGGGCCGTGCGGCCGCCCGCGTACTCGGGGCCGAAGTCCTCGTCCCAGCCGATGAGGAGCATGAGGAGGTAGAGCGAGAGCGCGCCGAGCGCCACCCAGACGACGACGGAGATGAGCGTCGCCATGTAGGCCGGGAAGGACCTGGTGTCGACGAAGACACCGCTCCAGAGGAGCGCGGCGGTGACGAGCTGGAGGGCCGCCACCTGCAGCAGCACCATGGGGGGCGCGGGGGAGCCGCCGCTCGCGCGCGCGCCGTTCGTGTGCGAGGCCGAGGCGCCTTCGTACATTCCGCAGGTCCCCTGGGGGGCCAGGAGCCGGTGGCGAGAAAGGGTTTGCGGGGTAGGGAAGCGGGAGGCTGGAGCGCGGCGGGGAAGCCTAGGGCGCGGGCGGTTGCATGGCCTTTATGGCCGTCGGCCGGTTTCGGCGGCCCCCATGGCCCGGACGCCGGTCGCGCAGCGCGGAAGCGGGGCAGGCGGCGCGGGGCACCGGATCGACTTCGACCGGGAGCACGCCCGGGGGGCCGGGGCGTACGACGGCGTGATGGGCGAGTGGTGGATGGAGCGCACATCGGACCCGCCGCACCAGCGCGCGTACCGAAAGATCTCGAAGGTCGTGCGGGCCATGGCGCCGGCGGAGCCGCGCACGATCACGGACTACTCCTGCGGAGGGGGCGATCTGCTCATCCAGCTTGCCGACCGCTTCCCCGACGCGCGGCTGCGGGGGATCGACGCGTCCTCGAGGATGCTCGCGCGGGCCGTGGGCCGGGTGGGGGCGGCCGACGGGCGGCTCGACCGGCCGATCGAGTTCATCCGCAGCCGCCTGCCGGACCCGCGGCTGCCGGGACACACGGAGGACCTCGTCGTGTACACGTTTCCCGACCACACGCGCAGCGATTCGCCGCAGGTCCCCACGAACGACCGGAGGGTGGCCCGCGCGATCTCGCGGATGGCGGACCCGGAGGACGAGGATCCGGTAGCCGAGGACCCGCGTGAAGTATTCGAGGACCTCTGCTGGGCGCGCGCGGTCGCCATCAACCTGCGGCACCTCCTCCGGCACGGGGGGACGGTTGTGCGTGTGGACTACGCGGACTGCGGGATCGCGGACATGACGCGGGTGAGCCGGCTGCGCGGGGCCTTCGAAGAGGGCTCGCTGAACCGCGCGGTCGCGGGCGTCCGCTGCTCGTCCCTCTTCCGGCTAGCGCGCTCGCACTTCTTCCGGTCGAAGGTCTGCGAGGACGTCTTCCACCAGACGGGCGTGGAGGACGACAAGCGCGGCGGGTTCCTCGTGACGGAGCTGCGCGCGGCTTGACCGCCGCGCGCGAGGGGGGTACACGCCGTTGGCCGAAGCCCCGCCGCGCGTCGTGCTGGCGCTGCCCGCCTCGGCGCACGGCCGCCCGGAGCACCAGCAGGCTCTTGCCGCCGTGCGCCGAGCGTTCCCCGGGTGCGAGGTGGTGGGCCCCGAGCGCCGCTGGGACACGATCCTCACGCACATCGCGGCGCGCGCGAAGCTGGAGGGCGCCCACGCGTTCGTCTTCGGCGCGTGGGAGGGGCGCGTGAGCCGGGGCATCCTGGAGATGGCCAACTCGTCCAGGGAGCGGGAGCCGTTGGGCGGTGGGTCGTACTACGTCGAGAGGGACGAGCTGTACCCGGAGTGGCGGTTCGAGGAGCTCCCCCCCGGCGAGCGGACGCGCCGGCACTTTGCGGCCGTCCGCGCGGTGGGGCCCCCGTGGCGGTGGCCGGCCAAGGGGCCGTGACGACCTCCGAGGCGAGCGGAGCCGGTGAGCGAAGGAATCGTAGGCACCGGGCGAAGGGAGAAATATCGTAGCACAGATTTGCAGCCGGTGGCGGGCCGGTGGTAAACCCCGAGTTCGTCGAGAACCTCAACAACCACGCCACCCGCGAGTTTTGGGGCCAGCAGGCAGGCAATGTCGCGGTCTTCCACGGCGGCCTCTCGGTCGACCACTACCAGGGCCTGGCCAAGTCGCTGGCGGCCCACACCGTCCCCTTGTACAAGCAGTCCTACCAGGCGTCGGAGTTCGTCTACGGATGGATCCCCGTCAATTCCCCGGACATCCCGGCGCTCTACTACCAGATTCCGGTGCTGCAGGTCAAGGGGAAGAACATCCCGGGCGCCGCGCAGCTTGCCGCGCTCTTCTCGGAGCCGATCTCGGAGACCATCGTCGCGCCGATGGTCGGCATCACGCACCGCTACCTGCCGCTTGCGGCGCTCGGCGGCGAGGGCGCAAGCGCGCGCAAGGCGTACAAGTCGAAGGCGCGGTGGACGCCGCTCCTGGAGGCGCTCAACAACGACAAGGACGCCCTGCGAGCGAACACCCCGACGGCTTACGAGGCGAAGATGGGGAGCTACCAGGTGAAGGTGGACCTGGGCAGCCCGATAGGGCTCACGCAGCTTGCCCCGTACAAGGGGTACACCGTGATGACGCGGCAGGCCCCGCCGGCCAATGGGGCGGGCGACAACCGCCCCGTGTACGACTTCCGGGTGACGCACGACCACTTCCTGGTGATCGCCTCGTTCATCGCGCAGCACGGGCGAGCGGGCGAGGAGGTCGGCCAGCAGGTCGTGTTCCAGTCGAACGCCGCGATGATGGAGTTGCTGTACAAGCACGTCGAGGATTCGATCGCGGCGCGCCGGCCGGCGCCCACGCCAACGCTTGCCCAGGCGTCGGCGCCAGCGGACTTTCCGTGCCCCACCTGCGGGAAACCCGTCCGGCAGGGGTTCCGCCTCTGCCCGATGTGCGGCCAGGAACTCGTCTGGGGCTGACCCGCCGACCCGGCTACGGGTCAGTCCGCAGGGCGCCGCCCCCGCCACCGCAGGTAGAGCACGGCGCCGGCCACCGCCGCGACGAGGAGGAAGAGCCACGCGAGGCCGAGGCCGGCCTCGGGAGCGTGGGGGGTGGGCGTTGCGCGACCCGTCACGGAGACCGCGGGCGCCGAGACCGTCAGGTCGCCGTCGACGGGGTCGACCGCGGTGAAAACGATCTCGAACACGCCCTCGGCCGGCACGAGGAACGTCGCGATCCGCGCCTCGGCGTCGATGACCACGCGGCTGTCGGAGGCCTGCAGGATGAGGTCGGCCCCGCTCTCCTCGTCGTCGAAAAGGTGGGAGAGGTCGAACACGACCCGGTCCCCGACGCGCGCGCTCTGGTCCTGCAGCGTCCCCACGAGGCGGGGCGCGTCGTTGACCGCCTCGACGCGGACGACGAGCAGCCCCTGCGCGGCGTCGGCCCCGCCCATCACCGTGATCCAGACATGGACGGCGTCCGCCCCCTGCGGGAAGAGGAACGTGACCACCGTCCCCGAGACGGTGGCAAACGAGGAGTCGGCGAGCACGGTGACGCCGCCCGGCGGCATGTTGAGCACGAAGGGGGCGACATCGAACGCGAGCGGCTCGTCCTCGCGCGCCTGCTGGTCGGGGAGCGGCGCGAGCCCGAGCCCCGTCCCCTGCGGGCGGACGCGCACCTCGATGCTCTGCCGGCGCGTGACCCCGTCCAGCGTGGCCGAGACCTCCACGACCTCGCTGCGCCCCTCCCACGAGCCATCGTAGAGGAAGGTGAGCGCGGGCCCCGCGCCCACGGAGACCCGCGGCGAGCTCGCCGTGACCTGGACGGCGGACAGCGGCCGTTCGCCGAGGTTGTGGAGGTAGGGGGAAAGCGCGAGCGTGAGCGGCACCCCCGCCACCACGATGACGTTGGGCACGCCGCCGAAGAGGAACGCGTCCTGCCACGGGAGCACCGTGACCTCGAGCACCGACGCGAACGACCGCCCGCGGAAGCGCGTGGTGACCACGATGTGGTCGGCCGCTAGCCCCGAGCCCTTCGGGTAGAGGAGGGTCACCACGAGGCCCTCCGTTGTGGCGTGGGCCGAATCCGCGGCGACCGTCACGTCGCTCAAGGGGTCGGCCCCCCGGATGTACGGCGACAGCGAGAACGAGTAGGGCTCCCCTTCGAGCACGGTCACCGCCGGCAGCGGGTCGACCGTCAGCACCTGCCCCTGCCGGTGGACGAACACGACGAGCGCGTCCGACGAGGACGCGGACCCCTCGCGGGCCGTCAGTGTCACAAGCTCGGACGGCGGCGCGTAGGACGACGGGTAGAGCAGGTGGAGCGCCGTCCCGGTGACCCAAGCGCGCGGCGAGCTGCTCTCGACCGCAAGGGCGCCCCAGTCGAGCACGTTGTGCAGGTAGGGGCGCAGGTCGACCACGACCTCCACGCCCTCGATGACGTCCACGTCCGGCAGGTCGGCGAGGAGGAGCGTGCTGCCGAGGCGCACGACCGTGACGAGGATCGTCCAGGAGGCCGTGGCGTCCCCTTCGCTGACCGTGAGACGCACGGTGAGCACGTCCTCGGGCGTACCGACGGGGACGAGGAACGTGACCCGCAGCCCGGCGACGGTCGCGTACGGGCTGTCCTCGGAGAGCGTCACATTGGCCAGCGCCTTGGCGTTCTTCACGTAGGGCGTGATGTCGAGCGTCTTGGGCACCGACTCGACGACCTGGAGGTCGGGGACGCCGACGAGCGCCAGCCGCGGGCCGGCGGGGACGATGACGAGCGCGAGCGTGCCGCGGGCCGTCTCGCCGTCGGGGTCCGTCACCTGCACGTGGACCTTCTCGACCTGTATCCCCAGCCCCACCGGGATGGTGCCGGAGATGACGGTGCCCGCAAGAGAGGTGTGGTTCGCCTGGATGGCGATGGTAAGCTCCGCGAGCGGGTCGTCGTCGACGATGTAGGGGGCGAGGTCGAACGAGAAGGGGACGCCCTCCTCGACCGTCACGGTCGGGAACGGGAGCAGGAGCGGCGGGTCGTTCGTCGCGTGGACGATGAGGAGGATGTCGGCGGAGGCGGAGAGCGCGCCGTCGCTCACGGTGACCCGGATCGTGTGCTCGCCCACGTGGGCGGACGTGGGCGTCCAGTGGACGGCGCCCGTCGTCGCGTTGATCTGGGGGCCCCCTGGGAACGAGGAGAGCGACCACGTGAGCGGGTCGCCGTCGACGTCCTCCCCCTGCGGGAAGATCTGCCACGGCTCGTCCTCGTAGAGCGAGTGGGTGCCGACGAGCGGGGAGAGGGTGGGCGCGTCGTTCACGGGGCGCACCCACACGGTGATCGTGCCGTCGGTGAAGAGGCCGCGCGCGTCCGTCGCGCGGACGGTCACGTTGAGGTACCCGTTCCAGTTGTCGTTGGCCGCCCCCGTCGATGCGTCGATGTCCAGCCAGCGGCCGCTGGCGGCGGCGCCGATGGTGCCTTGCGCCGAGTTGGCGACCACCGCGTAGGTGAGGTTGATGGCCCCCGTGAAGTCGTCCGAGAAGACGGTGGCCAGGTCAAGCAGGTTCGGCGCGCGCGTGTCCTCGTCAAGCGCCGGCATGGAGGTGGGCGGCTGGAAGGTGGGCGCCAGGTCGAGCTCCACGCGGGGCGTGTGCAGGCGCAAGCTGCCGGGGGACCCCGCGGCCACGAGGAGGGGCACGGAGACCGTTCCGGCCATCGAGGGCGTCCCCGCGGCGCGGGCCGCGTCGAGCAGCCCCGCGAAGTCGGGCGTGGTGGCGTCGTAGGCGTACCGCAGGTAGAGCCGGTGGAGCCAGATGAGCCCGTCCGTCTGCGTCGTGACGCTCAGGGGAATCTGCACCATCGCGTTGCCCCACGCGTCCGGCAGGTAGGCGCCGGGGAGGTTGAGGAAGTAGTTGAACGCCGCCGCAAGGTTCGTGATGTTCGCGTATCCCGGGCCGCCGCCGGGCAGCGTGGCCTCGACGACTCCGTCGGCCCCCACGTCCACCGTGATGTTGGACGGCCAGGACGCGCGCCCCTCGTAGTACCAGAACCGCCCCTCCCAGTCGCCCACGATCATGTCCAGGTCGCCGTCGGCGTCCATGTCGGCAAGGAACGGCGAGGGCCGGCTCCAGTTCCCGCCTGCCGGGACCGGCAGGCCGTCGAACGCGTCGGAGAGCTGGAACGAGGGGGAGGTCCTCGTGCCCACGTTCTCCCACAGCCGGATTCGCGAGGTGTTGAACGTGTTCGCCGTCCCCGTGAGGTCCGTCTCGTTCCCGATCACCAGGTCAAGGTCGCCGTCCCCGTCGTAGTCCGCGAAGTTCGGGGCGGCATAGGAGCCGACATCGATCGCGCGGAACAGGTTGAGGAACTGCCACACGGGGCGCGTCGCGCTCCCGATGTTCTCGTACATCGTGAGCCGCCCCTCCTGCTCGCCGATCACCAGGTCCATGTCGCCGTCCCCGTCGAGGTCCGCGTAGGTGGGGACGGCCTTCGAATCGGAAGTCATGTTCAGGAAGACCGTGCCGTTCCACCCCCAGCTCGGGGAGTAGATGGTGCCGAAGTTCTTCCAGAGCCAGATGTACGAGTCCGAGCTGCTCGACCCGCCCATGAGCGTGATCTCGAAGTCCCCGTCGCCGTCGAGGTCCGCTAGCGCCGGCCGGTGGTACCAGTACGGGTCGAGGTACTGGTTCCCGGTCGGGTCCTGTGCAAACCGGTAGCTCGAGGCGTTGCCCACGTTGCGGAAGAACTTGGGGCCCGAGCTCCGGTAATCGCTGCCGTTGACCCACCCGCCGCCCGCGTACAGGTCGAGGTCCCCGTCGGCGTCGATGTCGACGAGGTACGGGACGGCGCTCCCGTTCATGTTGATCTGCCCGCTGAAGAGGGGGCCCGTCGTGTGGTTGAGGGGCACGGGCGGGAGGAACCCGGCGTCGTAGCGGCCGTTTTCGAGCCGGAGGTACGTGGAGGTGACGTTGGCGCCGAGGGGGAGCAGCACGGAGGTGTTGAAGGTAGCCGGGGCCTGACCGTCCGCGTCGAAGAACTGGGTGCTCGAGCCGTCGGAGTAGAGGGTCTGGGTGCCGAGGCCCCCGTAGCCGGTCCCCGAGAAGCCCCAGATTTGCTGGGACGGGGACGGGGTCGCCGCGAACACGCGGACGTCCGAGGGCCCGAGGCCCGCCGAGTCGAGGACGGAGGCGGCGTGGAGCGAGGCCGAGACGACGCGCGAGTCCTTGAGGACGGAGAGGCGCGTGGCGTTGTCGGTGGCGTTGGCCGAGACGAGGGTGACCACGCGCGAGGTGGTGCCGTCCTCGAAGGTCGTGACCGTGAGGGCGGCGGCGGGGGCCGAGAGGAGCGCGGGCGCGAGGAAGAGGAGGGCGGTGGCGAGCGCGAGGGGGGCGCCAAGTTGCTTCCGATGCGCCATTTCGACCCCTCTGCGTCATGCATGCCCGGGCAGCCGCAAGCCATCGGGCGGATCACGCACGCGCGGGGGGTTGGTTAACCTTCGGGTTTGGTTTCCCAAGCCCTGGGCGATTTCCTGGGCGGCTCCCGCTCGGACGCGCTCACTCTGGGGCCCCGTCCGTGTCGTTCGAGTTCGGGTTCAGGCCGCACTTGTTCTCCTCAATCGTCGAGATCCCGTCGAAGTCCGGGTCGAGCGACGTCGCCGCCCGGCCGCCGTACACCTCCTGGTGGTTCTTCAGGAACGTCCGGTTCGTCCGGTTCGACGCGTCCCAGTCCCCCGGCGCCGTCCCGTCCTTGGTGAAGAGCGCGAAGTGGCTCCCCGACACCCGCAGGTAGATGTCCCACTCCGACCCGTTCTGCGCCTTGTAGACACCGTACCCCTCGGGCGTCGCAAGCTCCACCCAGTCGTCGATCTGCGTGCCGGGGACCCCGTAGGGGTTGGGGATGATGCACGCGCCCACAACATGCACTTAGAGGGACTTTCCGACGGTGGCTCCCCCGCGCGATGGCCGTTAGAGATGATTCATCGTTTGGTGGCGCCGAAACCATCAATGATCGCCGGAAACGGTAGATTCGGAACCCGGGTTAGACGCATCGGATTGCCAAGAGCGGCGATCATAGCGAAGGAGGAAAAGGCCGAAGAAGATCGCAAGCGCAATGGTTGCAACAACCAAGAAAAACATGGGGGCGCTCGGGCTCCCCGCGCCCCATGTCAGTACGCCCGCCATCACCAGGGGTCCCCAAATCAAGAGGTGGGCACACATGCGGACGATGGGGTCCCCATCCGTTCGTTCTGCGCTCACGCCTCGGCATCCCCCTCGCTGATACCCTCTATGTTACTGATGGCTGCATGAATGCCTTATCGTTCCGACCTACGAAGTCCGTTCATTGCCGCCCATGTCATCGACGGCGGCCACGACCCTATCCAGCGAGTCGAATCAGGGGAGCTGAAGCCTCAGCGAGATGCGATCCCCTTGCCGATCCATCACGATCTCAAAGAGCTCCAGGAGGTCCCACCCGACGATAGCGGAGTCCAGGTCCTTGTCCTCCATTACGCGCACGTCAACTCGAGACACTTCCCAGCAGGACACTTCGGGGAGGTTCGCGTCAACGATCGCAACATCAACTGTCGCGCCGAACCCCTCTGCAACCCCACCCACGACCCGCAGGGGAGAGGGCCGCTCCTCCCACAAGACGCCGTTCGCGCGGGCCAGAGCGGCCGGGATGAGCGTACGTGTGGACCCCGTGTCGAGAACGGCGTTAAAGGCCCTTCCGTAGCGGCCGCCCAAGCGTCGAATTCGCACGGGAAGCATCGGCAACGGTAGGGGTTCCTCAGCGGTTCCCTGGAGCCCGAAGAAGGGGAAGGAGTGATGGCCGAACGAGACCCGATCCCTGGGGGTTGTCATAGCGCAAAGTCACCCGACTTGGGGACTTTTGTCAGGACGACATCGCTGCCTACCCCCATCTCATCAAGGATTGCCTCTAGGTGTTCCAAGCTGGTATCCGTTGCAAGAATCCTCCCGCGTTGGGTCGCAACCCACTTGCCCGCATGGTCGCGGAGGCTGAACACCACGCCGCCACCGCGCCGGCCAGCGGCTGCCCCGGAAGATGCTCGTCCATGGGGACGCTTGCCCCTACCCCGCGCCGCCATTCTTCCTTCCGACCCATCCATCGGCATCCAGAAAATATAAAGAAGCCGCCGCAAGGCACCACCGATCGCCCATCTAGGGGGACGGATTGGCCGGCGGGATTGGGGAAGCTCTCTGGAACCGATGTTCGCAGCCAGTCGTCCCCCGTCGGTTCGTCCGGTTCGACGCGTCCCGGTTCCCCCGGCGCCGTCCCGTCCTTCGTGAACAGCTCGAAGTGCCCCGACGAAACCTCCAGGTAGACGTCCCACGCCGACCCGTTGGCCGCCTTGTAGACCGCGTACCCCTCGGGGGTCGTGAGCTCCACCCAGTCGTCGATCTGCGTCCCCGGGCGCAGAGTCCGCGTTTGACCGGGATCGTTTAGTAGCTACAAGATGGAGACGTTTGGCAAGTTACATCACATTGTCAAGGGGGCTGAGGGAATTGGCCAGGGATTGCACTCGTTCTTACCGTCACACGTAGTTTCGCTCAAAGGTGCAATACCACCTCTGATACTCCCCAATCCAAATGAGGGGGCCCCCACATCTAGGGCACAAGGCTTGCGGAGTTGTATATGGCACGGGTGGAGGTAAAACACCAGACGGTACGGTTGTCATTGCGGCCGCCAGAGTCTGCTTGCTGGAACGTTTCCATTGGCGCCAGGCCATGACCTTCTTTCGCCAATCAAGGTACATCCTCACCCCAGCGTACGTGATTACCACCCCAATAAGAGAAACCATCAGTGTTATCGGGACGCAAGGCAATAGATTGGGACAGTTCACGAGCCAAACAAGAGGCGCAACCGCTAGAAACCCTCCGATACAAAACACATAGTACGAGTAGGAAACACCAGGGTGCTGCAATATGCCATCCCCGACGCGTTCCGCCACCATTCAAAGCCCCGTAAACGGCTTTGGCCTTTTCGGCTATGGGCTGTGTTTCCGGATTCGTGGCGTTCCAACCATGTTTGGCTGCATTGGCTCTTCTGTCCCGACCGATTCAGATGCTTGCAAGGCACCCGTCAATTCTGTCTAGAGCGCTCGAAACTACGATACGTAGGCTCAAGATACTCGAGTAGCAGGTTAGCCGCCCGACCCGGGTGGCCCCCGCGCACCCAACTGTCCTCGAAGAACCTCCAGCACATTGTGCCCCTTTGACTCACACGTCCTGCGCACGCTCATCAGCGCCGCGCACGCCGCGGCCACCGCGTTAGTCCGGAAGACGACCCACACCTGGGCGGCAGCGCCGAAGCACCTCCTCAGGCCCATTTCATGGATCTTTCGGCTCAGTCCTTGGCCCCGCCCTTCGGGCGCCTCCGCATGACCGCAAAGAGCCCGGCAGCGGCCCCTGCTCCGATGGCCAGCCCGAGGAGTAGGGTCACCATGTCGCCCAGGCCCCCCGTCGATGTGGATTCGGCGGGCTCCGACACGAGCACGGTCCACGACCGCTCCGCGGAGTACTCGCCGTCCGAGATCCGCACGCGCACCTCGTGGCTGCCCACATCCGACCCCGTGGGACGGAAGACGAAACCCGCGCCCTGCCCCCGTTCGACGCCGTCGACGGACCACGTGATCGTGAGCGGCAGCACCCCATCGTCGTCGAATTCGACCGCGAAGACCCCCTCCGACCCGACGGCCACCGCCACGTCTGTCCCGTTGGGGGCCGCGGCCGTCAGCACCGGGGCCGCATTCACCTGGACGACCGTCACGTTCCACCGGAGGGTCACCACGTGGCCGGAGCTGACCGCATCCACCGTCACCGTGTGGGCCCCGCCGAACGGCCACTGGGTCGTGAGCCCGCCGGACACGTTCCGAGGCGCGTTGTCCACCGCCCACTGGAGGACGACCGGGTCGCCGTCAGGGTCGGCGGCGCGCGCCGAGAAGGTGACGTCCTCGAGCGCGTTGACCGTGAGGTCCCCCGGCGCGGGGCTGATGTCCAGGAAGACCGGCGGGTCGTTGACGGCGGTCACGTTCCACCGGAACTCGACCGGCGTCTCCAGGTCCCGCACGACTAGCCGCAGTGAGAAGCTGCCGGCCACGAGCGGGCCGACCGCCGCCTCGGGACCGGTGGAGGGCAGCACTCGGCCGTCGAGGGTCCACACATAGGTGAGCGGGTCGCCCTCGTAGTCCTCGGCGGTCACCGTGACCGAACGGGTCGTGTTGTGGGGGAGCTCAAAGTCCCCGGAAGGCGCGGCCGAGGTGATCGTGGGGCCAAAGTTGAACACGTTCAGCCGGAAGACGGCAAGCGCCGACGCGAGGCCGTCGCTCATGCGCGCCGAGACCTCCCAGTTGCCGTCGGCCAAGGGGCCCACGGAGACCTCGGGACTCGTCGAGTTCAACGGCACGACGCCGAGCCACCAGGAGTAGTTGACGGCATCGCCGTCGGGGTCCTGAACATCCACCCCGAGCTGGACGATGTCGACAACGGAGAGCGTCAGGTTCGCCGCCGGCAGCATGGCCTTGACGACGGGCGCCGCATTGGTCCCCGTCACGTTCCAGAACCTGCTGGCCGTGCCGTACCCGTCGCCGGCAACCGCAACCACCGTCCGCGGCCCGAGACCGACCGGGTCCAAACGGAACGAGGACGAGCCGTTCGACCGCTCGACGCCGTCCACGAGCCACCGGACGGACAGCGGGTCGCCGTCGGCGTCCGTGAACGCCACGATGAAGTCGACCGACGCCCGGTGGCTGGCGGCGAGGTCGCCCGCCGGGAACGCCGTCGCGACGACGGGGAGCGCATTCGTTGAGAAGATGATCCAGGCCGTCGCGTCGGCGGTGTAGGCGTCCCGGACGGTGAGCGAGAGCGTGTGCGCGCCGACCGCGAGCCCCGAGAGCGTCAGCTGGCGGCCGGTTTCGTTGGCTACGCGCACGCCGTCGAGGACCCATTCGAAGGAGAGCGCCTCGCCGTCGGCGTCCACCGCGTCCACCCGCACGACCTGCGCGGCCGTGTGGGAGAGGTTGAAGTCCGCGCTGGGCGAGCGCGAGAGGATCCGCGGCGGGGCGTTCGTAGACGTGATGGTCCACGAGAATTCGATGGCGCCCCACGGGTCGGACACCGTTACGGTCAGCACGTGGAGCCCGGGCGAGAGGCCGCCCACGACGGCGGCGGGCCCGATCTCGGGCCGCGCGAATCCGTCGAGCGCCCAACCCCAGGCGAGCGGCTCGTTGTCGGCGTCCGAGGCCTGGGCCGTGAAGTTCGCCGAAGCGGCGTGGGACATCGAGAAGGGCGTCGCGGGCGCGATGAAGGAGAACACGGGCGGCCGGTTCACGTTGTACACCTCGATGGCCCACGTGTGGTTGAAGGCGAAGTCGCCGTTCTCGACCACGGCGGTCAGCGAGTAGTTGCCGGCGCTCGCGAAGTCCGCGGTGAAGTTGTACTCCAGCTGGTCGCGCTGGCCGGCGATCTCGGCGCCGTCCAGCCACCAGGTGATGTTCACCTTGACCCAGCTCGGGAAGACGGTGTACGCCGTGCCGAAGGTCGTGGTGCTGTTCTCGAAGATGCCGACGACGGGCCCCGGCGGGTCGAACGTCGCGTTCAGGGGGTTCTTGAGCTCGAGCGTGAGGCGGGGCTCGGAGAGGCGGACGAGCCCGAAGTGGGAGGAGGTCACGAAGAAGGGGACGTCGATGAACGTGGCGCCCGGGAACATCGTCCGCGTATCGGCGATGATCGTGTTCAGCAGCGCCGTCGGGAGCGAGATGTTCACCGCGCCCGAGAGGGGCCCCGTCACGTTGGCGAACGCGGTGCCGTTGGTCCCCAGGCGCAGGGTCACGGCGGCGGGGTAGCCGCGGAGCTGGAGCGCGAGGGTCACGACGTCCACGGAGGGCGAGAGGGAGGTCGTCCCCTCGAGGTCCAGGCGGTAGAGGAAGTCGCCACCGGCGGTGACCAGGTCCGTGAAGTTCCCCTGGTTGACGGTGAGCCACGAGGTCCCGTTGTCGTTGCTCACCGCCATGCTTACCGTGGTGTTGGCAGGCGCGGGAGGGGTGAGCGTCAGCGCGACGGCCGCGACCTGCTCCGGGAACGTGAAGAGGCTGGAGATGTAGCGCGCCGAGGGGCGGTAGGCCGTGTAGTCGAGCCAGGCGCCGCGGAGCGTGGGCGCGTCCCGCGCGGGCACGGACGACAGGTCGACGCGCCACTCGACGAAGCGGCGCGCGGGCGTCGTCGGGATGTTGCCGCCGCTGCCCAGGCTCTCCCACGTCGTCCACGCGCTGTTGTCGTGGGAGCTGCGCACGAAGACCGTCGCGCTGCTCCCTGCTGGCAGGTCCGCCGCGCGGTAGGCGGCCTGCAGGGTCGCCGGCGTCCTACCGCCGAAGTCCACGTGCCCGACGTACGAGCCGTTGTCCCAGAGGCTGTCCGCGCGGCCGATCTGCCACGGCCCGTTCTCGCCTACGTAGTACAGGAGGATCCGTCCGTGGTCGTACACGGCGGTGGGGTCATGGACGTGGCTGCCCTCCCAGCCGCCAGCCGACTGGAGGACCAGCCCTTGCTTCGTCCAGTTGACACCGTCGGTCGACGTCGCGAGGCACACCTTGAACTGGGAGGGGCCACCGCAGGAGTAGTAGAGGAGCGACGTCCCGTCGACCTCGATGATGTCGCCCTGCCACACCTGGAGGACGTCCAGGCTCCCGGAGGGCCCGCGGGTGATCGTCGGGTTGCCGGAGTACTTCGTCCAGTTCGTGCCGTCCGACGAGGTGGCCATGCCGAACTGGAAGTTGACGGAGGACGTGGTCCCGTGATAGTACATGGTCCACGACCCGTTCTCGTGGAAGACCACGGGCGCCTGGACGTACGCGGAGTCCCAGGCGGACGCCGTGGGGCTGAGCACGGGGTTGCCGGAGTACTTCGTCCAGTTGACCGCATCGGGGGAGGTGGCGATGCCGATGGAGCCGATCCCGCCCGACGAGCCGGAGTAGTACATGAGGTACCCCGAGCCGGAGGGGTTGGGGATCACGTCCGGGCTTCCGACCCCCGAGGCGTCCCACGACGACGCGGTCCCCGAGAGGACGGGGCTGCTGTCGTAGGTCCAGTTCGTCCCGTCCGAGGAGACGGCCCGGCCGATCTGGCCCGCGCAGGTCGTGCAGGACTGGGCGGTGACGTACATCCAGTACTCGTCACCCACCTTGACCACCTCGCCGCCGGCGACCCGGGCCGCGTAGTACGTGCTGGCCTGGACACGCAGGACGGGGTTCGAGGACCACTTCGAGAAGCCTTGGACGTCGGGGCCGATCGTGATGCCCCCGTCGTCGCCCGCCCGCGCGCCGTCGGACATGGAGCGCGTCACGCCCGTCCCGTAGAGGAAGTCGCCCGCCCGCTGCCCGAGCGTGACGGACGTGAGCGTGGGGGTCACGCTGGTGTTTGGCGCCGCAAGGGTCCCCCGCAGGCGCAGCGCGGGGTAGCTGATGGGGTCGAGGTCGACGGTGCCGCCGATGGCCTGCGGCGAGACCAGCACGCTCCCGCCGGGGCTCAGGAGCGCGAACGTGATACTCCCGCCGGCGCTTGTGTTTACGTCGGCAACCAGGTTCCCCCACCCCCCGAGGGGCGCGCTGAGGTTTCCGGTCTCGAACAACCCGCTCGTCGTGCCGTTGAGCATGAGCGCCCCGCCTTCCGCCTTGAGGCCGGAGAGGTTGGCGCTCGCGAACGCGTTGGAGGCATCGAATGTCAGGACTTCGTGGCCCCGCTCGAGCGCGATCCGGCCGCCGCTCACGTCGACGCCGTCACGCTCGGTGGCGGAGGCGAAGTCGGTCGTGCTCGTCTCGGTGATCGTGGTGTTCACGTAGCCGACGCCGCCCGCGAGCACCACACTGCCCGACGTGACGGTGGAGTTCGTGAGGAGACGGATTGACGGCCCCTCGAGGTCGGTATCGAGGGGCCCGAACGTGATCGCCGCGGCGTCCGTTCCATCGGCGTAGCCGCCAGTGGGGAATATGTAGGCTGCCGCCGGGGCGGGCGCCAGCAACACGGCGGTCACGATCGCTCCCAGTGCGGCGGATGCGCCGCGTAGCCGTTCGATGGAGATCCGTTTCATGGCCACATTCTCCTTCTCTTCACAACGTGCGGAACGCTATCGGCGGCCGGCGCCTTCGGGACGCGCCGTCGCCTCATCGCGGGGGAAAACATGGCGCCGCCGCCGGGACAGCTCGGTGGTGACCTGGCCGAGGGCCACGAGACGCGTGACGGTTCGTGAGGTGGCGCCGAGCGAGCGATCGCCGCGCCGCGCGAGGTCGGAGAGGGCGATTCCGGGCTGCTCGCGCACGAGCGATAGCACCTGGCGGTCGCCGGGCGTGAGCCCGTACGTCTCCAGCTCGAGCGGCGCGTCGCCGACGTGGTACGTCGTGTAGGCTCCGACGCGCATGGCCCGGACGATGCCCGCCTGCTCGAGCGCGCGCAGGTGCCAGATGGCGGTACCGTGCGAAATGCCGACGCGGCGCCGGAGCTCGCTGAAGTGGATCCCCGGGTTCTCCTTGATCACCTGGTGGAGCGCGCCCCGGTTGAAGTGGTCGAGGAGCGAGTCCTTTCGCACCCGCGGGTACACATGGCCGACGATGGCGGTCAGCAAGAAACTCCGCGAGCGCGCGGAGGCGGCGGCGCCGAGCAGGATGAGGAGGCCGGCGCTGAGGGCCAGCAACGGCCCGAGCGGGGTCGCGGGCGGAGGAGCCACGACCCAGAAGTCACGGAAGACGATCCCTTGGCCGTCTTCGGTCTCGTAGAGCACGACAATCCGGTGCTCGCCGGGCGCAAGGTCTGTGAGACGCAGCATCTCTCCGTAGCCTGCGGGCTCGCCGTCAACGAGCCAAAGGGGCGGCTGCTGGGCGGCGGCGCCCGGTGGGTAGCCAAGGGAGAATGTGGTCGCGGAGTCCGCCGTGGATTCGCGCACGCTCGGCTGCCCGGTTGAGGGAACAGGGCCGGCGGACGCCGTCACGACGACCCGGAAATCGTTGCTGGCCACACACGCGCGCTGGTTGCTCTGGACGGAGCAGGCCTCGAGCCGGAACGCGACGGCACCGGTCCACTCGGGATCCGTGGCGGCCACGCCGAGCCATGTGCCGTTGACGAAGAGCGCGGGATCCGTGCGGTTCGTCGTGGGGGGGCGGAGGACGCGGACCGTCCAGTAGTCGGCGCCCGAGCCCGCGTCGAACGCGAAATGGTCGGAGAGGTCGAGCGCCCGCTCGTCGAACGAGCCTGCCTCGACCGACAGGTCGGGGACGGGCGCGAGGACGTGCGGGGAGGTGGGCCCCCCGCCGGCGGCGGCGGCAGCCGCCAGCACGAGGAGGAGCGAGCCGAGACCGGCCAGCGAGCGGGGCGAAACAGGTCGCACGGGGATCTTCCCCCCTGCCGGCGCGACACGCCCGGGCGATGCACCCATGCGTGTGGCTACGGCAACCAAGGGGTATTGGGTTCGGTGGACGACGCGTGCAAACTACATTTAAGCGTTGGGGGTCTCGCGGCACCGGAATCGTGGTGCGCACGAGCGATGCGGTCGGCTCATTCGTTCCATGCGGCGCCTCCGCCCGCGCCGTTATCTTCAAGAGGGGCGGCGCCCACCGCTCCCCCCGATGGATCTGCCGGGGTGGGCGCGGCATCCGTACTCGTTCTTGCGCTACCTCGTGCCGGGGTTCTACCTCCTCGCGCTTGGCGGCGCATTCTTCCCAGGGCCCCTGTCGGGGGCCATGTTCGACAACTGGGTCATGCAGCGCCACGAGGGCGTGGCGATCATCTTCCTCCTCTCATGGGCGCTCATGCTCGGCGTCATGATGCACTTGGCGTACCGCGTGCTCCGCGCGACGGTTCTGGGCCCTCCGGAGGCCGCGCCGGAGGCGCTGCGCGGGGCGCTGCTGCGTGCCGGCGTGCCCGCCGACAGGCTGACGCGCGACCAGCTGCGTGCGGTCTTCGAGGCGACGGCGGCCGAGCGCGGCCTCGCGTCGCGAGCCGCACCGGCGGGCGAACCGGTGGCCCTCGAGCTCGGGTACACCGCGTGCCTGGCGCTTGCAAGCGCCGGCGGGTTCCTCGCGGCGGGCCAGGGAGGGGGCGCGCTCGTGTCTGACAACTGGCACGAGGCGCAGGGGGCCGCCTTCCTCGCGGCGGCGGTGTTCTTCGCCGCGTCCCTGCGGTGGCGCGAGCGCCAGATCGCGCTCGTCGAGCTCGCGGCGTTCCCGGTCGAGGACCCGGAGTTGGTGGCGGCGGCCGCGCGCGCCTGCCAGCGGATCTGGGGGCCGCCGCCTGCCGGTTGACGAGGAACCGGCACCGCGGCCGCCCCGGCCCTTGGACGTGCGTCCACGAGGGCGGAGATCATTTCCGTCCTTCCTGAAAGGACAAATTATATAGTAATTGTCCTTCATTGAAGGACGAATGCGCGAGATCCTCCGGCAGAAGGTCGTGGATTCGCTCGCCTGGACGCCGCCCCGCCTCACCCGGCGCGATGTTCACGTGCCGGACGTGCCGGGCCGTGCAGTTGCCGTCATCGGGCCGCGCCGCGCGGGCAAGACGACGTTCCTGTGGCAGCTGCTGTTGGAGCGGATGGCCCGGGGCACACCGCGGGAGCGCCTCCTGTACCTCAGCTTCGAGGACGAGCGCCTAGCCGGAATCGAATCCTCCCACCTGCAGACGGTCGTGGACGAGTACTATGCGCTCCACCCCGGCCTGCGCGACCAGAGGCGGACGACGTGGTTCCTCGACGAGATCCAAGCCGTCCCGGGTTGGGAGCGCTTTGCCCGGAGGATCATGGATTCGGAGCGGATCGAGCTCTTCCTGTCGGGTTCGTCCGCCCGGCTCCTCTCGCGCGAGGTCGCAACCAGCATGCGGGGGCGCGCGGTCGAGGCGCTCGTCTACCCCTTCAGCTTCCGCGAGTTCCTCCGGCACCGGGGGCGGGAGCCGGACCGGCCGGCCAGGCGGCTTCCCAAGGCGGGGCGGTCCGCCCTGCAGCGGGACCTCCAGGAATACCTGCAGAGCGGTGGGTTCCCGGAGGTCCAGGGCCTCGGGGCCCGCGACCGGGTGGATGTCCTGCGGGGACTCGTGGACGTCGCGCTCCTGCGCGATGTGATCGAGCGCCACCGTGTGACGCACCCGGTCGCGTTGCGCTCCATGGCGCGGCATCTGCTGGCCAACGCCGCGGGGCTGTTCAGCGTAAACCGGTTCTACCGCGACCTCCGGTCGCAGGGAATTCCCGTGGCGAAGGACACGCTCCACGCGTACCTGGCCCACCTCGAGGACGCGTTCCTCGTGCGCTCGGTCCCGGTGGCCGCAGCGTCGGAGCGGCGCCGGATGGTCAATCCCCGGAAGGTCTTCCCCATAGACCCCGGGCTGCTCCCGGTCTTTGACCGGACGGGCCGCGCCAACCTCGGCCACGCCCTCGAGACCGCGGTCTTGCTGGCGCTGGACCGTCGGGGCGCCCACGTGTCTTACGTGCGGACCCGCGGCGGGCGAGAGGTGGACTTCCTGGCACGCTACCCGGGGGAGGGGCTTTCGCTCATCCAGGTATGCGCGCAGGCGGAGGGCGAGGCCCTCGAGCGGGAGTTGCGAGCCCTCCAGGAGGCCGCGCGGGAGCACCCGCGGGCGACCTTGCACCTCATCACGCTGGAGCCGGGACCGGTGGAGGTACCCGCGGGCGTCGCGCTCCACCGGGCATGGGAGTGGCTCATGGACGCGCCAGGGGCGTGATGCTGGCGGGCGCCCGCCCGCGCCTATGGCGGCGGGCCGCGCCCCCCGTCGGGACGGCGGGCGCGCCGCCGCGCGAGCGCAAAGAGCGTCCCCGCCGCAAGAGCTGCCATCATAAGCGCAAGCGCGAGGAGGTCTGCGCCCGCCGGAATGGTTGACGGAGCGGCCGGCGGGAGCGGCGGCGGTCCCTCGAGCGGAGGCCCGCCGGTCGGCACCAGGGATTCCTGCGAGCGGACGAGTACCGTGATGTTCGTAAAGTTCTCTCCGTCCATGTCGTCACGCACAACAAGGCAGAGCACGATGTCCCGCTCCGCGTCGGTCGCGAGGCCCGCCGGCCCCTCCTGCGAGATCGTCAAGGAGGCGTTCGAAGAGAGCGGACCCTGGCCTTCGCCGCAAAGCGACCACTCGTAATGGATCTGCGACGCGCCGTCGTCGTGTGCCGATGCCATGATCCGGATGCTGCCGTTGACCAAGACGACGAACCCCGCGGGGTCGGATTCGATGGCGACGGCGGGGGCCTGGTTGACGCGCACGGTGGTGCGCGCCGTCACGGTGGCCCCGTCTTCCTCCGAGACGGAGACCTCGATGACGGAGGGGCCCCGCTCGAGGTCGGCCACGGCTGTTTCCCACTGTGCGCCCCACCGGTCGGGCGTGGAGGCCAAGAGCGTGAGCGGGCGCCACGGGCCGAACGTCGCGTCGTGCGGTCCTTGGACCCTGTAGGCGGCTGCGCCCGCGCTTAGGTTCAGCCCCCGTTGGGCGACACCCTGCGGGCTGCCCTCGTGGGCAGACACGGAAAGGGTCACGGGCGAAAGGGGAAGGAGCCTTGATCCGTCGGGGAGCACGGACTCAATGACCGGCGGCCTCGAGTCAAACCGAATCTGGAAGGGGTCGGACACGAAGACCTTGCTGCTCGCGTTGTTCGAGGCGCGCCACTGCACCCAGTTGCGGTCACCCTCCGCGTACACGAAGTCGCGGACCGAGAAGCGCCGGCCGTAGCTCTCCTCGATTTCGCCGGTGTCCCGATTGTAGCGGACTGTCTCGAGGCACCCCCCCCACACCAGACCGCCGGGGGGCACGCCGGGGACGGGCGGGCACCATGGGGTCCACGGGCCGAACCCGAAGAGGCCCGCGTTCGACACTCGGTATTCGATGGACGAGCGGTTCAGTTCGCTCGGACCGGTGCGAATCCAGATGGCCGGCGTCACGTTCGAATCGCTGACCCAATCGCTGGGGCCAGGGTAGGGGTCGTGGAAAGTCACGTCCGCCGTGTCCACCCGCAGGTGGAAGATGCGCGACTCGCCAGGCCCGTTCCCCACGCGGTCCCACGCGCGCCACAGGATGTTCGACAGGTCCCCCTCCGGGAGGCTCACGAGTGCCCGCGCGACGACCTCGCCCGCGGACTGTCCCGGCTCGGCGGCCGCCCGGTACCAACGCACGAAGGGCGCCCCGTCGTACTCGGTCGAGTACTCGATGCGCGCGGGGTCCACGCCGGAGGCGTTGTCGAAGACCTGGGCCGCGAGGATCGCGGGCGACGAGGTGATCCACTCGGCCTCGCTAGGGAAGGGAGCGCCGAAGGAAGGCACGTCGGCGTCGATGTTGAACGTGAACCGGTAGGGAGCCGCAAGCAGCGGCGCGAGTGGCCCCTCGATGCGGAACGCCACTTCGGCGCCGCGGCGCGTCGCGGCGCCCGCGACGACCGAGGCAGCGAACGGCCCTCCCATCTCGGGCGCCGCGACGGTGGTCCCGTCTAGGTCCACCGCCCAGGTGCTTCCTGCCGTGGGGACAGGCACCGTGGGTAACGCCGCGAACGCGAGCCGCAGTCCTGTGAAGTTCACCTGCGCGCCGCCCCGGACCCAGCCGCCGTCGGCGAGGACGCGACCCTCAGATTCCGAGTGCAGCGGCCCCTCGATGCGCAGCGACGGCGCGAAGAGGGCGGCCCGCGGGTTGAAGGCGCGCTCTTCGGGGTTGCCGCCGACCCACCGAGCTTCCAGCCCAAACAGCCGGTCGTGCGGCAGCGACCCGTTGAAGCGGACCGGGACAGAAACGAACCAGTAGGCCCCGTCGAAGCCGTCGCCGTGCATGATCGAGGAGGGGCCGTCGATGGCCAGGTCCTCAGGCGAGGAGGAAGTGGCGGCGGAACCGCTCTGCGAGATGTCGACGTAGAGGGAGCGGGTGAAGTTTGTGAGGCTGATTCGCAAGGTCGACGTGTCCGCCACCGTCCGCCACCCCGCGACGTGGATCGTGTAGTTGCGGTACGCGGGCAGCACGATGCCGCCCGGGTCGGTGTCGATCCAGATGCGGTAATGGTCGCGCAGCGCTTGCGCCGCGGTGAGCACCGCCACGAAGCCCGACCCGGCGGCGCCGGCCGCGCCGTCGGTCCCGTAGAATCCGATGATGATGTCGCGGCGGCCATCGCCGTCGTAGTCCGACTGGAGGTTGAGGCGCAGCCCGCCGCCCGCCGGGCTCGCGTGGGAACCGTTGACCCCGACCTCGCGCGTGAGCGTCGGCTCCGCCGACGAGCTGCCGCTGCAGAGGCGCTCGCCGTTTCGGCTGCACCCGTATTCGAGGAAAACGTCGACCCGGATTCGCCCCTCCGTCGAGGAAACGGAGTCATACGAGGCGAGCGCAAGGTCCGACCTGCCGTCGCCGTCGATATCCCCCGCCTGCAGCACCACGGGCCCGTCCGCCCGGTCAAGCGAAGGGGAGCGCAACGCGACGAACTCCCTCGCCTCGAAGGGCGTCCCCGCGGGCGTCCAGTACCGGATCTCGATGGCGAGGCCGCTTGAGTTGTCGGACCCCGACCCCCGTCGGACACCCACGACTCCAGCGAGGTCCGGGTGGCCGTCGCCGTCGAAGTCCCCGACCGCCACATCGGTGGCGTTGAACCAGAACGCGTACGGCTCCGAGGCCGCCGGCCCGGAGACGCTGCCATTGTAGACCGTGATCCGGCCCTGGTGCGTTTCGAAACCCTCGGCGTGGCGGGGCACCCAGGTCACGATGTCCGCGAGCCTGTCCCCGTCGAAGTCGGGGGCCGCAAGGAACCGCGGCACGCGCTCGGGGCTAGGGGCCGTGCCGACGTCCGCGGCACTCCACGTCGAGGGAGCCTGGAGGCCGCCTGTCGCGTTCGTGGGGAACAGGGAAAACTCGGTCGTGGCGGAGGTGCCCGTCTGCGAGGTCCTGCCATTGACGGCTTCGCCCAGGACCGAGGGGCGCCCGTCGGGGCGGGTCGGCCCGATGAGGTAAATCGAGGTGGGCCCCGGCCGCGGATAGGGCGGGTTGGGCAGCCGGCTCATGTCCCGGGTGGTCAGCGCGAGCTGCGGGTGGCCGAAGGCAAGGACCCCATCGTCCTGCATCGCGGCGCCGCATAGGGGCGGTACTTGGCCGTCAGGAATCTCGTTGCATGTGGAGCCCGCCCGGTACCACCCCGCGACGTCGTGGCGGCCGTCCGCGCTCGCGTCCACCCCCGTGGGCCGCCTGTCCGCCGCCGCCGCAGTGGAGGTGTCGCTCAGCCCGTCCGGTAGCCCCCCATACGTGTGCGGGAGCCAAGGCGCGTGCGGGTCGATGCCCGAGCGCGTCCCGTTGAAGAGGGCGTAACCATGCGTGTACCCGTCGAAGCCCCGCCACACTAACAGGTCGTCGAACCCGTCGCCGTTCACGTCCCCGGGCGCCATGAAGAGCTGCGGGCTCAAAGAGGCGTTGCGCGCCGTCTGGATGACCTGCCACCCCGGCGCGTCGACGGTGAGCCCCGCGCCCTCCTCGGCCGCAACGGGAGGCGGGGTGATCGTTGCCAGAAAGAGGACACACACGGCTCCGGCTTGTGCGCGGCCGGCCCGCATGGCCAACGCCTGCGTGGGGGCTCGCATAGACCTTTTGGTACGGGCCACGCAGGAACCTCACGTCCCGCCGCCATCGCGGGCGGCCCGATGGATGGCCGCCGCGGGGACAACGCCCTCGCTCCGGACCTGCAACAGGCGTCGGACGGCAGCTGGCCGTCTGGGCTACGCGGGGGCTCGCCGCGCGCGCCGCACAGCGCCCACGAGCAGCACCGTGGCCCCGAGCGGCACCACGAGGTCGGCAAACTCCGGGATCTGGTTCTCCGCCGCCTGCGTGTTATTCGTCGTGGCCGCAAACGAGCCGTTGCCGTTCGGGTAGCGGCCCCACATGCCGCCAGGCGTCGAGGTGGGGAGCTCGACGGAGTCGACGTAGGTCGTGTTGTTTCCCTGCGCGGTCGCCCCCGCCGAGCAATTGGAGCACCAGAGGCTCAGGTAGTAGGTGCGCCCGCCTCCGGAGTAGATGAGATCCATGTCTATCACCACGTACCCACTGGAGTCCGTTGAACCGACCAGCACGATCTGCTCCACGAAGTACTTGTTCTGGGGCGGGTTCGTCCGCCAGATCTCGATGCCCATCTGCGACGGGCTCGACAGGCTCACCTGCGTCCCCAAGGTGTGGTACAGCTCGACCCACCCCGCGTTGAAGTCCATCTCGTTGATGACGACTTGGTTCTGGCCCCGGCTCCCGGGCGAATACGGCAGCACGCGGACGTCCCGCGGCGCGGTGTCGGAGGTGTAGCTCGTCTCGAACGGCTCGGCCGTCCGAATCCCCCGCGGCTCCGCGACGGAAGCGCGGACCGTCGCGGGGGTGGTCGCGTTGCGCCCGATGTCCACGGCGACGAGGCCGTCGAAGGCCGCGCCGGGAGAGAGGTCCACGGGGGCGGTGAGCGCAAGGCGGGCCAACCCGTCCGGGTCAACCGCCCCGACCGCGACGGGGCCTCCCGCTAGGTCGTCGGGGTCGACGATGCCCTGCGTCGCGAGGTCGCGGTAGAGGGAGACGGTGCCGAGCTCGCCGGGCGCCAGCCCGGAAATCGCGACGTGGAGCCCGACGAGCGAAACGGTGCGTTTGTTCGTGGACGGGGCCGCGACCGAGAACGAGAGCAGGGGGATGTGGAGGTCGCCCTGGTAGGCGATACGCACGCCGCCGGCGGACTCCGTGAAGAGGAGCCGCTCGCCGCCCGTGCGCGTGGAGGAATCGTGGGCGGCCGTGTCGTCGTGTCCGCCGTCGGGGGCCTCCAGGTGGAAGAGGTAGCGCACGGGGCCGCACGGCCCGCCACAGAGGTCGTCGGAGCGCAGCTGCGCCTCCATCTTGGAAGAGCCGAAGGCGACCGAGAGGGGGGAAGGGCGCTCGTCGAAGGCGCCGGCGGTCGCGTTCCACAGCCCGAGGGTGGAGCCGACGGCCACCGGCGTGCGGCCCCAACCGCCGCCGGCGCCGCGGACGCGGGCAAACGCGTCGATGCCCATGCCGGGGAATTGCTGCCAGCCAGTGGAGGGCGACCCGTCGGTGTCCACGTAGAGCGTGGCCGTGTCGCCGCGCAAGGGGCCGGGGCCGCCCGGGACGCCGGCGCCGGGCGCCGATGGGGGACCGGGCCGCACGGGGGGCCTGGGCGGCGCGAGATCCTGTGACCCCATGATCGAGCCGGCCGTCTCCAGGTAGAATGACGCCAAGCCGGCCGCAGGCTCGACGAGCGCCCGCGACGCGGTGATGTCGACCGCCGCGTGGGCCGCACCCGCCGGGTTCGAGGCGTTCGGGGAGACGCCGCCGATCCCTCGCGTCGCGTCGCCGGCGGGGTCGGGGTCGAACGGCGCCCACGGGGCCCAGTCGGCGAACGCCCCATCGATCCGGATGGCCGAGGGGACGAGGCCCACGTAGGAACGCGCGAAGGCGAGCGGCGGGAGCGCGGATATGTGGCCCGACGCGCCCTCGGGGGCGCCGGAGGTCGACACCCCGACCCCGGGGGTCGCGACCAGGCGCAGCGCCGCTCCGTCCGCCGGGCCCCAGGCGCGTCCCCACACCTCGAGCGTGCGCCCCCCCTCGGTGGGCGAGAGGCGCGTGGACGAGCCGTTTCCAAGCGGGAGCGTGAGGGTCTCGCCGGCCGATGCGCGGGCCGACACCTCGACCCGCTCGGCACCGTGCACCAGGTGTGAGATTTCCACGCCACCGCCGTCGCCCTCGACTAGGAGCGAGACGGAGTCAAGCGACATGTCGAAGTGGACCGCACGCGTGCGCAGGGTGAGAAGCAGGGATTCGTCGTCCGTGGGCAGGACCGCGGGGGCCTCCGCCTCCTGCTCGACGGAGACGGCGCCGGGCAGCGTCGTGAAAACGACGTCGGACACGTCGAGGTGGCCGTCCGAATCTTGCGCCAGCAGCAGCAGGAACGGACGGGGCGCGACCGGACCCGCGCGAAGGGAAGACAGCGGGACGGCTACCTCCAGCTGGTTCAGGGAAAAGGCCGCCCGGACGGCGCCCGTCTGGAAGAATGACGATGGGTCGGCGCGGTCGGCGGCGGCGCCCGCGAAGGCCTTGAGGCTGGTCGTCCGCAGGGAGCCGCTGTCGCCGGACACCTCGACGAGGAAGTCGGCGCCGAGCCCGAAGGCGGAGAACCCCGTGGACGCGGATCGGTCGGAGTCGATGAGCACGCGGAGCGTGTGGGCGATGGGTGACGAGCCGTCCGACGATGCGAAGAGCGAGGAGCCCTGCACGGTCTGCGCGTAGAGGTAGAGGGCCTCGTCGTCGGCGACGGCGGCGTAGCCGACGATGTTGACCGACGAGCCCGCAGCTTGGTCCGAGACCGCATCGGGGTACGGGCGCACGGATGACCAGTCCGAGAAGTCGCCGTCGATGACGATGGCGGGAGAGGAGAGGACGGTCACGCCAAGCAGGGGCACGAGGAGAGCGACCGCGACGAGGAGCGCGGCCACCACGACCGCGTGGGTCTGGCGGGAGCGGCGCCACCGGGCGGCGTGCACGGCGGAGGGGTAGGGGGCGACCCCGTTGACCCGGCCACCGTTCACCCGGCCACCGTTCACCCGGCCGCCGTTCACCCGGCCACCGTTCACCCGGCCGCCGTTCACCCGACCGCCGTTCACCCGACCGCCGTTTACCCGACCGCCGTTCACCCGACCGCCGTTCACCCGGCCCGCGCCGAGCGGCACGCCGTTGGCCGCGGCCTTGTTCGGCCGCGCCCCGTTCGCGAGCCCCTCCAGCCCCGGCACGCCCGCGGCGGGGGCTACCCGGACCGCGTCGTTGCCCGCCCGGGCGTCCGGCGGGTGGGCGGGCGCACCGTCGGCCACGGGGAGGAGCGGGCTCAACTTTTCGAAAGGGCCGACGTGGGGGGACTCCTCGGGGCGCCGGCGCGACCGGAACCCCCGGCGAAGGCCAGTCGCTATTTGGTCCGCCCAGGATCCCACGGGTCTGCCCCTCGCTGGCTAAGGGGTGCGGGGAATCTATACTTGAAGCGCGCGCTGCCGGGTGGCCTTCCTGAGAATGATGACCGCCGGCCACGATGCCGGGCGGGGCCCTCCCCGGCCCGGCTCCCGCTAGGACGGCACCCCATCGATCGCCACCGCATCCCCTCTGGCTGACAGTCGATGCATGCCGCAAGGTCTTATAGGATGCGGATGGGGGCGCGGCGCCGGCGGCATCGCGGCCGCGGGCATGAGCCATCGCGGCTACCGCAGGACGCCCCGTTTGCCGCAGTGCGGGCAGGCCACGGCGAGCGGCCGCCTGCCCGCCGCTTCGAATTGGTGGCGGCAGGTAGGGCACCGGACGAGGCTCACGGCCGCCACGGAGCCGGTGGCCAGCGCGGCGGGCGGAGCCCGCGGCGTGGCCTTCGCCGCAGGCCGCGGCGTCCAAGGCTCCCCGACGGCCGGCCGCGCCTGGGGCTCGGGCGCCGACTCCTCCTCCCCCGCCTCGGCGGGCGCCCACTCGTCCTCCGCTGACGGCTCCCCGACCGGCCGGTGGGCTTCGCCCATCATGGCCATGACCGCCTCGACCCCCGGGTTCCTGGCGGATTCGCCCGCCTCGGGGGCGCCGAGGCCCGGCTCGCGGCCAGGCGCTGCGCCGCGGTCGCCGTCGGCCGGCGCCTCGAGGGGGTAGATGCGGTAGGTGGCCCAGAGCCCTACGACCCCGAAGCCGACGCCCGCCACCCACATGGCGAGCCCCGGGGTCCCGGCGAAATACGCGACCGCGAGGAGCAGGAAGCCCGCGGCCAGCAGGTGGTGGAACGGGGCGCTCCGGGGGCGGCCCGAGGACTCCTGCTCGATCCGCGGCCGGCGCACGCCGAGGTAGTAGGCGACGACGAGGGGGACCAGCAGGAGGAGCGTCGATCCCGCCGCCGAGAAGCGCTCGAAGCGCACATCGGGGGCCGCGGCCGCTGGAGGAAGCGGCGCCACGTACGTCTCGGTATGCACGACGACGGACCCGCCGGGGACCCGGGGCGTGCGCGCCTCCCCGGAGGACGCGCCGAACGAGGAGAACCCGGCGGCCACCACGATCGTCCGCTCCCGCACCCGCTCGCCCGCCTGGAGGCCTGGGTAGGCGGCAGACAGCGCCCCGCCGCCGACGAGCGGAATGTCCGCGTCCTTGGCAGCCCACGATCCGCTCAGGATCACCTTCAGGTGCGCCGGGGCGCCCGAGTCGACGGCCTCTCCGGCTAGCCCCCGCTGCTCCTCGACGCGCACGGCCGTGATCTCGAAGTTGCGGACGACGAGGACGTTGCGCTCGAGCTGCGCGTCAACGCCCGACTGGTATGCGCTGTACTCGGGCTCGTCGACCGTCCCGCTGCCGTCCGCGTCGATGGACGCGCGCAGCCGGGCGGCCGAGGTGGGCGCGAAGTCCCACGTGATGTACCCCCCGCCCCCGTCGAGGACGGTGTAGAACTCCGCCGTCACGTTCACGTCGGCCCCCTCGTTGGCCGCGCCCGCCTCCAGCGCGGGGGGCACGAGGGAAAGCGCGGCCATCAGAGCGGCGCTTGCAAGGGCGGCCCATCGGCCCAGCCGCATCCAGCGGTCCAGGGGGGTGGGCTCGGCCTCCGCAGCCTTCCCGGGGGCCCGCCGGCGCAGAAGACGCACGGCCTTCGGTCGTGGCGATGCGGTATTCAAGGTTGGCGTCCGGCTCGCCCGCCCGGAGAGAGTTATCCGACGAATCGGGCGGATCGACCCCCCGGACACGGCGGCCGGGCAACCGACCGGAAGCCTGCGGGGAACGGACGCGAAAGACGGAAATGGGCATCGGCCCGCCCGGAGGGCGGGCGCCCATCCTGGCTCGCTTCATCCCCGCCGACGTGATCGACCGCGAGCTGGCGCGCAGCCGGCGTGTCCGCGAGTTCGAGCGGCGCTCCGGGTGGCTGCCGGCGCTCGCAGCGGCCGCCGCGTTCGTCGGCCTCCTCTGGTGGGGTCTGCCCTGGGCGCTCGTCGGCGCCGGAGCCGCCGGGGGAGCGGCGCTCCTCGGTGTGTGGCTCCGGCGCTGGGCCCTCGACCGGGGTCGCGACCTCGGGGGGAAGTGAGGGCGCCGCTATCCGTCGAGGCGCATGACGAACTCGTCGACCGGCGGCCCGCCTCCCAACGACTCGCCTTTCCTCGCCTCCACACGCACGAAGCCGCACTTCTCGAGGACGCGGATCGACGCGAGGTTGTGCTGCGCGACCAGCGCGGAGAGAGGGCGCGCGTGCTCCACCCGGAGGAAGTCCTCCAGCGCCCGCGTGGCGACCCCCTTCCCCCAGAAGTCCCGGCCCAGCCAGTAGCCGACCGTGCGCCGGCCCTCGAGCTCGAAGCTGCCGATGTTCCCCGCGAGCTCGCCGTTGTAGAGGACCGAGCGGACCACCACGGTGGGGTCGCGCCGGATCTTCTCCCAGTGCGCCTTGAAGGCCTCGGCCTCACGCGACGGGAACGCCGCCATCGCCGCCGCCTCCGGGTCGGCCTGGTGTCGGAAGAACGCGGGCAGGTCGGTGTCGGCGACCTCACGGAGGACGACGTGGGGGAGCATCCGGGCCGCCTCCCCTCAGCCGTTCCCGGATGATAACGCCTACGCGTTTCGTTGCCCGCCCCGCAGACCGTCCGGCGGCCGGTCGCGCGCCCCCCGGGGGGGCCGACCGCCTCAAGGCGGCATGGACGTGTCCGTGGGAAGGTACCCCGCGTACGCCGCGTCCACCGAGGCTCGGATCTCCTGCAGGCTCTGCCCGTCGGCCTGTCCGCGATTCACGCGCAGCGCGATGTCCACGCACACGTCGCACTGCGAGCCGTGCTCGTCGAACCCGGTGCCGTCGGGCTTCACGAAGCAGTCGCGGTTGTTGTCGTGGCCGGAGTGCGTCCCGCACCCGCAGTAGCAGGGGATCCACTGGAGGCTTTCCCCGGCGTCCGAGTGCGCGAACGTGTAGGCGGCTTCGACGTCTGCTGTGCGGTGCGCGTAGGCGGGCATCGCGGGGCCGGATCCCGGGCCCGCCGACAGGACGGCATACGCCACGCCCGCCATGAGCAGCGCCGCCGCGGCCGAGGCTCCCGCGCGGCGCAGGGCTGTCCGCTGCCGGCGCGCACGCAGCGCCTTCGGCTCATGGCGGCGGGCTGGGTCGCCGGGACGCGCAGCCGGAGGCATGGGTGGGTTTCACGTGGGCCACGGTAGTTCAACGATGGGTTCGTACCTCATTTACGCGGGCGGGGCGCCCGTGGCCCATGGGGCCGGTCCGAGGGTCGGTGGCGCCCCCCTCGGTCCCTGAGTATGCAGGCCGGTCGCGATGGGGATGAGCGCCACCCCCGCGGGACCCGGCGGGGGCCCGGGCACCCCGACGAGCGCGTCGAGTGGGCACCATCAGCCCCGGTCGTGGCGCCGACGATCGCGGACTCCGATGGCGACCAGTCCAGTTGCCGCTAACGCCGCTACGGCGCCCGAGGCGGGGAGGAAACCACCGCCCGGCGCATTGGGAGTGCCCGGATCCTCAGGAGGCCCCTGGTAGCGGTACGAGATGAGTTCGAACGTCGTGGGGTCGCCCGCGCGGGTGTCGATGACCATGATGGTGCTCCCCACTACATCGCTGAACCAGAACTCGAGCGTGGCATTCTTGATCACGAACACCTCGAACGTCCCCGCCGTGACCGTCTTGTTGAGCCGGCTCGGGACGCTGAACGTCGTGGATAGCGTCGTCGTCTTGTCGACCGGGTATCCCGGGACCGGGTTCCCGTCGACCGTGTTCTCCGTCTGCTCGCGGACCGAGGAGAGGACGCTCCACGAGTTGCCTGCCGCAAGCGGATAATGCTGCAGCTCGATCGGCGGGTCGTAGGTCTGGGTCGAGTTGATGTGGAGGTTGATGTTGTTCCCGCCGGCCTTCGGGGCGATGACCGCGTCGAAGGCAAGGCTCTCCTTCACCGTCCGGAGCGTTGCCGCGTCGAGGTAGGTATACCCCGACATCGTGACGGGGCCGGCGTACGTACCGTCATCGTAGGTCCCGCTGCCCGTGCTGTCGCCCGCCCATACCGTGTACGTCGACCCGCCCACGGCGAGCTGCCGCGTGCCGGTGATCGTCGTGTTGATTGTCCCTGTGATCGCAGGCGACTCGAACGAGTACCTCCAGTAGTCGCCCACGTTGTAGGTCGGCGACTCTCCTTCCGCGGCCACTGGGGCCGGGACGAGCAACAGCAGGCCAATCAGAGGGACAATCGGAATGCGCTTCATGGGATCGCCAACCCCGAGGAACGGCACCCATCCGTTATGAACGCTCGCGTCGGTCCGCTGACGAAACCGCAGGCGCGATGGAGGTCTTTTGCGCCTGTGGCGGGGCGAGCGAGCGGAGGCCGCAGGTCGCGGCCGCTGGCCGGTTCTGCGGCTCGGCGGCCGGCGAGCGCGCGCTCACCGCGCGCCCCGCCGCCGGGCCACGGCGGCGGCCGCGCCGAGGGCGAGGGCCACCGCGAGCAGGCCCGCTCCCGGCGTGGAGGGAGGCTGCTCGGGGGGCTCCGCTGGAGGCAGCTCATGCACCGTGACCGTCCACTCTACCGAGACGCTCGCCCCCTCCGTGTCGGTCGCGACGAACCGGACGGTGTGCCCGCCGACGGGGATCATCCCTCCCACCGAGTAGTTCCCCCCGGTCATTCCCGTCGGGCGGCCGTCGAGGAGCCACTGGTACTCGAGGGGGTCGCCGTCCGGGTCGGTCGCGGACGCCGAGAGCTCAGTCCGCTCTCCCGCGGCCAGCGAGAGGCTGCCTGGAGCCGGATGCGACACCGAAAGCGCTGGAGCCGCGTTGGTCGCTGTGATGTTCCACCGGTGGCTCGCCTTCAGGCGGTTGGCCGTGGCCCACACTTCAACCGTGTGGCCCCCGGGAGCAAGGTCCGTCACCCGGAGGGTGGCCTCCGTGGCGCCTCCGGCCCGCGTCCCGTCGACGAGCCACTCGAATGCGATGGGGTCGCCGTCCACGTCGACGGCGGAGACCGCAAATTCCTGGGTCCCGCGGTGCGACCGCGTGAGCGAGCCGCCCGCGGGCGCGGGCACGAGGGCCGGCGCGGTGTCGGTCGACTCCACGAACCAAATCGTCTCAGCCGTGGCCGTCCCGTCGCTCACGACCACGCGGATGTCGTGCGGCCCCACACGCAGCGGGCCCACGGAGATCGACGGCCCGGCGGCAGTCCCCTCCGCGCCGTCCACCCACCAGGCATACGACAGCGGGTCGCCGTCGTCGTCCGTGGCGGCCACCGCAAACATGGTGACCGCCCCATGGGAGACCCGGACGGCCGCCTCGACCGGGTCCGGCACGAGCGAGGGCGCCGTGTTCGTGAGGACGAGGAGCCAGAAGAAGCTCGTCGAGGCGTTGCCGTCCGAGACGGTTAGCCGCGCGGAGTGGTTGCCGGGTGGCAGGCCCGCGACCGTGAGCGACGCGGACGTCCCCTCGCGGGGGAGGCCGTCGACCTGCCACGATAGGACAAGCGGGTCGCCGTCGGGGTCGTCCACCGTCGCGGAGAGCGTCAGCGGCTCGCCGTGGGGCGCCGTTACGGGCGAGGCTGGCGAGGGGCCAGTGATTACCGGGGGACGGTTGATGTGGTAGACCACCAGGCCCACCGGGAGCGTTGCCTCGAGCCCCGAGGGGTCGGTGGCGCGGGCGGTGGCGTTAAAGTTGCCGTGAGTTTCGTTGTCGGGCGGGTGGACGGCGAAGCAGCCGGTGCCGCAGGGGGTGGAGGCAAACCCGGCGGGCAGGTCGAGCTGGTAAGTGAGCACGTCCCCGTCCACGTCGGAGAAGGCCGACGAGACGTTGAGCGGCCCCGAGGAGTGGCCCTGGTCCCAGAGCAGGTAACGCCGCTCGCCGTCGCTCACGGGCGCGTCGTTCACCGGCAGGACTGTCAGCGAGATGATCACCTCGGCGACTTGCCCGGAGTAACCATCCCCCGCCGTGACGCGGACCGTGGCGTTGCCGAACGCGTCGCGCGCGGGCGAGAGGTTCAGGAAGGAGAGCGAGAACGACGTGGAGAGGGGCAGCAGGCCGCCGATGACGCCCGCGCCGAAGAACATAGTGTCGCCTTCGGCGTCGTAGAACCAGCCCGACACGTTGTAGACGACCGAGCCGTCCTCGTCCAGCGTCACGTTGAGGGGGCCCTGGAGGGCGACCGGGGGGATGCCGGGCAAGCGCACGAGCACGCTATAGGAGGCGACGGCGGAGAAGATGTCCTGCGGCCCGAAGAGTATGTGGATCGAGAGGAACAGCCGCTCTCCGGCCGGGACGGTGGATGGGATCCGCAGGAACAGGTCGAAGCCGCCAGCCACGCAGCCCCCACAGAACATGGAGCTGCGGTCCTCCTCGTTGTTCGCTGCGGCGATCGGCATCCCGTCGGCGGTGTAGAGGACGGCCTCCACCTCCAGCAGCATGTAGCCGCTGCGGGATGTGCCGTCGTTGTACAGCGTGCCGCCCAGGGAAACGTTGATGGGGACGCTTGTCCCCGTCGCGTTGAACGTGTACCAGTCAACGAGGTTGTCCGCGAGGGAGAGGTTACCCCACTGCGGGAAGTGCGAGGGGATCAGGGTCGCGTTGGTCATGAAGTCGTCGGCGTTCGCGGCTGGCGTGGGCGAGCGGGTGGCTCGGATGACCGCCGTCACATCGATGGGCGAGGATCCTGGGTCCGGCCCGCTGAACCCCAAGGATACGTGGAGGTACATGATTCCCTGGGAGGAATCCGCGATCGTGAGAGTGACGCTGTCCCCGGCGTCCTCGAGGTGGAAGTTGTTGAGCTGCATGTTGGGGATGTGCGTCCCGGGCGGGGCCCAAATGTGGCGCTGGTAGTTCGAAGGCAACCACTCGGGCCCGCAGAAGGGCGTGCCTTGGCAGCCGAAATAAAACCACATTTGGGCGCCGCTGACGCTCGAGTTGTCGTATGCGAAGGTGATGTTCAGGGACCAGAGGCCGTCCTCCCCGCCCACGAGCGCGTTGTCGAGGATCAGGACGGGGGGCAATGAGAAGTTGAACGGAAACGAACCGTTGATGCGTGCCGTATAGTTCGACCCGTCGGTGATGCGTTGCATGGGGCGGGGGCCCACAGACAGGGTGACGTTGGCGCCGGCGGTTGCGTTGCCCCGCACCAAGAGGAAGCGGCTGGAGGTGTTGTAGAGGTGGTAGGAGGTCACGAACGTTGAGTTGCCCGCGCCGTCAAGGGGTGTGATGCCGAGGGTGACATTGGGCTCGCCTCCCGCGTCGGCGACGAGCATGCCCACATCGACGGGGGCGTCGGTCACGAGGTCGACGTCGAAGGTGTACCCATGGTCCGGGTGGGCGACGAACCACGCCTCCTCGCCGGCGGCGAGCGCCACGTTGGCGCCGACCAGCGGCGTCGTCACGTCGGTGGCGTTCTGCCAGGTGGTTCCTGAGGCGGCGGGGGGCGCGAGGGCCACAATGCTGGCCACGCACACAAAAACGGTTCCTGACATCCACAGCATGGGGGACGAAGGGCCGCGCCTCATTGAGTGCGCCATTCGCTGCCGCCCCTCATAAAGGCCCCGGGTGGATTGATCCACGGGTGTATGATAAGACTCAAGGGGCCGGGGGCCCTCGCCGCAGCCCTCTCCGCTCAACGCGCGCCTTGCAGACCTCGGGTGCACAGCCCATGGGCGTTCGCTCGTCGCGTCCAGGAAGCCGATGCCCGGGCGGGGGCCCCTGCACAACGGCGTTGGAGATCTCGTGGTTCGAGGCAAGCGCCGCTCATCGCCAAGACGGGCACCGCGACGACCGCGCCGACTGACCTACGAGGTCCCGCGCCCGCGCCTCCTGAGCGCGACCGCCCCCACCACGGCAAGGGCGGCGCCAACCGCCAAGGCGATCGCCGTCAAAACCCCATCGGCCCACGAGGGAACGCGGACGCCCCCTTCCGGCCCGTTGAGCGTCGCCTCGTTTCCCACCGCGTCGATGGCCGTCACCGATATGTAGTATGTGGCGCCGCCCTCCCCCACAAACGACAGTCGCAGGTCATCCGTGACATTGGCACTCAAGACGTCCGACCCCCCTGGCGCTGTGCCGACGTCGACGCGGTAGGCCACCAGCCAGGTGATTGCCTCCTCGAAGGGTTCCCACTCCACCACCACCTCATGGTCAGCTTCCCACTCGACGAATTCGGCGGCGCGGAGGACGGTCGCGGCAAGCGGCCCTTGCGGGACCGGCGCCGAAAAGTCGAAGACCACGGAGGCCGCACTCGACCAAGGGCCCACGTTGCCGGCCCGGTCCAGGCCTCGGACGCGCGCCGTCACATTGGACCCGTCCGACCCGTTGACCACGAACGATGTGCCTCCGCCGGCCACCATGAAGAGGCCGGGGCTCGGGCCGCCCGTCACTTCGACTTCCAACCACGCAAGGCTTCCGCCTCCCCCGTCTAATCCAGCATCCCAGGTGATGGTCGCGTAAGGGCGGGCGGTGTGCCCGCCTAAAGGCGCCAGCCCTGCAACCATGTCGGGGACCGTCCGGTCAATTTGGGTCGAGGCCGACGTGGCCCGCGGTCCCACGTTGCCGGCCCGGTCCACCGCCCGCACCGAGAGGTAGTACGCGGTGCCCTCCGTCAGGCCGGCCCGCGCGAACGTCGCCGAGCCCACGAGGGCCTCCGGAACCACGTCGCCGAGTCCCGGGGTCGTCCCCACGGACACCAGGTACTCCGCCACGCCAGAAAGCCCGTCGGCGGCCGAGCTCCACATCCACTCCAACACCCAGAGGTTGGTCCATGGAGGGGGTTGCCCCAGGATCGTGGGCAATCCAGGCGGCGTGAGGTCTACTCCGACCTCTGGCGCGCTCACCCATGGTCCGCAGTTGCCCGCCATGTCACAGGCGCGCACCCGAAAGTGCACGGTGGTACCATCCACCAAGCCGTCAAGCGTGACCGAACGCGTGCCAGGCGTCAACCCAGCGCGCAGGTCCGACGCGCCCTGGATTCGCCCGGCCTCGAATCCGTAGGTCGCAACGCCCGACAGCGCGTCGGTCGCGGCTCCCCAGGCCCACGTCGCCGTCGTCAGGTTGAAGAACGCCGGAGGTTGGGAAGTGACCATGAAGGCCGTCGGCGGCGTAAGGTCCACGCGCGAGGCGACCGAGGTGGTCGGCTCGCCGAGGTTCCCCGCACGGTCCCGCGCCCGGACCGTCAGGTAGTAGCTAGCCCCCTCAAGAACCGGCCCCAGGCTGAAGGTGTTGGCTACCACCTCGGCGGGAGGTGCAGCGTCGGACGACCCGGGGCTCTGGCCGGCCCACACGAGGAAACCGGCGACCTCCGTGGTGTTGTCGAGGGGCGTGGGCCACTCCCATCCGATGGAGGACGTGTTTCCCCATGGTGGCGCCGTGGGCGTCGTTGGCCCCGGGGGCTCCATGTCCACATAGACCGCGCCGGAACTCGGGCTCCACGGGCTCCAGAGCCCCGCGCCGTCCCGTGCCTGCACCGATGCGAAATAGACGAGCCCGTGAACGGCCCCGGCGTACAAGTACTCCCGGGACGCACCGAGGCTCTCGTTGTCCACGAGGTCGAAGCCACCCGGCGTGCTCCCGACACGGACGCGGTACTCGACCACCCCGAGCCCCTCGTCCACCCCTGCGGCCCACTGCCAGCGGATCGTGGTTTGGTTGGTGGCCGTCGGTCCCCCAGGGGCCGGCGGCGGCGAGGGCGGAAAGATATCCCAGTTGAGCTGACGCGTGGACTCCGAGTAGTCGCCCGAGCTGTCCACCACCCGCAAGGTCACCGAATTGTAAGCTCCGGGCAGTTGGACGGTGCCCTCCCACCGAACAGTCCTCGGGTCGGGTTCGCCTTGGAACGAGAAGTTCTGCCATGTGTCGCCGCCGTCCACGCTCGCAAGGACCCGGGTGATTCCCGAGGTGGCGATGCGTGCCTGCGTGAGGTTAGGACGCCCCATCGCGTCGTCGCCCCACATGGAGGCCCTGAACTGGAGGTAGCGCCCCGGCGGGAAAGGCAGTGCCGACCCGCTGGCGGTCCGGCTCCACGCGCCCCACGAGGCCCCGTCTGCCGATGTACGGACGTCAAACACGGCCCCAGAACGGGGGGGTACCTCGACGTCCCAATAGGCCCGCTCCCAAACGACCGCCGCCGTGAAATCGAGCGGGGGCGACGTGTACGTGCCGGAAACGGGCACGGGGACGGCGGAATCGAGAACGAGGGTGAGGTTGAGGTCGTCGACCATGCACGAGCCTTGTGAGTAGAACTTGAGGATCATTTCGGGGCCGCCAACGTAGTTCGCAAGGGGGGCCGAGAAGTTCGCACCCCACACCGAGTTCTCCTCGTGCTGGAGGATATCCGGCATCGAAACGTTGTTCGAGAAGGTGGCCATCAGCCCGATGTCGTCTGAGAGCCCGGGCGTATCCGTGCAGAACCAGCGGAAGCTGACGCGGCCGTCCAGGACGTCGACAGCGCTCACGATGTGGAGGTTGATGAACGAGAAGGCGCCGACGTGGCGCAGGGTGTTGGCCGTTGTCGCGTTCGCGGTACCCGACCACGCCCATCCGGTGCCGTTGGAACGCCAGGGGGGGGCCAGGGGAAGGGTGGAGTTCGCGGTGTCCCCAAACGAATCTAGGTAGCGGTATGTGTTGGCTCCCGCAGCCGGTTGAAGCTGCAGGACCACGGAGAGGTCGTCGGCGAAGACGCGATTGGCGGTGGCCCCCGTCGTGGTCTCGGCCCGCAGCAGCAGGTAGAGACCCGTCTTGCCGAAGAGGAGGCCCGAAACATCCATCGAGATGTTCGCCTCCCCGCTGCCGGGGGCCGTGAAGGTCGGGTTGCCCGACGAGAGGGTGAAGGGGTCACTGTCGGGGACGACCTCGACGCTCCACCGGGCCCCCGCCTCCCCTCCCGCCCGGAAGGTCACGATGGCGACCTCGATGGGGCGCGGGGCGGTCGCGTGCAGGGAGAGCAGGGCACCGGTTGCCTTGCACGCAAGGGCGGGAGCCCCCCGCAAGATCGCAGAACCTTCGGAAGTGACGTTGCAGTCGTTCCCGTTCACGAGCGGGTTCCATTCGTGGGCTTCCTGCCAAGGTGCCGCGCCCTCGGGATAGGAGAAGTCGTAGGCAAACTCGACCTGCCCGATCGAGGAGCCGTTGGGCTGGACGGCGCCGCCCGGCTCGATGGTGGTCCCGTCGAATGTACCGCTGAGGAATTCGGAGGGGCCGCCGAAGATGCGTTCCCCGAGGCCTGGTTGCGCCGCCGTCCCGTTCAGGTAGGCCGCGCTCGTGGGAAACCACGTCCCATCGGGCGGGTTTTGGGGCGTGATCTGGAGGGACGCGGAGGGGACAACGAGGAGGGTGAGGCTCACTGTGAGGAGGAGCCCCACCGCGGGGCCGAGGGCACGCACGTGGTTTTGAAGACGAGGCGGGATCATATCGTTTACGGCCGTCTCCTCGGGGGGCGCCGACAAGGCCTGCCGAGGGCGGCGCGGGGAGTGTCCGCTGGTGGGACGGGTCTTCGCGCCCATCTCCTTCAGGGCCCCCATGGGGGCTCGGGTGGGGGCGGCGTCACCTCACGCGAGCGCCTCGAGCGCGAGCCTGGCTCCGGCGACCATTTCCTGGGGTTTCGCAAATGCGGCCTCCAGCGCTCGCGTCCGCAGCCCGCCGTCAGGGATGACCAGCACGCGGCGGGGGTCCTCGAGCACCTCGCTCGCCCGCAGGATGCGGTCGCGCACGAGGCTGAGGGCGGGCGTTCCGCCCCCGTCGGGGTCGCAGTGCCGCCATCTCACCGGTCGGTGACCTTCCGCTTCCCGGCGCGCCGGCGCCCGAGCTCGACATGGCGGCCGCGGATCCGGGCCCCGAGCACCTCGCCCTCGCGGGGCGTAAGCGACCTGGCCACCTCAGGGTCGAGCGGGATCACGAGCCGCGCCCGGCCGTGGGGCCCGGGCGCGTCGAACACCTCGATGTCCCGGGGGCCATCGACCTCCATTCGCCCTCGGGAAGGGCGTCGAGGTCCGACCACGAACTAGCCCGTACGCGCCTCATCGTGATGCCTTCCCCCGCCGCGCGAATAAACGTTTCTCACGCACGGTGGCCGGCCTCCATGGCGCGCGCGTAGTCGCCCCACTCGCGCGCCACCCGCCGCTCGACGAACCCCCGGACGAAGGGCGTCAGCAGCCGGTAGGGGCCGATCAGGTGCAGGTCCATCGTGAGCTCCAGGCGGGTCCCCTCCGCTTCCGCGTGGAGCCGGTAGGTGTTCCGCGTGTGCCCCATGTTCGACCGGCCTTCTGCCTCCCACGCTTCCGGCGGGTGCAGCCGGACGCGGAACCGGGCGCGGAACGGGAAGCCCATCACGCCGGTCTCCGTCATCTCGACGGTAGGCCCCTCTCGCCGCTCCACGGTGCGGGTGCGAAGGCGCGCGCGGCTGAGCTCCGGGTCGCTGTCCCGGAAGTCTGTGCACCGCGCGTAGACCTCCGCCATGGGTGCCCGGAAGCGCTGGGTGACCCGGAGGAGCACGGCACACGGGATGGGGGCGCGGGGAAAAGATGGTGACGGCGCGTCGCGGGCGGGGCCGCCCTTCAGGCCGCGCGGAAGAAGCCCGCGAGGACGCCCCGCGCCGCCCCGTCCCCCCCGACGGCGGCCGCGCGGAGGAAGAGGGCCGGGCAGCCGCAGCGCGAGCAGTCGGCGCCCGCCCCGTAGCTGCACGGGCGCTTCGCGCGGAGGCGGTGGTCGAGCGCGACGGCCTCGCCCGTCCGGTACATGCACCGTGCCGCCACCGCAGGGACCGACCCCGGCCGCATCAGGTCGAGGCTGGCGGGCGTGTTGAGGACGAGCGGGTACTCCGCCGCGAGGTCCTGCAGGTCGTCCACGGCCGCGTCGCGCTCGCGCGCCGTCAGGGGCCACGCGCCGGCCTCGCCGATGAGCGGAGAGTAGAACCCAAAGAGCAGCCCCGCCGCGTCGACCCGGCTCAGCGCCTCCGCAAGCGGGCGGATCGCGAACCGGTTCGACCGCGTGATCGTGCAGTGGAAAAGCCGGTCGCGGCCTCCCTCCAGGTTCTTGAGGATCCTCCCGAAGGTGCCCCTTCCCCGCAGGCTGTCGTGGACAGGCTCGGGGCCGTCCAGGGAGACGGCAACGCCCCCTGCGAACTCCGCGGGAATCGGGAGCAGGCCGTTTGTGAATAGCGCGTTGCGCCGGAAGAGGCGTGACCCGCGGACGACCGTTCCGGGCCGGGCGAGCGGCTCGCCGCCAAGCCAGAGCATGCAATCGACGGACGAGGCGCCGCGTAGCGCCCGGAGGCCACCGAGGAACCGCTCCTCCGGCAGGTCGTCGCCCTCGACGGGGCGGCGGTAGAAGTAGCAGTGCGCGCACCGCAGGGGGCACCGCGCCGTCACGTCCACGCTCGCGTACCGCGGCTGCGCCGTCTCCGGCATCGCAGCCGGCAACCGACTGCTCCAAGAAGAAGGTCGGGTATTTTCCACGGGGGCTCAGAGGTGGGTCGCCGCCGGCGTGGCGCGGAAAGTCTAGACCGGTCCATGGGGCAGGCCATTCCCGCACCGCAGGGGAGATCCTCCGGCGCATGGGAACCGGGGAAAGAACATGGATGTCCACCACCACGAGCCCCAACTGCCGCCTGTCCCCGTGCTCGTAAGGCAGGCCTCCCCCACAGGTAAGGGCGCTTCCCGATAGCGGGAGTGAAATCCTTATCTGCCGCCCCCCTCCACGAGCGCCCAAGGCGGCTGCGCGGCCGCCCAGGAAACCCCCCGCCATGCCACGGATCCTCGTCGTCGACGATGAAAAGGACGTGCGGCTGCTCCTACGCGACATGCTCCTCTCCGAGGGCCACAAGACGGTGGACATTGCGGGCAGCGCCGACGAGGCGCTTCGTTGGTTCGAATCGGCCGAGGCGGTTCCCGACCTGACGTTGATGGACCAGCGAATGCCCGGCAAGAGTGGTCTTGAGGCGATCCGCGAGATCCTCGCGCTGCGCCCGGAGGCGCGCATCCTGGTCATCTCCGCCGATGCGACGATCCGGGACCGGTGGCAGGAGGCCGGGGCTACGGGCTTCATCGAGAAACCGGTCGATTGGAAGCAACTTCGCCGCGCGATCGAACAGGCGTTGCCCGGCGCCCCGGTGAGCGTCGACGCCGACGAGGACACGGGGTAACGTCGGCTGGCCTCAACGGACCCGCCGCCCGCTGCCAAGAGCCGCGCCCGGCGCCCGTTGGGATCCTCGCCTTACCGCGAAGCGCGGGATCCATTCCACCGTTCTATGCGCGAGTTCCCCCCGTGTCAACGGCCGGTGGCACGCCAGCTTCGAATGGCGACGTCGGCCGTTCGCCGACCGGGAGGGTGACCGCATAGGCCGTGCCCTTCCCGCCGGGGCCATGCGACGCGGCGAGCGTCCCCCCGTGGGCGCGCAGCACCGCGGCCGCCAGCGCGATCCTCACGCCGCACCTCCATGGCGTGTCGCCCCAGTGGTACCCGGAGGGGCCCTTGGAGATCATCTCGAAGTCCTCCGGCGTGTATGCCCGGGCGGACCCTTCCACCTCGATCTGTAGGAGATGGCCTCCGTTCAACAGCCGGCCCCGGGCCACCAGCTGCGCCTGGCTGCTTGCCGCCGTCTCCGCGGCCTCCTCTATGATCTTTGCCAGCGCAGTAGCAAGGAGGCCGTTTGCCTTCACTCGGGCCGCAAGGACTTCGCCCGCTAGGTCGACCCGGAGGCGCGGGGAACCCTCAAAGCCGGTGGAGCCTACGGCCTCTTGCAGAATCTCCCTGAAGCGAATGTCCGAGCGCGGCCACCGGTCCCGCTCCGCGATGGCAATCTGCTTGACCTCCTTGATGAGCCGGACCGATCGCTGTGCGCTGTCCTCCGCGTCGCGAAGCGCCGCGAACAGGCGGTCGCCCGGCGCCCCGGCGAGTTGAGCCGCGAGCTGGATCCGGCCAAGGGCCACCTGGATCGCGTTGGAAAGGTCGTGCGTCACGGCGTCTGAGAGGAAGCTTGCGAGGCTCGACTGGTGCTCCGCCTCGCGGCGCAGCTCCACGACCTCCGAGATGTCGTTGACCACGGCGAGCACGCCGTCAAAGAACCCCTGCCGCTCGTAGGGGAGCATGGTCACGATCGCGTCTCGCCCGCCTCCACCCTTGGTCTTCATGCGAAGTCTGTAGGACGACGTCTGCCCAAGGGTTCGCTTGGCGTGGTCGCTGGCAATGCGATCGGCGTCCTCCTCCGACAGGAACGTGGCTGCGCGCCTTCCAAGCAGGTCCTTCTCCTCGAAGCCTAGAGGGGCCATGAGTGCACGGTTGGCGAACTCAACCTTGTAATTGGGCGAGAGCACGGCGAGCCCGAGGGGCAGGCTCTCGAGCGTGGCCATGGCGGATTGTGCGAGTTGGGCCCCCTTTGCGCCGGCGCGGTACGCAGCGTAGGCGAGCACGACGGAGAATACGATGATAGAAACCTGGTTGTACACGGTGCGCCCGAACGTGTCCTCCGGCCGTATCCAATAGGTGTTGAGGAACGTCAGCCACGCGAGGAGCGCCGCGAGCGCGATGAACAGTGCATTCCGGCGCGCCTGGGAAACCGGGAGCCTTCCGCGACGGACGAGGGGCCGTTCGCCGAGCGTTGCCACGTCCTTCGGAATCGGGGGCAGCACCCGGAACTCCAGCCGGCCCGTCGAGACGACGAGGAAGATGACCCCGACCCACCAGGCCACGCCGAGGGTCGTCGGATCCAGGGGGGGCGTGAGGCCAGCGCCTGCCACCACAACGGCGATTCCGGCGACCGTAGGAACGCCTCCGGCCACGAGCAGCCCGCGCGCCGAGTTGCGCTCGTCAGCGCCAACACCCCTGGCCGACAGGTACGCGATCCAGATGATCGTGCCCATGAGGGCCATCGTCTGCAACAAGGAAAGGGCGGACCATGGCCCACCCGCGGCCAGGTGGATGTGGCCCTCCTCAGCGACCTCGGAGGCCACCCCGAATTCCGTCGGCAGGATGACGAGCATGGCGGCGGCCGTGCCATACGACAAGGCGACGAGGCCCCTCACGAGGGGGGATTCCAGGTTTCGGGGGAACCGGCTTGCCATGTGCAGAAAAGCGGGAATCTCGATGGTGGCGACCCCGGCCGAAAGCAGGCTAAGTCCAGTCGCCACGCCCCAGGCCCTCTGAATCAGCGACACATTCGCTAGGGCGCCGGCGGCGCTGGCAAGCGCGATCGAGAGGAAGAGCGCAGTCACCGGGAGCGAGAGCTTGCTGCCAATGAGGCGAGGCCGCAGCCTCAGGAGGAGGAGGGTGGAGGCGCCCGAAATGCAGGCCAGCGCCACGGCCAGGCCCTGGACCTCCACCGTTGCCAACTCGGGTCGCCTGGACGTGCTTGGGGCGCACACACACAATATAGGTTTGGGGCCGCGTGCGCGCGAAGCTCAGCCACGGGGGCCGGATGCGGATGCGCACGGCGGAGTCTCGCGCGCCCATGCTCACCGACCCCGAACCGGAGCCGGGGCCACTCACGCGCCCCTACGCGAGCGCCTCGCGCGCCATCCTCGCCCCCGCGACCATGTTCTGCAGCTTCTCGAACGCCACCTTCGGCGACCTCGTCCGCAGCCCGCAGTCCGGGTTGACGAGCACCCGGCGGGGGTCCTCGAGCACCTCCGACGCCCGCAGGATGCGGTCGCGCACGACCTCCGGCGCCTCGACATCGTCCACGTGGATGTCGACGACCCCGAGCCCCACCTGCCGGCTGTCCCCGTACTCGCGGAGCAGGTCGAGGTACCGGTACCCGTCGCCCGACGCCGCCTTGTTCGCAAGCTCCCACTGCCACTCCGAGCACTTCTTCATCTCGAGGACGTGCGGGAAGAGCAGCGTGTAGTCCGAGAAGCAGATGTGGCACGGGAACTTGCCCGGCAGCCCCTTCGTCGCCTCGTTGAACGCCTCCACGAAGAGCTCGACCTCCCCCGGCTTCGTGGTGGCCGCGGGCTCGTCGATCTGGACTGCGGGCGCGCCGGCGTCGAGGAGCGCCTTGATGTTCGGCCGCAGGATCTTCGCGGCGATGTCCAGCGTGAGCTCGCGGCGGGCCTCCGCCGTGCGGGCGCGCAGCGACCTGCCCGACCCCGCCCGCTTGTTCAGGTAGTGCTCCGTGAACGACCAGTCAGCGAGCGTGTAGGGGCCCGTGACCGGCACCTTGACGGGGCGCTTCGCGTGCTTCGCGATGAACTTGTACTCGTCGAGGTGGTACGCGTCGCGGAAGCGCGCGGGGCCGGTCGCGGACGCCTTCAGGTAGTACTTGTTGTCGAACGAGCGGACGTGCCCGTGGAACGTGAAACCCTTCGAATGGCGGATCGGGTGCTCGTACATCTCCGCGCGGTGCACCTCGCCATCGAAGACGGTGTCGAGCCCCGCGGCCTCGAGGTACCGGATCTGGTGGACCGAGCCGAGGTTGCGCAGGGCGACGTCGCGCTTTCCCCCCGGGGGCCTGTCGAGGAGCGCCTCGACGCGCTCCGCCTCCCTCGTAAACTTCAGGCGCCCGGCCCAAGCCCGGAGGTCCGCGCGGTCCTTCGCCGGGACGGGCTGCCCGCGCAGGCCCTTGACGAGCCACGCAGGCTTCATGAGCGACCCGATCTCCTGGGTCGGGAAGAGGTGGCCCGTCACAGGGTATCCCTCCCGAGCGCCACCGCCGCCCCGAGCGCCCGGACCTTGGCCTCGGCCACGGGGCGCGGGAGCAGCTCCATCTCGCAGGACGGCGCGACCGCCACCCAGTCGGGGTCGAGTCGGTCGAGCGCCTCGCGGGCGTGCGACACGATGTCCTGCGGGGTCTCGACGAGCGAGTTGCGGCCGTCGACGGCCCCGAGGACGAGCCCCTTGTCGAACGCGTGCTCCTCGAGCGCGTCGAGGTCGGTCGCCGTGAGGTCGACGCCGACCGCGTCGACGGGGAAGTCGAGGATCGCGGGGAAGACCCGCTTCAGGTCGCCGAAGTACGGGAAGACCAGGGTCTCCGCGCGCAGCCCCTTGGTGATCGTCTCGTAGGCCGCCTCCGCCGCCGCGAGGTCCGCCCGCGATGGCTGCCCGTAGACCAGCCACGGCTCCGAGAACTGGAAGCGGCGAGCGCCGCGCTCCGCGCACCAGCGGGCGGCGCCTCGCAGGAGGTCGCCGAAGGCCTCGACCCGCCCGGCCCGGAGCCCCGCCTCCCCCTGCCCCTCGGCCGCGCGCGCGAACGTGTAGGGCCCGGGAAGCACGACCTTCCAGCGAGCGCTCTCGTCGAGCCGCGTGCGGAAGGCGCCCGGCCCGAGCCCCCCCTTCAGCACGAGGTCGCCCCGCACGACCGGGCGCCGGTAGAACGTGTTGTTGTCGAACCAGCGCGTGAGCGCGCCGGCCTCGAGGCCCCGCGTGCGATCGACGAGGGGCCGGAAGAGGTCCTGCCACCCGAGCTGCCCATCGGTGTGGAAGGCGAACCCCGCGGCCCGCTGGAGGTCGATCACCTTGCGCGTGTCCTCGACGCGGACGGCCTCGCAGTGGGCAGGCGTGACGCGCCCGCGGTCGAGGCCGCGGGTGGCCTCGACGAGCTCCTCGGAGCGGGGGAAGATGCCGGTGAGGGTGGCGTGGAAGTCCTGGCTCATGGGCGGTCCTCCCTAGCTTCAGCGCGGTGTTCTCGACGGCCGGTCCGTTGTCGCGATGCCCGGTTCACGAGCCGCTAGGCACGTTCATGGTCTTCATGACGCTCGTGATCTTCGTGATGTCCAAGGTCTTCATGACGGTTTCGACGTTCTCCGCACCGGGCCATCGGTCTCCACGGCGCCGCGCGTCCCGAGCGATGCCCACCTAGGCGTGTCCGATGTTGCGGCCCCCACGGCTCACGGCGCGCGCTCGAGCCCGGCGCGCCGGAGGATCTCGGGCACGCGCTCCTCCCACGCGACCGCCATCACGTGGACGCCCGCGATCCCCGGCTGGTGCTTGAGCGCCGCCAGGAGGTCGGCGGCGTGCTCGACCCCGAGGGCAGCCGCGTCGGGCGCGGCGTCGAAGCGGGCGAGCGTCTCGGGGGGGATGACGATCCCCGGCACCTTCTCCGCGAGGTGGTGCGCCATCTTCGCGCTCTTGAGTGGCACGACGCCCGCCAGGAGGCGCGCCCGCGGGAGGACCCCCCGCGCGCGGGCGGCGTCCAGGAACTCGACGAACCGCGGGACGTCGAAGATCGCCTGGGTCTGGAAGAAGTCGGCCCCCGCGTCGAGCTTCGCCTCGACGAGGTCGAGCGCCTTGTCGGTCGTCCCGCCGAAGGGGTTGCAGGTGCCGGCGATGATGAAGTGCGGGGCCTTCGTGAGCTCGGCACCCCCGTAGTCCCGCCCCTCGTCCCGGAGCTGTCGCGCGAGCGCGATGAGGCCGGTCGCGTCGAGGTCGTGGACCGCCGTGGCGGTGGGGTCGTTGCCGATGTGCATGGGGTCGCCCCCGAGGCACAGGAGGTTGTGGATCCCGTGCGCGGAGGCCCCGAGGAGCACGGACTGGAGGGCGAGGCGGTTCCTGTCCCGCGTCTGGAGCTGGAGGACGGGCTCAACCCCCGCGTCCCGGAGGAGGATGGCCGCCGCAAGCGGGGACATGGAGACGCGGGCCGTCTGGTTGTCGGTGACGTTGACCGCGTCGACAGCGCCCCGCAGCGCCGCGGCCTTGTGGCGGATGGCGTCGGGGTCGGCGCCCCGCGGCGGGGTGATCTCCGCGGTGAGCGCGAAGCGGCGCTCCGCTAGCGCCGCCTCGAGCGCGCCAGCGACCGTGCCCGGGCCTGGAGCCGGGTACGGGGCCGGGTGGGGTTGGGTGATTCCGTTGGCCATGGGGCGCGACCTAGGGCGTGGCAGTCGCTGACTGTTTGTAATAGGTTGGGACAGAAATATTCCTATCGGAATTTCCGTGAGCGTGTGTCGGGGTTATGCGATGGCCCCCTTCGGATTCGGCCGGGTGGCACGAAGTTGCGGCGGCCCCGGGCTCCGGAGACGGAATCGGAAGGGCGCGTGCCGCCGATCCACGCGCGTCCCGCGCGCCCCCCGCCGGCCCACCAGCCGCGGCCCACGGCCTTGCCTACCTCACTCTTCGTACACCTCGATCCGCAGCCCCGACGGGTCGTAGAACGCCATGTTCTCGCCCGGGTTTACCTCCACCGGAACGCGGTGCGACGCCAACCGTTCAAGCAGCGCGCCCGGGTCCGTAATGCGGACCGCGATATGCGGCTCGTCCTCCCGGTAATCGGGCGCCCGCCCCTTGACAAACGCGAGGTACGCGCCGCCGGCCAACTGGACGGCGAGGAGCAGGGGCTCGACATCCGCCGGGGGCTCCCCGATGAAGTCCACCCACCCCTCCGCGCCTTTGCCGCTGCGGCGGATGATCGGCCACCCGAGAACCTCCCGGTAGAAGCGCTCGGTCGCGTGGTAGTCGGACATCAGAAGGTCGACGTGGTGGATTGCGGGGGTCATCGGGCGCACCGCTCTGCCTACAGGGGGGGGGCGCTACTTGGGGGTTGG